>OHUP01000385.1_pt1 | contig 15850 bp, 9 predicted proteins | sample 1579221 | NCBI WGS metagenome assembly OHUP01 (sample SAMEA3882555, study PRJEB24775) | human gut metagenome | biome: human-associated habitat; feature: intestine environment; material: feces | place: Netherlands | collected 2009/2010 | reverse complement strand
CCCGCCACTTGCTCCTGCACCACAAAATGCGTGGCCGGTGCGGTCAATACGTCCTGCCCCGTCTGTGCGGTCAACATGACCGAGTGCGTGGGCAAGGAGGCAAAGCCAGAAGTCCCCGCTGAGCCGACAGAACCCGCCGCCGAGGAACCGGAGAAAAAGAGCGGCGTGGGCGGCATCCTCGTCGTTCTGCTGATCGTCGCGCTGGGCGGCGGTGCAGCGTTCTACATCTTCAAGCAGAAAAAGGCCAAGCCGCAGACCAAGGGCAGCGCCGATCTGGACGATTATGACTACGGCGAGGACGAGGACGAATACGAGTTTGAGCCGTATGAGGGCGAACCGGAACAGGATACTACGGAGGATACAGACGCATGAGATATTTCACCAACAATCCGCTGGAACGCCTGATGATGCAGAAGCCGAAAGCAGCGCGGGAGGACAGCCCTCCCGACGCTGCCAAGGAACACTTCTGCTACGGCTGCAAGCGCTTCGGGCAGAGCTGCATCCGCCCCTGCTACCGTGACGTAAAGAGAATGGAGGCTGCACCATGCGCCTTGTGATCGCCGAAAAGCCCACTGTAGCACAGAGCATCGCCGCCGTGCTGGGGGCTAAATCAAGGCATGACGGGTATCTGGAGGGCGGTGGTTACATCGTGTCGTGGTGCTTCGGGCATCTGGCAGAGCTGGCCGACGCCGCCGTTTACAATGCCGATGATGCCAAATGGACGCTGGCGGCGCTGCCCATCATCCCCACCTCATTCCGATTTATCGTTCGTGCAGACAAGCAGAAGCAGTTTGACATTCTGCGGGAGCTGATGCGCCGGGAGGATGTGGCAGAGGTGGTCAACGCCTGCGACGCTGGGCGCGAGGGCGAGCTGATCTTCCGCACGGTCTACTGCCTTGCGGGATGCTCCAAGCCTATCCTGCGGCTTTGGATTTCCTCCATGGAGGATGATGCCATCCGCAGCGGCTTCCAGCAGCTTAAGTCTGGGCGCGACTATAACGGCCTGCATCAATCTGCCCTCTGCCGCGCCAAGGCCGATTGGCTGGTAGGTATCAACGCCACACGGTATTTCTCCCTGACGTATGGCCGCACATTGAACATTGGGCGCGTCATGTCGCCCACGCTGGCGTTGCTGGTACAGCGCGAGGCGGAGATCTCCGCATTTGTGGCAGAACCGTTCTACACCGTTCAGCTCGATTGCGGCTTTCCCGCCACGACAGACCGAATGAAGGACAGGAAGGACGCCGACGCCATCGCCAACGCCTGCAAGGGCAAGACAGTAACCGTCAAAAGCGTGGAGCGCAAGGAAAAGTCTGAGAAAGCGCCCGCGCTCTACGATTTGACCTCCCTCCAGCGCGACGCCAACCGCATTCTCGGCTACACCTCTCAGCAGACCCTCGACTATCTCCAAGCGCTCTATGAAAAGAAGCTCTGTACCTACCCGCGCACCGACAGCCGCTATCTGACTGACGATATGGAGGGCAGCGTCCCCGGTCTTGTCTCCGCCGCTGCCGCTGTCTGCGGCATGGAGAAGCCGCCGACCATCTGCGCCAAGCAGGTGTGCAGCAGCAAAAAAGTCACCGATCACCACGCCATTGTTCCCACCATCAGCGCGGAAAAGGTAGATATGGCCTCTCTGCCGCTGGGTGAACGCGAGGTGCTGAAGCTGGCGGCAAGGGGCTTGCTTCGTGCGGTGGATGAACCACATCGCTACACAGAAACGGTCATTACGGTGGACTGTGCCGGTCAGAGCTTCACCGCCAAGGGCAAAACCGTCCTTGCTCCCGGCTGGAAGCGCTATGAGCAGGAGCAGGCAGAGGCAGCGCCCGCGCTGCCGGTGGTAACGGAGAATCAGACGCTTTCCGTATCTGCCGCATCGGTCAAGACCGGAAAAACCACGCCGCCCAAGCATTTCACCGAGGATACGCTGCTGGCTGCGATGGAGAACGCGGGCAAGGAGGATATGCCAGATGATGCCGAGCGCAAGGGCATTGGCACCCCGGCGACCCGTTCCGGTATCATTGAAAAGCTGGTGTCCTCCGGTTTTGTGGAGCGCAGGAAGTCCAAGAAGATCACAAATCTGCTGCCCACCTCCACCGGCACGGCGCTTATCACCGTTCTGCCTGAACAGCTCCAGTCTCCGCAGCTCACCGCTGAATGGGAGCACCGCCTGAAAGAGATCGAGCGCGGCGAAATCGCCCCGGACAGCTTCATGGACGGGATCACTGCCATGCTGAATGAGCTGGTGCAGACCTACAAGCCCATCCCCGGTGCGGAAGTTCTGTTCCCCTCCGGGCGCGAGGCAGTCGGCAAGTGTCCCCGCTGCGGAGCCGAGGTGACGGAATCACCGAAAGGCTTTTTCTGCGAGAACCGTGCCTGTTCCTTTGTTCTCTGGAAAAACAGCCGCTTTTTCACCGCCAAGAAAAAGGTGCTGACAAAATCCCTTGCCGCTGCGCTTTTGAAAAATGGCCGCGCCCCGCTGAAAGGCTGCTACTCGGAAAAGACTGGGAAAACCTATGATGCCGTTGTTCTTCTGGAGGACGATGGGCAGCGCACGGGCTATAAGCTGGTGTTCGACAATGGCTGATGCGCCGCGTATGGATCACAAGCAACTCCGCCGCTCCAAGAAGCTCATTCGGAAGCTCTGCTGTAACTACGATCACGGCAACTGCCTCGCGCTGGATGATGGAGAGCCTTGCGTCTGCGTACAGGGTATTTCCTACTCGCTGCTGTGCAACTGGTTCCGAAACGCGGTGCTTCCCGCCGACCATGAGCTGCTGGCCGACGTGATGCGGGAAAGGCCGGGAAAGCGCTGCGCCGTCTGCGGTAAGCCGGTCTATTCTTCCTCCAACCGCGCCAAGTATTGTCCTGCCTGCGCCAAGCAGGAGCGCCGAAAGCAGGACGCCAAACGGAAGCGTGAACAATACTGGAACCTCCGCAGATAGAGGGCGTAAAAGCCCCATGCCGCAAGGCTTTTTTGATGCGGAATCACAAGGGGCTGCGTCATTCTATCCGCAAGCCCGGAAACAACGTCTATCTGCGGAGAATTGCCCCTGTGCAGGATGTGTTTTCTTCTGCGCAGGGGCGCTATTTTTTCTGAAAGGAGATCATCATGGCTGAAAAACAAACCAACAAAGACCGGATGCGGGAGATCGTTGACAGCATCGAAAACGGCATCAAGGAGCTGTTCGAGAGCGATAAGTACCGGAAGTACCTTGCCACCATGAGCCGCTTTCACCGCTACTCGGTCAATAATACCATGCTCATCTATATGCAGCGCCCCGACGCCACCCATGTGGCGGGCTTCAACAAGTGGCGCAATCAGTTCGGCAGGAACGTCCTGAAAGGCGAAAAAGGTATCCGCATTATCGCTCCCACTCCCTATAAGAAAAAGGTCGAGGAGATCAAAACCGACCCGGAAACCAATACGCCGGTGCTGGATGCGGACGGCAAGGCCATCATTGAGGAAAAGGAAATCCGTATCCCCATGTTCAAGGTGATATCCGTCTTTGATGTGTCGCAGACTGCGGGAAAGCCCTTGCCCCAGCTTGCCGCTGATCTGAGCGGCAATGTGCAGCAGTATGAGGTTTTCATGGAGGCGCTGCGCCGCGCTTCTCCCGTTCCGATGGAGATAAAGCCCGTTGCGCGGGATACGGACGGATTTTTCAGCATTAAGGCGCAGAGCATCACCATCCGCGCCGGTATGAGTGAGGTGCAGACGGTATGCGCCGCCGTCCATGAGATCGCCCATGCCAAGCTCCACGACTATGAACACATGACGGAGCTTGCGGACGATGGTGAGACGATCCTTGTCCCCGGAGAAAAGAGTCGCAACACCGAGGAGGTCGAGGCCGAAAGCATCTCCTATGCGGTCTGCCAGTATTACGGCATTGAAACGGGAGAAAACAGCTTCGGCTATATCGCCACATGGTCAAAGGGCAAGGAGCTGAAAGAACTTCGCGCCAGTCTGGAAACTATCAACAAGACGGCATCCGAGCTGATTACGGACATTGACCGGAACTTTGCGGAGATCTGCAAGGAGCGTGGCATTTCTGTGGAGAAATCCGAGCAATCGGAAAGCCAATTAAAAGAGAATAGCAATATGTCTGCGGCTGACTTGGCAAAAAGCATTTCAGAGCTGTATCTCGATGCGAATGGCCTTGCCTTTCTCAGCGAATTTGCAAGTCAGGAAGATTGCCTTCAGCATTTCTACGAAGATCTGTTGACGGGAGCAGATGAGATAAAAGGCTTCCTGTCCGAAACGCTTGAGCAGAGCGATGAATACGCGCACAGAGCGAATGAGCTGCTGTTGGAAGTTGAGGCATTTCAGAAAAGTCACACTTCCTTAAAGGAACTCGACGCTAATGAGCGTTGGTATGCGGTTGATGGTGGGAGCAAGCATCTTCGCATAACAGAAGATGGTGCAAAATATGCCTATGAACTTTACGACAAGGACACTCTACACCTTCTGGAAAGCGGAACAGTACATGACGATGATGTAAACTTTCTTTTGGCGGCTGCGATTCGTATCTGTGAAACACATGGTTATGATAAGACCGTACCGTTTGAAGTTTTGTCAAACGAGTTTGCAGGGATTTTGTACTCACTCGAATTGTCATCGGACGACGATCAGATCGTTCACGCGGAGGCCGGTTCTCATGCCGCAGGCGCACTTCCAACTTCGCCAGAGCTGGAACAGGCCGTCCCGATGCCTGACCCGACGCTGACGGTGGACGATATGCGCAGCTATGGGTATCTGGACAGCGATATGCTCCCGCTTTCCAAGGATCGGGCGGTGGAACTGCTGGAGCATGACATCACGGTTTATATGCTCTATCCTGACAACGCCGAGGAAATGGTTTTCGAGGCCGAGGACATCATCAAGCATGACGGAATGTTCGGCATCACAAGACCGGATTGGGATGCAGTCAAAGGCCATATCCCTCCCCGCGATGTGGAGCAGCGTTTTTTGAACAGTCCCACCGATGCTATGGCGATCTACCAACTGCGCCGGGATGCGCCGGTGGAGCTGCGTTTTGCCAACCTCGGCAGTCTGGCCGCGCCGCCTGACCCTGCCAACTATAAAGCTGTCTATACCCGTGAGGTGTACCCGGACGATGATACCGGCAGAATCCTTGAAAACTTCTACTACATTTTCAACGATGAGCGCCCCGGCGATTTTGTGGGACACAGCCTCTCCGTCAGCGACATCGTTGCGCTGAAACAGGACGGCAAGGTATCCTATCACTACTGTGACAGCATGGGATTTCAGGAGCTGCCCGCCTTTCAGAAACCGGAGAATTACCTGAAAGCCGCCGAAATGTCGATGGAGGATGATTACGGCATGATCGACGGCATTATCAACAATGGCCCCAAGCAGCCCACCGTTGCCGATCTTGAAGCACAGGTCAAGGCCGGTATGTCCATCTCCCTGATGGATTTGGCAGAGGCGGCACACCGGGAAAAGAAGAAATCTGTGCTGGAGCAGCTCAAAAGCCAACCGGCCCAAGAACGTCCACACAAAACAGCGCCCAAAAAGAGCGCGGAAAAGGAGCTTTGATATGAACATCACCTTTGAAGAACGCCAGCTTATGAGCCTCTACAACACCGGCACCCGCACGGGCTTGATCGCGGCGCTGGAGGAAATGCGCGGCTACCTCGCTGCGGATGAAACGGAGCTGCGGGAGCTGACGGACAGCGCCATCGCAAAGCTGCGCAGGATGAGCGACGCAGAATATGACGCGCTCGACCTGTTCCCCGATTTTGAAAAGGAGGATATGGATGCCGAGTAAAGTACAGCTCTATGCGCAGATGGCAGACCGCACGGCGGAGCAGATCACGGGAAGCTACCAGAAGTGGACGGCATTTCTGACCACCGCCGCAAGGCTGTATAAGTACCCCTACAATGAACAGCTCATGATTTTCGCCCAGCGCCCGGAAGCCACGGCCTGCGCGGAATACGACCTTTGGAATAAGCAGATGCGCCGCTATGTGCGGCAAGGCAGCAAGGGCATCGCCCTTGTGGATACCAGCAGCGACCAACCCAAACTCCGATATGTATTCGATGTTTCCGATACCAGCGGCGGCGAGAACTCTCGCCGCCCTTATCTTTGGGAATACCGGCAGGAGCATCGTGAGGTGGTATCTGCGGCGCTGGAGCAGCGCTTCGACGTTTCCGGTGAAAACGGACTTGCCGATCAGATGGAGCGTGTGGCGGCGCAGCTTGTAGATGAATACTGGCACGACAATCGGCGCGATATTGTCGGCATCGTTGACGGTTCCTTTTTGGAGGACTATGATGAGTTCAACATCGGAGCCGCTTTTCGGAACGCCGCCGTTGTCAGCACCACCTATGCGTTGTTGTCCCGCTGCGGGATGCAGCCGGGAGATTACTTCGAGCATGAGGATTTTCTGAATGTCTTTGATTTCAACACCCCGCAGACCGTCGCCGCTCTTGGAACGGCCATCAGCCAGTCCAGCGAGCTGGTGCTGCGGCAGATCGAAGTCACCATCAAGAATTATGAGCGCGAGAAACTCGCGGAAAGGAGCGAAAGCCATGAGCGAACTGACCTACACCCGCAGCGGGGATTATCTGATTCCCGACCTGAGCCTGACAGAGCAGCCGCAAGCCCCGCTGGGCAAGTACGGCAGGATGCGGAAGGATTACTTGAAGGAGCATCGTCCGGTGCTGTGGAACAGCCTGCTGCTGTCCGAGAGGCTGTATCCCCATCTGCGGGAGATCGACGAGGCAGCGAACAACCGACTGGAACAGATGATGCCGGAGCTGATGAAGTCAGCGGGCGTGACGGAAGCGCTGAAAGCCAGCGACCCGATGAAGTGGGTGGTGCTGATGAACACGCTGAAAGCGCAGGCCGAGGAAACGATCCTCACGGAACTGGTGTTCAGCTAACCATGTTCGATGCCCCTGCTGGGGCGCAGATGTCCTTCTTCCCCTCAGAGGCAGAACAAATTCAATCCATCGCAGAAGCGGAGAGTGTAACACCCTCCGCTTTTTCTATGTTCATTTCTCAGGATGATATTGACCACATCCTGCGCGCGGGCGGTAATGCGGATGCAGCGCGGATGAAAATTGCTGCGGAATTCTCCAAGCAAAAGACTTTAGAGGATCGCGCGGCATTTCTGAAAGCTCTTTACCACGGCGGCAACGGCCTGATTACGGATAACGGCAGGTTTTCCGCATGGTACGGGGACGATGGTATCCATATTGCAACCGGAGATACCTCTCGCTATCTTCGTTCCGCCCAAGTGATAGGCTGGGCAGATGCGGCGGAGCGTATTGAGGAGCTCCTGGACGGCGGCGCATTTGCCACCAATCTTGAGGTCACGGAAGCCCCGCGCTATGAGCGGCTGGGTATTGCTGTGGATGTCTGGAACCTTTATCACGATTTCTCGGATGAAGCAAAGTCGCTGGGGTATCTGTCCTGCTTGGGTAATATCCATAGCACCAGCTTTCCAGAGGAAACGGAGCGTCTGACGGACGATCTGCTGAATCCGGCGTTCCGGGATAGGCTCCTGTCGGAATACAAGGTATTCATGGACGCCTACCGCGAAAACCGTGCGCTGCTGCGCTTCCATTACCACAAGTCGCAGGCACTTCTCACACGTTTGGAAGATCTGTCCCTTCCACGAAAGGAATTCCGCTCCGATATGGAGGCTGTTCCAGCAACCGGCAGGTTTATCACCGAAGATGAAATTGCTGCTTCTCTTGCAAACGGAAGCAGCTTTGAGGGTGGAAAGACCCGCATCTATGCGTTTTTCCAGACTTCGCACACTCCCAAGGAGAATGCCGATTTTCTGAAAAAGGAGTACGGCATCGGCGGGCATACCCATGCCGTATCCAGAGAAAGCGGCAGCTATGAAGATCACGGCAGCAAAGGCATCACGCTGAAAAAAGCGGGCTGTGCAGATGTTCAGATGAATTGGAACAAGGTCGCTTCGCGTATCTCTGAGCTGATTCGGATGAACCGCTATTTTACACCAGACGAACAGGCGCTTTATGATAAGGCGCAGGCACAGGATGTGGTGCGAAACACCGCCTACGACAGCTATAACGCCATCAAGGAAGCCCACCCGGACAACATCGTGCTGTTTCAGGTGGGCGATTTCTTTGAGATTTACGGCGAGGACGCAAAACAGGCGGCGGAGCTGCTTGATCTCAACCTTACCACAAGAGCGATCCCTGGTGCTGGCCGTGTGGAGATGTGCGGCGTACCGTCGCACAATTTAGAGATGTATGTAGAGAAATTGCGCGATAAGTATGATGTGACGATTGCCGAAGCGCCAGACTTTAGAGGTGAGCGCCACATTTACACGCTGCGTTCCGTTGACCATGAGGCCGAAGCCGCCATCAACGCACAAGAAGCGGAGTTCGGTGCAGATGGGACAAGAATTTTCCGCGATCCTGCCGCCGATGCGCCGCAGCCCACGGTGCAGGAACGTTTGGAGCATTACAGGCCGGTGGTGATGGCAGCGGTTTCGGAGGATACGGCCTATCGCAACGCCTGCGGTCACTCTGACCGGGAAAATGCGGAAATCGAGTGTAATGCCGCTGTGCGCCGTGCCGTTCTCAATTCAAAAGATATGGAGCTTATCCAGCTATTTTCGGATGTTCCAGAATTCCGCAACCACTTGCATCAGGAGGTTTTTGAGGGAACCTATGAGCGGCTTCACGATCTGCTGCGACCGCTCTCGCAGGACGATATAGACGATGCACTCTGTGCATGGAACGGAAATATCGAGAGTAAACACGCCGTAGTACGGTATATGCAGCAGCACGGACGTGAAAAAGAAACTGCTGCATGGCTTGCTCACGAGTACGGCGGCAAGGAGGGCAACAATCTCTTTATCGTCCGCGCTGGAAGCCCGGAAACCGCCGAACTGACATGGTCGAAGGTGCAGCGGCGTATCGCACAGCTTATCCGCGAGGATAACTTCTACACCGAGGCGGAGCGCGACAGCTTCGACGATATTGACCCCATTGCCATTCGGGAAGCCCTCGCCCAGCGCGGCATTGTGGGCGGCAAAGTGGTTGACTCGGAAAAGCTGAACAGCGATCCATTTATCCATCGTGTGATGCAGGATGCGGAGCGTGTTGCGGAGCAGGCGCTCATGGAACAGGCAAAGGGACTGATCTCCGACTTCTGCCGGAGCGAATACGGCTCAGAGGCGGATTTCAGCGACCCGGCGAAGATCGGCGTTGCTTACACCACCGTCACCGATGACGAGATCCCCATTCAGGTGAACATTGACCTTGTGAATTATCGACTGGAGCGCTATCTGGATGATGAGCATCTGGAAACCCGGCAGTACGGCTCTTTGCAAGAGATTATTACCAACGAGCTGGAAAATCTCGATTTCAGCGATCTCATTCATGTTTCGGATGAGGATGTGGAGCAATACCGCTGGCGCGTGCCAGAGGAAGCAGTTACAGACGTTCCCGAAACAGCTCCTGTCCCGCAGCGAGAATCGTTCCCGTATTCCGCAGGCGATACGGTATATTTGGAGGACGGCAAGCCGTTCATTATTGAGCGCATCGGGCTTTTTGATATTTCTCTCCGCGACCCATCGCTTCTCTACCCTATCTCCCGTGCGGAGAGCAGAGAGAGCTTCGCACAGCTCATGGAGCGGTATCCGCAGCCGGAACAGGCACCCACCTACACCGAGGAAACCGTGGCGGTATATCCTGCTGACAAAAACAACCTCCCCTATGATGTGGAGATTCGCACCCTGCGCTTTGACGAACCGGAGCATGACCCGCCCTCTGCGGAACCCGCCAAGCCTGAATCGCCTGCCATGAGCGAGGAAGAAGCTCTGATTCTGGAGCAGGAAGGGCGCGCGGCACTTTCGGAAATGGGCGAGTTTGTGCCTGATTTTGATGATGCCATCTCACAGGCCGAGATCGACGAACCTCCCGCACACCGTCCTGCGGTATCCATCCCCGTTGACGGCGAGTGGCAGGGCTTTCCCAGCGTTGCCGCTGCGGAGCAGGCCGCTTACGCTGACTTCAAGGCGGCAAGCCACCGCGACGCGCAGAATTTCCACATCACCGATGATGCCCTCGGCGTCGGCGGCGCAAAAGCAAAGTTTCGGGCAAATATGGCGGCGATCCACCTCCTGCAAGAGCTGGAGTTTGAGGGCTTACAGGCCAGCCCGGAGCAGCAGGAAATCCTCTCCCGCTATGTGGGCTGGGGCGGTTTGGCTGATGCGTTCGATGAAAATAAACCAAACTGGTCGGACGAGTTTGCAGAGCTGTACGCCACACTCTCCCCGGAGGAATACGCTGCGGCCAGAGCGTCCACGCTGAATGCCCACTACACCAGCCCCACCGTCATCAAGGCGATCTATGAAGCGGTCGGCAATATGGGCTTCCAGAGCGGTAACATTCTGGAGCCGTCTATGGGCGTTGGCAACTTTTTTGGCCTGCTGCCGGAGCAGATGCAGGGCAGCAAGCTCTACGGCGTGGAGCTGGACAGCATCACCGGACGTATTGCCAAGCAGCTTTATCCCAAGGCGGACATTACCATCGCAGGCTTTGAGACAACGGACAGAAAAGACTTCTATGACCTCGCCGTGGGCAACGTCCCGTTCGGACAATATCAGGTAGATGACCGGGCTTATAACAAGCTCGGTTTTTCCATTCACGACTACTTCTTTGCCAAAACCCTCGACCAAGTGCGTCCGGGCGGCGTGATTGCGTTTGTGACCTCCCGCTACACGATGGACAAGCAATCACCCGAAGTCCGCAGGTACATCGCGCAGCGGGCGGAGCTGCTGGGTGCCATTCGTCTGCCCAACAATGCGTTCCGTGCCAACGCCGGTACGGATGTGGTTTCGGACATTCTCTTTCTCCAAAAGCGTGACCGTCCCATTGAGATCGAACCGGATTGGGTACACCTCGGCCAGAACGAGGATGGCTTTGCCATCAACCACTATTTTGTTGACCACCCGGAGATGATTTTAGGCAGGCAGACCTCCGAAAGCACCCAATACGGCAAGCAGGATTTCACCGTTGTCCCCATTGAGGGGCTGGCACTTGCAGATCAGCTCCATGATGCCGTGAAAAACATTCGCGGCACCTATCAGGAGGCGGAACTGCCAGAGCTGGGCGAGGGCGAACAGATCGACACGTCCATCCCCGCAGACCCCAATGTGAAAAACTACTCCTACACCGTGGTGGACGGCGAGGTGTACTACCGGGAAAACAGCCGCATGGTCAAACCGGAGCTGAACGCCACCGCCGCCGAGCGTGTCAAGGGCATGGTCGCGCTGCGGGATTGCGTGAATGAGCTGATTGCCCTGCAAATGGACGAGTACAGCGCAGAAAGCCGGATTCAGGAAGCGCAGACCGAGCTAAACCGCCTCTATGATGCGTTCTCCGCAAAACACGGCCTAATCAATGACCGTGCGAACCGTCTTGCGTTCTCTGACGATTCCTCATACTATCTCCTGTGTTCACTGGAAGTGCTGGATGACAACGGAAAGCTGGAGCGCAAGGCGGATATGTTCCACAAGCGCACCATCAAGCAGCAGCGCAGCGTAGATTCTGTGGATACCGCCAGTGAAGCCCTTGCTGTCTGCATCGGAGAAAAAGCCTGCGTCGATCTCGACTTTATGGCCTCCCTCATGGGCGGCAGCGAGAAAATCCCGCAGATTGTTGAGGATTTGAAGGGCGTCATTTACAAGGAACCAAACAGCGGCCCATTTGACTTGCAGGACGGCGGCGAGCATTGGGCGAAGGGCTGGCAGACGGCGGACGAATATCTCTCCGGCAACGTCCGGCAGAAGCTTCGCACCGCGCAGCGTGTGGCAGCGCGCGACCCGTTCTTTGCCGGAAATGTGGATGCCCTGATTGCCGCCCAGCCGAAGGACTTGGAGGCCAGTGAAATCGAAGTGCGGCTGGGTGCGACATGGCTTGACAAGAAGTACATCGAGCAATTCATGTACGAAACCTTTGAAACGCCCCGCTATCTGCGCGGACAGATCGAGATCAGCTATGTCCCGTACACCGCAGAATGGCAGGTTTCCCGCAAGAGCATGGTGCGCTACAACGATGTGGCGGCGTTCACCACCTACGGCACAGACCGCGCCAGCGCCTACCGGCTGCTGGAGGATGCGCTGAACCTCCGCGATATTCGCATCTACGATACCATTGAGGACGCAGACGGACGGGAGCGCCGTGTCCTCAACGCCAAGGAAACCACCCTTGCCGCGCAGAAGCAGCAGCTTATCCGGGATGCGTTCAAGGACTGGATTTGGAAAGACCCGGAGCGGCGCGAAACGCTGGTACGGCAATACAACGAGGAAATGAACAGCACTCGTCCCCGCGAGTATGACGGCAGCCACATCGTTTTCTCCGGTATGAATCCGGAAATCACCCTCCGAGAGCATCAGAAAAACGCCATCGCCCATGTGCTGTACGGCGGGAATACGCTGCTGGCACACGAAGTTGGCGCGGGAAAAACCTTTGAAATGGTAGCCTCTGCGATGGAATCTAAGAGGTTGGGACTGTGCCAGAAATCCATTTTTGTCGTGCCGAACCATCTGACGGAACAGTGGGCGTCCGAGTTTCTGCGGCTCTACCCTTCGGCCAACATCCTTGTCACTACCAAGAAGGACTTTGAAACCCACAACCGCAAGAAATTCTGCGCCCGCATCGCCACCGGCGACTATGACGCCGTTATCATCGGCCACAGCCAGTTTGAGCGTATCCCCATCAGTCCGGAGCGGCAGGAACGGCTCCTTCACCAGCAGATTGAGGAAATCACCGATGGTATTCAGGATACCAAGCTCGCAGGCGGCAACAGCTTCACCATCAAGAGCTTGGAGCGCACGAAAAAGGGGCTGGAGGCGCGGCTGAAAAAGCTGCAAGCCAGCGACCGCAAGGATGATGTGATTTACTTTGAACAGCTCGGCGTAGACAGGATGTTTGTGGACGAGTCGGACAATTATAAAAATCTTTTCCTCTATACAAAGATGCGCAACGTGGCAGGGCTTTCCACCACCGATGCGCAGAAATCCTCGGATATGTTCTCCAAGTGCCGCTACATGGATGAGCTGACCGGCGGGCGCGGCGTGGTGTTTGCCACCGGCACCCCGGTTTCCAACTCCATGACAGAGCTTTATACCATCCAGCGCTATTTGCAGCATGACCGGCTGCAAGAGATGGGTATGGGCCACTTCGATTGCTGGGCAAGCCGCTTTGGTGAAACCACCACCGCGCTGGAGCTTGCCCCGGAGGGAACCGGCTACCGGGCAAGGACGCGCTTTGCAAAGTTTTTCAACTTACCCGAATTGATGAATCTGTTCAAAGAGGTTGCCGACATCAAAACGGCGGATCAGCTCCACTTACCCACGCCGGAGGTTGCGTATCACACCATCGCCACCAAACCCACGCAGATCCAGCAGGACATGGTGAAAGCCCTCTCGGAACGAGCGTCCAAGGTACACAGCGGTGCGGTCAGCCCGGATGTGGACAATATGCTCAAAATCACCTCGGACGGACGCAAGCTGGGGCTTGACCAGCGCATCATCAATCCCATGCTCCCCGACGAGGAAACCACCAAGGTCAATCAGTGCGTGGCGAACATTCTCCAATACTGGCGCGACGGCGAGGAGGAAAAACTGACACAGCTTGTGTTTTGCGACATTTCTACGCCAAAGTCCACGCCCTCGCAGCGGGCGGCAAAGGCTTCCCCCGGTACGCTGGACAGCCCGGAAATCCATGCGCTGGAGAGCGCGATTTCATTGGAGGAAAGTGCGGAAACGCCGTTCACGGTCTATGAGGATGTGCGCCAAAAGCTCATTGACGCCGGTATGCCCCCGGAACAGATCGCGTTCATCCACGATGCCAATACCGAGGTCAAAAAGCGGGAACTGTTCGCAAAGGTACGCAGCGGTCAGGTGCGCGTCCTGATGGGCAGCACGGCCAAGATGGGCGCGGGCACCAACGTGCAGGATCGTTTGGTCGCACTTCACGATTTGGATTGCCCGTGGCGTCCCCGTGATCTCACACAGCGAAAAGGCCGCATTGAGCGTCAGGGCAATCAGAACAAGCTCGTTCATGTCTGCCGCTATGTGACCGAAGGGACGTTTGACGCCTACCTCTGGCAGACCGTTGAGAACAAGCAGAAATTCATCTCTCAGATCATGACCTCAAAATCCCCGGTTCGCTCCTGTGAGGACGTGGACGCTACGGCGCTGTCTTTTGCGGAGATCAAGGCGCTGTGTGCCGGTGATCCCCGCATCAAGGAGCGTATGGATTTGGACATTGAGGTGTCCAAGCTAAAAATTATGAAGGCAGACCACAACAGCAAGCAATTCCGATTGGAGGACAGTCTGCTGAAATACTTTCCGGAAAAGATAGAAGAACACAAGGGCTTTGTTCGTGGGCTGGAGGCGGATATGCAGACCCTCGCAGCGCATCCGCTCCTGGCAGAGGGCTTTGTCGGCATGGAGATTCGCGGCGACCGGCTCACCGATAAGGAAAACGCCGGTGCCGCGTTGCTGGATACCTGCAAGGAGGTCAAGGGCAAAGACCCGGTACAGATCGGCAGCTATCGCGGCTTTACCATGTCCGTTGCTTTTGATTCCATGTGGAAAACGTACACGCTGACGCTGAAAGGCCGGATGACCCATCGCGTTGAACTCGGTTCGGATGCCAGAGGCAACCTTGTCCGCATCGAGAACGCGCTGGATAAAATGCCGGAGCGTTTGCGCAGCGTTCAGGAGCAGCTTGAAAACCTCTATAACCAGCAGGCGGCGGCAAAGGCCGAGGTCGGTAAGCCGTTTCCGCAGGAGCAGGAGCTGGCCGCGAAAACTGCGCGGCTGATTGAGTTGGATATGGAGCTGAATCTGGACGGCAAGGGACAGCCGCAGCCTGAGCAGGCGATTGCAAAATCGGCGCGGCCTTCCGTTCTGGATAGGCTGAAAGCGTCGCCTGTTCATGGCGCACCGGAAAAGCCCCACAAAAAAGAAATGGAGGCACGATAATGAAAAATCTCCCCGTTTACAAGCACCCGGCAGCCTACGCCAGAGAGCATGACGAGCTTGCGGCCTACCGCGCTTCCAATCAAGCGAACACGGCCTGCAAGGAAGCGATTGAAGCCGCCATCCGTGACCACTACCGGGATAACCGGCTGGATGCAGCGGCGGTCGATCAGGTGGTGCAGCAGTTCGGCTATGACCGCACGTTCCATGTCCTTGCCATCACCGTCTGTCAAGCGGACTGGGACAGGCGCTATTCTCCCGACAATAGGGCTTGGGCAAACGCCATGTCCATCCCCGCCAACCCTGACGCATGGGGTACTGACCGCAACTGCTATCTGGCCGTCAACAGCCATCCCGGTCTGGTCGATCTGTTTCTCAGCCAGACCCGCAAAGCCTACGCGCAGGAGCGGCAGAAAGCCTCTGTCCGGGACAAGCTGAAAAAGCCGCCTGAAACAACTTCGCCGAAAATTTCGGCGAAGTCCAAAGCCCCGGAGCGCTGAGCGATGGCAAAACGCAAGCGGGATATTCAGCTCAAATTCCGCGTCACGCCGCAGGAGCGGGAAATGATTGAAACGAAGATGGCACAGTTCGGCACCACCAACATGGCGGCGTATCTCCGCAAGATGGCGATTGACGGATATGTGGTGAAGCTCGACCTTCCGGAGCTGCGGGAGCTGGTGTCCCTGCTTCGGTATTCCAGCAACAACCTCAACCAGCTCACCCGCCGCGCCCACGAAACAGGCCGCATCTATGAGGCCGATCTGGAGGACATTCAGCAAAGTCAGGAGCGGATATGGACGGCGGCAGAGAAAATTGTTTCCTCGCTGGCGGCGCTGAAATAAGT
>OHUP01000370.1_pt1 | contig 16331 bp, 15 predicted proteins | sample 1579221 | NCBI WGS metagenome assembly OHUP01 (sample SAMEA3882555, study PRJEB24775) | human gut metagenome | biome: human-associated habitat; feature: intestine environment; material: feces | place: Netherlands | collected 2009/2010 | reverse complement strand
CGTGGAGGAAAACGGCATTTGCAGCGCCGCTTTCTGCGAAAGCGCGGCGCTGAGGGGGAGCGTCCTCGCCCTCTCAGGCGCTAACGCGCCAGCTCCCCCAAAGGGGGAGCCACTGGCGAAACCGTAAACTTTTGCAGTTTGCCCAGTAACTTCCCCGCTATGCCAAGGCCTCTCACTTTGGGAGAGGTGGCACGGCGTAAGCCGTGACGGAGAGGGCGAGGACGTTCCATGCCACGCGAATGTTTCCGTAGGAAACCAGCAGTGGCAGCTGCCGTTTTCGGTTACGGCCCCTTTCTGCGACAAACGCTCTATATCAAAAGAAGTTTCCGCTATATTTGCCCAGAGCGTAAGCGGAGGGCATTTTTAATATTCCCCCTCTCCCGCTGGACTTTGAAATGTGTTATACTGGGAGAAAACGATGCACACAGGAGAGATGACCATGCAATATAAGATTCTGGCAAGCGATTACGACAACACGCTGATGCCCTTTGGCGAGGCAAAGCCCCGCCCGGCGGTGGTAAAGGCGGTAAAAAAGCTGCAAGCCGCCGGGGGCAAATTCGTGCTCAGCACCGGCCGCTCCTACCCCGGCATCCGGGATAAGAACCAGCTGGGCGGCATCCGGTATGACTACGCCATTACCTGCAACGGTGCCTGCGTGGTGGACAGGCAGGGCAACGTAATAGCCGAGCATCCGCTTACCAGCGAGGAAATGTATGTGCTGGTGGATTTTTGCGAGGATTATAACTACCCGCTGCAATTCAACTTCCGGGATGCCTATTACGCCTACTGCGAGTACGAGTATCTGCACACCGGCTATCAGATGATGAACAGTCCCGGGCTGGACTGCGTGGACGGCGAGGATCAGGACAGACATCTTTTGGATATGCCCCACGCCGCCTTTGCCGCCATGCCGCCGCAGGAAGTGGAGCGCTTCCACGAAAAATACGGCTACCTTGGCCTGCACTGGATGCAGACGGGCGCGCAGAACGCGGACGGTTACTGCTACTACGATATCGTGCGCGGCGGCATGGATAAGGGCGTAGGGCTTGCCGACCTGTGTGCACAGATGGGGCTTACGCTGGCAGATGCCGTGGCTGTGGGCGATTCTGCCAACGATGTGGGGATGCTGAAAGCTGCGGGTCTGAGCGCCTGCATGGCGAACGGCACCCCGGACGCCAAGGCCGCTGCCGACCGGATCATCGGGGACGTGCGGGAGGACGGCGTGGCGGCGCTGATCGAGGAGCTGTGGTTCGACGGCCCCCGCGCGGAGCCCTCTGGCAGGGACTTTGGCTCTGCATGGGGCAATATTGAAAGCGCAGGCGGCAGCTTATGAGCTTTGCGCCGGTATACGATGACCGCAGCAGGGCACTGATCTTGGGCACATGGCCCAGCCCCAAAAGCCGGGAGATGGCCTTTTACTACGGTCATCCGCAAAATCGGTTCTGGCCGCTGCTGGCGGCGCTGACCGGAGAGCCGCTGCCCGTGCGGGAGGATATCGCCGCCAAAAAGCAGCTGCTTTTGCGCCACGGGCTGGCGCTGTGGGATACGCTGGAAAGCTGCACCATCACTGGCGCGTCGGATGCTTCCATCCGGGATGTGGTGCCCAACGATATCGCCGGGCTGCTGCGCAAAGCGCCCATCCGGGCGGTGTTCTGCAACGGTGCTACAGCCTACCGTATCTACACAAAATATCAGCAGCCGCTTACCGGCATCCCGGCTGTCCGTCTGCCGAGCACAAGCCCCGCCAACGCCGCCTGCAGCCCCGCCCGGTTGGAGGAACTTTGGGGCGCTGCGCTGGCGGACTGGATCGTAAAATGATGACAAGGCTGTAAATTCTTTTGCGGGATACTTGCGTTTTTTTGCGGACGTTGTATTATGGATATCATAAGGGGCGCACTGCCCCGGACAAGGAGAAATGACCATGAGCAAGATCATCCGCACCCAAAAGCCCAGCGTGCTGCCTTTTTACGCCATGGCGCTGGTGTTCGTGGTGCTGTGCGCGGTGTTGCCGGTGTATAAATTATGGGCGCTGCTGGTGGCGCTGGGCGGTGCCGCCGTGGCCTTTGGCGTGGCACAAAAGACCTGCCCGCCCCGGGTGGTGGAGCGGGAAGTACCCTTCCACACCGGTGTGGAGGATGTGGATCAGATGCTGACCGATATCCAGCAGAAGCTGGACACCCTGCACGCGCTGAACGAGACACTGCCCGACCCGCAGCTGTCCGCCGCTATGACCCGCATGGAAAAGGCAGGACGCTCCATCGTGGAAACCGTGGAAGCAAACCCCGCCAAGGCAAAGCAGGTGCGCCGGTTTGCCAACTACTATCTGCCGGACGCCGTAAACGTTTTGCAGCAGTACGCAAAGCTTGCAAAGCAGGGTGTGCGGGGCGAGAACGCCGCCGCCATCCGCGCCGAGGTGGAGCACAACGCCGCCTCCATTGCCACCGCTTTTGAAAACCAGCTGGATGCCCTGTACGCGGCAGAGAGCATGGACCTGTCCGCAGACCTGACCGTTTTGCAGAATATGCTGAAAGGGCAGGGTCTGAGCAAGTAAAATCAGAATATCCCCTCGGGATTTTGAAAGGAAGGAATCACTTATGGCTGACAATACCCTGAACTTTGATCTGGATGCCCCCGCAGTGCCCACCCTGACGCTGGACCCCACCCCCGCCGCTGTGCCGCAGGAGGAAAAGCCCGCCGCTGCCCCTGCCCCGGAAGCACAGGTGAACCTGACCCCCGAGGAGCAGGCTATGGTGGATCAGTTTGCCCAGAAGATCGATATCACCAACAGCCAGCAGGTGCTGCAGTACGGCTCTGCCTGCCAGAAGAAGATCGGCGATTTCTCCGAAGCAGCCCTCTCCAAGGTGTCCACCAAGGATCTGGGCGAGGTGGGCGATATGATCACCGACCTCATCGGCGAGCTGAAGAGTTTTGACGCCAACGAGGAGCAGCAGAAGGGCATTATGGGCTTCTTCAAGAAGAAAACCAGCCAGCTGGATGCCCTCAAGACCAAGTACGACAAGACCGAGACCAACGTGGAAAAGATCCAGTCCATGCTGGAAGCCCATCAGGTGCAGCTGCTCAAGGATATCGCCATGCTGGACAAGATGTACGAGTTGAACATGGCCTACTTCAAGGAGCTGAGTATGTATATCCTTGCCGGCAAGAAAAAGCTGGCAGATGTGCGTGCCAACGAATTGCAGCAGGCTATGGACAAGGCCAAGGTCTCCGGTCTGCCGGAGGACGCACAGGCCGCCCGCGACCTTGCCGACCAGTGCGAGCGTTTTGAGAAAAAGCTGTATGATCTGGAGCTGACCCGCAATATCAGCCTGCAGATGGGCCCCCAGATCCGTCTGCTGCAAAACAACAACACCATGATGGCGGAAAAGATCCAGTCCACCATCGTGAACACCATCCCGCTGTGGAAGAACCAGATGGTGCTGGCACTGGGTCTGGCACACAGCCAGCAGGCCATGCAGGCCGAGCGCGCCGTGACCAACATGACCAACGACCTGCTGAAGAAGAACGCCGAGGCGCTGAAGATGGGCACCATCGAGACCGCCAAGGAGAGCCAGCGCGGCATCGTGGATATCGAGACCTTGCAGCAGACCAACAAGAGCCTGATCGAGACGCTGGACGAGCTGAACAAGATCCAGAGCGAGGGCCGCGCAAAGCGCGTTGCCGCCGAGCAGGAACTGACCCGCATCGAGGACGAGTTGAAAACCAAAATGATGGAGATCCGGAGCTGAAATGGCAAACGCTGATTTTTCTCAGAACAAACAAACCGCTCCCGGCGGTTTTGACGCGGGCAGCTACCGCGAAAAAGCAAAGCCGGAGCAGGCCGTAAGGCTGACGCCCCGCCAGCAGAAGCTGGCCGCACTGGAAGCAAAGCTGCCCGCAGCGCTTTCCACCCGGGCAGCGGCGCTGGCTTTGAGTGTAGTGGTAATGCTGGCCGCCTTTTTCGGCTTTGGCAGCGCCAAGCTGCGCGGCAAATACAACACCGCCCGCCAGTGGTTCACCGCAGGGGTCGCCGCCGACAACGGCTATAACCTGAGCGAGGAGCTGACCACCCGCATGAATACAGCGGCCAACGTTATCACCACCGCCAGCAATACGCTGGGGGCAGATAATGCTGAAGTATTGACTGCACAGGATGCACTGACGGCGTTCAGCAACGACCTGGACGGCGTGAAGGCAGGCAAGACCCGGCTCCATGCCCTCTATGAGGACAACGAGACTTTGGGCACCGCCATCGACCAGCTGTATGCAAAGTTGCAGGAGCAGGCCGCAGACCCCATGAAGATGGGCGCGGTGCAGGGGCAGTACGGTCAGTTCAACAGAGCAGCCACCATCATCGGCACCTTGCAGTATAATACAGCGGTGTATGAATATCAAAAGGATGTCGGCGGCTTCCCGGCCAGTGTACTGGGAACTTTGTCCGGCGTGAAGGAGGTTGAGCCCTTCGCATGAAAAACTTTGCAAAACGCATCAGCGCACTGGTGCTGGCCGTGGTGGTCAGTGCGGCGGTGCTGTGCCCGGCGGCCTTTGCTGCCCAGCTGCCCAGCCTGCCCAAGGGCGAGTGTGTGGTGGACGATGCCGGTGTGCTGAGCAGCAGCACCGTGCAGACTATCACCGAACTGAACGCCCAGCTGGAATCCAGCTGCAGCGGCGCACAGATCGGTGTACTGACAGTAGAATACACGGGTAATGATTCCACAGAGGATTACGCCACACAGGCTTTCAACGCTTGGGGCATCGGTTCGTCCTCCCAGAATAACGGCGTGCTGATCTTGCTGGTAATGGAATCGGCGCAGTATGCGGACGGCGACTACTACCTGACCTATGGCGACGGTTTCCGCAACACCACGCTGGCAAAGCAGTCCAGCGCCATCGCCCAGACCATGGAGGATCAGTTTGCCGCAAAGGATTATGACGGTGCAGTGACCACCTGTGCCCGGAACGTGGCAAACACCATTGCGGACATCTACGGGGTCAGCCTTTCCGGCAGCACCGGCAACGGCAGTACCGTGCAGCCCGGGTATCAGGGCAGCCAGAGCAGCGGCGGCAGCACCCTGACCGACATCTTGACCCTTGTGGTCGGCGCTGTTCTGCTTATCGTCATCATCCGGTCAATGGCCTATGTTTTTGCCAGCCCCTGCGGCTGGCTGTGGTGCTTCGGCGGACCCCGTCCTCCTTACAGACGACGTGGCCGCCGCGGCCCGCCGCCGCCCCCGCCGGGCGGCTACTACGGTGGCTCCCGTGGCCCCCGGCCTCCGCGCGGCGGCGGCTTTGGCGGCATGGGCGGCGGCTCCTTCGGGGGTGGTGCCGGGCGCGGCGGTTTCGGCGGCGGCAGCTTTGGCGGCGGCTTCGGTGGCATGGGCGGTGGTTCCAGCCACGGCGGCGGCGGTGGCCGTGGGCGGTAATGAAAATAAAAAGAGAAAGGCAGTGGCTTTGATATGTACCCCCAATACTGGACACCCAGTATGGGGGTATTTTTATGCGATACAGTTATGAGCACAAAAAGAAGTGTGTTGAATTGTACCGATATTTTACAAAAAATTCACGCTGGCAGGGTTGCCGCCGCATACCGGATGTGCTATGATGAAGTGCAAAATTTCAAGCGGAGCGATGAATTTTGATTTGTCAAGCTCGCGGAATCAGGAGGAACTACCATGCAGAAGAATTATGTACAGGAAATTCTGAGCATCATTCACAGCGGTCTGCCCAAGGCAGAGCTGGCCGAAAAACTGTCTGATTACCATGAAAAGGATCTGGCGGATGCGTTGGAGTCACTGACCCCCGCCGAACGTCAATCGCTCTATTCCATTCTGGGCGTGGATACTGTTGCCGAGATCTTTACTTATCTGGACGATGCCGAGCCGTACCTGAAAGAGCTGCCCAGCCACGAAGCTGCAAAGGTCATTTCCAACATGGACTCGGACGATGCGGTGGACGCGCTGGAAGACCTTGACGATACCGATAAGAACGAGATCGTCAACAAGCTGGACAAAGACTCGGTTGAAGATGTGAAGATGCTGCTCTCGTATGACGAGGATGAGATCGGCAGCAGAATGACCACCAACTACATCTCCATCAAAAACGATATGACCATCCGGCAGGCGATGAGCGAGCTGGTGAAACAGGCCGGAGAAAACGATAACATCTCCACGCTGTATGTGGTGGACGAAAACGAGCACTTCTATGGTGCAATCGACCTGAAAGACCTCATCATTGCACGTGCAGAGGAAAGTCTGGAAAGCCTGATCGTCCGCTCTTATCCCTACGTCACAGACCGGGAGCAGATCAGCGATTGTATCGACCGCATCGTGGACTACGCGGAGCGCAGCCTGCCGGTGCTGAACGATGCCGGCAAGCTGGTGGGCATCATCACATCGTCCGATGTGGTCGAGCTGGTCGATGATGAGATGGGCGATGATTACGCAAAGCTGGGCGGTCTGACCGGCGAGGAGGATCTGAACGAAAGCGTTTTTGAAAGCGTGAAAAAGCGTCTCCCGTGGCTGATCGCTTTGCTGTTCCTCGGGATGCTGGTCTCCTCGGTCGTCGGCGCGTTTGAATCAGTGGTGGCGGTGCTGCCGGTGGTCATCTGCTTCCAGTCCATGGTGCTGGATATGGCCGGTAACGTTGGCACCCAGTCGCTGGCGGTGACCATCCGTGTGCTGGTGGATGAAAACCTGACCCTTTCCAAAAAGCTGCAGCTGCTCTGGAAGGAGACCCGCGTGGGTCTGTTGAACGGTGCAATTCTGGCCGTGATGGCCTTGGGTTTTCTGGGATGCTACATCCACTTTTTCAAGGGCTATGTCTGGACCTCGGCGTTTTTGCTGTCCGGCTGCGTCGGGCTGTCGCTGATCGTGTCCATGGTCATTTCCAGTCTGGTGGGCACGCTGATCCCGATGCTGTTCCACAAGATCCATATCGACCCGGCGGTTGCTTCCGGCCCGCTGATCACTACGATCAACGATCTGGTGGCGGTTGTGGTCTACTATGGCCTTGCCATGGTCGTGCTGATCGATCTGTTCCATCTTGCGTGATAAGAAATAAAACAGGAACCGGTGCACCAAATGTAATGTGTGCCGGTTCCTGTTTTTCTTTGCGCAGGGGCTTATAGCAATTCAACTTTTTATCGCAAATATGCTGTTTGAATGTTGCGCTAATTTCTTGTCTTGCGATAAAAAAGATTATTTGCCCAGATGCCAGATGTCGCGGTCGTACTCGGCAATGGTGCGGTCAGAGGAGAACATACCCGCCTTGGCAATGTTCACCAGACACTTGCGCCGCCAGCCCATGGGGTCGCAGGCGTAATCGCTGAGGGCCTGCCCTTTGCGGACGACATAGGCGTTGAAGTCCGGCAGGGTCTGGAACCAGTCCTTGTGGATCAGCTCATTGTGCAGGCGGGTCAGGTTTTCGGCATGGCCGGCAGCCAGCATCTCCGGGCCGGTGAGGAAGCTGATGGCGCGGCGGATGTTGGCATCGCCCTCCACCCACTGGGCGGGGTCGTAATCGCCCACGGCGTAGCGGTGGATGACCTGATCGGAGGTCTGGCCGAAGATATAGATGTTCTCTTCGCCCACCTGCTGGCTGATCTCCACGTTGGCACCGTCCATGGTGCCCAGCGTCAGCGCACCGTTCAGCATGAACTTCATGTTGCCGGTGCCGGAGGCCTCCTTGGAGGCAAGGCTGATCTGCTCAGACAGGTCGCAGGCAGGGATGAGCTTTTCGGCAGCGGTGACGTTGTAATTTTCCACAAATACCACCTGCAGCCACTTGGACACCTCCGGGTCTGCGGCGATGACCTTGGAGAGGGTCAGCAGGGCATGGATGATGTCCTTGGCAATGGTGTAGGCAGGAGCAGCCTTGGCACCAAAGATGCTCACCAGCGGCATGGCAGGCAGGTGCCCGGCCTTGATCTCGTAATACTGATGGATGAGGTACAGCAGGTTCAGCTGCTGACGCTTATACTCGTGCAGCCGCTTGGACTGGATATCGAACATGGCATCGGGATTCACTGCCACCTTCTGGGTGCGCAGCAGCCAGTCTGCCAGCGCTGCCTTGTTGGCCTTTTTCACGGCGGTCAACTCGTCCAGCACGGCTTCGTCGTCGGCGAAGGCCAGCAGCTTCTCCAACTCGGCAGCGTCCTTGCGGAAGCCGGAACCGATGTGCTTTTCCAGTGTGGCGGTCAGGCGCGGGTCACATTCCAGCAGCCAGCGGCGGAAGGTGATGCCGTTGGTCTTGTTGTTGAACTTTTCCGGGTACAGCTCGTAGAAGCCGTGCAGCTCGGAGTTTTTCAAAATCTCGGTATGCAGCGCCGCCACGCCGTTGGTGGAGTGGGTAAAGTGGATGTCCATGTGTGCCATGTGTACCCGGTCGTCCTTGTCGATGATGGCAAGGCTCTCGTCCTCGGTGCGGGTGCGTGCCAGTGCATCCAGCTTTTCGATGATGGGCATCAGCTGGGGCACCACGGCGTCCAGATAGGTGCGCGGCCACTTTTCCAGTGCTTCGGCCAGAATGGTGTGGTTGGTGTAGGCGCAGGTCTTGGTGACGATCGCCACGGCCTCCTCAAACTCGATGCCCTTCTCGCCCAGCAGCCGGATCAGCTCCGGGATGACCATGCTGGGGTGGGTGTCGTTGATCTGGATGGCGGCGTAGTCTGCCAGATCATGGTAGTTGCAGCCCCGGGCGGCGCACTCGGCCAGAATGAGCTGTGCACCGGCAGAGACCATCAGGTACTGCTGGTATACCCGCAGACGGCGGCCGGCTTCATCGGAATCGTCCGGGTAGAGGAAGAGGGTCAGGTTCTTATCAATAGCAGTCTTGTCGAAGGCAATGCCGTCATGGACGATGCTCTCATCGATGGTGTCCAGATCGAACAGGTTCAGGGTGTTGGTGCGTCCCTCGTAGCCGGTGACCGCCAGCTTGTACAGCCGGGCGGTGTACTCCTTGCCCGCCAGTTCCACCGGGTAGGTGGTGTCGGTCTTTTCCGCCCAGCTGTGGGCAGTCAGCCACGGGTCGGGCTTTTCGTTCTGCACACCGTCCTCAAAGGACTGATGGAACAGACCGAAGTGGTACCGCAGACCCACGCCGTCGCCGGGCAGGTTCAGCGTTGCCAGAGAGTCAAGGAAGCAGGCAGCCAGACGCCCCAGACCGCCGTTGCCCAGAGAAGGCTCCGGCTCTACCTCTTCAATATCGGAAAGGCGCTTTCCGGCAGCAGCCAGTGCAGACCGGGCTTCATCGTACAGCCCCAGATTGATGAGGTTGTTGGACAGCAGCTTGCCAATAAGGAATTCGGCGCTGATATAGTACAGCTTGCGCCCGGTGACCGGCTGCACGCGGTCGGCACTCTTCTGCCGCACCAGTTCCAGCAGTGCCAGATACAGCTCCTGATCGGTGCAGTCCGCCAGCAGCTTGCCGGTGATACTCTGTAACGTTTCGGTAAAGCTCATAAAAGCATCCTCCTTTGTTAGGGTGCATCTGAAAAGTCGAAAATTCAGTCTATTTCTTTGTTTTCAGATACACCTTACGGAAAACAGGTTTGACGTCTGTACTTCAAGATATACCACATAGAACGTTCAAAATCTTGCCTAAATAGTGCAAACTGTGGTACAATCCTATCATCAGGGGGTGGAACAATGCAAAATCAGGCTTCTTTGCAGGAGACAAAACAGCACGGTGCAGTGCGCTTTCCGTTCAATCTGTACCCCTGCACCATTCCGGGGGATTTTCAGCAGGTGGCACTCCACTGGCACGAGAGCATGGAGCTGGTCTTTGTCAAGCAGGGCATGGGGCTGGTACAGGTGGGCGCTGTGACCTACCCGGCCTACCGGGGGGATATCTTCCTTTTTGCCCCGGGCACGCTCCACGCGCTGCGGCAGGCAGAGGGAGAGCGCATGGAATACGAAAATATCATCTTTGAACCGGAGCTGCTGGGCGGCGCAGAGGATCTTTGCGCCGAAAAGTATCTGCTGCCGCTGCAAAGCGGGCGGCTTTCGCTGCCGGTGCGTCTGACCCCGAACGATTTGTGCTATCTGCAAGCCGCCGCCTGCCTGCGGGAGCTGGAGGATGCCAACCGCGCCAAGCGCCCCGGCTACGAGCTGCTGGTAAAAGGGGCGCTGCTGCGCTTTCTTGCCCTGCTCATTGCGCAGGGCAGGCAGTGTCTCCCCACCGAAACTGCCGACACCCAGCGGCTGAAAACGGTGCTGCAATGGCTTTCGGCACATTATGCCGAGCCGCTCCGGGTGGCGGATGCAGCCGGGGTCTGCTCCTTCAGCGCCAGCCATTTTATGCGCTGGTTCCGGCAGATGACCGGGCAGAGCTTTATCTCCTTTCTGAATGAGTACCGGCTGAACACCGCCGCCGAGGTGCTGCAGACCACGGACGAGACTGTGCTGACTATCGCCACCCGGTGCGGGTTTGAAAACCTTTCCTATTTTAATCGGGCGTTCAAGGCGCATTTTGGCATGACCCCGCGGGAGTACCGGAAAAAATAAGCAGACCGGGTCTGATGGGAAAGCGAGAACAGCCTGCATTCCGGTGCGCTGCATGAATTTTCTGGAAGAGCCCACCAGCGGCCATGTCTACATAGACGGGCAGGAGCTGACGGCCAAAAACAAGACCAAGCTTGTGCGCGAGACCACCAGCATGGTGTTCCAGCAGTTCAACCTGTACCCGCACATGACGGTGCTGAAAAACCTGACCCTCGCGCCCATGAAGCTGCACCACAAGACCAAGCAGGAGGCAGAGGAGCTGCCGCAGCACAAGCGGCACCCGTTGTGGATAGAGCAGCCCATGGGGGACGGAAGGGAAAGCCGTCCGGGCTGCGGACTTTATAAAAAAAGAAAAAGCGATGACCCGTGCAGGTGGGTCATCGCTTTTCTCGTCCCTTGCGGGACAGGCAGGGTAAATGATAAGAAGGTAAATGAAGAAAATAGCAAGGTGAAAAACAAAGGCGTGTGAGGAGCCGAATTTGCTGCTCCAAAGTGAAGATGTATCCAAGTTTCGCTTTTGTTGGATACAACATACCACTTCAGAACGAAAATTGCAAGAGGTTTTTTAAAATTTTTGCCCAAAATTACGCGGGAAATCGCATTTTTGTAGAAACGCACAAATTTTACGGAAAGTTCCCGGCAAACTGACGAACAAGCATAAAAACGGAACAACAGCCGCAAGACCGCACAGGGATACCTTTATAAAACCGGCGGGCAATGGAACGCAGGCGTGGAAAGCTGATTTTCGTGGGATATAGCCTGCACCGCTTTACAAGCAGCCGGTGGTGTGTTAAGATGGACACATCTGCTGTAACCGGAAAAATGCACGCGCCGGGCAGCGGCGGCGTACCGGGAAAAGTGCCCGGTGCCGGGAGGGGAGAAACGAATGACAAAGCTACTGCATGGCAATGAAAAAAACAGGCTGACCGGCGGGCGCGAGCCGCTGTTCAGCCAAAAGGAGCTGCTGGTACTGGCCATCCCGCTGCTGGTGGAGCAGCTGCTGGAAGTGACGGTGGGCATGGCCGACACCATGATGGTGTCCCGCTGCGGCGAGGCGGCAATCTCCGGCGTCAGTCTGGTGGATATGATCAACAACCTTATCATCGTGCTGTTTGCGGCGCTGGCTACCGGCGGCGCGGTGGTGGTAAGCCAGTATCTGGGCGCAAAGGACAGGCCGGATGCCGACAAAAGCGCCGGTCAGCTGCTGCTGCTCAGCGGCTTGTCCGGTGTGGTGATCGGCGTGGTATGCTTTGTGCTGGCCCGCCCTATGATCCGGCTGTTCTACGGCTCTATTGATACCGACGTGCTGGACGCGGGCGTGAAGTATTTGCAGATCATCGCCCTCAGCTACCCGTTTCTGGCGCTGTACAACGGCGGTGCGGCACTGTTCCGCAGCATCGGCAACTCCAAGATCTCCATGCAGATCAGCTTTCTGATGAACATCATCAACATCGTGGGCAACGCGGTGTGCATCTTCGGCTTCAAAATGGGAGTGGACGGCGTAGCGTGGCCCAGCGTGGTGTCCCGCGTGGTGGCTGCGGCGCTGATCCTGCGCAAGTGCTACCGGGAGGATGCGGTGCTTACCGTGCCCAAGACCCTGCGGCTGGACGGCGGCATGGCAAAGCGCATTCTGGGCATCGGCATTCCCTCGGCCTTTGAGAACAGCCTGTTCGAGGCCGGGCGCATTCTGGTGGTGAGCATGATCTCCACCTTTGGCACAGTGCAGATCGCAGCCAACGCCGTGGCAAACAATCTGGACGGCATGGGCGTCATCCCGGGCAAGGCCATCGGTCTGGCCATGATCACGGTGGTGGGGCGGTGCATCGGCGCCGGCGACCACGAGCAGACCGTTTACTACACCCGCAAGCTGATGCTGTGGGCTTACATCACCATGGGGCTTTCCAACGGAGCGATCTTGCTGTTCCTCCGGCAGCTGGTGGGCATCTACGCCCTTTCCGGCGAGACGATGGAATTGGCCATCACACTGGTCACCATCCATGCGGGCTGCGCCATCATCTTCTGGCCGCTGTCCTTCGTGCTGCCCAACGCCCTGCGCGCAGCCAACGACGTGAAATTCACCATGGTGGTGTCCATCCTCAGCATGGCGTGCTGGCGGCTGGGCTTCAGCTATCTGCTGTGCGTTCGCATGGGCTGGGGCGCTGTGGGCGTGTGGGTGGCTATGGTCATCGACTGGACCTGCCGTGTGACCTGCTTTGTGCTGCGCTTCCGCAGCGGCGCATGGAAAACAAAATATCAGGCATAACAATAAGGAGAAAAGCATGAAACTGATCAGCTGGAACGTGAACGGCCTGCGCGCCTGCCTGACCCACGGCTTTGCCGAGAGCTTTGCCGCGCTGGACGCGGACATCTTCTCAGTGCAGGAGACCAAGATGCAGCCGGGACAGGCGGATTTTGCGCCGGAGGGCTACACCGAATACACCTACTCGGCCGAGAAAAAGGGATACTCCGGCACGGCCTGCTGGTGCAAAACCGCACCGCTGGCAGTGACCACCGGCATCGGGCTGGAGCAGCATGACCACGAGGGACGGGTGCTGACGCTGGAATACCCCGGCTTTTATCTGGTAAACTGCTACACCCCCAACAGTCAGGACGGGCTGAAGCGGCTGGACTACCGCATGGAGTGGGAGGACGTCTTCCGGGCATACCTGCTGGCACTGGACGCCAAAAAGCCGGTGATCCTGTGCGGCGATTTAAACGTGGCGCACACCGAGATGGACATTAAAAACGCCAAGACCAACCGCATGAGCGCGGGCTTTACCGACCAGGAGCGCGCCAAGATGACCGAGCTGCTGGCGGCGGGCTTTGCGGACAGCTTCCGGGTGGTGCACCCGGACGAGGTGAAGTACAGCTGGTGGAGCTACCGCTTCCACGCGCGGGAAAAGAACGCGGGCTGGCGCATCGACTATTTTATCGTTTCCCGGCGCATTGCAGACCGCATCCGCGCCGCCGAGATCCACAACGAGATCTTTGGCTCCGACCATTGCCCGGTGGAGCTGCAGATCGACCTGTAATATAAGGAGAAGCCAATGCTGAAAAATTATCTTCTGATCTTCTTTATCTCCATGGTGCCCATCATCGAACTGCGCGGGGCCATCCCTATTGGGCTGGGCATGGGGCTGCCGGTGCTGCCCACCTACCTTTTGTGCGTGCTGGGCAACATGATCCCGGTGCCCTTCATCTATCTGTTTGCCCGCAAGTTCCTCATCTGGGGTTACCACAAGCCCCTCATCGGCCCCATCTGCCGCTTTTGCATCAATAAGGGCGAAAAGGGCGGCCGCGCACTGGAAGCCAAGGCGGGCAAGGGCCTGACTGTGGCGCTGCTGCTGTTCGTGGGCATCCCGCTGCCGGGCACCGGCGCGTGGACGGGCACGCTGGCAGCCTCCATTCTGGATATGAAGTTCAAGGATGTGCTGATCGCCTGCATGGGCGGCGTGCTGCTGGCGGGCATCATCATGGGCTTGGCAAGCGCCGGTCTGCTGGGCGCGCTCAGCGGGCTGTTTGCGGCGGGCTGACAAAACGCGGACGTTTTTGTCGTGAAAAATGCCGGTAGCATTTCCGCGCGGAGTATGTTACACTGAATAATAGTTGTGAAAACCGGACTCTGCTTCCGGCCAGAAAGGACGTTATAGAACATGGATCAGGCACTGAATCAGAAAATTGACGCATACATTGCGGAAAACAAAGAGCAGCTGCTGCAGGACATTGCAGCGCTGGTCGCCATCGACAGCGTGGAGGGCACCCCGGAGGAGGGCGCACCCTTCGGCGCAGGCCCCCGGGCAGCGCTGGACAAGACGCTGGAGCTGGCAGCAGGCATGGGCTTTGCCACCCGCAACTGCGAAAACTACATCGGCTATGCCGAACTGGCCGGTGCAGACCCTGAAAAATATCTGGCTACCATCTGCCATGTGGACGTTGTGCCCGTGGGCAACGGCTGGACGGCAGATCCCTTTAAGATGCGCATTCAGGACGGCTGGCTGCTGGGACGCGGCGTCGCGGATGATAAAGGCCCGATGATCGTTACTCTGTACGCGCTGAAGTTCCTCAAGGAGCAGGGTTACCAGCTGCGCTACCCCATCCGTGCCATCGTGGGCGACAACGAGGAGACCCACATGAACGATGTGAAGTACTATCTGGAAAACTACCCCGCTCCGGTGTTCTGCTTTACCCCGGATGCCGAGTTCCCGGTGTGCAACGGCGAAAAAGGCCACTTTGGCGGCAAGATCGTCAGCCCGGTGTGCAACGGCGTCATTGCAGAGTTTGAGGGCGGTGTAGCCAACAACGCTGTGCCGGACCGCGCCAGCGCTCTGGTCAAGACCGATATCCGCAAGCTGAAGAACGCTCCCAACATCACGCTGGAACCGGAAGGGGACGGCGTGCGGGTGCGCGGCTGGGGCAAGTCCGGCCACGCCGCCATGCCGGAGGGCACGGTGAACGCCATTGGTCTGGTAGCGGATTATCTGCTGGACAACGGCCTGTGCAATGACGCCGAGCGCGCTTATCTGGAGGCACTGCACAAGCTGCACAGCTCCACCGCAGGCACCGGCCTTGGCATCGACTGCGCCGACGGCCCCTTTGGCCCGCTGACCATCATCGGCGGCCGCATCTATATGGAGGACGGCAAGCTGGTGCAGACCATTGACAGCCGCTTCCCCACCTGCACCAACGGCGAAAAGCTGACCGCACAGGTCACCGCTGCGCTGGGCGAGGGCGCAAAGCTGGAGGATGTGGACGCAGCCGAGCCTTTCTATATCGCAGCCGACAGCCCCGCCATCCGCGCCTGCATCGACACCTACAACGAGGTGACCGGCGAGAACGCCACCCCCTTTACCATGGGCGGCGGCACCTATGCCCGCCACTTCCCCTATGCCGTCAGCTTCGGCCCGGAGCATGAGGATGTAAAGCTGCCGGAGTTCGGCGGCCCGATGCACGGTGCCAACGAGGCGGCTCCCATCAACAAGCTGCTGGAGGCCGTCAAGATCTACATTCTGGCGCTGCTGCGGCTGGAAGAGATCGACTTCTGAGGTACAGCATGAACGTGCTTGTCATTGACGGGCAGGGCGGGGGACTGGGACGCCAGCTGGTGGCCGTCCTCAGCGCCCAGTGCCCGGACATCCGGCTGGTGGCCGTGGGCACCAACAGTGTCGCTGCGCAGGCCATGCATAAGGCCGGGGCACATCGAGCTGCCACGGGTGAGAATGCTGTGGTGGTGAACTGCCGCAATGCGGACATCATCGTGGGCCCCATCGGCATCGTCATTGCAGACGCGCTGCTGGGGGAGATCACCCCCGCCATGGCCACGGCAGTGTGCCAGAGCAGCGCCACCCGGGTGCTGATCCCGGTGAACCACTGTGAAAACTATATCGTTGGCGTGCCCGACCAGCCCATCGGCAGCCTTGTAGCTGCCGCCGTGCAGAAGGTGAAAGCCCTCTGCGCCGGGAAAGGCTGCTGAAATTTTTTACAAACAAACAGGCGGCTGTACAAAATGCTGTACAGCCGCCTGTTTAGTTTATTCAGCGCATATTGCTGGTACGGTGCTCCATCAGATAGGTAGCCTGCAGGTCTGCGATGTGCAGTTTGACCGCCAGCGGGTACTTGTCGTAGGCCTCCGAGATGGCAAAACAGCCGCCCCGGGCAGCATCGTCGAAGCCGCCCATGTGCCAGCGGATGGCAACCGCTTCCTCCACCTTCAGCTTCATGAACCGCTCGATCAGGAACACGCTCTTTTCGCCGTGGCCGTAGGGGAAAAGATCCTCTACACTGTAAAAGGGCGCTTTTTCCCACTGCCCGGTGGTTTCGTTTTTCACGTTGCGGGTG
>OHUP01000369.1_pt1 | contig 16360 bp, 16 predicted proteins | sample 1579221 | NCBI WGS metagenome assembly OHUP01 (sample SAMEA3882555, study PRJEB24775) | human gut metagenome | biome: human-associated habitat; feature: intestine environment; material: feces | place: Netherlands | collected 2009/2010 | reverse complement strand
GGATATGGAATTTTCTTATCAATTATTTTTATTCATTATCGTAGAATATGCTACGGTTATAAAAAAAAATATCTAAATAGAACTGTCTTTATTCTTGGCATCTTATTTGCTCTTGGAATCTTGGTGCAATCTTTGACTTGGATGACAAAATTCTCTTTAATTTTTACAATGATTGTAATTGTCTTTTCTGCTATTATTTTTGAAGGGTTTCTTATTTCCTTTAAAGATATTAGAAATTTGTCTTATGCAATATTATATGGGGTGGTTATTTCTTTTGTTTTAGCAATATGCACGGGAATAGGTTTGTTTGATGGAAGTGAAGGTACTTTGGGATTTAATGGAGGTATTTTGTTTAAAAATTATTTTGGGTCTGATGTCTTAGCTGTATTTATAGGACTATTTTTAAATGCAAAATATGGATGTAAGTATAGGCTTGATAAATATGTTATGGCCGTTTGTGTTATACTTATTTTTTTATCTATGTCAAAAGGAGCTATTATGTTATTCTTTTTCTTCCTTTTTGCATTTAGCTTGGATAAAGTTAGAAAAATAAAAAGGGAACAACGGAATAAAATACTATTTATCATTGCGGTAGTTGTAATGATAAGCTCCGTTTTTTTTTATGTAAATTATGCAATGAATATAGATACATATATGTATAGAATTAGAGGGCTATTGAATTATTTGGATTATTATGAGGAGCATATATATTATATGGTATTTGGAAGTGCAGAAATGGCTTATGAAAAGGATGTGCCATACGTAGATGCAATTCGTAGTACAGTCGGGTGGGATGGAACACTTGAATTTGCGTGGTTGAATATTTTGATTAAAAATGGATTGTTGGGTGTCGTTGGATATATAATAATATTTATTCGTTCATATAATGTGATGTTTTTTAAAACAAATGATTGGTCTTTAAGAACTCCCTGTTTTGCAATAACTACAATTTGTATGTTGTCTTCTTTTGTTGAACCATATATTCAAAGTATTCATGCTGTATTTGGTGTTTATTGTTATTTGATTATGGCATCGTTATGTGGGATAATACATTGTTCTCGAACTTCTTTATTTGCTCGTTTATAAAATAAATGGTAGGTGAATAAAATTTTATAAACACTTTGAATTTAATTTTGAGAAAGTACTTATGAATAGATACAATAATCTGAATGGATTTCGTGCTTTTTGTGCTATTGGAATCGCTTTGATGCATATCCTTGCTAATATTTCTCCTACTCCTCATTTACACAATATAACTCCTGTTATTGAGTGGTTTACAAACTTTGTTTTTCTATTTTTTATTATAAGTAGTTTTTCTCTTTGCTGTGGTTATTATGAACGTATAAAAACAGGCAGTATAACATTGAACTGTTTTTATACGAAGCGATATTGGCGTATCTTGCCTTTCTTTGCATTCCTTAGTTTAATAGATATAATGATTGGATTTTCTAAAGGAAGTTTGTTTGAGGCATTTATGAATTGTACATTAGTTTTTGGACTTTTACCTAATAATAGTTTAGAGGTGATTGGGGTAGGATGGTTTTTAGGAACTGTATTTCTATTTTATATGTTATTTCCATTCTTTGTTTTTTTAATGAATAGCAAGAAGCGTGCGTGGTTTGTATTAGGTATAACAATAATCATAAATATACTTTGTCAAGAATATTTCTTTACGGAACAGTTTATTAATTTTAATCCAGGCAGGCATAATATACTATATAGTGCACCTTATTTTGTTATAGGTGGACTACTTTATTTATATAGAAAGGAGATACATAATTGGATGAATATAATAGGAGGGTGGATGTTACTGTTTTGTTTAGTATTGAATATAGGGTATTTTTTATTACCAATATCAGATTTGTTAGGTCATTCTTTATTCCCATTGTTGATTGTCTTTACTGCATACCATATGTATGCCTTAGGCTCTGATAAAAAATGGTTGCATAATAAAATAATAGATTTTCTTAGTGGTATATCTATGGAAATCTACCTTTGTCATATGGTGATGTTTAGGGTAGTAGAGAGACTACATTTAGAAAATTATATATCAGATAGTAATCTAAATTATGTTGTAACTTCTGTTCTTACAATTTGTTTGGCTATATGCTTTGCGTATTGCGTACAAAGAGGGTTGGATAAATTGCTATTGAAGAAAATAGCATGAAATTTATTTTCAAAGTTAAATCTTTATTATAATTGAAAAGAAATTACTCTATTGGGTAATCGGAAAGTATTTGTTGTAACAATGAGAATGTCTTTCTGAATATAGTTATGTACAATTTTTTGTATTAGAAAAACATTTGTACGAAAACGTAAAAATAACCGAGTTAAGATAAATTCTTTACTTTCTCTTTGGCATTTTTTCTGCACAAAAATAATAATCTTGTTTTTATATATTCTTTAGTACCAAAGTATGCTTGTCCATGTTTTGGTTAAACTTCATACATTTAATTTTCAATGAAAATAGCTTTTATTAGCACTCGTGGTATTCCCAACAACTACGGAGGTTTCGAACAATTTGCTGAATACATATCTGTAGGTTTAGCAAAAAGAGGTCATGAAGTGACCGTTTATTCTCCTCATTTCCATCCTTATAAGGAGAAAACTTATAAAGGAGTCCGTATTAAGCATATATATAGTCCTGAAACATGGATGGGGAGTTCTCTTGGGAGTTTTTTTTATGATTTTGCTTCACTGAGAGATGCACTGAAACGAGATAATTTTGATATCATCTATGAAGCTGGATATACTAGTATTGTGCCTGCTTATATTTGGTTTGATGTAAAGAATATTAAATATCCCATATTCACAACGAATATGGACGGTTTGGAATATAAACGTACCAAATTTAATAAATGGGTACGGAAATTCGTCTTTTGGGAGGAACGGATGACAGTTAAGCATAGCCATTACTTGATAGCTGACAATATGGGGATTTATGATTACTATAAAGAAAAATATGGTAAAGAAAGTAAGTTCCTTGCTTATGGGGCGGATGTTCACGATGACTATAATTCGGAATATCTAAAAGAGTTTAATTTGATTCCGGACAGTTATTATCTGCTTGTGGCAAGATTGGAGCCTGAAAATAATATAGTAATGGCTATAGAAGGATATCTTGCTTCTAAAGAGAATGGATGTAAACCATTGGTCATTATAGGAAAGACCAATACTCCTCATGGCAAGGAATTGGTAGCACAGTATGGTAGAGAAAAATCTATACGTTTTATGGGGGGGATTTATGATTTCAAGAAATTGAATTCGATACGAAAGTTCTCTTTTGCCTATTTTCATGGTCATTCGGTGGGAGGAACAAACCCGTCGCTTTTAGAAGCTATGGCTTCAGATTGTTTTATTTTAGCGAATGATAATATATTCAATCGGGCTGTATTAAAAAACAATGCGGAATATTATCATACAGTTGCCGATGTGAGAGAGTTATTGAATGATATAGATGCTGTTGTAGCAAGGGATAAGGATAATTTTATAAATGGAAATTTAAAAGAGATTCGTACGGAATATTCTTGGGAACATTTAGTAGATGAGCATGAAAAATATTTTAAGTGGTTGCTTGCACAAAAACATTGATAGCATAGGAGGGGCTTGGATTGGAATTATTGTTTGGGGATTTTTGTGCGTTTGTACTAATGGCTATGGACAGGCATTGAGGGGAACAACAGGATTACTTCATGCTCCAACAGCGGATATGCAACAAGATAAAACTTTTATGTTTGGTGGGAATGTCTTGGATATCATACCATTGCATTATTATGATTTTGATGTAAAATATACTTTTAATTATTATATTAACATTACTATATTTCCATGGTTGGAAGTGGGGTATACTTGTACATTGAATTATGCCAATGAAGGTTCTACTTATTTCCCAGAGCAGTCATGGGGAAAGTATACAAATCAAGATCGATCGTTTAATTTTCGATTACGTGCATGGAAAGAAGGTTGGTGGAAGTCATGGACACCACAGATTGTAATAGGAGCTGACGATCCGGGTACTCATGATAGTTATGGTGGAGGGGGTATATCTAGTCGTGATCAAAATGGAGGAAATTGTTTTTTTAATCGTTATTACGTTGCTGCAACGAAACATGTTACTTTTAAAAATATAGGAATTTTAGGAGTGCATTTTTCTTTTGTATTAGATAGACCTGCCACTTGGAAGCATCACAATCGTCCTGCTATAGGAGCTAATTTCCAATGTAGATTTCCAAATCAGGAATCATTAATAGTGAAAGCTTTGAACGGCTTGGATCTGATTGCCGAATATGACGCCCGCACAGTGAACATCGGGGCGCACTACCAGCTTTGGAAAGACCACATCAACCTGATTGCCGAATTGAACAACGGGAAATATTTCTCCGGTGGCATTTACTTCAAAATCCATCTGAAATGATAAAAAAGATTATCCGATTAGGATCTCCGGAATAGATTTTACTCTACAACATTTTGAACATCGGATGTAAGGGAGATATTGTTGCAAGATTTATCGAGTCATATTTCATAGGCGTTAATTAATGAGAAACATTTTGGATATTATCATTATAAATTCTATATTCGCATAGAATTTATAACCGATATAATTATGGAAACTACAGTATTCAACCCCATACAGAGGCATTTGTTGGAAATGTTTTCTTACGATAAATCTCAGGAAGGTCTGGAAGAATTGAAAGAGGTGCTCTTTCAATATTATTCCAAACGGATGAATACAAAGTTGGATGAACTTTGGGATAAGGGAATTCTTGACCAGAAAAAGCTGGATGAAATAGCTGAAATGGATATCCATTCATTAAAATAACGTCAATGGCTAAGTTGGTTCTTGATACGAATTGTCTTATTCAAAGCATTCCCCAAAGGAGTCGTTACCATGTCTTGTGGCAATCCTTTGTGGACGGAACGAACAAGCTCTGTGTATCCAATGAAATATTGGAGGAATATATAGAAATTCTGCAAAGACTTACCGACAATGAAACGGCGGAATATGTGGTGAAAACCATATTGAACAGTCCGTTTGTTGAATTGATAACTCCATTCTATCACTTTAATCTGATTACAGTTGATCCTGATGACAATAAGTTTGTGGATTGTGCCATTTCGGCCAATGCGCACTACATTGTTACTAACGACCATCATTATGATGTGCTGAAAGATATAGATTTTCCCAAAGTGAATGTTGTAAATATTCAGCAATTCTGTATTTATCTGTCACAAGAAAAATAATTTTTGAGTAAAAAGGAGGATTTATAGTTGGAAATAAAATAACTATAACTCCATGCATCCTGGGTGTAAAAAACCGCCATAGAGGCAGTCTCCATACAGAGGCGCTCTATGGCGGTTTCCCGTTTCCCCACGTTTACCGGGAAAAATTCCCGTCTCCGGGAAGCCGGGAGGTTACTCTTCCATTTTGAGCTTGCCCAGTTCTTTCAGGATGTGCTTCATGGCTTCTTTGTAAACCTCCGGTTTCTCCTTTTCCATCCATTTCATCAGTTTGAAGTAAGAATTTGGAGTCACAATCTTTCCGTCTCGAATTTTGGTGGCGGTGGATCGGCCTATCGCACCTTTGTCGTTCAAGTTGCTGGGGTTTAAATCGCTTCTTCGCACGGCATTACTGATGCAAGTGCTGATGATCTCAAATTTTTTTCATGTTACCAAAAATTAAATTATTAAATAATAATTTGTAAATAGCATAATCATAGCTACTTACAAAATGTCTCGGCAAAGATAGAAAATATTTATTAACAATTGCCTGTTTTTGTGAGCAACGCCCTATTTATATTTTGCGTTCCTTTGCGTTATATTTATACTAACACACAAAAGAAATGGATTATACAGAGCAGTTTATCCGGCTGAATTGCAGCTTGATGTCGGATTACAAAATGATGAAGCTGAATGCCGACATGAAATGCATGGGGCTGGGGTTGTATCTTGAAACGATATTGTTTCTGCGAAAACAGCAGGAATACAAACATGATTTTAACGAACTGGATTTGCTGGCCGATCAGTGGGGAGCTACCGTGGAAAATCTGCAACATCTTATTAAGGACTTCGATTTGTTTCTCATTACAGAGGACGGGTATTTCCGATGTCTGTATCTGGACGCGGTGATGGGATATCAGAGCAAACTTTCCGAGCAACGTGCCGCTGCCGGCAGTAAGGGAGGGAGAAGCAGTAAGAAAAGTACGGTGAAAGCATCTGCAAAAGCAACTGCGTCTACAATAGGAAGGGGCAGAATCAACGAAGGGAAAAACGGTGATACGTCCTGCATGGATCGTAACGAGGAAATCTACCTGAAAAGCGATGATACATCTTGCATGGATAATAACGGGGAAGCCTACCTGAAAAATGGTGGTGTACCTTGCATGGATCGTAACAAGGAAGCCTACCTGAAAAGCGATGATACACCTTGCGTGGATTGTAACGGGGAAGTCTACATGAAAAACGGTGATACGTCCTGCATGGATAATAACGGGGAAGTCTACATGAAAAGCGGTGATGCGTTCTGCGTGGATAATAACGGGGAAGCCTACATGGAAAGTGGTGGTGTACCTTGCATGGATAATAACAAGGAAGTCTACCTGAAAAGCAGTGGTGCACCCAGTATGGATAGCAAGGAGAGAATTTATATGGAAAGCAGGAATGTAGATAGTAACAAGACTGTCTGCATGGAGAGCAGCAAGCCAATCCATTCGGATTATAATAAGGAAATCTACAAGGAAAACAGCACGGAAAGCAACGTGAAAAGTAGTGCGGAAAGTATGAAAAATACGACTGCAAAAAATACAAATGAAAATTCAGTCAAAAATGTGATTCAAAGTGTTGATAATGAGTGTTATGGAAAGAATTTGCAAGCAAGCTTTAAGCAAAGCTTTATAAGAGAAGAAAAGAATAGAGGAGAGAAGAAAAACAACAATAACAAAGAAAAAGAAATAATTGCTGTTGCTGCTGTTGATAAACTTCCCCGATTTTCCGAATTGTCCGAAACGATGCCCCGATGGGAACAATGCATCAATGAAGCTTTCATTACTCAGAGTTGGCTGGAGGCTGTGGGGATGATGTCAGGTTTGAAAGAACTCTTTTTGAACAATCTTTCTTTTATTCGTGATCTGTTCAAGAAACATGTCGTGGCACAAGGAAACACAGGAGGAATCACTTCCGTGTCCGAAGCCGAAGCTTATTTCGCCAACTACATCCGCCGAGAAAGGCCCACCCGTCTTTTTCTGGAAGAAAAGCTGAAAGAAAGAAGCCGGATGCAGAATGAATCGACATCGCTCTCGCCCTACGAAACGTACAATCCGCTGACCGGCGAACGTTCGTATTGCGGAGTTCCTCTTCCTGCCGATGCACCCCCGCGCCCCAACGGACGTGCCACCTGGGATAATCTGAAACAGAGCTGGATATGACGCGCGAAGAACATGCAGATTATGTGCGGTGGCTGAAAAGCCTGCCGCGCAGAAAGGACCATTTCCGTATGCCTTGTCCCGAATGTTCCGCAACGCGAAGCAATCCCAAAGATCCTTCGTTCAGTGTGCATATCACCCGTGAAGGGGGATGGGCGAAATGCTTTCATTGTGATTTCGCCATAGCGTGGAACGAGGACGAGATGTGGAAAAGAGAACAGAAACAACAAGAGCGGGAACGGCAGAAACAGCAGAAGGATGCATCGCAGCACCATAACACGTCGCAGCACCACGATGCAGCATCGCAGCACCATAACACGTCGCAACGCAAGCCGCACATCCCCCTGCAACCGCCTGTACATTACATATGCCCGGTAATCAATAAAAACAAACAAATTATGAATGGAAAAATGATGGAATACATGGTCGGCAGACGAGGTATTCCGATGGACGTCCTGACAAGGATGAAGATAGAGGAACGCTTGGAATTCCTGCCGCAGACCGGCAAGGAAGAAGCCTGCATCTGCTTCCCTTACCTGGAGGACGGAGTAATGAAAAACATGAAATTCCGGGATGCCGCAAAGCATTTCAAGATGGTGAAAGGAGCCGAGCTGATTCCTTGGAACATAGACGCCATAAAAGGGAAGGAAAAGTGCTACATCACCGAAGGCGAGATAGATGCCCTCAGCCTGATAGCCGCAGGACTGGAAGAGGTGGTGTCCGTACCCAACGGAGCCGGAGGCGCGAACCTTCAGTGGCTGGACCGCTTCGTGGAGTCGCACTTCGATGACAAGACGGAAATCATCCTGGCCATGGATACCGACAAGCGCGGAGTGGAGTTGCGCGACGAACTGGTGCGCCGCCTGGGCGTGGACCGCTGCAAGGTGGTGGCCTGGGGAGAAGGCTGCAAGGATGCCAACGAGTATCTGTTGAAGTACGATCTTCCGAGGCTCCGCCAGCAGGTGGAGCAGGCGGCGGAAATCCCGTTGGAAGGAGTCTTCTGCCCCATGGACGAATGGGATACGCTGATGGATATTTATTACAACGGAATGCCGGAAGGAGCCGATACGGGACTGGAGAATCTGGACCGGCTGATCAAGTTCGAGCGTGGTTTTGTGCTCACGGTCACAGGCGTTCCCGGTAGCGGAAAAAGCGAGTTTGTGGACGAAATTGCCATGCGCCTGCTCCTGCGCCACGATTGGAAGGTGGGCTATTTCAGCCCGGAGAATACCCCGCTGGCCTATCACTACCGCAAGCTGATACGCCGCGTGGTGGGCAAGCGTTTCGAACACAAGGGGATGCCGTTGCCGGAAGCCGGACAGGCCATCCGTTACCTGGCACAGAGTGTCTTCTCCATTATGCCGAAAGAGGATTTCTCGGTAGAGAGCGTGCTCCGCATTGCCGCCCAACTGGTGAGCCGGAAAGGAGTGAAGGTGCTGGTGGTGGACCCCTTCAACCGCTTCGAGCATCAGATTCCCGACTGGGAAACGGAAACGCAGTACATCAGCCGCATCTTCGACGAGTTCTCCAATTTTGCCGTGAAGCACAAGGTGTTGCTCATTTTGGTGGCGCACCCCACCAAGTTGCGCCGCGAACCGGGAAGCAAACGCTGGCCTGTGCCCACGCTGTATGATATCAACGGCTCGGCGGCCTTTTTCAACAAGACGGATTATGGAATGGTGGTAGACCGTAACGATGAACTGGGGCAGGTGCTGGTGCGTGTGGCCAAGGTACGTTTCGACCATCTGGGCGGACCGGGAGATGCTTTTTTCGCCTTCAGCACTTACAACGGACGCTACACGCCTACCGAGGAGAGGACCTTGGATCATAATCCGCCCGAACCGAAGTGGGAGCATACCAATTTCCTGACAGAGAAGCTGAAGCCCGAACAGCAGGGCCTGGGGTTTAATGAGGGGGAATGAAGTAGTTGAATGTTGCTGTTCCTGAATAACTTGGGGATAGGAGAAGGGAGATGTCAAAACAAAAAGGACAACCCCGAAAAGTTACAGATAGTAATTATAACACGTGAAAGGATCGTATCAAGCTCTGTATGGAGTAATGATACGACCCTTTCTTTAGTCTTTTAGGATGCTCAAATTTCAGATTGTAAGTTCATGTTTTCAAAAACTGAGTTTTGACACTCGCCTTTTAGGTCTTGTAGTTACAGTCTGTAACTTCTCGGAGTAGTCATTTTATTTTGACATACCCCCTTTAAAAGTTGCTTACAAGTAGATCATGTTGCCGGCAGGCTTTACTGATTGCTGGTCATTCTTCAGTGATCACTGGTCATTCCTCATTAGCCATTAAAATCCTCTCCACCGTTCCCGTTTTATCTCCTCGCACTGCCGTCGCTGCCATGCGGGCATTATTTTCTCCAGCTCTTTCAGTTTCCATCCCTTCATAAAGCGTATCTCGTCCTTTTCCTGCTCCGTGCACAGGCTGATGCGCAGCAGTTCGGGGTAGAGCACCTGTATATGGAAAATCTTGGCTCTCCACAGCAGCATGGACATCTGCCAGGGGGTGAGGGCTTGGATGCGGTTCAGGGTGAGCAGCATTTCCAGATAATGACGGTAGAAGGCTTTGTCCACGGTCATGAGTTGGTTTATCAGATAGTTCATTTTTATTATTGTTAAATGAAAAGATTAGTTGAATGAAGGGTCAGGAAATCAAAGCGAAGGAAAGGAACGCTATCTTTGGAGAAATCATCCTTGAATACAGTATCTTTGAAGAAGCCTCTTTGAAAACAAACAGTTCTCATTGGAAACCCTATCTTTGGAGAAATCATCCTTGGATACAGTATCTTTGAAGAAACCTCTTTGAAAACGAACGGTTCTCATTGGAAACCCTATCTTTGGAGAAATCATCCTTGGATACGTTATCTTTGAAGAAACCTCTTTGAAAACAAACGGTTCTCATTGGAAACCCTATCTTTGGAGAAATCATCCCTTAAAAGCGGTATTCCTTTACAGCATCAAAACAAGGGCACGGCTTCACGGGATTCAAGTCATGATGCCCCACTATCAACGCTTTGGGGAACAGGAGGCGCAGCTCGCGCAACAGTGCCAGCATACTTCCCTTCTGCATCAGAGTACGCGTATCGGCAGGTGTGCAGTCCTCCGAGAGTCCTCCCTCATAGCAGATGCCGATAGAATGCCGGTTATGGTTCTTGCAATGCGCTCCCACCTTTTCCAGAGGTCGTCCGCGGTGAATCTCTCCGTCACGGGTGATATAGAAATGATATCCTATGTCCGTGAAGCCCCGGTGGCGGATGTGGTCCCGGCGGCAAGTTTCAAAATCCAGCCTCCGCCCCTCAGGGGTGGCGGAGCAGTGGATAATAATCAGGGTGATGGTTCTCATGATCATCAGATACAGGCGTTCAGGCCGAGTGCGCCGGCAACGGCGGTGGCTACGGTGATAATTACTTTCAGAATCATTGTCCAGGTGTTTTTCTTTGTTCTTGAACTCATTGGAATTTTGTTTTAGAGGTTGATAATAAATGAATTGTAATGGAAGCCAAGGGCTGAATGTACCCCAATGAAAACGGCTTGTCACAGGGGCACATTCAGCCCTTTAGCGTCGTGCCTTTAGCGTCGTGCCTTGCTTCCGTCATACTGGGGTTCCGTTAGGCCTGTCCTCCGTTTTCCGGCTCTTTCGCCTCTCCGGTAAGATCCACACTGGTCTTTCCGGCTTTCAGCGCCTTCACCACCAGTCGGGCCGCCTTGCGCGTGGCCACCAGGTTGAACACGGCTTCCTCCTGCAAGTTCTGGAAACGTGTTCCGGCACTCCAGTTCACATTCAGCTTTCTGACGTGGATGGCAGGATTGTAGTCGGCAGCGCTTTCCGCTCCCAGGCTGTTGATGCTGATGGAGAAATCCCCCAAGTCGCCCAGCTGTATCTTCTGTCCTCCCAGAAGCTGTTCCCTCATGCAGTCCACCGCCATGGTGAGGATGGCCACGATGTCCGCGCGCTTGTACACACAGCCGTGGCTGGCAATGTGCTCGGCAAAGCGGTTGATGTCCATCACTTCCGAATACTGTGCACTGGCGTAAGCCTTCTTGGCGGCATCCGCGTCCATCGGATTGCTACGCATAACGATACTGTAATTTACCATAGTCTGTTAAAATTAAAAGTTGATAATTGAAAATTAAGAAACACTGTTGCCGGGGAATGAAGCAAGTCAGCCGTCAGTCACTGTCCATTAACCGTCAGCCACTGGTCGCCGACTGCTGAAAGAACCCTATCTTTCACGTGTAAGATCCTATATCTTACAGCTGTAAGATTATAGATCTTTCGCCTTCATCGTCCCGACATTACAAAGATACGATGTGCGGATTCCGGAAAGTTGATTCCGGTGGGTTGTAGTTGATAACAGTTGATTCTAGTTGATTATTGTTGGAAAAACATTCTTTCTTCTCGTCCGTTTTTCGTACTTTTATGGAAGTAAATAAAAAGTATGGAATGTATGGAGAATTTTGAGATACGCACGTATGGCCGCACCGAACTGGCCCTGTGTTATTTCCCGGATTTGAATCCGCAGGTGGCTTACCGTAAGTTGCAGTATTGGATTGACTATTATCCTCACCTCAGGGAGCAACTGGAGAAGATGGGCAGTGGCTTGAGCTGCCGTACCTATATGCCGGCTCAGGTACAGCTGATTGTGGGGGCGATAGGGGAGCCTTGAAAGGGGATTGTGATGGAGTGCGGCCAGATAAAAAGAATGGCTTCCCCGATTACGTAATCGATATGGCAAGTGAACGACCGGCTCCTGTTGACAGTCGCATTGAAAGATTGGCAAGGTTGATATATGTGAATGAAAATGACACGAATGACGCCAATCAGAGATATAGACCCAATTTGCGCCATTCGTGTCATTCACATTCTGGATAAAGAACGGAATAGAACCTCTATTCCCGTATTTCTCCTTTATGCACCAGCATTTTCACCAGTGTCCGTTTGGAACTGTGCGTGTCCGAAACCCATAGCACAGAGTCGTTTTGCGCATAGATGCGGGCAGGCTGGGAAAAAGCATATCCTTTTACAGTTTTTATTTTCTTGCTCCATTCGTTGGACTGGCGTTCGTATATGTTGATGGCATCATTGTCACCGGTAGCATACCAGCGGTCGCCGCACAACGCCAGTGTCTTGGGCTTGAAGCCGGGCGACAGGGAAAGGTCGTCCAGATCGATGGAAGCGTCGTTTGCCATATCATCGTTGACCAGTGCCGGATCGAGCACCCGTATTTTCTTCCCTTCATAATCCGTGAGCAGCAGATGCCCTTCCGCATCGGGCTGCATGGAATGGCTGGCAAAGCCGTTGTTGCCCGGACTGCCGTTGCCGGATGCCCGGCGGTAGCGGTTCACCTTCTGGTAATTTTCCGGGGTGGCATCCTCCTCTTTGTAAATGCTGACCATTCCGTTCTTGTCGCGTGCGAAAATCAGCCCGTCCTTTACCGTCATGGCCTGTGCCTGGAATACGGGGCCGCTCCATTGCCCGTTGCCTATGCAGGTGAGGTAGGACAGTTCCGGCAACCGGAATACATGGATGCGCGACTGGCGTTCGGCCACATACAGCCGGTTGCCCGACGGGACGATGGCCTCTATCTGACTTCCGAAACTCTTCTCCCCGCCGTCGTGCTGCCAGCTCTGCAAGGTTCCCAGCCGTTCACCTTTCTTTATACTGAACAGCAACAGGCTGCTGCCTGCCTTTCCGATGTTTGCGATGAAAAGGGTATCCCCCAGATGAGCGACGGTATAAGGGGTGAAATCCTCGGCCGTTTCCATGCCCAGGGTTTCCGCATCAATCAGTTGCGCCGCCTCATACGAGTAATACCAGTAACTGGTATAATCCCCGTTTCCTTCTCCTTCCCCGTTTCCTCCGCCGGGAGCGGAGGGGTAGCCGCAGATTTCATCCAGGGTGACTTTGCTGCATTGTGCCGTCAGGATTCCGGACAGCACTATCAGGATATAAGCGTATATTTTCATGTTGTTCTTACTATATTATATAGGTATACATTTATTTCAGCTCACTCATGGGGATGGCGTAAACGCATGTCCCGTTTTTCACGCGGTCGGTGATGAACAGCGTGTGGCGGCGGATGCAGAACTTCTCAGGTGCTTGCAGGGTGATGCCGCCGATGGTGGTATGGTCCTTCATGATCTCTCCCGTCCGGGGATTGACCTCACAGAACTTTTCTGTGCCGTCGGAACTTACAAACAGCCTTCCTTCGTAGAAATCCAAGTCGTAGGGTACATTTTTATAAGCCAGTTGCCCGGTGCGTTTGGGTGAAACTCCTTCCCGTATCCCGTCGGGGGCGAACAGGTCTATGCGTTTGGCGGGATGGGTGGAGTAGAGCAGGCCGGTCTGTTCGTCCACCGCCATGCCGTAAGTGCCGTTTGTCTCGCCCAGATGTTCGGAACGTACATAAATCCGCGGAGTCACTCCGGACTGTATAGCCTGCTCTTCTACAAAGTTGACGTAGCGTTTGTCGTGTATCATGACCAGCCCTTTGTAGAGCAGCACATCGAAGGCATGTACGGTCTGCGTGGGCCCCGTTCCCCAGCTTCCATTGCCTATGCAGGTAAGGAACTGATGGCTCTTCGCATCAAAAATCTCGGTACGGCTTCCTTCGTGGGTGACATAAATCTTGTCGTGGGCACGGGTGACACCGTTCGGGCGGCCGCCGAATTTCCCGGTAGCTTCTCCGTGCTTCCATTCCTTGATGCTTCCCAAGTGCTTCTTGCCGCCGCCGGCAAGGCCGAACACCTCTACGCTGTACTGGTTGTCCGCATCGTTCACGGCATACAGGGTATCTCCGTACACATATACATCCTTGGGGCGGAAGGTGGTTCCCGTAGCGCCGGGCAAGTCGGTATAATCCAGCTTGAACGCCACCGGCTCCCCGTCGTTTCCTCCCCGGTCGGTCTCTCCGCGCAGGGGAGACAGACCGCCGTCCAGCGCATCGAGTTCCGGGTCTTCGATAATGTGTTTCGAAGCCACGTATATATCATCAAAATAACGGTTCCTGCTCCAGCGGGTGTGCAGGAAGCGGCGGGAATAGACGGGCAGCTCCTTGTCCAGCGACAGCGCCACATATACGTTGTTGCACAGGGTGATCCATCCCGGTCCCGTCTGTTCGTAGGTCATGTTTCCCGCATGGCCGTAGCCCACACAGTGGGCAAACTCGTGGAATATGGTTTCGGTGATGCTTTTGTCATCGGCATAGTGTTCCAGATAACACACTTCATGCATGCCGAAGGTCTTGATCGACTCCGGAAGCTGAATTTTCTTTTTCTCTTTTTTGCCCTCTTTGTACAGCACGATCTTTTTGCCGATCACCTGTACGACCTGGGAATTGGTGCGTTCTGCCAGAACTTCTGCGATCTCTCTTGGATCATCGAGGCAGTTCTGCAGTACATTGATTTTAATTAGTTCTCTCGCCTCAAGTGCCTCTGCTACAGCAGCGGTATGCTCGGCGTGATGCTGCTTTTTCCTACCTGCAGGATCGGTTCCATGGTCATGGCAAGGCCTTTCAGGTATGCTCTCTGCTTGCTGGTCATACGTCTCCTCCTTCGTTATTTATTCGTTCTATTTATAATAATCAAATTCAAATCCATACATCTTGACGGTATCGCCTTCCTGGATGCCGGCCTGCTCGAGTTCGTCTAAGATACCGGTATCTTTTAAGAACCGCTGGAAGAAAGCAAAACCTTTCTCGGAATCCAGATTGGTGTAGCCGAGCATTTTCTCGATCTTCGGTCCCTCGATGATGAAGCGGTGCTCGTCCTCCGGGTCCTGCTCGACGGTGTACGGCAGGTTCTCGGCAAGAAGCATATCCTCCGGGAAGAATTCCTGCTCGAAGACCATACGCTCTTTCGGAAGCTCATCGAGTTTTTTCTGTACGGCATATAAAAGCTCTTTTAAGCCTTTTCCGCTGACGGCAGAAATCGGATAAACCGGGATGCCTTTCGGCTCGAACTCTTTTTTCAGACGTTCCTGTTCTTTTTTCAAACGCTCCACCGGATCCTCTTCGCCCTCTTCTACATAGATCGCATCGGTCTTATTGGCCGCGATGATCTGCGGGCGTTTTGCGATCTCCGGGTTATAGGCTTCGAGCTCTTTGTTGATCTTGTTGATATCATCCACCGGATCTCTTCCCTCGGTCGATGCAACGTCTACTACATGGATCATCACGCGGGTTCTCTCGATGTGGCGCAGGAATTCATGGCCGAGGCCGACTCCTTCCGATGCACCCTCGATCAGTCCCGGGATATCTGCGATAACAAATCCGCTGCAGCCCTCAAGGTCTACGACACCGAGGTTCGGGGAAAGTGTGGTAAAGTGATAATTTGCAATTTTCGGTTCTGCATTTGTCACGCGGGAAAGCAGGGTCGATTTTCCAACGTTCGGGAAACCGACGAGTCCGACGTCCGCGATGACTTTCAGTTCCATTCTTACTTCCAGCTCCTGTGCCGGCTGGCCTGGCTGGGCGTATTTCGGAACCTGCATGGTAGCGGTTGCGTAATGCATATTTCCGTTTCCGCCTTTTCCGCCTTTTAATACAACCTGACGGCGGTTTTCACCGGACATATCTGCGATGACTTTTCCGCTCGCAGCGTCCATAATGACGGTTCCTTCCGGTACTTTCAGGACAATATCTGCGCCGTTTCCGCCATGGCATCTGCGTTTTCCGCCCGGCTCGCCGTCGGTAGCAGAAAACTTTCTTCTGTGGCGGTAATCAACCAGTGTATTCAGTCCTTCGTCAACTTCAAAAATAACGTCTCCGCCTTTGCCGCCATCGCCGCCGTCCGGCCCGCCGTTCGGTACAAAAAGCTCTCTGCGGAAACTGACATGTCCGTCTCCGCCCTTACCGGAGCGGATCAGAATTTTTGCTCTGTCTGCAAACATGGTATTCTCCTGTCTTGTTTTATCTAAATCCAAATCGG
>OHUP01000362.1_pt1 | contig 16698 bp, 20 predicted proteins | sample 1579221 | NCBI WGS metagenome assembly OHUP01 (sample SAMEA3882555, study PRJEB24775) | human gut metagenome | biome: human-associated habitat; feature: intestine environment; material: feces | place: Netherlands | collected 2009/2010 | reverse complement strand
CGAAGAGGCTCGGGGGGCTCAAATTGCATTATGCACGGACGATCAATTCGGAACGGTTTTGCAGCATTGGCTCGTGTTGCTGCGGGAGCCGGACGGAGAAGTTATAAACGGGAGAGTTTATTTCGTTATGACGGAGTGTTTCTATCTGTTTTGTTCCGTCTATCGTATCGAGGGGGATCCTGCTCGTCTGCGGTTGAAATCTTTGTTTGCAACTGCAGACGACGACCTGGAGGTCCGATGCGAAGAGATTTGTGTGATGTGGCCGGTTTGTGGGGCTATTTGCGGATTAAAATAGATTCGTAGTATACGGGTTTCCGAAGAATAGTGTTGTTTTTTGTCGGAATAGTCTTATCATAATGTAAATAGGAAGGTGTTTCAGAAGTGAATTTATGCTGAAAAAAATTAAATTCGCTCTTTCCGAAGGGATTTTGCATAATAAGAAAACACTGATTGCCGAACCTGGAAAAGAATAAGGCGATCGCTTTATTCTCTTATTTGTCAATCGAATATAAAAATAAAAAAGGATGGATTCGAAAAATCCATCCTTTTGAAAGTTGCTTTGTGCGGATAAAGGGACTTCCGCATGAATGTAAGCCCAATGTATATCAACGAATTGCGACGGCTTTGGCTTCTGTCCCCACATCGCCTACCGTCATTTTGCACGGTCTTGCGCCCGCCTGCCCGTTTCGCCTGCGCGGCCGCCGTATCTCCTTGCATGACATTATATTATTCTAATTGAATTATGCGGTTTGGATAATATCTTCCGGTTAATGCCCGATTACTGACGATGTGAATGCAGAGTATGGATATTTGTTTGTATAGTTCGGTTTTCGTATCTTTGTTTTGCTTTAATTTTAAATTGTTTTTATTATGAAACTGAGGTTGTGTTTTTTTATGCTTGCATTAGGGATATGCGGAGCAGTCGTGCAAGGTTGTGATGACAATGATGATAACTTGGATGTTCTTGATAAATTGCAGGCTGCATTTTCTCAGAAATATCCGGAAGCCAGTCCGAAATGGAAAACCCGGAGTAATTATTACATTGCGGATTTCCAGAACCAGAATTATGCAGCCGAGGCCTGGTTTACTTCCGATGCCGTTTGGCTGATGACCGAAACGGATCTTCCTCATGCGTCTTTGCCTGAGGCTGTTAAAAATGCGTTCAAGAACAGCGAATATGGACAGTGGAGCCTGGATGATGTGGATATGTTGGTGCGAGAAGGCATGGAGCCGGTCTATGTTTTGGAGGTAGAGCAGGGCCCGCGGGAGATGGATCTTTATTACAACGCGGAGGGAATTCTGATCAAGGTGGTGGAAGATTCCGAGGATGATTCCGAGGATTATCTGCCGATTGAACTTCCCGAAGAGGTGAAAAATTTTCTGCAGGAGAAATATGCGGCATCCAAAATTGTTGAAACGGATCAGGAGCACGGGCAGTTTGAGGTGGATATTATTCATGACGGAGTTGCCAAGGAGGTGCTTTTTGACAACAGCGGGAATTGGCTTTCCTCATCTTGGGAGATCAGTCTGGATACTCTTCCGGAAGTCGTTAAAACTGCGATCCGGCAGGAAATTAACGATAAGTATGTCGGTTATGAAACCGACGATGAGCCGGAACTGGTAGAAACGCCGGACGGGAATTATTATCGAATCGAGCTGGAAGCGGAAGATGACAGGGAGGTGATTCTCAAAATCCGGGAAGACGGATCTTTACTGCAGTAGATTCGTTTGAATAGGCATACCGACAGGCAGATGAAAATCTGCCTGTCGGTATGTTCGTATTATATCATTTGTTTTAATAGAACGATTTACCTATGAAAAAAATCGGTTTGCTGCTATTTTTGCGGTATTCACTTGCTCTTTGTCCGCACAAAATAGGCTTTCCGTCTTTATCGGAAATTCCAATCGGTATGCTTCGGTCGATTTGTCGGATTTCCGTCGGCGCCTCTGTGTGGAATACGATATTTCGGCAGAATCGCTCAATGATTATTACCGGCGTTGCGGCAGAGATTGGGGGCATGTGGGCCTTGCACTGGAGATCGCCTGAACCTCGGGACGAAGCATGCGCGATGTCTGTGACCATTACAAACGTTATAAATGTGAGGGCTGGGGGCGGATTCTGATCGAACTGAGAATCGGTCCCGAGTCGTCGTATCGTGTTCCGTTCTATGATCGGGTGCATTGTTATAGCGATTACTGGCACGAGCATTACGACTCCTATTGCAAACGGCATGGGAAGTATCTCCGCACAAGCACGGGTATAAGAAACACCCGAAATACGGGAAGCGGAAATACGGGAGATATCATGACGACGACGATGACGATTGAGTGACCGGTAATAATTCCATATAAATCATTATACGTATAATTGTTTTATGAAAAAGATTTTATTGGTTCTTGTTTGCAGTTTGTTTGCTTTCGAGACGGTTTCGGCTCAAGGGAAAAACGCCGTGGGATTACGGTTGGGAGATGGCGTGGAATTTCTTTATCAATGCGATCTTTCGTCTCGGAATTTTTTGCAATTCACGCTGGCGACTCCTCATTTTGAAGGGCTGTCCGTTACGGGAATCTATAATTGGCGCTGCTGCCGGTGGAATTGGACACCCCAGACTTGCGATTGGTATCTGAATGTCGGTGTGGGTGGAGCCTTGGGACTTTATGACTTTGACGATTCGGGTTTTTTGCTCGGTGTGGCCGGCTCCTGCGCTTTCGGCTGTCATTTCAAAAATGCCCCGATCTCTTTGGAGGTAGATTACCGTCCTGTGATCGGAGCTGTGATCGGCGGTGGACATGACGGCTTCTTTGATCCCGGATTCTGGAATTTCGGATTGTCCGTCAAATTCCATTTTTGAAACTATGAATGATCGTTATATATTCTTAATAGCCGTTTAAGTAGGAACGGCTATTCGATAAATCTCTGAACACGAACTGTATTGAAAAACAAATAAAAAGGTAGAAAAAACGAGAGATTTATTTTTGGTACTGATATACATATCTACACTGGAAAATCTTAGAAAGGTTAGTTCGAAAATCTTATGATTCTAACCTCTTGTAAATTACGTCAAAATGGTATTTCTGTTAAGTTCTGAAAGTCTTGTCCATTTCTGGAAATTGAAGTTATTTTCCCATTCTTTCCCTTTTTCCGTTTGGTGGCAATACAGGAGAATCACAAATGTCATTTGATTTATTTAAATAATGGATTATACCTATTTATACAAACATAGCTATCAGAGAATTGATGAAATTCAAAATTTGCTACCATATGATATCTTCATATCCAGCTATGTAAATTCACAGAGAGTGCAGGAGCCTGCAGATAACATTCAAGCAGGTCAAAAAATATGGTTTGCAACAGAAGAAGAAGGTCGGGATCTATATCTATCTGGAAAAGATGTTACGTTTGTCAAAGCGAATGAAGATTATGCTCCAATTACAGAAAAATTAGACACATTACAATTATCTGGCAAGTCTGTTTGTGTGGATGCAACTGGTTGCAGGGGCCCGTATTTGATGTTTCTAATGCGGTGCATGTCTATGTATAAGATTAATAAGTTTGATATATTATATACTGAACCCACACAATATAGATGTGCTTAAAACACTCAATTCTCTGACTTTTTTACGAAGTAAAACAGATGCATGGAAGGTCTGGTATCCATACGTCAAAGGACGACAATGATTTGCTTATTATAGCAGCAGGATATGATCATAGTCGTATTGTAGAGTGGCAACCAAAAAGAAAGGATGCAAGAAAAAAAGTGTTGTTATTTGGTTTTCCAGCCATTAGTCCTGGTATGTTTCAGGAAAATATCTTAAGAGCGCATGAGGCTGAAGCGGCTATAGAAACGGAGTGCTTTAAAGATATGGACTCGAATATATATGCACCAGCATATGATCCATTTGTTACAGCGCAGGCTATAAGTGAGTACGTTGAAAAGCAGAACAAGCGAGCACCCATTACAAATATCTACCTGTCCCCATTATCTACGAAACCTCATGCTCTTGGTATGGCTTGTATTTTTTATGGGAACATGGATTTAATAAAAACATTAGTCTGATTTATCCGTATTGTCAACAATATATAACTGATAATTCCGATGGAATTGCTCGTATCTGGCGATATGAAATTCAACTACCTTAAGTAAGAGAAAGCTAAACTATTAATATCGTAACACGAAGTAATAAAAATATATTTAAAGTTTATTGTGGGATTATAGGATAACCCAATTATATATTATAGTATGTTTGCAGTAAAGAAGACAATACAAATATGGCAAAGATTACGGTACGGGACACAAATGTTACAGTTATATTGCTCAATGAGAACGACTATATCTGTCTGACGGACATCGCGCGATACAAGAGCGACGACTCGAATGCGGTGATCGGCAATTAGTTGCGCAATCGGAATACGATCGAATATCTCGGAATTTGGGAAAGCCTGTATAATCCGGATTTCAAACCCCTCGAATTCGAGGGGTTTAGAAAGGAGGCCGGACTGAATGCCTTTACCCTGTCGCCGCAAAAGTGGATCAATACGACCAATGCCATCGGTATCATTTCCAAATCGGGGCGTTACGGAGGAACCTATGCTCATAAGGATATTGCGTTCAAATTTGCGAGCTGGATTTCCGTAGAATTCGAGTTGTATATCGTCAAAGAGTTCCAGCGGCTGAAAGAAGAGGAACAGAAACAACTCGGCTGGAGTGCCAAACGCGAACTGTCCAAAATCAACTACCGCATCCATACCGACGCGATCAAACAAAACCTGATTCCGGCCGAAGTGACCGCGAAACAAGCGAGCATCATCTATGCCAACGAAGCCGACGTGTTGAATGGGGCCATGTTCGGCATGACTGCAAAGACGTGGCGCGAGCAGAATCCCGACTTGAAAGGTAATATCCGGGATTATGCAACCATCAACGAACTGATCTGTCTGTCCAATATGGAAAACCTCAATGCCGTATTCATCGACCAGAAAATGCCTCAGGGCGAACGGCTCGTAAAACTCAACCGGATCGCTATTCAGCAGATGCAGGTATTGGAGAGCAATGACGAACGGAAACTACTGAAATAGCGCAATGGATCTCCGTAAGATCAACAGTTATATGATTCTGCTGGCGATAGTCGTTGTCGTCGGCTTGTTCGTGTCCACGGTCGCGCGACTGGTGATATTGGCAAAAGGGGTGGATGCAGGTACGGCGAATCTTGTTTTTCTGATTATGCTGGGTACCTGTGCGATAGCCTATCTGACCATTTTGGCAGCATTTTCCAGCATTGCGGATTTCATTGCCGATAAAATTCTCCCGAAGATAGCCCGAAAGAAGGCTCTTACTGCTGAAGCGACCAGGATTCCACCGATCGATGATATACCCGATTCGGATGTCGAGCAAATCAAGCAGGAGGCAGACAAACGATTTCTCGAACGGCAGAAAGAACAGATCGAACTGTTCCGACGTTATGGGCATAGAGAGGTAGGTCCCTACATCACTTCCGATGAACTTGTGCGTCTCGATCGCTACATCGAATATTATGCATGCAGGAATCCGGCTCGACAGAACTTACTCCTATTCGTCCGCAAAAGTTGAAAAATGCCGATCTATTCCATTTCGGATGGAACATGGCACACTATTTCGGACGACCGAAACAGGAGGTAGTGCCGTGGCTGAAATCCGCATTTGCTCCGCTTGCCGAGTTGGAGGATTCTTACATCAAGGGCAAACTCTATTCACCACAGACACGTCAATTCACCATCCCCAACATTCCCGGCTATATGGCCGAACACGGCGGCTGATTTTCCCTTCAAAAAGATATTTCAGGGAGATTTTAAGGAGATAGCGAGTGTTTTTGCTCTCCGAAAAATCTCCCTTTTTATTTGCCCCGGTTCCGATTGGACGGAACGAACGAATCCAAGTTTAATCTAAAAATTTCGATTATGAGTTTAAGGGATTTATTGGAGTCGGGGGCAAACGTCAGCGTGACGGTGACGCTCGACGATTTGAGAGCGATTTTCAACGAAGCGGCAAAAGGCGGAAGAATTTTTGGAGCGCTTAGGAATAGAGATCAAAGACCGCGAACAGGGTCGGGGAATGTGGATGAGATAGAGTAAAATCTATTTCTGCGTATAGCTTATATGGGCAATACCCCGAATGAGTGGTTGTTCGTCTGCGAATTATTTTCTATTTTTGTAACGTCGAGCGTAGTAATGCGTTCGGCAGACATACTGAAAGTGTTTTCGCACTGTCTTTACAACGAAATCTGACAGTTTCAAAAAGAGAAAAGACAACGAATGACACTCATTTCTTGTTTAGATTATGGCAAGGGATACGTTCAGTGTTCCCATACCCCATATCTACTCAAGTGTGGGGTATTGCATCGTTTATTTTCTCTTGGGTTTTGTCAGAACCTCGTTGTAGATAAGCGAAATCAGCTCCACACTTTCTTTTTGATTATTCACCATTGAGGGGCCGGATGGTAATTACAATTTGAATATTCAATCAATTCAAATAATAATTACTATGAAAAAAATTCTATCGGTGTTGTATATTGCTACATTGCTGTTTGCAAGTTGTAGCGATGAGTATGACGATTCGGCATTGACCGGGCGCGTAGATAATTTGGAAAATCGGGTGGCCAAATTGGAAGAGCTCTGCAAACAGATGAACACCAACATTTCATCGTTACAAACTATTGTAACGGCATTACAAAAGAACGACTATGTTACGAACGTGACCCCCATCATGCAGAATGGGAAAGAGGTTGGCTATACGATAACGTTCAGTAAAAGTAATCCGATCACCATTTATCATGGTAAGGATGGACAAAACGGAACTGACGGAGAGGATGGGAAACCCGGAGTTGACGGTGAAGACGGAAAGAACGGACATACTCCCGTTATCGGAGTAAAGCAAGATACTGACGGGAGCTATTATTGGACACTCGACGGTGACTGGCTGACGGACGATAGCGGCAATAAAATCAAAGCAGAGGGAACCGATGGCAAGGATGGTACGGACGGGTCGAATGGAGAAGACGGGAATGATGGGCAGGACGGAAAGCCCGGCATGGACGGCAAAGATGGTATTACCCCTAAATTCAAAATCGAAAACGATTATTGGTACATTTCCTATGACAACGAGTCCACGTGGACACAACTCGGTAAAGCCACCGGTGAAGACGGTAAAGATGGAGAGGACGGTATTAGCGGTGATCCGATGTTTACGGATATTGACTATGAAACCAATACCGACTATGTAATTTTTACGTTGTCTAACGGTACGCAGATCAAATTGCCCACGTGGTCGGCATTCGAGGCTCTGAAAACACTCTGTAATCAGATGAATACCAACATTTCGTCTTTACAAACGATTGTTACTGCTCTGCAAAATAATGATTATATTACAGAGATTACCCCTGTTATGCAAGATGGGATAGAAATAGGCTATACGATCAGATTCAATAAAAGTAATCCAATTACTATTTATCATGGTAAAGATGGCCAAAACGGGACAGATGGTTCGGATGGCAAGCCCGGGGCTGACGGACAAGACGGGCATACTCCTGTTATCAGCGTAAAGCAGGATACTGACGGCGTTTATTACTGGACGCTTGACGGCAAGTGGCTGACGGATGATAGTGGTAATAAAATCAAAGCCGAGGGGACAGACGGAAAAGATGGTGCAGACGGTTCAGATGGAGAAGATGGAACGGACGGAGCGAACGGTAAAGACGGCATTACTCCCAAACTCGAAATCAGAGAGGGATATTGGTACATTTCCTATGACAATGGAACAAACTGGACACAGTTGGGCAAAGCCACAGGTGAAGATGGGACTGACGGAACTGATGCCGTTTCGATTTTCAAGGAAATTACCCAAGATGAAGATTATATCCATTTCAAATTGCAGGATGATTCGGTTATTTCCGTGCCCAAACATCATCCGCTGTCTATCACATTCTCCGAAACCGAGGATATTCGGGTATTGGCGGATAAAACATACTCGATCGGTTATACCATTACAGGAGCTGATGAAAATACCGTTATCAAGGCTTTGGCACAAGACGGGTTTCGGGCTGTGGTAAAAAAGACGGACAATGCAACTGGAACCATCGAAATCACTACTCCGAGTACGATTCTGCCGAGCGAGGTGCTGATATTCGTCACCGACGGTAAGGAACGGACGATTATGCGTTCGATCAACTTTGTCGAAGGAGTTATCGTTGTAACGACCAAATCCTATACGGTCGGTTACAATGGCGGTACGGTTACTGTCGATCTCTCGACCAATATCGACTATACGGTCGAAATACCCGAAGCCGATAAATCGTGGATTTCCGTAGCTGATACACGTACCCGTGCCGCTATGCGTGATGAAACCCTGACATTTACCGTAGCCTCCAATTCGGCTCTTACAGTTCGTTATTCGACAATCCGGTTGGTCGATAACCTCGGTATAACATCAGAAACGATTCTTATCACCCAAAAATCTGGAACCTCACAAACCGTTCATGTTACAACGGCCGGAACCCTCGATCAACTTATCAATTCTGAGGATAAGGACATCATCGAGGAATTGACCCTTACTGGCAAGATCAACACATTCGACTTCGACTTTATCAGAACGATGAAAAATCTTAAAGCCCTTGATCTTTCAAAGACCGACAATACGACTATTCCGGCAAGTTGCTTAGCTAATACTAATATTTCGACAGTTTTATTGCCTCTTGGTCTTACTGCGATTCCAAATCGTGCATTTTATCAAGCAGCAATCACTTCGATATACATTCCCGAAACAGTGCAGACTATCGGAGAATATGCATTTTATCAGTGTAAATCTATTACAGGGAACCTTGTAATTCCTGATGCCACTACCTCAATTGGCAACTACTGTTTCACATCATGTACTTTTAACGGCACCTTGACACTCGGCAATGGATTACAAACTATTGGTGAGTCTGCTTTTGGAGGGAACCAATCATTGGTAGGGGATCTAACAATACCTGTAACAGTTACGTCATTAGGCGCTTCTGCATTTAGTGGGAATGTAGGCTTCAATAGACATCTCACGATTGATAGTGGTATAAATATACCGTTTGCCTGTTTTTATGATTGCCGTAATTTTTCTAAACTCACTATAGCTGAAGGGGTTAATATTATTGGCGAGTCTGCCTTTGAAAATCTTTCAAGCATTACAGGTAATCTTAAGTTGCCTAATTCCATAACATCAATTGGGGCTCGTGCATTTTTCGGTTGCTCTAAAATTGATGGGTATTTATCTCTTGGTCCAAACATTACATCAATTGGAGATTGTGCATTTGTAAAAAGCATTGATTCTGAAGAAATAATACAAGAAAAAGAAAAGCTCTCCACCGATCCCGATATGGACTACTATGATCGTATTATATACGACGATACTTATTATTCTGCTATTTTTTCCAAAATATATATCCAATCTTCACTACCGCCGACGATTACTATTAAATCATTTGGGCTGAAAGAAACGACGATTTCAGATAAGAGATTTATTAAAAGAGAAATCGTCGAAAGACAACCGGGATGGAGCAGGAAAAGACAGTATGACATCTATAATGCTTACAGATATAGAGGCTCGTATCCAAATCATTTGATTGTTCCAACCGGATGTACAGCAAATTATTCTGATTGGGAAGTTGATTTAATTGAAGAAGTTGATTTTTAGCTTTTTAACATCAATAATTATGTGTACAAATTCCAACACTCAACCATCGAATGGACAGCAACTGTCACCCGATGCATTTATTGAGAACTCCCAAAACGATACTCAAAAGATGAATACATTTACAGCTTATGAAAAAGCAATTGAAGGCTATCAGTTTCAGGTAGGCCGCTACAACATCTGGATGAACTATTATGCCATCTTCGTCGGCGCTTTATTCGTCGCTCTTTACTCGATCTGGCCGAAAAGCGAAATCGAAACGCTATGTTGCGCATGCAAACCGGTTTGCGGCAAAGCTCCTGCGGCAGTTGCAGAATCGCAGGAGTGGTTCTTGCCCCTGATTATATCCGTTCTCGGTTGGATCGCCTCCCTTTGTTGGTACGGAGCCTTGCTCGGGTACCGTAAGTGGAACGAGCACTGGATTAAAGTGGTACAGGGTATAGAAATGGTACTTAATAAAGATGTATATCCTAATGTTTACACTGCCCAACCGGAACGTCCTCAGAAAGAGAGTTTGTGGAAACGTATTAAGAATATTTTTCGATGCAATAAATCAAAATGTTATGCGCCAGGCTTTGTCTCTACTCAGAAAATTACCGGAATTTTTATTTTTTTCGCAGCATTGGCTTGGGGCGGTTTGATAACCTACATTTTATATCAATGGTGCTGCGGATGGAACCTTTGGAGCATTATCCTTAGTGTCCTGTGTGGCTTTCTTACTGTTGTATTGCTGTGTCGTTTACATTGGGGAAAATCAAGATTTTATTCGTCAACTATTATTGATAGATAGCTACCGGCGATGAATCGTTGAAAAGAAACTATATTTACTTACGAATCATTGCAAGCTACGAATATTATTTTAGTGGAACAATCCCATTTGACGTAAAAAACGGAGGCTCATCGGCCTCCGTTTTGTTTAAAATCCAATATTCAATAAACAAAAATTTTCAACTTTACAAAAAAATGCGGACAAAATGCGGACATATCAGCCAAAATAAAAACCTCAAATGATTGTTTATAAGTCATTTGAGGTTTTTTGAATAGTACCCGGAGCCGGGATCGAACCGGCACAACATTGCTGTCATTGGTGTTTGAGACCAACGCGTCTACCAATTCCGCCATCCGGGCTGCTAAATCGGTGATTTGCTCTGCAAAAGTAATGATTTATCGAGGAACTCCAAATTTTTTTCGCATTTTTCTGCGTCCTTACTGTCTGCCGAAGTGGACGAGGAGCCTGGCGGCCTTGGCCGGTCCGACGAGGGCCGAGAGTTCTTCGGCAGGGGCCGTGCGGATTTTCTCCACCGTACGGAAATGGCGCAACAGGAGCTCTATGGTCTTCGGGCCGACTCCTTCGATATTTTCCAGTTCACTGTGAATGAAAGCTTTGCTTCGCTTCTGCCGGTGGAAGGTGATGCCGAAGCGATGGGCTTCGTCGCGGATGTGACACACCACTTTGAGCGGTTCACCCGTACGGCTCAAGTAGTAGGGCATCGGGTCCCCGGGGAAGAAGATCTCTTCGATCCGCTTGGCCAGGCCTACGATGGGGACTTGTTTTTCGATTCCCAGTTCGCACAGCACGGCATAGGCGCTGGAGAGCTGTCCTTTGCCGCCGTCCACGATAATCAGGTCGGGCAGTTCGGCTCCTTCGGCGATCAGGCGGCTGTAACGGCGGAAGACGATCTCGCGCATCGAGGCGAAGTCGTCTGCACCGATGACGGTTTTGATGTTGAAATGGCGGTACTCCTTGCGTGAAGGCTTGCCGTCCCGGAATACCACGCATGAAGCTACCGGGTTGGTCCCCTGCAGGTTGGAGTTGTCGAAGCATTCGATGTGGCGGGGCGGACGGTCCAGGTGCAGCTCCTTTTGCATGGTGGCCATCAGGCGTTCGGTATGCCGCTCGGGATTCTTGATCTCGAGGTTCTTGAGTTGTTCGGCGCGATAGATACGGGCGCTCTTGAGCGAGAACTCCAGCAGATCGAGTTTTTCGCCCCGTTTGGGAACGGTGAAGGTCACTCCGTCGAAAAGTTGCGCGGCCGAGGGGAGGTAGGGAACGATGACCTCTTTGGCCAGCGTTCCGGCGATCGTTTCGGCGATGTGCTGGATGGCCAGGGTCAGCATTTGGGCCGGATCGGTGTCGATGCCCGTGGTGAGCCGTATCGTATAGACGCCCACGACCGAACCGTGGCGGATGCGCAGGAAATTGCAGTAGGCCACATCGTCGTCCACCAGCAGGGAGAAGACGTCCACGTCCACGATGCGTGCGCTGACGATCACCGATTTGCTCGAATAGTTGTCCAGGGCGTCGAGGCGTGTCTTGTAGCGTTGTGCGACTTCGAATTTCAGGTTTCGGGCGGCTGCCTCCATCTCTTTTTCAAGATAGGTACGCACGGGGCGCAGGTCGCCTTTGAGAATCGAAACCGTCATATCGACCAGTGCGTCGTATTCTTCTTCGCTTTGCGCTCCCACGCAAGGTCCCTTGCAGTTGCCCAGGTGGTATTGCAGGCAGACCGAATAGCGCCCTTTGGCGATAGCCGCCGGCGAAAGGTTGAGCGAGCAGGTTCGCAGGGGAATCACCTCGCGGATAAACTCCAGGATACTGCGCTGCATCATTACCGAGCCGTAGGGACCGAAATATTGTTGTAGCGCGGCTGGAGGGTCTTGATCAACGAGTTTTCGAGCAGCAGGGCGTCCGTTTCGGTATCGACGACGATGTGCCGGATCGCAGCGATCTGCCTCACGAGTACCTGTACCTTGGCGCTGTGTTCCTTGTTCTGCATGAAATACGAGCTGACCCGCTTGCGCAAGCTTTTGGCTTTGCCGACGTAGATGATCGTCCCGTTCTTGTCCAGAAACTGATATACGCCCGGTGACAGAGGCAGCAGGGCCACCTGTTCTTTTAACCCGTATTTTTTTACGTTGTCCATCTGTCGCAAAAGTAGCAAAATTTTAACAAAGACCTCTGCCGTGCGCTGAATCGGAGAATGAGCCGGAGTTTTTCGGCAGAAGTCGTCGATTGAACAGATTGTTAGTGGTTGAAAAGTATTTATATTTTGATTATTTGTCGAAAACATTATACCTTTGGGCCGTTTTATTAAGCAAAATTTGCCTATGAAGAATTTTTTATCCCTGTTATGTATTCTTTCGTTTTGCATCGGTTGCGACAAGGCGTATGATCTGAACAAGATCGAGTCCGGCGATGTAACCATCGGCAACGACCAAAGCGAATGGACTATGCCGTTGGCGCAGATCACGGTCGGGATGGACGAGCTGCAGGACGGCAGTGCGGATATCCGCGCTATTTTCGACGAGGTCGATATCTGGTTGCCGACGACGCTCCCGGGCAATGCGGAGTGGGTCGATATCGTCCGTCTTTCGAGTGATGGAACTTATCTGGACGGAATGCTGGAGGCTCTTATCGACGAGATGCTCGTTCCCGGATCGAAAAAAATGGACGAAGTGGTCGATCTGATTTGGTCCAACGAAGGTTACCGCGAGCGTTTTACGGCGTTGATTCCGGCCGATAGCGAGGAGCTTTTCAAGGCGGAATTCAAGAAGTTTTTCGGCGAGGACAACGAGGCTGGCGAAGCGTTGCGCGATACGATGGGCGAGTTGGCGCGGGAATTTCTTTCCCAGATTAAAATCAATACGATTACTTATAATGCGACGTTGGATGTCGACGATGATTTGATCGATATGCTTGCCGACAACCTCGATCCCGAGGGTACCGTCGATCCGGTCAATACGCTCGATCTGTACGGCGAGGTGCGGAGCAGTCTGCCGGTGAGCTTCGAAGTAGCAGCGGATTTTTCCGAAACGAACGTGGCTATCGCGCCTTTCCTGGTCGAACCCGACGAAGAGAATGACATCGCTTCCGTACGGCTTTACGAGAATGATATCCGGAGCTTGTTCTCTTTCTTTGAACTGAATGTCGATTTTATGCCGCAGAAGTATTATCCGCGCATCGGATTCAGCGACAGCCAGTCGATCCGTATGACGCTGCATTTGAAGAAACGCGGCGGTCTTAATCTGAACCTTTAATCCGGATTCCTTATATGAAAAAGATCATATACACTTTGATTGCGGCGTTTGTCGCATGTACGGCCGTGGCACAGACGCCGAGTGCCTACTTTATGGAAGGTTCGACTTTCCGCAGCCAGCTTAACCCGGCTTTCGCTCCGCTGCGCGGCTATGTGAATATTCCCGTATTGGGTGGGGTACAGGTCAATGCCTCCGGCAACCTCTCCGTCAGCGATATTTTTTATCCGGTGAACGGAAGTTTGGTAACGCTGTTCGACAAGAATGTTTCCGCAGCCGAGGCGTTAGGAAATCTGCGCTCGAAGAATATGCTCGGAGTGGATACCAGGATCAATATCGTCGGTTTCGGTGCATTCCGCAAGGATCATAAGACATTCTGGTCGTTCGACCTGAATGTGCGTATGGAGGCGGAGGCCAATATGCCCTATTCGTTGTTCGACTTTCTCAAGAACGGACGGAACGAGGCCGTTATCAACGACATCAAAGCCTCGACGCAGGCTTATCTCGAGGCCGCTTTCAGTTACTCTTTTCCGTTGACGGATCAGATTTACCTCGGTGCACGGGGTAAGTTCCTCGTCGGCGCGGCCCGTGCGCGGACGTCGATCGACCGGCTCGATATAAAATTGCAGGAGAATAGTTGGAATATCGACGCGGACGGTTCGTTCGAAATGTCGGGCCTTGAGATGAGCTCCATGCAGCGTCCCGACGGGTCGGAATATTATTCGTTCGACGATTTCGACGTCTCTTCCTAACAAAGGACCTGCGGGCTACGGTTTTGCCGTCGATCTGGGTGTGACGTACGACGTGATTCCCGATTTGCAGCTCTCTTTCGCCGTGAACGACCTGGGTTTCATTTCGTGGGGAAAGAAATACCTGGAGCGTGGGCAGATGACCAAATCCCAATCTTTTACCGGCGTGGAGATCATCGACGGTGAGGTTCACGATCCGGAGTTCGATTTCGGCGAGCTGGAGTTCGACCGGGTGCAGGCCTCCAAGGGCAAGACCGAGATGCTGCGCACCTCGATCAATCTGGGGGCCGAGTACGAGGTTTGGCGTCACAAGATCGGCCTGGGTCTGCTTTACAACGTACGTGTCTGGGATGTGAAGACGTTCCACAACCTGACCGCCTCGGTGAACTTCCACCCGATTCCCTGGTTTACGCTGACTACCAGTTATTCGTTTCTCAACGGCCAGGGGCACGCCCTCGGTGTGGCGATCAATGCCTGCCCCAGTTGGATCAACTTCTTCCTGGCGACCGATATGTTGATTTGCAGCCATACGCCGCAGTTCCTGCCCGTCACTTCGACTTCGATGAACGTGACGCTCGGCATCGGCGTTCCGATCGGGCGGCGCAGCCACCGCATTCCGGGAGAGTATCTCTACCGATAATAATATTGTATGATATTAGTTAAGAAGCCTGCATCGGTAGATGCAGGCTTCTTTGATGCGGTGTTTTCTCTTTTTACGATTCTTTGCCGTAACCGGTGTTTGCCGGTTTTCGATGGCGGAATCCCGAAGGGGTACGTCTTCGGGCCGGAGAACACGTGGGAACGGTAGGATTTGATTATGGGACCAAAGTCGGCACTCGTTTTACCGTCCGCAGCAAAGGTGATCGACCGGAACGTCGAACGGATCGGCGGGCAGCTCCTCCACGACCTGATGCGGATAGCACACGCCTGCCTTGAAAGCCCGGAAACCCGGCTGCGACAGGTATTTGTCGTAGAATCCCTTGCCGCGTCCCAGGCGCATGCCTGCGGCGGTGAACGCCACACCCGGCACGATGATAAAATCGATCTCCTCGGGGCGGCACAGCGCAGTGGCCTCCGGTTCCGAAATGCCGAACGAGCCGGAGTCGTTCATCGAGGCGGGATCGTAGTCGTAGAATCGCATTATGTCGCCTTCCACGCGGGGCAGTACGATCCGTTTGGAGCGGCTCCAGCGTTCGAGCGTCGGGGCGGTGAGGGGTTCGTCTTTGAGCGAAGCGAAAAGGGCCACCACTTTGGCGCGTGCGAAGGCCGGAAGCCTCTCCGCTTCGTTGAAAATACGCGCGGAAAGCTCTTCGCGCTGTTCCGAAGAAAGGGCCGTATTGAGCCCTTTCATCTGTTTCCGGATTTCCGTTTTGGTCATAAAATGCCTGATTTTAAGCGTAAATTTCGAATTGTTTTGTGTTGTTATTATGCAAACAATGACTATCTTTGCCGGAGCGCAAACAAATTTTTAACAAAAATAAACAAATTTCAAACATTATGGGCTGTTTTCTAACTAATTCTTCTCTTGGCAAGAAGTTGGTAATGAGCATTACCGGTTGTTTCCTCGTGCTCTTTATCCTCTTCCACATGTCGATGAACATCGTGGCGATCTTCTCGCCCGAGGCGTACAACACGGTCTGCGCATTCCTGGGTGCCAACTGGTATGCGTTGGTCGGAACGCTGGTGCTGGTCGCCGGTATCCTGATTCACTTCATTTATGCGCTGGTGCTGACCGTGAATAACTATAAGGCACGCGGTTCGCAGCGTTATGCCGTTACCGTGAAGGAAAAGGGTGTGCAGTGGGCATCGAAAAACATGCTTGCGCTGGGGTGGATCATCCTCGGCGGTCTGTTGCTCCATCTGTTCAACTTCTGGTCGAAGATGCAGCTGGTCGAGGTGCTGGGACACCATGAAAATTCGCTCGGCTTCTCGCCGCAGGACGGCGCTGCGCTGATTCAGTACACCTTCTCGCAGTGGTACTACGTGGTGATCTACCTGGTTTGGTTCTTCGCCCTCTGGTTTCACCTTACGCACGGCGTGTGGTCGATGTTCCAGTCGGTGGGCTGGGCCAACGACACGTGGTACCCGCGCCTCAAAGGGCTGGCCACCGTCGTCGCCTCGATCGTATTCCTCGGCTTCGCAGCAGTCGTCGTGGTCTATTTCGTGCAGAGCATCTGCCCTTGTTCGGCCGGTGTATGTTAACCTTTATATAAATTAAA
>OHUP01000348.1_pt1 | contig 17190 bp, 20 predicted proteins | sample 1579221 | NCBI WGS metagenome assembly OHUP01 (sample SAMEA3882555, study PRJEB24775) | human gut metagenome | biome: human-associated habitat; feature: intestine environment; material: feces | place: Netherlands | collected 2009/2010 | reverse complement strand
TTTAGTCTCTGTAAAGTCGTCCGCATCAAGCTCTCCAGTGGATAATTGCTTCAAGAGCGCATCTATTTCGTTTTGTGAGAGTACGTCAGCCACGTTTTCTCACCTCCTGCTGGCAATAATCTACTGTGCAACCCAATTGTAAAAGCTTACAGAATAAATACATTCAGTATTAAATGTTTCCTTGAGCTGTTTCAACAATTCCTCTTTGATCTTGTTCGTGGTTGTCTCTCCGTCAATCACTTCGGTATATGTATAGCTTCCAATGATGTTTCTCGCCATATCGTAGATCATCGCGGTAGATGCTTCGATGTTGGCAGATACCTTGGAGTAATCACTGGCTGTCTTGTCCATATTGATTGTCAAACCATACTGTACAACATGCAGGTCACCCGAACCATCATTTTTCAGGTTGATTGGATTTCCCTGTTCCAACTGGTAATGTGCCAGATTGCTAACATCAAATGTACTGTCGTCCTTTGTCTGCGAAGCGATCTCAATATCAAGAACCTCTGCAATATCGGTAATCAGTTTGTTTGTCTTCGATGTGGAAGGCATAAACACAAACACAAGCAAAATATTAAACACAAGGTTTATAATACTAATTGCTAATATAACAACGGTTATAAGATTTTTCTTCATGTTTCTGACTCCTTAATTATTTGAATTCTGCTTGTTGTAGATTTTAATCGCAACTCTACGATTCTTCGCTCTTCCCTCTTCTGTCTCGTTTGACGCAACCGGACGGCTGTCTCCATAGCCGGCAATCTTGATGTTGCTGTCTATGAAATGCTCCTGCGACACAACATATTCATAAACACTGCGCGCACGTTCTGAGGAAAGTGAGCGATTATCTTCATACTTTGAATTTGAGATTGGGATATTATCCGTGTGTCCCTCAATCTCGATTACATTGTATTTGTACTTGACAAGGATTTGTGCAATCTTCTGCAAAAACAGCTTGGAATTATCTTTGATCTCCGCATTACCGGAATCAAACAGAATCGAACCATTCAGATCCAGCTCCACATACTGATCGTTAAAATCAAGGATAATCTGGTCATCAATTGCATAGGTCTCTGCCATCTGCATGACTTCCTCATACATTTCTTCTGACTGTTGTTCGCCCCGGCGTTCTACTTCAGCCTGCAGGTCGTTATCTGACAGATGCTCCGCATCCGTCGGGGATGCACTGCTTGACTTGTCCCCTGTGTTTCCGTCGATGTTCTTGCCTGCTTCCGACAACACACTGTCAGTATCTGCAAGCTGTGTCATACCTCCAGATAACATTTCTCCCGTCAAAAGCGAAACACTTCCTTCGCTGATCACACTGAATGACAGATTATCAAATGATGCGGCAATCTTTTGGATTTTGCCTTCATCCATTGTAGAACTTGCAAAAAGTAATATGAAGAAGCAGAGTAACAGGTTCATCAGATCACTGAATGTGGACATCCATGCCGGTGATCCTTCATCCGGTGGCTGTTGCTTTCTTTTTGCCATTAGTGACCACCGCCCTCTTCTTCAAATTCCTGACGATCCTTTGGTGCCAGGAATGACTTCAGTTTTTCTTCTATGACGCGAGGATTCTCACCTGCCTGAATCGACAAAATACCCTCAATCATAACTTCTTTTAATTTAATTTCAGTCTCATTCTGAAGCGACAGCTTCGCAACAATCGGCGCACATAACCAGTTGGCTATGATAGAACCATACAACGTTGTTACAAGTGCGACCGACATATTCGGTCCGATGGAATCCGGATCTGACAGATTCTTCAACATATTAATCAATCCAAGCAACGTACCAATCATACCCCAGGCAGGACCTGCAGATGCAATATTTTTCCAAAATGTAATATTCCCCTGATGCCGGGAATCTACATTCACAAGTTCTGCTTCCAAAATGCTTCGTACAAGCTCCGGATCCGTACCATCGACAATCAGCATGATTCCTTTTTTCATAAATTCATCTTCCAAATTATTTGCCGATTCTTCCAATGCAAGTAAGCCTTCTCTTCTCGCAAGGTTGGAAAGCTCAATAATTGATTTGATTGTACCTGCCTCATCCGACTTTGGATTCTTGAAAATCAGACTAATGGACTTTAAACCAGATAAAAATCCCTTTAAAGAATTTCCGGCAAACGCACAACCCAAAACACCACCAAATACAATATATACAGATGGTATATCGACAAAGTTATCTACAATTACACTGAAATCATGACCATTTACCATTCCGTAAATCATCAAGCCAAATGCAGCCACCATTCCTATGATTGATGTAAAATCCATGTTGTTATCCCCTATACATTTTCTGCCTTGTTCCCACTATCTAAGAATAAAGCGAATATTTTTCTCTTATAGCCGATCACAAGTGAGGTTACTTCCTCGGCAGACTCACTCACGACGAATTTCTTGCCGTTAGTCAGTGTAATTACAGTATCCGGAGTCTCCTCCACCGTCTCAATCAGTTCGGCATTGATCATCATCTTTTTCCCTTTTAATCTGGTTACTTCAATCATATCTCTGTACTCCCTGAAAGATTACACATTTTCCGACATTACAATTAGGCTAATTATAGCACAGTTCGATTTTTATGTCTACAAAATAAGGCAGGCATTTTCCACTTTTTCACATCGTCAAAAGTAGAAAATACCTGCCCTTTTATTTATAAATTACCGCTTCAGGTTTACAAGCTCTTCAAGCATGGAATCTGAGGTTGTGATAATTCTTGAATTTGCCTGAAATCCTCTCTGGGTTGTAATCATATCAGTGAACTCTGCCGACAAATCAACATTTGACATTTCCAAAACGCCCTGCGAGATTTTTCCACCATCCTCATCAACAGATGTTCCGATACCATCAAAGTAACCAGAGTTCTGTGTAGTTGTGTACACGCTGTTTCCAAGTGCTTCAAGCGCCATCGGGTTTGCAAAGGTTGCAACAGATATCTGTCCAAGCAGTTTTGTCTCACCATTCGTATAAACGCCATAAAGCTTACCTGTCTCATCAATGCTGACATCATTTAACTTACCCATGGAGTGACCGCCTCCGGTAGAATCCGCAGCTCCACGTACTGCCTTTACTGTAGACTTACCGTTTGATTCAAATCTTGTCAGATACGAGAAATTGACATCAATTCCATCGACAGCCTCACCATTGATTACAGACTGGAACACATCGCCCTTCTCGTTCGGATTATTCGGTTTAATCTCAAGCATCGCATTCTTTTGTCCCGCTGCTCCAACATATTCAAAGTTACCTGTAACCGCATCGAATTTAACCTGAATGGAATTGGCGCCTCCGATTGTAGCTTTATAACCGCCTTCAACAGTAGCCGTTGTCGGATCGTCCGTTCCTGTTATCTCAATATTATTTGAATCCTTGATGGACACAATCTCAAGATTATACAAAGACTTATCCGCCTGGTTCTGATCCTGCGTTAACTTGAATTTTACTGTATAATTATAACCAAGTGCATCATAGATGGATACTGAAATTGCGCGTCCATCCACAGATGTAAGTTCAGGATCTGTCATATCAATATTTCCGGTCAGATGTGCATCGGTTGTCATCTGTGGAGATGACACCTTGTTATCTTCAGACTCCGGATAAAGTGCCGATACCGTATCCTTCTTGATCTGATTCGGATTATCCGGATCAACCTGCCATCCCATAACCTGATATCCACTTCCGTTTACAAGGCAACCACTTCCATCAACGCCAAAAGAACCTACCTTAGTAAAATAATTTGTTCCACCACGGCTGACTACAAAGAACGCAGAACCGGAAAGCATCATATCATATGTATTGTTTGTTGTCTGTGCACTACCATTCTGTGTGATTGATGTTTGAATGGATGATGTCTTGGCACCAAGACCGATCTGAGATGCGTTTGTACCACCTGTGGTAGCTGTCGCACCGGTCGCATTGGCACTTGTCTGATATAAAACATCGCTGAATAACACCGATGAAGATTTGAATCCTGTTGTATTAACGTTCGCGATATTATTACCGATAACGTCCATTTTTGTCTGATGTGTCTTAAGTCCGGCAACACCGGAATAAAGTGATCTCATCATAATTTTTGACCTCCATAATCTTGTTTTAGTTTTTCCTCTGTCATTCGGAAAACCAAAAGCCTCCTTATCGGTCCGGCTTTTTCTTATACAATGACGGCTCCGTCAATATTGGTAAACACCTGTCCGCTTTCTCCCTGCTCCATCGCAGTGACTACGGTATTGTTTTTAACATTTACGATAAATGCAAGATTGTCCATCATCACGAGTGATTCCTGAATCTGCTTTGTCCGTGCCTGTCCAACGCCCTGATTCAGACGTTCAAGCTGATCCTTGGACAATTCAATATTCCGGTTTTCCAGCCGCTGATTTGCATGCTTGGAAAATTTCACTTCCTGTTCTACTTTTGCATTTAGTACATCCTGAAAGCTGACAACTTCTTTGTTTGGTTCTGTCGTTTTTTCCGGCTTCACATTCTGGAAATACAGATTTGCAGCCTGTCCCATGGAAAGAAAATCGACATCGAAAGATCGCATATGCATTCCCTCCTTGTTCTGCATAAACTGTCATTCCCTAAGCTTCTTTCGTCTTGTCCGCAGCATCTGTTTTATCCAAATCATCTGTCTTGCCACCGACATTATCCGTACCGTTCGTACTGTCGCCTGTATTATTATCCTTATTAATCGTTCCATCACTGTTTGCATGCTGTTTCAAATACAGATAATAATCATAGTCAATCACAGAATCCAGATCCTCTGCCGGATAATATGTGTTATTGACCGACAGATACACATCACCATCCTTAACTGTCGCATACTCTACCAGTCCACTGATCATTGCCTGTTTACCGGAAGAATCGGTCGTGTTCATAATTACATATTTGCCGACCAGATTCAGGTTGTTTCCCTTATCCAGTGTATCACTGATATTAAGCTGCGCCTCCAAAGCAGAATACTGTGCAAGCTGTGACATATACTCTGTATTATCACTTGGATTTAAAGGATCCTGATACTGCATCTGTGTTACAAGCAGATTCAAAAACGCTTCCTTGTCCAGATCGCTTCCGGATGTCTTTCCCTTGGATGTTGCGGAATAACTGCTTGAGCTGTTTGCGATACTGCTAATTGCTGAATCAACTGCCATGTTCTGCCTCCTTTCTTAGGTCTTATCACGCCATATAATTTACTTGATTTCCCTGTGCCTTCATCATTTCTGTCTCCAAAGACACATCCTCAATTATATCATCGTCTGAATTGCCTGTGAAATTAACCGGGCCAGTCGAATTTCCTGACTTTTGCTCTTTTTGTTCCATCTGTGCTTCCGCACCGCTTTCTTCCATGAAATAATCCGGTGTTCCAACCATTACCTCAATGGCATCTACTTTGAGATCCTGATTTTCAAAAGCTTCCTTCAGAACTGCCAGCCCTGACTCCACGGCTGCCTTTGCCGCCTCTGTTTCTGCAATGATCTGTGCCTGCATCACACCATTTTTCGTGGATACATGAATCTGTACTTTTCCCAGCTGTTCCGGATTCAGCTGTAAGGTCATCGATGTGACATCTTTCGATAAGTTCAGTTTAATCTCATCCACTACCTGACGGACAATATCCGTCTGTGTTACCGACGTATCAAACGGCGTTGCGGCAATCTCTTCGCCTGTCGCCTGTGCCATCGCCTGATTCAGATTGGAAATCACACCCTCTGCATTCTGTTTCATCATATCTGCAGAAGCATCCGAATCTCCAGCATCCTCTGTCTGCACAGTCACCTGTACTTCTGTGTCAACAGTCTGGGTTTCAACACTTTTACCATCCGTCCGGGTAACATCCTCCTCCGGTGTCGTCTGTGCAACCGTCTCTGTTTTTGCTTCCACTGTCTGTGGCTTTTCTGCATCCAAAACCGTCTCCTGTGGCTCTGTCTGTGCAGATGACGACTCCTCTGGAAGCAGTTCCTCAACTGGCACTTCTGTTGAAATCACTGTCTCATCCACCACATTCAAAACCTCATCCAGAAGCTGCATTGCCTGCTGCATAAGATTATTCAGGGATTCGTCAATCAGCAGATCCACAGATGTTGCATCATTGATCTGCAAAATAAAATCCTTCATCACAGCCGGATCAAGCAGATCCTGCATTGTAAGTCCCGCTGTCTGCAAGAGATTCTGCAATGTCTCATCGTCCACATTCAGAAGCTTTTTCAGCTTATTCGAAAGTAATTCCGCTTTTAAATCGTCGCCTTCTGCTTCCTGTGGTGCTTCGTTTCGCTTTGCTTTTTCTGCACCGGTAGTACGCGTTGTTTCTGTCTTCGCATCTGATCTTGTATACTTATTCAGATCTGACTGCTTTTTCTCGCCAGAAACCGTTGTGTCTGCCTGTTTTACCGCATCTACATCGTTTTTCATCGTTGCAGAATCCGCTGTCTGCGTGGTGGTATTCGGATTGGTTGCTGCCAGATTCATCAGATCTGCAAATGTTCCAGAGGCTTTGTCCTTCGACTTTGATTTGTCTGTGGTTCCGCCCGTCTGGCTCATATCGACTTTTCCGATTCCACCTGATTGAATTCCTACAATCATTTGCGTTCCTCCTTTTTTTCTTATTTGGAGTTATACAATGGCTCTATGGCAAAAGCTTCTTCGTTACCGCAGCCGCAAAATCCGGATCCATCGCCGCGAGCACCTTTCCCCTTGACTGCGCATCCATATTGTTCATGATCAGTGCAACTGTATCGAGATCATTGCCCATCGTCTCCAAAATCTTTGCAGCTTCCGACGCATTCATTTCTTCGTACGACTGTGCCATTTTCTTGATACTGTCATCTGCCTGATCCTGTTCTAATACCTGCTGATAGATCTCAGCAGCGGATTCCGCATCAAGCTCATTGTACCACTCTTTATATGTATCGGTATCTGGAGCCGAATCTCCATAGACTATTTCGTCATAAAATTTCTTTTTTTCATCTTCAAAGTCACTTTGATCCTTTGCAATGGTCGTCAGACGATCGACTTCTGCCTGTAATTCCGTCACTTTGTCGTTTAATTCGGAGATTTCTGCGTCCTTGCTGCCAATCGCTGCATCCTGGTCTGCAATATGCTTTAAAGCATCCTCCAGATTCGTATATGGATAATCACTCTCAATCGCAACTTCCTCATCCGAAGCATCCGGCAATATTTTATTGATCATTGGAACATCCTTAAATACTGGGCGGAGCACACGGCTTCCAAATCCACCTACATCACATTTTATGAGCAGACACATCACACTCAGCCATGTAATTACGATCAAAACACCGATCAGGATACCTACACCTTTATTGCTACCGGAGTTTTCTCCTTTTTCTCTCTTATTTTTTGCCATTGTCTTCCACCTCTTTCTTTGCACTTGTAAACTGATATCCCGCCACCTCATCGGTCTCCCGTTTCTCGGTCGCATTCAACTCCTGTTTAAATTCATCGAACTTCTTTTCTTTCAGCTTCTCATGCATTTTCCGTTCCTGCATCTCGCGTGCCATCTTCTGTCTGGCAAGTTCCAGTTCTTTGCTCTTCTGCCGGATCACTGCATTCTGCTCCTCGATCATCATATCTAAGATATCCATACTGTTTGCATTTTCTTCAATCTCAAGGAAATCCAGCCTTCCCTGTATGGATGCCTGATACGCTTCATAATATCCCTGTTTGCGTTTTTTTAATGCATCAAGCTTCTGTTCCTCTGCCACAAGTGCCTGCCTTGCTTCGGCGTACTCCTGCTTGGCAGACTCCTCCAGCTTATATTTGATATTCAAGATATTCTGCATTCGATATATAAACTTCGCCATACATTCTTCATCCTGTCTTATTCAAAAATCGCATACAACTGCTGCAGCTCATCCTCCAGCAAAAACTTACTGTCCACATCCTGCATCAGATACGCATTGACCTGATTGATCTTCGTGATTGCATAGTCAATCTCCGGGTTGGAGCCGGATTTGTAGGCACCTATGTTGATCAGATCCTCTGCGTCGTTGTAGGTTGCGAGTACATTTTTCAATCTGCCAGCCGCCTGCTTATGTTCTTTCGATGCAATCGCACTCATGCATCGCGAGATACTCGCCATAATATCAATCGCCGGATAATGGTTTTTATGTGCCAGATTTCGCGACAGCACAATGTGTCCATCTAAGATACCTCGCGCCGTATCGGTGATCGGCTCGTTGAAATCATCGCCATCGACAAGCACCGTATAAAGTCCGGTAATCGAACCCTGATGCGTATTGCCTGCACGCTCTAATACCTTTGGAAGCTCCGCATATACTGATGGCGGATATCCTCTTGTAACCGGAGGCTCTCCAGATGCCAGTCCAATCTCCCGTTGTGCCATCGAAAAACGGGTCAGGGAATCCATCATCAACAGGACATCCTTGCCCTGATCCCGGAAATATTCTGCAATTGCGGTTGCTGTTTTTGCCGCCTTATTACGGATCAGTGCCGGTTTATCCGAGGTTGCGATTACAAGCACAGAACGCTTCAGACCTTCCGCCCCCAGATCTCGCTCGATAAACTCACCGACCTCACGACCTCGCTCTCCGATCAGTGCGATCACATTAATATCTGCTTTCGTATTTCTGGCAAACATACCCAGCAAAGTACTTTTTCCAACACCACTACCAGCAAAGATGCCGATACGCTGTCCTTTTCCGATCGTTAAAAGTCCATCCACCGCTTTTACCCCAAGTGGAAGTACTTCATCAATCAACTTTCGTTTGAGTGGATCCGGTGGCGGCGCATCAATCGGATACGTCTCCGTCGTCGTGAGCGTACTGCCGTCCATCGGTCGTCCGATGCCATCCAACACCTTGCCAAGCAATTCCTCACCAACCGGAACCTGCAGGACACCTTCTGTATTCCGAACCGTTGCCCCCAGTCCGATTCCATCGACCGAATCATACGGCATCAGTAGTACCTTATTCTCGCGGAAACCGACGACCTCTGCCATGACCTTTGTCAGACCATCCTTCGAGATGATCTCGCACAGGTCATTCAGCTTTGCCGGTGGTCCTACCGATTCTACCGTCAGTCCGACAACTTTATTTACTTTTCCGTAATGCACACTGAAATCACGATATAACAGTGCATCGTATCTTGCTCGGTCAAATTTCTTCAACATTTCATTGCTCCATTTATGGCTATATATAGAGAATCGCAGATATTCCTATCTGCGATTATGCCTTTATTGCGTAGATAATAATTTGATAGCGGTAATCAGATTCCGCACCTGCACGTCCATGGACAGATCCACGATACCCGTGTCACTCTCGATCTGACATTGCCCCTTTTGTAGTTTTGTATCGCTGAATATCTCTATGGTTATTCCCGGATTCGCAGCTCCGGACAATCGATCCGCATTATCTGCAATATATGTATAATTCTCTTCTGATACCCGGATGACGAACTTTCTGGAATCCTCATCCTCATTTAACACCTGATTGATCATGTAGATCATCACTGGCTTATAATCATCAACCAGTATACCTGTCAGCTTCTGGATCAGCTTGCACGCAACATCCACGATCTGTTCCTCAGTATCTGTGATGTTCTCCATCATTTCTTCCCGCGCCTGCGCAAGTGCCTGATCGCGTTCCCGACTGATCTTCTCCAGATACTCATCCGCCCGGCGCATCGCTTCCATGTTGCCATCTTCGAGCCCTTTGCAGCTTTGCGAATTGCCTCTGCATCCGCCTTGGCATCCTCCAAAATCTTCTGTGCCCGTTCACGCGCATCATCCTGTAAAAGTTTTGCCTTCTCCATCGCGTCATCCAAAAGCTCTTTATGCTCTTCCAGATTGATCGTCGCAGCCATCTCTGTAATGCCTGCCTCGAAAGTATCTCCTGCTTCCGCTGAACCTTCTGGTACATCATTCTTCGGACGGATCACACGCGGTTTGGGCGGTTCGATCACACGGCTGTTTGCATCGATCACAAACGGTTCCTGTGACACCGTACGCACGCCTGGTATCCCGGATTTAAAAATATTAGACAACAATCTCGTCACCTCCACCACGGGAAATTACGATCTCGCCGGCATCCTCCAGTTTTCGGATAATATTTACGATCTTCTGCTGTGCATCCTCGACATCCTTCAGACGGACAGGACCCATAAACTCCATGTCCTCTTTGATCATAGATGCCAGACGGGATGACAAGTTATCGAAGATCACCTTCTGTACGTCTTCGTTTGCATTCTTCAAAGCCACTGCCAGCTCGTTGTTCTCCACCTCACGGAGTACAGTCTGGATTGCACGGTTATCAAGCAGCAGAATATCCTCGAATACAAACATCTTTCTGCGGATCTCGTCTGCCAATTCCGGTTCCTCGATTTCGAGGTTTTCCATAATATGTTTCTCGGTACTCCGGTCGACCGTATTCAGGATATTGACGATGGAATCCACACCACCGACAATCGTGTAATCCTGATTGACCAGAGACGCCAGTTTCTTCTCCAATATCTTTTCCACTTCTTTGATTACATCCGGGCTGGTTCGATCCATCATTGCGATACGCTTTGCAACGTCTGCCTGCTTCTCCGGTGCCAGCGCGCTGACCACGGCTGCCGCCTGCGATGCCGGAAGATATGCAAGAATCAACGCGATTGTCTGCGGATGCTCGTCCTGAATAAAGTTTAAAAGTTGGCTTGCATCTGCCTTTCGTACGAACTCAAATGGACGTACCTGCAAAGATGCGGTCAGTCTGCCGATGACATCTCTTGCACGATCCTCGCCAAGTGCCTTGTCCAGAAGTTCCTTCGCATAAGCAATACCACCCTCTGCAATGTATTGCTGTGCCAGACAAACCTCATAGAATTCATCCAGCACCTCATCCTTTAATTCTGCCGATACACTTTTTGTATTGGCGATCTCCAATGTCAACGCCTCTATCTCATCATCCTTCAGATGCTGAAAAATCTTAGAGGAACGTTCCGGTCCAAGCGCGATCAGCAAAATTGCAGCCTTCTGCACGCCTGTAATATCCGATGAATGTAATGTTGTCGCCATAGTATCACTCCCAATCGTCGTTTAGCCAATTTCGTAACAATGCCACCACTGCTTCCGGGTTTTCATCCACAAATTTCTCAATCTGCTGCTTGGAAGCGGATTTATCACTAAACTCAATATCATCCAAAGTCTGGTTCTCCTTCGTTGTCGCAAGCAGAGCCTCTACCGAAAGCTCCGGTTCTGTCTCGACAACCTCATGCGGTTTCATGCTGCGGAATACAACAAATAACAACAATCCACCAATAATCACAGCCAGTACGATTGACAAAATGCTCTGTACCGGTACGGACTTCGTCTCAGCCGGGTAAAAGACTGGAACGATCCGCTCTACCACATAGATATTTGCCGCCTTCATACCGGTTGCACTGGCAAGCATGTCGACCATTTCCTGTGGGTTAATATTCTCTGTCGGTGTCGAATTTGCTGCCTGATACTCCGCAAACGTCGTACCATCCAGCAATCCCTGTTCCTTCATCTGATCTTCATAGTAGTTCTCATACCGGGTCAGATACAATGCCATGCTGGAATTCTGCATATTGACATCACCAACTGGCGTCACAGTACGGGTTGTCGTACTGCTCGTCTCGTAATCTTCACGCAGAACGCTCAAAGTCGAGCCTGCATTTGCATTATCGAGCAGGTTATAATCTGTGATTTCCTCACCATTTGCATCCGTACCAACCACGCCACCGGTACCATCAGTATTTTCCGCCAGATAGTAATAATGGGAGGATTTCGGACCGGTATCATCCTCGTCATTCGAGTAATATTTGATATCTTCAATCTCCTGCTGGGAAATATTCACATCCAGATTTGCCGATACAGATACCTCGTCATACACGCCCGAATTTACCATCAGGTTCCAAAGCTTGCTGTTGTAATACTCCTCCACCTGCTGCTGTACCATGATAACCGGGGATGCACTCGTGGTAGAGTTCTGACCGGAGAACAACAATTCGCCCTTGTTGTCAACGATTGTAATTGCCTTTGTATCCGAATTACCAACACAGGTTTTCGCATACTCTACGATTGCATTTGTGCTTTCCTGATTGTAGTCACCATTTATGGTAAGCATAATGCTGACTGAAGCAGTCTGGTCACTCGCATAAACCGTGTTTGTGCTTTCCGGCAGATTGATTGTAACCGAAGCCTTCGTCACACCCTGCATGGATGCAATATCCCGTTCCATCTCAGACTGCTTGTAAAGCTTTGCCTTGAGCTTTTTCTCCGAATCTGTCGTATTGAAGCTATTGTTAAACAGACTGTCATAATCTGACTGTCCATTATTCGTTCCAATGCCATTTTCGCCAAGGAGCAGACGTGCCTGTGACACCTGGTTCTCATCAACCTCAATCTTTAACGCATCGTCACTGACCTTGTATGTAATCGAATTATCTTCCAGCAGATTCGCTGCCTGAGCAGCTGTCGCCGTATCCTCAAAGGTGGACAATACCACATATGAAGTCCGGTTTAAAATTGCAACCAATGCGATCACAGCAACCAGAACTGCCGCCAATACCGAGAAGAATAACGCCTTCTGTCTCTTTGTATACTTTTTCCAAAACTCAACTATCTTCGATGGTAGCTGACTAAACCATTCTCTCATACGATACCTACTCTATATGCATAAATTTATAGTTGCATGTTCATCAATTCTTTGTATGCGGATACCACCGCATTTGTAACCTTCACTGTATACTGCAGGGAAATACTTGCCTTCCGTGCAGCAGCTGCCACATCATGGATATTGTCCGAATACCCAAGTGCATAGCTCATCTCCGCAGACTCTGCTGATTTCTGTAAAGAATCTGCTTCCTTATACATATCCACTGCCGCATTTAAAAACGTATCGAACGCTGTACCCTGCGAGCTGGACGCTTTTTTATCTGCACGTTCTGCAGAGCTTGCAGAATTTGCAGATTGAATACTGTTTAAGGTTGTCCATTCATCACTGAACAAACTCACTGGTGTAATTGCCATTTATCTATCTCCTGATACCAATTAGCTATTAAATAATTCCAATCCTTTTGCCGCGATATTTTTCGCAGCATTAAATGCCGTTGCGCTTGCTTCATAAGAACGGCTTGAATCAATCAGATTCGTCATTTCGGTTACTGTGTCCACATTTGGATATTCCACATATCCATCTGCATTTGCATCCGGATTGTCCGGCTCATATACAAGACGCAGATCTGATGGATCTTCCACGATCTTTGTCACTTTAACACCATTTGGTTCATAGTTTGACATATAGCCGTTTAACATATGGTCAAAGGATGTTGTATCCTGTTCTTCAAACACCACTGTCTTTCTGCGGTATGCACCACCATTCTCTGTACGTGTGGTGTTCGCATTCGCAATGTTCTGTGCAATTACATCCATTCGCATCTGCTGCGCCGTCATGCCGGTTGCAGATACATTCATCGCTGAAAATACACCCATCGCTGTTACCTCCCTAATCTGTCATCCGACGGAAATATCCATCAGAATACTTCCACATTAATTACCAGAACTAAGTACGGTATTGTATCTGGCAAACTCCTGATTCATCAGATCAACCAGAGCCTGATACTTGATCTGGTTTTCCGCCAGTCTTGCCTCTTCAGTATTGATATCGACATTGTTTCCATCCAGACGATATGAAAGCGATGCATTATCCGTGTAAACCTGTGCATCCAATGTCTCAAGATTCTGATTTGCCTTTTTCACTGCCTTGCTCAGATTCTTTTCCCCTGCAAGTTCTCCCTGCAGAACCGACTCAAAATCCAGATCTTTCCGCTTGTAATTCGGCGTGCTTACATTCGCAATATTGTTCGTCAGAAGCTCGTTTCGCAGATTCGCAGCATCTGCCGCTTTGTCCAAAATATTCACATAGTTATAAATACCGGATGTGATCATCGACTTCCTCCTTATTTTCAAACTAAAAAAATAGTTACTGTACAGATTCCCATACAGTAACTATCCTACCATATTTTGTGGTATGCTTCAACAAAAATCTTTTCTGACCACTAAATATTTACTCGTTTTCCTTTTTTTCGCGCTCACAGGTGTAACCGCATGTCTCAGAGGCACACAGAAGCTTATTTCCTTTCTCTACCATGTAACCGCCACATTTCGGACATTTCTTATCCGACGGCTTCGACCAGGACATGAAATCACAATCTGGATATCCAATACAGCCATAGTAAAGTCTGCCCTTTTTCGTCTTGCGCAAAATAATATCCTTGCCTCATTTCGGGCATGCAACACCGATCTTCTCGTAGTATGTCTTTGTGTTCCGACACTCCGGGAATCCCGGGCACGCAAGGAACTTTCCATGCGGACCATATTTGACTACCATCATACGTCCACACTGATCGCAAGGCACATCCGATACCTCATCTGCAATCTTGACCGATTCCAGCGATTCCTTTGCTTTCTCCACAGACTCTGCAAGATCCGGATAAAAATTCCGGATAACAACCTTCCACTCTAATTTTCCTTCCTCAATGCTGTCCAGAAGCGACTCAATATTTGCTGTAAACTCGGTATCCACAATTGCCGGGAATGCATCCGACATCATTTTATTGACTGCCGCACCAAGCTCTGTCACATACAGATTCTTGTTCTCCCGGATCACATAACGCCGGTTTAAAATCGTTGTGATCGTCGATGCATACGTAGACGGACGCCCGATTCCAAGCTCCTCCATCGTCTTTACAAGAAGCGCCTCTGTATAATGTGCCGGCGGCTGTGTGAAATGCTGCTTTTCCTCAAGCTCTGCACAGGTAAGTGTTGTACCTTTTTCCAGTCCGGTCAGTCTTGTCTTTTCTTCCTTCTCTTCATCTAACGAATATACAGACATGAATCCATCGAACACAACCTTCGATGTAGAAGCCTTAAACTTATGTTCCTCTGCCGTGGCATATACTGTCTTGTTCTCATAAACTGCCGGTGCCATACGGCTTGCTAAAAAGCGGTTATAGATAAGCTGGTATAAACGGAACTGGTCACGTGGAAGCTGCTCCTTTAATTTCACCGGAGATAACTCCACATTTGTTGGACGGATCGCCTCGTGCGCATCCTGAATCTTCTTGCCGGTCTTTACATCCTTTGCCTCACCGACATAGTTTTCACCAAACTGCTGCTTGATGTATTCCTTCGCATTTTTGTCTGCTTCCTCAGAGATTCGCGTCGAATCTGTACGCAGATATGTAATCAGACCGATCGAGCCCATGCCCTTGATCTCCACACCTTCATACAACTGCTGCGCGATACGCATCGTCTTATTTGTTGCGAAATTCAGCTTCTTTCCAGCTTCCTGCTGCAACGTACTTGTTGTAAACGGAAGCGGCTGTTTCTTCGTCTTCTCGCTTACCTTTATCTCTGAAACCGTAAATGGCTTTCCGTCGATTTCTTTCTTTACCTGATCAAGTTCTTCTTTTTTGACTTTATCCTTCGCATAATGAAAGCAAACCGGCTTCAGTGCCGGATTCGCTGACAGATACGCATCTAAGCTCCAGTATTCTTCCGGAATAAATGCATTGATCTCATCTTCCCGGTCACAGATCAGCTTCAAAGCGGCTGACTGCACACGGCCGGCGCTCAAACCTCTCTTGATCTTCTCCCACAAAAGCGGGCTGATCGAGTATCCAACCAGGCGGTCAAGCACACGTCTTGCCTGTTGTGCATTAACGAGATCCATATCGATCTCCCGCGCATTTTTAATAGAAGATTTCACTGCATTTTTCGTGATCTCATTGAATGTGATTCGTTTATAATTTTTTCCTTCCAGCTTCAAAGCCGCAATCAAATGATACGAAATTGCTTCTCCCTCACGGTCGGGGTCCGTTGCGAGATAGATCTTATCGGCTTTTTTCACCGCCTTGCGAAGTTGTGCCAGAAGTTCACCTTTTCCTCGGATTGTGATGTAATGTGGCTCATAATCATGTTCAATATCAATTCCCATCTGGCTTTTCGGCATATCCCGTACATGTCCGTTCGATGCAATAACATCATAGGATGCACCCAGGAATTTTTTAATTGTCTTTGCCTTTGCCGGTGACTCGACAATTACCAGATTTTTTGCCATTTCCCATTCCTCCAATACTTTTCTAGTATTCAAAAACAAGCAAACTATACACTATTTTCGGTGGAGGTGCAAGGTTAAATTCTTTTCTATCCCATTTTTTAATCCATCTTCTGCCACATTTTTACCCCACTTCTTCTATCCACTTTATGCATTCCTGCCCCATTATTTCACGTTCTCTAGCACATTCTTCCGGGAATTCTTTCTTATTAACATCTTTATCTTGCCACAGGATGTTCACAGTTTCCAATATTGGGGAATTTTCGGATAATTCAAATATTCCCCCAAATCATTCCTTACATATTTGTCTGTCATTGGGGATTTTTTGCATATTTCGATAATTTCCCCATCATTTTTTGTACTTTCTTCCATTTTGTTGGGTGATTTTTTCTTATTTGTCATTTTCACCCAATTCCTTGCTATACCTCTACTTGTTATTGGGGGGATTTTTGATGATTACTAATATTTTAATCAATATTTGCTACAGCAAAAGAAATCATATTTATACAATATAAAAGCAGGAAGTCTCGCTATAAGACCGCCTGCCTGTTGATCATTCTTATGTAGTTTTCTATATCTCGTTTTCCTTTAGAAATTTACCACTCCCATTACTTAATCATAAAATAAACTGTATTATTTTTGATTAGAGCTTCTTCTCATCTCTCGTTTAGCTTTAATTTTACCTAAAAGTCCAGAAAGATACATGGCTAATACAATTAATACACCAAAATCTAATCCAAGTCCCGCACTTGCAACTCTTTCGTAGATACTTCCTGGTGTGTCTAATCCCATTACTTCAATAATAACAAATGCAATCATTCCTATTATTGCAATAACCGTAAGTACAAATAACCTTCCTTTAATTTTTTGATTAATTGTCTCTGTATAATCAGATAATTTCAATACTGTTTCTTTTACTTCTTCATTCATATTCTCGCTTTTCTTTTCTCCATCAATGATTTCAGGTATACTAACATCATAAAATTCAGCCAATTCAGCCAACAAACTAATATCAGGCATATTAGAACCCGTTTCCCTTAATTAAAGATATTGTTTGGTAAAAAAGAAAGGTCAGTCGATTT
>OHUP01000347.1_pt1 | contig 17191 bp, 18 predicted proteins | sample 1579221 | NCBI WGS metagenome assembly OHUP01 (sample SAMEA3882555, study PRJEB24775) | human gut metagenome | biome: human-associated habitat; feature: intestine environment; material: feces | place: Netherlands | collected 2009/2010 | reverse complement strand
AAATATGAACTTACCCTATTTTTTAAATTTACTGCTTTTCCAACATAAATGATATTATCATCTTTGTCTTTCATTAAATATACACCTGGGTCTTTTGGTAGTTTTTTAAGTTCTTCTTTTATGTCAAACATCTTTGACTCCTTCTTTTAACCGATTTTTCCAATATATGGTAAATTTCTATATTTTTGATTATAATCCATTCCAAATCCAACAACAAATTCATCTGGTACTTCAAAACCAATATATCTGACTGGTACTTCAACTTCACGACGATCTGGTTTGCTTAACAATGTACACAGATGAAGTGACGCAGGATTTCTGCTCTCAAGCATTGGTTTTAAATGATTTAAAGTCTTTCCTGAGTCAATGATATCTTCTACAACTAATACTTCTTTATCTAAGATTGGCTCATCTAAGTCTTTTGCGATCTTAACGATTCCTGAGGATTCTCTGGAATTTCCATAACTAGACACTGACATAAAATCAATTGTTACTGGAATCGTGATTCTCTTTGCAAGTTCACACGCAAAAAAAACACTTCCTTTTAAGATGGCGATCAGATGGATCTCTTTTCCTGCATAATCTTCACTGATCTGCGCTCCCATCTCCGCGATTCGTTTGTTTACATCTTCCTCTGAAATCATTACTCTGATATTCTCCATTGGAATCATCTCCTTCTCTTTTGAACTCAAGCTTTAAATAACGCTTGGTTGATTCTTTGATCTTATAATATTCGCTGATTCTTCTGCCAACGATCCATACAATATGACTGCCATCTGCCACCAATGGTATCTCTTCCCGCAATTGTCTTGGAATCTTCTCATCAATAAAATACCTGCTTAATGATTTTCTCTTCTGATCTTTGCCAAATGTAAAAAAATCTCCTGGCTTCCGGCATCGTAATTGTACACCTGTTTCTATTCTATCATAATCAATGATTTTGATACAATCATTTTCCACGATATTTGTCAAATCTGTAACCTCTTCGCACAAAATTTTTCCTGTCATTTCTTGTTTATCTGATATATTTCCTTTTTGTACCTTAATATACTGATAATTTTTCTCGGCAACCATATTATACGGAAGAGAAATTCGTTTCCCTGTTCCATTTTCTACCAAAGTTAACAGATCTTCAATATGTCTTCTTTCTAAATCTTTCTTCTTACCAGCTGTTTCTTCCAAAACTTTTTTTAGAACCTGTTTCTGGATCCAATGGTTTTCCAATAACAATTGATCACAATTGATCTCAAATCCTTGTCCAATAGGCTTTGTACATCTTAAAAATGACTCTTCTATCTGATCTGTCAGATACGTCGTCACTTCTTTGATATCTTCGCACAGCCATCCTATATGCTCCACCGCCTGCTCATTGATCATCTCAAGTCTTGGAATTACCTGATTTCGGATCTGATTTCTTGCAAATGCATCGTCCTGATTGCTTGCATCTTCTACCCAGGCCTGCCCAGCCTCTTTTAAATATTTTACGATTTCTTCTTTTTTTACACATAAAAGCGGACGGATCAGATTTCCATCTTTTTCTCTCATGGCACCCGCCCCATAAATTCCAGTTCCTCTCACCACTCGATATAAAAATGTTTCTGCCTGATCATTTTGATGATGTGCGATCGCAATCTTATCAGCATTATATTTTTTCATTGTTTTCGCAAATGCATCATATCTCGCTTTTCTTCCTGCTTCTTCTAATGACATCTTTTCACGCTTGGCGATCTGTTTTACATCTATTTCAAATATTTTACACGGAATCGAAAGTTGTCCACAAAGATCCTGCACAAACTTCTGATCATCCACAGCTTCTCTTCGAATCATGTGATTGATGTGGACTGCTGTGATCATGAGATTCATTGATTCTCTTAATTCATTTAAAATAAGTAACAGATATACAGAATCTGCACCGCCAGAAACACCGATAATGATATGATCTCCATTTTGTATTAATTTTTTTTCTTTGATAAATTCTTTTACTTTATTCATGTAATTTACTTTATCATTCTTTGCAGATTCCTTCAATACCTGTCCCAGATTCCCAATACCATGATCGTCATATCATCTCTTTTTTCAAATTCTTTGTTTGTTGTAATTTGCTCATATAATCCATCTGCGATCGCCTGTGGACGTACCACATCCATTTCTTTCAAATATCGTGCTGCCATCTCCAAACCATTTTGCGAAAATCCGTCGAAAGCTCCATCGCTTAACATGACTAAAATATCTTCACTTTCCATCTTTTTGCGGTAAATTGGAATTTTCTCGGTATGTAATAAGAGGTTCACTGGTATCGTATCTACTTGAATGATCTCCACGTCGTTTTTTCTCTTTAAAAGACATGGGCAGGCTCCAATTTTAAAGAATGTTCCGATTCCTGCAAATAAATCTAACTGAAAAAAATCTAATGTCGCATATTTTTCTTTTTCTGGTTGTAAGATCATCATGGACCTTAAAAGCTGAATACTTTGACTTTCGTTAATTCCTGCTCCTAGAAGTTCTTCCATCACTTCAATTATTTTCCTACTTTCTTTTTTCGCTTCCTGTCCTGTTCCCATTCCATCCGAGATCATAGACACAAAACTTCCTTCCCTTACTTTTCCCATGGAAAAACTGTCTCCATTCTCATCCCCTACGATCATTGGCGAAGTGTGGATTCCTGCGATTACATGGAATTTTTCTTCTGGTGTAAATCCATAAATCTCATAATAATTTCCGATCATCTTTTTCTGATCTGGCAATGGCTTCATTTTCTCCATTGTCATGGAACTTAACAACACTGCTGCTTGTCTTGTGCTGATTTCCCTGCCTTTTTTCTTTTTCAGATATAGATAGATCTGTTTTCCTTTCTCTGGATTATCGTAGAAATAAATTTCTTTTAGTCTCAGTTGGCTTTTTGCAAAACCTTTTGTGATCTTCTCATATAATTTCTTATTATCTGCCGTTAATGATACTTTTCCCTGAAAGAAATCACCCAGTGTATTTCCGGCTCTGATATACTGCTCCCCGACAATTTTTCTCAGTTGTTTCATCTGATTTCTCATTGCACGCAGAAATAATTCCCGTTCATAAATCTTATTTGCTTCCTCGATAAAATCCTGTCCATTCTTGCATGGATGACATCTTTTTAAATCTGCATAGCTTAATCCACCTTGCTTTTCGATGATCTGCCCAAGCCTGTCCTTATCTGCTAATGTAAACTGACATTTTTGATTCTCACGGCATCCGACGCATTCTTTTAAGATCACACTTTCAACTACATCTCTTCCCCGTTTTTCACACGTTTCTTCCTCATCGTTATGATCACAGAACATCTTTCCCGCTGTCGTGAGACATTGCTGCATCTGGCGCATATGATAAAGGATCATTTCATGAAAATTTTGAAATAACCGGTCTTCTTCGAATTCTTTTTTTCTTAAGATTTCCATAGTTTTCCCTCCTGCAAGATTATTATAGAGGATTTTGTATGCAATTTCTGTCGAAATAAAAAATGTTATTTTCTGGAAATTATTATCAAAAAAATCCGATGTTTTTATAAGAACAATCCTATGACTATTCTTATAAAAACATCGGATTTTATATCTTTATTCTTTACTCTACCGGATGTAAATTCTTCAAAGAAATGTCCATAATAGGAGCTGAATGTGTTAAAGCTCCACAGGATACATAATCCACTCCGATCTCACGGATCGTCTTTAGGCGTTCTTTTGTAACATTTCCTGAGCACTCTGTTTCAGCTCTTCCGTCGATCAGTTTGACAGCTTCTTTCATTGTCTCATCATCCATGTTGTCTAACATGATGATGTCTGCTCCTGCTTCTACGGCTTCTTTTACCATGTCAAGATTCTCTGTCTCTACTTCAATCTTTCTGACAAATGGTGCATAGTCTTTTGCCATAGCTACCGCTTCTTTGATTCCACCTGCAGCACCGATATGGTTATCTTTTAACATGACTCCATCGGATAAGTTGTAGCGGTGATTATGTCCACCACCAACCGTCACTGCGTATTTTTCAAATGGGCGCATATTTGGTGTTGTTTTTCTTGTATCTAATAACTTTGTTTTATATCCTTCAAGCTCTTTGGATAACTCGCTTGTCATTGTTGCGATTCCACTCATTCTCTGCAAGTAGTTTAATGCAACTCTCTCTCCAGATAAAAGGGCACGGATATCTCCTTTGACAACTCCCATTAGCTGTCCTTTGGTTACTTTATCTCCGTCTTTTAATTCTGTCTCAAAAACAACAGTTTCATCTAAAAGTTTGAAGACTCTTTCAAATACTTCTAATCCACAGATGACCCCATCCTGTTTACAGATTAAATTTACTTCTCCCTGTTTTGGTTCTGGCATCACTGCGTTTGTACTGACATCTTCCTGAGTGATATCTTCTTTTAATGCATTCATCAAATATTCATCGATGTTAATTCTCATCGTTACACCACTGATCATAAAAACTTCTGTCCTTTCGTTTAATTTCGTCAAGAACAAGCTGTTCATTCTCTTTCTCACGCTGTTCTTCGTTCTGATACTTACTTAAATCTACTTCGACTGTCTCGGCTTTTGATGGATGTTCTGTGATGTCTTTCGCTGCTGCCTTGGCAAATACAAGTGCTTCCAATAATGAATTACTTGCCAGACGGTTCTTTCCATGAACCCCATTACAGCTTGTCTCACCGACTGCATATAAATGTTCCATAGATGTCTTGCTGTCTAAGTTTACTTTAATTCCACCCATGAAATAGTGCTGTGCTGGTGTTACTGGAATCGGTTCTTTTGTCATGTCATATCCTTCATCCAAGCACTGTTTGTAGATGTTTGGGAATCTATGTTTGATTCTTTCTCCATCTAAATGTGTAACAGATAAATAAACATGATCACTTCCGTCTTTCTTCATCTGTTTGCAGATTTCTCCAGTTACAACGTCTCTTGGTTTTAACTCATCTGTAAAACGTTCTCCATCTTTATTCAGCAGGTAAGCTCCCTCTCCTCTGACTGATTCAGAGATTAAGAATCTTCTTCCTGGTTTCTTTGAATAAAATGTTGTTGGATGGATCTGGATATAGTTAATATTCTCTAATTCTACATTATGGCGCAGGCAGATAGCCAGACTGTCTGCTGTCAGATGTCTGAAGTTTGTAGAATGTTTAAATAACCCTCCAAGTCCTCCTGTTGCAAGAACAGTATCCGGAGCTTCGATCGTATCTAAATTACCATCTGCATCTTTATATACAATTCCTTTACATTCTCCGTCTTTCTCAATGATATCGATCATCGTACAATTTTCCATGATCGTAATATTATCACGTTTCTTCGCCTCTTCGTATAAATGGCTTGTGATCTCTTTTCCTGTCAGATCTTCATGATGAAGAATACGGAATGTGGAATGTCCACCTTCTCTTGTAAACTCAATCTCTCCATCCTTCAAGTCAAATCTTACACCAAAATCTTTCAGATCCTGAATAATCTGTGGTGATTCTTTGATCATCTTCTCGACGGCACCTTTATCATTCTCGTAATGTCCGGCTTTCATAGTGTCCTCGAAATATGAATCATAATCTTCCGGATTCTTCAGCGCTGAGATTCCTCCCTGCGCCAAAAATGAATCACTTTCTTCAACTTCCTTCTTTGTAATAACGATTACTTTGTAATCCTGCGGAAGAAATAATGCATTAAATAGCCCTGAAGCACCACTTCCTACAATGATCACATCTGCTGTTTTCATAATTCTCTTTGCCTTTCCTTGGAACTTTCCTGTCTTACTGCGCGATTCTTAACATCTCATCTAATGCTTTCTTAGCATTTAATCGCAGTTCTTCTGGTAATTCTACCTGATTCTTCATGTCTCTTAATGTGTCTCTTACATTCTCTAAACTGATACGCTTCATATTTGGACAGAACTGACGATGTCCTACAGAGTAGAATGTCTTTCCTGGGTTCTTCTGTTTTAATTCATATAAAACACCCATCTCTGTACAAATGATAAATACGTCCTTGTCAGATGCTGTCGCATAGTCAATGATTCCTGATGTACTTCCTACATAATCACCTAAAGCTACAACGTCTGGTGTACATTCTGGATGCACTAAAACTTCTGCTTCTGGATGTACTTCTTTGGCTTTCTTTACGTTCTCGGCTGTGATACTTCTATGTACATGACAGAATCCGTCATTGTAAATAAAGTTCTTCTCTGGAAGTTTGCTTCCGATATAACGTCCGAGGTTCTCATCTGGTACGAAGAAAATATTCTTCTGTGGAAGTGCTGTTACAACTTTCAGAGCATTGGATGAAGTTACACAGACATCAGAATGTGCTTTGATCTCTGCTGTAGAATTAATGTAACAGACAACAGCAAGATCATCATATTTCTTACGCATCTCTTCAATCTTCTCCACATCGACCATATGAGCCATTGGGCAGTCTGCCTTCTGATCTGGCATGATCACTGTACGGTCTGGGTTTAAGATCTTGGCACTCTCACCCATAAAGTTTACGCCTGCAAAACAGATCACATCTTTGGATTCTTTTAATGCAACTTTGGCAAGATAATAAGAATCCCCAACATAATCAGCAATTTCCTGAACGGCATCGTCTACATAATAATGTGCTAGTAAAACAGCATTTTTTTCTTGTTTTAATTGTTCGATCTCTTTTTTTAAATTTTCCATCTTTCTCTCCTTGTTATTAAATTTTAATATACCACGACCACCCCTTCTGTTCAAGTATTTGTGATGTTTTTATATGATAAATACCAGTGATTTTACCTCTTTTTCAGATGCTTCAATCACTGGTATTATTATAAATTCTATTTATTTTATATGATCACTATATATTTTCATATGCATTTGCTGTTTTCGTCCAATCATATCTTGTACATTGTCTCGTAATTATTTTTTCACATAGCATGTGTTCTTTCCTCTGCCTCTCTGCATGATCAATCCTTTTTTAACCATCTGCTTCAAAATCCTTCCACTCGTTGTCTGACTGATTCCTAATCTTTCCTGAACTTGTTTTCTTTGAATTCTTTTTTCTTGATCGATCATTTGCATGATCTGTGTTTCTTCGTCTTCTGGTTGTATATGTGTATGGTATTGCAGTTCTTCTCTTAATTCTGCCTGTGCATTTGTGTTTGGTAATATGATCTTAAATACATTATTACTGACTTTGATCTCTGGTTTTATAAACTGATCTTGATAAGCATTCATGATCTTTTGTATTCCTGTTCCATAAGCTTCGATCAATTCTAAACGGTAAAAAACATTCGCTAATTTTTTATTCCTGCATACAGAAATCCCCATCATCACATCTTCTAATGTAACTCCTGTTACCAATCCCCCAATGGATGTGAATTCTAACCGATCTTCGTACATACTGATCAGAATACTAGAACTATATCCGTAATCTCTGTGTACAAGACAGTTTAGCAATGCTTCTCTTACTGCTACTTCTGGATAATCTCTATTATCAATTCGATAAAGTTTTTCAAAAGTTGAATGTGTTTGATTTCTGAAGTCAATGTAATCATATACTGCTTCCATTTGTGCAAATAGTGATCCTGTAAATTCTTTTCTATCTTTAAATATATTTTGATTCTTTCCTTCAAAAACTGCTGTTTTAATCGTATGCACGCATTGGTCTGAAAGTAATAAAGCAAGATTCGTATAAATTCCATCTTGGTTTATAATTCCTAAAGTTTTCATCTGTGGCTGTTCTAATGTGATGTTTCTCTTTTGGAATTCTTTTTTTGTTTCGCAAAAAGTCAATTCTTGATCTAATGATCTCATATCTTCAAAATGATCACCATCTGTTTCTTTAATCATCTTTCTAATAGCTGTATCCGTTGCTGGGACAGAAGAATATCCTTGTCTTACATATACGCCTTCTGGTCTTAACCCTTTCTTCGCTATATAGTATGGGCGTTCTGTTCCTCTTTGAATATCTATGATCACAACTTGTTTTTGTTCTATCTCTTTTGTCTCATAATGCAAGAACATGGTTAAATCTGGTTTAATCGCATCTCTAACCATATTGCTTACTTGCAATGCTACACTGTCTGAATCTTCTACCCCGATAACTGTCCCATCATCTTCAATTCCAATATAGATTTTTCCTCCATCACAATTGGCAAATGCTATGATTTCTTTCTTGATGTCTGTGACTACAATGGATTTGAATTCCGTTCTCTCAGATTCTTGTAACTTCATGAAAAACCCTCCTTGAAATTATTCTGTCTGTTCTTTCTAACTTTATTCTAACCATTCTAACCATTCTTGTCAATTATAAATCACAGTGTTTGTATGCTGTATAGTGGTTTGAATCACGTAAATTATTTGAATATTATAAAAAGCGATCATGTGTCGGCAACCGTACGGACACGTCTGCACTAAGCTCCTGGATGGTCATTAGACCATTCAGGAGCTTAGTACAGCTACGTGGGAGTCCGAATGCGAGTGGGTTGCAGGCACATAATCGCTTTTTATAATATTCCACCAATACTTTCCGTTATTCAAATCAGAATTTAATAGTTTTCTTCATGCACTTCAAAATAGCTCTGTGGATGTGCACACACAGGACATACTTCCGGTGCTTTTGTTCCAACTACGATATGTCCACAATTACGACATTCCCATACTTTCACTTCACTTTTTTCAAATACTTGTGAAGTCTCGATATTCTTAAGAAGTGCACGATATCTTTCTTCATGATGCTTCTCAATCTCTCCGACTGCTCTGAATTTGGCAGCAAGTTCTGGAAAACCTTCTTCTTCTGCAGTCTTTGCAAATCCTTCATACATATCTGTCCATTCGTAATTTTCACCTTCAGCTGCTGCAGCAAGATTTTCCTTTGTATCTCCAATTCCTGCTAATTCTTTAAACCACATTTTGGCATGTTCTTTCTCATTATTTGCCGTCTTAAGGAACAATGCAGACATCTGCTCATATCCTTCTTTCTTTGCAACGGATGCGAAATAAGTGTACTTATTTCTTGCCTGTGATTCTCCTGAAAATGCTTCTAATAAATTCTTCTCTGTCTGTGTTCCTACATATCTATTACTTCCCATGATTCTTCTCCTTACTGATTCCTTTACAATCACTTTATATATTTCCCTAGAAATTAATAATTTCTATACTTCAGATTTCCATAATCCATGCAGATTACAATACTCATATGCTGCTATGAATTCATCTCCATCGGCTAACATAAATACCGCCTCTGGTTTATCCCCTGGTGCAAATTTATGCAGCTGCCCACCATTCTTTGTTTCAATATATACTCCCATAATATAATGTTCTGGAAGCATTGGATGCTCTACGGAAGATACAGCTACTGTGATCTTATTTCCTTCCTGTGTCACAACTGGTAAATGTTTTTCTACTGCAGCATCTGTTGTGTTTGCTTTTAAACTTTTCAAATTCTCTATGGAACTTCCTGCTCCAAATACTTCTAATAATACTGTTTTGTCTTCTGAACGATAAAATTTAGCCATAACTTCTTCTCCCTTCTACTACAATATATCTATAAAAATTATTCTTTTGAAAATTGATCTTTCCCTACAAAACATAATGGACATTCAAAATCTTCTGGAACATCTTCCCATTTTGTTCCTGGAGCGATTCCTCCTTCTGGATATCCTTTTTCTTCATCATATTCCCATCCACATACATCACATACGTATTTCATTGTTTCATCCTCCTTATGCCTAAATCGATAATAATTACTGTTATTATGTTTATATAATAATACATGTGAGAAAAAATGTCAATAATATTTTTTAGAATTTGAATAGTAATGTTTCTTTCTATGAATTATGTCCAATTTTTGTTATAATTAATTCATACTTATTGACACGCCGGGTACATCAGAGCGTGACAAAATTTACTTTTGATACTCTCATCATTAATATACAAAGTTACTGAACATTTACTCAATAAGGGAGGTGGCAATTATGGAGGGTAAGATTACAAAAATATTTAACGCAGCTGACCAGATTCAGGCTGAGATGATTCATGATCATTTAAAACAAAACGGAATTGAAACCATGTCCAAACAACCTGGAACAGGAGAATATATGAGTATTGCAATGGGGTATTCTGTTTATGGAACGGATATTTATGTTAGAGAAGATCAGAAAGCTAAGGCAGAAGCTTTGATCAATGAACTGTTATACGATAATGACTACAATACATTCGAAGATGAAGATATCAAATTGCCTTGGTGGCAAAATAAAGTGATTGTTGCAAAATGCATTTTAGGATTTTTTATTCTTGTGATCATTATCATGATCGCAAGTCAAATCTTCCAATAAAACAATAAATTTAAGAAAGAACAGGTATGCATAAGGAATTCATTAAATTCCTTATGCATACCTGTTCTTTGTTGTTGTTCATTATTTATATTTAGTTTATAGTTACCTTATAGTTAATCAAATTTCTGAAATACACCCTTAAGTGCTGGATAAATTTCTCTAAACTGCTGATACTTCGCCTCATACTTCGCAACAAGCTTGGCATCAGGTTCCACTGTATCAACCACTTTCACAAGCTGATCTGCTGCTTCCTGTACGCTGTCGTATTCTCCACATCCAACGGCTGCAAGCATCGCTCCTCCATATCCTGGACCTTCTTCGCTTTCGATCACATCGACTTTCAGATTCATCACATTTGCAATGATCTTCTTCCATAATGGGCTCTTGGCTCCACCGCCGCAGATCTTTGTGCGTTCAATCTTGATTCCAAGACTTCTTGCAACTTCCAGAGAATCACGAAGTCCGAATGCAACTCCTTCTAACACGGCCTGTGTCATTTCTTCTCTTGTTGTGTCCATGGACATTCCGATAAATGTTGCTCTGGCTTTTGGATCATTATGTGGAGATCTCTCTCCCATTAAATATGGAAGATAGAATACATGATTTTCTCCAAGTTTGGTGATTCCTTCTTGTTCTTTGCTGTATTCTTTTGTCTTTAAGATTTCGTCCATCCACCATTTGTTGCAGGATGCTGCACTTAACATGCATCCCATGAGGTGATAGTATCCATCTGCGTGGTCAAAAGAATGTAAGGCATTGTTGGAATCTACACCAAATGTCTTGCTGGAAATGAAGATCGTTCCGGATGTTCCAAGGGAAATGTTACACATTCCATCTCCGACTGTTCCAGTTCCTACGGCTGCTGCCGCATTATCTCCGGCTCCTGCGATGATCTTGACTTCTTTGGATAATCCAAGTTCTTCTGCAATATCTTCTTTTAATGTTCCTACAACTTCATAACTTTCAAACAGTTTCGGAAGCTGTTCTTCACTCACTCCACAGATTTCCATCATCTGTTTTGACCAGCATTTATTCTTTACATCCAGCAATAACATTCCGGATGCATCGGAATAGTCCGTGCAAAATGTTCCAGATAGTTTATATGCCAGATAATCTTTTGGCAGCATGATCTTTTTGATCTTGTTGAAATTGTCTGGTTCATTTTCACGCATCCACAGGATTTTGGGTGCCGTAAATCCTGCGAAAGCGATATTAGCTGTGTACTCAGATAATTTATCTTTTCCAATCTTGTTATTTAAATAATCTGTTTCTTTCTGTGTACGTCCATCATTCCATAGGATTGCAGGGCGAATCACATCATCATCTTCATCTAAAACGACAAGTCCATGCATCTGCCCTCCGAAGCTGATCCCAGCAACCTGTGATTTATCACATTCGCTGATCAATTCTTTGATTCCTTCCATAGACTGACTGTACCAGTCTTCTGGTTTCTGCTCAGACCATCCTGGATGCGGAAAATGCAACTCATATTCTTTGGAAACGATTTTTTTGATTCCGCCTTTTTCATCCATTAACAGTAATTTCACTGCGGATGTTCCAAGGTCTACACCAATGTATAACATACAAACCTCCGATCTTATCCCCAAGGATTTTCTGTTGGATATCTGACTCCAGCTGACTGATTGTATCCAATCTCTTCTACTGGAACTCCAACATATTTAAATACTTCATATAATGTTTTTCCGAAATTACCAAATGCTACAGCTCCATGATGAGGGAAGTTTTTCTCGATCTCAACTCCTAAGTTGTATAACTGCTGGATTGGTGCATTGCATGCTAAGAAGTTTAATGGACGAGGCCCAAAACTGATGATCTTTAAGCTGCTTAATCCAACGACAGCTCTTGCGATTGGTACAAATTCATGTAACATCTCTGCACATTCTTCGGCATTACCAACTGGATATTCTGGAATGTAAGCTTTCATACCTCTTAATTTCAGATTATAACTTGCATTCAGCATACCACAATATGCATCTCCACGTCCATCTAACAGATTATCTCCTCTTTCCTCTGCTGCTGCAAAGAACATTTTTGGTCCTTCAAAATGTTTGGCAAGTAATATTTCTGCGATTCACTGATAAACTTTCTGGGAAACAATCTCTGCTGACTGCTACGATTTCGATCTTTACTTTTGGCATATTACTCATTTGATTCTCCATCCTTTCCTTTTTTGATCATTTTAATGTGATATTTTCTCCAACTAATCCACAAAATGCTCCAGGTATTTGAGCTTCTTCATGTGCGATCAGCCATTTATTCTGTGCAGTTAAAAGTTTGTCTTCTCCATTTATCACTTATAAGATTATAACAATATGCTTTTGTTTTCTCGACTAATTACTTATCTCATTTATGGCACTTTTTTGTCTTTTTCGAAATTCAGCAGGCATAATTCCATACTTTTTATAAAAAGCTTTAGAAAATGCTTTGTTATTTGGAAATCCATTTTCCATGGAAATATCACTGATCGTCATATCTGTCTCAACGAGCTGGCGATATCCGTGTTCTGTACGTATTGCCTGCATATAGTCTTTATAATTGATACCTGCATATTTTTGAAACATTCGGGATAGATAAGATGGAGAATACCCGAATATTTCTGCCAATTTAGATAAAGACAGTTCTTCTTTGTAATGTTCTTTCATGTAATCTGTGATCACCGATAATTTCGTTAACTGTTTATGTTGATGTAAAATATCTGGATGTACATTGATCTCTCGGTATCTTGTGACCATCAGATATAACATGTCATAAAACAGACTTTGAATCTTCAAATCATAACCGCAATGCTTATCGGAATATGCCATATACATCTCACAGATCATTTCCATCAATTGCTCATCCTGTGCCTGCGGGGCATGGGCGAAGCAAATGAACTGATCCCCAGTGTAGTATTTTTCAAACATATTAAGCGGCATCTGGAGCACAACCGTCATATTTTCTTTTGGTGCATGAATGGAATGCACTTCGTTGGAATTGACAATAATAAAATCTCCACATTCCAGTAAATACTCCTGATCGTTTAAATAAAACTCCAGCGTTCCCTGAAAGACCGCAAAGATCTCAATCGATCTGTGCCAATGTTTTTCTCTGATATAATTACCATCTCTGCCTTCAAAAAGGAACATCTTAAATGGAAGATCCTTATTCGGCATGATCAGTTCATGTTGAATCTCTGTCATCGCTTTATCCTTTTCTTATCCTCGTGGATATCCTTTTATTTTGTCACAACCATCGATAATAAAACTGATAATATTCGTTTTTTCATACTCTTCCTCCTCGAATATTTGTAAATCTTTCTCTTTTTTTGCAACGATTCAATACTCAAATTATACAATAAATTCTAGCTGACCGAAATAGATCTTTATCAATTCCAATTCTTTATTTTTTCTTTCTCTTTCCATCTGTTCCATCTTGCGTTATACTTATTTTAGTTTAAAAATCAGAAGGGAGTTTTTTCATGAAAAAACCAGCATTAGTAATTCTGGCTGCCGGAATGGGAAGCCGTTATGGAGGATTAAAACAGATGGACCCTATGGATCCAATGGGACATGCGATCATCGATTATTCCATCTATGATGCAAAACGTGCCGGATTCGGTAAGGTAGTCTTTGTGATAAAGAAAGCAATTGAGAAAGATTTTAAAGAAACTGTTGGAGCAAGGGTTCCTGAAGGAATGGAAGTATGTTATGCATATCAGGAAGTAGATGCATTACCAGAAGGTTATAATGTCCCAGAAGGACGTGTGAAACCTTGGGGAACTGCACATGCTGTTTTATGTGCGAAACCATTTATCAATGAACCATTTGCCGTGATCAACGCAGATGACTATTATGGTGTTGATGGATATAAAGTCATGGCTGATTTCCTTACAAGCCATGAAGAGAAAGACGGAAAGGCACCATTTGCAATGGTGGGATATCATCTTGGAAATACAGTTACAGAGAATGGATACGTATCCAGGGGTGTCTGTGAAGTTGATGACAACCACCAGTTACTTTCTATCACAGAAAGAACTCATATCGAAAAACGTGAAGATCATGCAGAATTCACAGAAGATGACGGTGCAACTTGGGCATCGCTTCCATTTGATACTTTAGTGTCCATGAACTTCTTTGGATTCCAGCCTATGATCATGGACGAATTAGAAAAAGGATTCCCTGCTTTCCTTAATCAAGCGATCAAAGAGAATCCATTAAAAGGTGAATACTTTATTCCTAGTGTCGCAAGTGACCTGTTACATGATGGAAAAGCCTCTCTTGAAGTGCTTGTATCTAAAGATCAGTGGTATGGTGTTACATATCCAGAAGATAAACAGAGCGTTATTGATGCTTTAGCTGCTTTAAGAGAAAATGGTACTTATAAATTTTAATACCGTTAAATGTTCATTTGTAAAAGCAAAAAAATATCAGCCAGTTTGAATTCATCTTTTCTTCCAAACTGGCTGATATTTTTACGCTATATTTTATAATCATCATTCGTATCTTAATTTACCTTATAAACTTTAACACCTGTTTTCTTACCAAATCTCTTTGTCTGTTTATGAGATTTAAAGAATACATCGATATGTTTTCCTTTGACACCGCCTCCGACATCTTCGGCTACGTATGTTTTTCCATTGATCTGTACTTTTGATCCTAATTTGATCTTTCTTTTATCTACAGCAATAGTTCTTCCCTGTTTTGCTTTCTTTCCAGAAGCTGTTCTTGCTCCCCATTTTCCACTGCACTTTCTGCATCCGCAGTAAGCTGTTAATTTATATTTTCCTAAGTACTTTACGTCGTTATCTTTTGCTTTGGTTGAAGTTGATCCTGTAAAAATGAATCCTGATGCTACTACTAGCATTGTGATCACTACTAACAATTTCTTCTTCATAACTTTCAGCATATAAACCTCTTTCTGTGCTCAATAGTTTCTTAAATTTCGAAACATTTTTGTAACATTTTCGAAATCTATGTTTCATACTTTACCCGATATCCCTCGATATGTCAACCTTTGTACTCGATAAAATACAATTTATTTCCAATATATGTAAGTTTGTTGTTACAAATTTATTAACTTATACGATTTATTTTTTATATCTTTGTATAAAATATTTCTATTTTTCATTGCGTTTTTTCCATCAAAAAAAGAAGCGGAAAACCGCTTCTTTACGTTGTTTCTTCTTATAAAATGATATCCATGACACCATCTAAGTAAATATTTTCCACATCCTCGATCAGCCCTGCGTCACATGCCTGTGTTAATTTTGGATCAATTGGAAGTTTTCCGAGTACTGGAATGTTAAACTTCTCAGAAATTTCTTCAATATGACTGTCTCCAAATACCTTGATCTCTTTGCCGCAATCTGGACATTTGATGTAGCTCATGTTCTCGATCAGACCCAGAACTGGTACATTCATCATGTTCGCCATATTCACAGCTTTCTCCACGATCATTCCTACTAATTCCTGTGGAGTTGCAACGACAACGATTCCATCTAATGGAATAGACTGGAAAACTGTTAATGGAACTTCTCCGGTTCCTGGTGGCATGTCCACAAACATCACATCAATGTCTTTCCATAATGTCTTACCCCAGAACTGTTTTACAACATCTGCTACAACTGGACCTCTCCAGATCACTGGCTGTGTTTCTTCTTCTAACATTAAGTTTAAGGATACAACTTCGATTCCGAAATTTGTCATTGCTGGAAGAATGATTCCTTCTGCATTTCCTAATAATCTCTCATGAAGTCCAAATGCCTGCGGGATGGATGGTCCTGTGACATCCGCATCAAGAATTGCTGTATGCAACCCTTTTCTCATTGCTGCGACTCCTAATAAAGAAGTTGTCATGGATTTACCTACGCCACCTTTTCCACTGACGATACCGATAACCTTCTTTACTTTACTTTCTCTATATAATGGTTCAAGAAAATCTGTTTTCTCCTGTGTTCTGCTTCCGCAGTTTGCACTACAACTGCTGCAGTCATGACTACATTCACTCATTTTTACGCCTCCATAGCTTCTAAAATATCTTTTGCACTAGATGCAATATCACCGTTAAATACAGCGGATCCTGCTACAAATACGTTTGCTCCACATTCTTTGACATGTGCTACGTTCTTTGCTGAGATTCCTCCATCTACTTCAATATCGATATCCAGTCCTTTTTCATTGATGATCGCTCGTAATTCTTTGATCTTGTCATCCATCTTCGCAATATAAGACTGTCCGCCATAACCTGGGTTTACAGTCATGATCAGTACCATATCTAATTCTTCTAATACATAATCTAATGCAGATAATGGCGTTGCTGGATTCAAGGCTACTCCAACTTTTAATCCTTTCGCTTTTACCTGCTGGATCGCTCTATGAAGATGTTTTGTTGCTTCTGCGTGAAGAGTGATCAGATCAGCTCCTGCTTCTGCAAAATCATCAATATATCTTCCTGGTTCTTCAATCATTAAATGTACATCAAATAAAGCTTCTGTCTCTTTACGAAGTGATTTAATCACTGGAAGTCCCAAGGAAATATTAGGTACGAACATTCCATCCATAACATCAATATGCAGATATTCAACGCCTTCCTTTTCCAGAATTTTGATCTGTTCTCCCAGTCTGTTAAAATCTGCTGATAAGATCGACGGGCACAATCGGTATTCCATGACTCAGTATCTCCTTTTCTCTTTTAATTCCTGGTGCAGCTCCAGATAATCTTCATATCGGAGTCTGCTGATCTCATTGTTCTCAAGGGCTTCCTTAACAGCGCAGCCCGGTTCATGTATGTGACGGCACCCCTGAAAGCGGCACTGTCCTTCATATCTTCGGAACTCCGGAAAGTAATCCTTCAGTTCCTGCTCCTCCATATTTTCAATATATAAGG
>OHUP01000345.1_pt1 | contig 17289 bp, 9 predicted proteins | sample 1579221 | NCBI WGS metagenome assembly OHUP01 (sample SAMEA3882555, study PRJEB24775) | human gut metagenome | biome: human-associated habitat; feature: intestine environment; material: feces | place: Netherlands | collected 2009/2010 | reverse complement strand
AGCATTTAAAGTGATCCAACTCGGTTTAGCTTTCAAAGCATATCCTGCGCGCATAACAGGTGCACCAACTCCATCAACTAAACCATCAATTTCAACAGCAGTTGCTCTTTCATTCAAATCAGAATCTTTAACCATAACAGTAATAATTTAATTATTCGTAAAAAAGTTTGAAGTTCCGCACGCCCCACAAGCAATTCCCCTACTGGGGTCTGCAAAGCGTAGCGGAACATTTAAAAATTTAAGAAACAGTCCAATTAACATTAGAAGTTACTTTGACAGTTTGTGTACCACCAGCAGCTTCAAACGTTAAACTAGTTTTATCAAGATTCAAATAAGGGTCTTGTTCAAACGTTGCAGTGTAAGTAGCATTTCCAGTAACAGTAACAGTTCTACTAGCATTCGTATTACCATCACTCCATTTAACAAAGTGATAACCGGCAGACGGTGTAGCCTTTAATGTAGCAGTTTCACCATAATTGTAAGTACCACCTCCACTAGCAGTACCACCTGTACCCGCAGTTACAGTCAATGTATAACTGTTAATTTGCCAGATAGCATAGTAAGTAACATCACCAGTAACTTTGGTAGTTGTGCTTACATTAACAGAACCACTAGCTGATGTAGACCATCCCTTGAAAGTATATCCAGTTCTTGTAGCAGTCGGAAGAGTTCCTAAAGCATTATTGTAATGGAATGAACTACTAGGCTTGCTAGGAGTACCACCATTACCATTCCAAGTAACTGTATAGTTCTTATAAGTTGTAGTCCATCTAGCGTACCAAGTCTTATTAGAAGTAACCTTAGTTGTTGTAGTTAATTGAGTACCACCGCTAGTAGCAGAAGTATCGAACCAACCTGCGAATGTATACGTATAAGTATTATCCGCAGCTCTTGAACAAGTAGGTAATGTTCCAATAGCTTCATTATAATCCTTAGTTATAGATGAAGAAGAAGGAGTACTACCACCATTAGCGTTAAATGTAAAAGTGTACCTATTAACAGCTCTGGTCACATAAGCATAATAAGTAGCAGCACCTGTTACACTCGGCGTTTCTAAAGTTAATGAAGAACCAACCTTAGTTCCACCACCGTTAGCAGCAGTATACCAACCTTGGAAAGTATAAGTGTACTGAGCATCATTTGAAGGCATAGTCAACGTACAAGAGCCTTTAGACCCATAAGCAACAGATTGACTAGTCCTATTTAAAGACCCGTATGTTGTTTGATAACCTATTGTATAACTCCGTCTAGTTGCAGTCCAATGTGCATATATTGTAGTATTACCTGCACCCATTGTCGTATTAGCAGTAACTTGCGTTCCACCACTAGCAGCAGTGTACCAACCTGCAAATGCATAGGTGTATTCAGCATTAGAAGACTTCGTAGGCGTCGGCAAAGTACCATAAGCACTTCCATATTGAACGCTCTTAGAAGCAGGACTTACTGCATTACCACCATTAACATTATAGGTTAAAATATAACTATTAATAGACCATTGAGCATAATAGGTAACAGTACCAATCATCTTAGTAATAGATGAAATTTTCTTACCACCACTAGATGCTGTGTACCAACCGAGGAATGTATAACCCGTCCTAGAACAAGTCGGAAGAGTACCTAATTCTGAACCATACGTTTTAGTAATAGTTGATGGGCTAGGAGTACCACCACCGTTACCATTGAATGTTGCAGTGTAACTTCTAAGAGTAGCAGTCCACTGAGCATAATAAGTAACGTTTCCTGTTACAGTAGTAGATGCAGATACTTGAGTACCACCTGTTGCAGCTGTAAACCAACCCTTAAATGTATAAGTATATTGAACATTAGCATTTCTTGTCGGAGTAGGTAATGTGCCTAAAGTAGAACCATGAGTCTTAGTAGTTGACGTAGGACTTACAGAACCACCATTAGGATTCCAAGTTACAGTATATGACTTGAGAACAAATACCGGAGTAATATGAGTATTGGCAGTAATGTTAGAAACTGTCAGAGGATTAGCAGTAGAGCCATTAGACCACTTGCTAAAGTTATAGCCAGTACTTGGAGTAGCTGTCCAAATAGCAGAACCATCATATTCTACACTAGACTTATTAACGCTCGCTGTACCACCAGTTGAATTAGTGGTAGTAGTTGTGAAAGTCTTAATTGTAAACTTAGCAGTTAAGCTGATATTGGCAGTAACAGCAAATGTATATGAAGCATTGCTAGATACTTTAGTTGTTCCATTGTACCAACCAGCAAAATTATAAGCAGCCTTAGGAGTTGCAACTACAGTAGCATTAGCACCGTGTTCTACAGTTTGACCAGCAGGACTTACAGTACCTTTATTTATATCCTCAGAAGTTGCATTAACAGTGTAGCTCTTAATCTTATATTTAGCAACAAGAGTTCTATTAGCTGTTAAAGTAACAGCAAAAGAAAGACTTGTGGAAACAAGGTTAGAGCCTTCGTACCAACCAACAAAATCATACCCAGTTGGAGCAGCTTTAGCAGTTAATGTGACACTAGTATCACGATAATAAGTTCCTTCTTTAACTCCACCTGTAGCAGATGAACCAATAGAACAATCACCAACATTTGTAATAGTAGTTCCTGAACTATTAGTAGTTAAAGCTGAAATTTTAATAGTAAACTTATCAGCTTCCGTTTGAGTACAATTAATAGTTTTCGTAATACCGCTGACTGAAACAGTAACAATAGTTGTTCTGCTTGCACCAGTATTCTTACTCGCAGTTAAATCAACCGTTTTATTACCCGTACCACTCTTAGCGGCAGGGGTAAGCCAAGAAGCAATAGCCATCTTAGTACCCCTCCCTAATTATGAAACCGTCCATTCGACGTTAGAAGTAACATTAACAGTTTGAGTTCCACCAGTAGCCCCGAAAATAAGAGAAGTCTTATCTAATTCGAGATATGGATCTTGAGTAAACTTAGCAATGTAAGTCTTATCCGCGTCAATAGTAACACTTAGAGTTACATCATCAGAAACCTTAACTTCATCTTTCCACCAACCACCAAAGCTATAACCTTCAGCAGCTGTAGCATGAATAGTAGCAACAGTACCATCCTCAAATTCAGCAGTTTCAACTCCCAAATTAGATTCTTTATTGATACCAACACCACCTTGAGCTACACCTTCATCTTCGGTTTTAACTGTAAGTGTATAATGTGTGGGTTCAGGAATAAGATCACATTCAATAGTAACCTTAATGTTTTTCTCAACCACAAAGCTATACTGATTGTTACTGTTAAGAGTGATTTTAACACCATCAACAAGCACTTTATTCAAAGTATAACCCGGACTTACATTAACTTTAATCATACAAGTATCACCATCATTATAAGTACCAGCACCTTCCATTGTAGCACTTCCGTTAGGAATAGCTTCATAGGTGACTTGGAATTTATCAGAAGCATCAACTTCAAAACGAGCTTCAATAGATTTAGAGTCATTCATGACAATATCACGTGAAGTAGTCGAGGGCGCACCCGAATCAGTCCATTCCTTAAAATGATAGCCGCTATTTGCTAATGCTTCTACAGAAACGGTAGTTCCGTCAACAATATTAGAGTAAGTCTTTGTGCCACTATAATAGTCGCTCCAACTTCCATTGGTCTTTGCACGACATTTACCACCCGTTCCAGCGGTAAGAGTTAGCGTTCGCATGATTACTTGGTCGAACGTAGCAATATGCGTTGCATTCGTTCCGGTTTTAGCAGTGAATGTTGCAGGATTATCTGAAACCTTTGTACCACTTGTATTCCACTCTCTGAACTTGTAATTGCCAACCGCACGAGCTTCAACTGAATAAATCGAACCTACAGCAGTTTTAAACGTGTGTTCAGAAGTAGACCAACTAGACCAAGAACCATCACCTATACGATAACGAGTTTCATTAGTTCCGTCAGAACCTACCGTAATAGTAACTTCTTCCGATGGAATCTCTACGAACGTACAAGAGAAATCTACATTCTCAGTGATAACCTTTGAATAAGGATTAGAGTTAGAAGTAGTTCCACCAATATTCCATTGTTCAAAAGAATAACCACTATCAGGAACACCCAATACTTCAATTGTCTCACCGTCAGTAATGCTAATGTTAGAATGCGAAGATGCAGCTTCTGAATATTCACCAGAGCCAATCTTATATTTGCATTTACCATTAGAACCAGCAGTGATATTAACAATATGAGTTTCAGGTGGAATGTAAGTTTCCTTGAAATAAGCAGTATAAACTTTGCGATGCAGACCTTCTTCAACAATGATATTATTTTCATTATTAGGAAGATTAGCACCAGTAGGCGTTACCCACTTTTCAAATTCATAACCGCCGTTAGCTTTACCAGCGATAGTGACAATAGTCTTTTCCGGAGCAGTGACTTCGTGTCTTTCTGCCCATTGAGACCAAGCATCATTAATATCTTTATATCGAACTAAACCATTCGCATCTGCCACGATACTAAACGTGAAATAACGAATAGCTTCTTTAAAGTTTACCGTAATCGTAAGATCTCGTGTAACAACGATGCTATATGTACCATTACCATTATCTACAAGATTACCACCAGAAGCAGTAACTGTATCAACAGCCCAACCCTCAACCGGACTAGGAACAATTATTGCAGTTTGACCAGACTTATAAGTACCGCCACCGCTAACTGAACCTTTATCAGCAGGATTAGTTATAATAGTTACATTGTACTCCTCAATAACAGGAGTATCAAGCTCGAAGTGTGCAGTATAAGTTTCATCTTTCTCAACAACAATATCATATTGAAGATTAGTAGAAACAATACGATTTAAACTATCAGTCCAATGAGTAAAATGATACCCTTGAATTGCCGCAGCTGTTATAGAATGCCTTGTACCTTTTGGGAATGTTCCGGCACCAACTACATATCCTGCATTAGCCGGATCAGCATTAACATTAATATAGAATTGTTCAATAGGAGCTTCATCCTTTTCAAATACGCCTATCAAATCCATATCTTTCTTAATAGTAAAAGACCAATTAGGACTAATAGACATAATCTCATTAGTATGGAATTCTTTCCAACCTTTAAAGTGATAACCTTGAACAGGTTTAGCATAAAGTTCAACACGACTACCAGCTTCAAATTGGAAACGGAAGCCATCTGAGTTTTCATCAGGAACAATAGCAGAACCACTACATCCAACAATACCACCCTCTTCAGGAGAAGGAACTAAAGTAACTCTATAGTAATCACGTTCGATATGACCAGACTGCATAAAATCTTGAAGATCTTTGATGTAAGTCCAAGCACGAATATATGTATCTTGACAACCACAAGTATTATTTCTAATACCACGACTAGGATGCACATAATTAGCTTTAAGACCAATGCAAACAAGAGTGTCATCAGTCAAAGACTCACTACCAACAATCAACTCTCTATCAATAGCAATAATATTACCATCAGTAGTTAGATTAATTTCGCAACCTTTTTCATCATACATATAGTAACAACCATCAGTACGATGATAGAAGAATCGAACGTTATGCTCACGCTTAGGAAATGTACCAAGAGGAAGAACTTGTTTTAACTTGACAATTTTAATATTACATTCCATAGCATTAAGTTTAAACAAATATAACTACGCAGAACCGTTAAGCACTGCGTAGTTTTCCAAGCAACTTTAGTCAGTTGCAGTATTCAGAGAAATGGCATTATCGCTGAAACCTTTAGCTAAAGTCTTAATAGCTTCAAGTTTATTTACAACAGCATCGATCACAGCTTCCGTACCAACAATGATTTGGAATTTGCGAGGACTATTGTTATCAGCGGCAATCTCAGGGAATTGATTAAACTCAGCCGTAGAAATAACAAGATAAGCGACTTTATCAAAGCCAACTTTCGGGTCACCAATACCCCAAGCTTTCTGCCACTCATCATGAGGATTCCAACCCATGTTAATCAGAGAATAACGAAGGTCTTCATCACTAAGAGCAACATCAGCTAAGAAACCGGATAATTTTGTATGTTCAACGGTAATAGTACCATTGGCTTTTTGATCGGCAAGAATACCGAATACGTTCATCGTCAATTTGGTAGGCTTTTTAGCAACAACGGTTATCTGAACAGCACTATCAGCTTTCTCGATAGTAATATCAAATAACTCTTTGTTATAAGCAGTAAGACTAAGGTTCTTCTTAATCTTCTCTACCAACCGATCAACGGTATCAGTAGCATGAATCCGAACAGGTATTTGAACAATCTGAGGATTAGGATTAACCGTCAGACCATGACGATACTCCTCAGAAGAACAAATTTCAATAGCACCACAGAACTCAGCATCTGCATTATATACAATACCTTCAGCAGGCTTAAGTGCCGGATTCGTAAGACCTTTAAGAATAATAGTTTCTTTCTGATCTGTTTCCGTATATTTACGAACGTTATAAGTGAAGTTAAAAGGATTAATATCCACTCCACGTTGATTCATAAATCCACCGTCCTTAGTAGGAATTGCAGACATAATTACAAACGGCTCAGGTCTACCAGTAGTAGGCAAAGCAGTACCATAAGCAGTACAAATGCCGAGTTGACCGTTAGATAACTCAGTATCAACAGTAACATTATCGACAAATGTTTTTCCGTAACTTACAATTCTCATAGTAACGTTTTATTTTAAAGAATTACTTTCATTTATAGCAATTTGATAACCTTCATCTTTAAGTTTACCAAGAAGCTTCTGTGTAGCAAGGTTAATAATCTCGGTTTTAAACGGAAGTTCAGTAGCAGTATCAGTTACAATATCAAACCTAGTAGGTTGTCTAAGATATGTGATAGCAACATCAGTAATCACAAACGTATCATCCATATCTACTAAAACCCTATTACTTTCTATCGTACATATAGGATGAATGTGTCTATTAAGACGATTGTGATACGTTTGAAGCATATCCCTACGCTGAACATCAGAAACCAAATCCATACCAGCAGGTTTGCTCTCTTGTACCTTTGTAACCACTCCGTCAGAAGTGATAACCTCGTATAAGCCCGAATAACGCTTGTAGTCAAATTGTACTAACTTAATAGTATATTTATTTCCAACTACAATTAGCTGTGGCGTATCGAAGTAAAACACTAGTGATTCGGGGTAATACTCGTTATTGTAGCGTTCATAAGTCACATTGTAACCTTTTCGCAGCAATATGGAGAGCATATAGTTGATATATTCAAATAGACCCTCTTTACGATAGATCTTAGCAGGATAATGAAACGTAACGGTATCATTACCAATTTGAATAACAAAATCTTCTATATAATCGGGAATAGTTTTAAATAGTTTACTGATATTAACAACGTAAATCCTAGTAGTAACAGATTCAATTGCTCGATAACGTTTAAACTTATCATATATAACACTTGCATTATAAGAGACGCCATGTAGGTAATTCGCAGGTAAAAAAGCGAAGCCTCTATTACCCTCATTTGCGAGAAGGTAAAGAGGACTTCTATATGTAGTCTTTAGCACCTGCAAATCATCGTAATAACGACCAGTCTCTTCAAAGGCTTTAATCTTTTGCGTAAGCAGTACGTCAATAGCTTCATTAAGAGCAATATCAATATACTGCGGACGAATAGATTCTTGCCTATTAGCATTAATCTGCTGAATCTTATCGTTTACAGCAATATGTGCTTCTTTACAACTACTATACATACTGACACTATTTTATTAGTTTATAACCGAAGCCTTATAAGCAGTGAAAAGTTGTGCTTTATATTCAACATTTTCGGGAGCAGCTAAGAAAGCCATAACACCCTCAATGGAAGAACCAAGAACTACTTCCGGACGCACAGTGTCAAAGTAATTATCACCGTCTTTCGTAATGACTTGAGCGGCGAGTAACTTATAGACTTGCGCCATTGCTTCTACATTCTTGTTATCAAACAGAGAAATAAACGCATCTGCATTCGTTTGAGAAAGTTCAGCTACAGCCGTCTGCAAATCTCCATGTTCCATTTTAATAATCTGTAGAGTATCAGCAGGAGCATTACAGATAAGCATATTTCTAATACGTTTATAAGAAGACTCATCACCTGTGAACAACTGAGCCAACTTAGTAGCAGTATTAACAACAGCTTTAGTCTTAGCATCTTTCATACGCTTAACATCTTCGATGCTATGTAAGTAAAACCGAATGTTAGTAGATTTCTCAACATCCTCCGGTTTATTAGCAACAGTAGAAGTAAGCAGAGCAAGACGCCAAAGAATATAATCTTGCGGCTTAATAGGAGTCATGTACATATACAGATTCTCTTCATGAACCGCAGTACCTTCACCAAATAGCATAGCATCAAAGATAGCTTTCTCTAATTTATTCGAAGCAACCTCAGTATTAATACTGTTCTTTTTAGCCCAATCAAGAATAGCATCACGTTTAACAGGATCGTTAAGAGAAAACTCCCAACCAGTTTCAAGCTCATAACCTTGAGCGGGAACTTCAACAGTTGAGTTTTTAAGATGCTTCAAAACGAGATCTTGAAAGTTTACATTGCGGCTATCAGCAGAAGCTCCAATGATCGTAGGAAGTATAGAAGCCATTTCAGCAGTTTTACTAGATAGAGTAAGAACCGCTTTAATGCTCGGACCGAAAATAGTATTGAAAGCACCAATACTTTTCTGATTCACGACTTGAAACATAGTCGGATTCAGCTTTAACGCTAAGGTTATTTTGCGTGAGTATATCATATAGTTTATACTTTAGTAAGTTTATACTTTACAATAATCGTAATGTACGCTTATTCAAAAATCATTTCAGCCCAGAAAGAAGTAGTACCATTAAGCATATTGATACCTTGTGAAGACATAACCTCATAAGTAGCAATATCCTCTCTAGTAGATAACATCTTACTATAAGCACCCCACTCTTTAGGTAGCGGAGTAATACCTTGATAAACACCGTACAAATATTCACGACCCTCTTCACAAACCAACTGAATATTTGCTTCACCACTCGTGTTATCAATAGAGTGATCCAAGAACACCATCGTATAAGAGGTAACAGGGAAGCCACCATACATACGACCATTCTTACGATCCATTTCGGCACGAGAACCGGTATCAAACAAATCTACAACCTTAACAGAAACGGTAGCTCCGGAATAGTGCTTATACTGATTGAAGTATGCACCATAAGAAAGGATACCACCACGGCTTTGAATCTCCTCAGAACCTAACTTATCAAAATAACCATTTCCGATAGCTTCATTCTTAATACACTGTTGGAACATTTTAGAACCACCTTTACCGGTATAAAGAACGATATTTTTGTTACTCAAATCAATATCGTTACGAACTTCAAAGATACGAGAAAGAATCATATCAATAAGCTCGATAGTCATGAATGAGTATTCGAAGTAGTTACCGAATGCGATAAGAATATCACGAACACCAGCACCACGAGGAATAGGTTTATTTGAATGTTTTTCTTGATTGTGAATAACACCGTTAATATCACGGTTGTAAGCAGAGAACCACAAATCCTCTTCTAACAAACGTCTACGCATGAACTCGAACTGACGCATTTCATAAGGCATCCAAAGAGTACCTTTAGAACCATCATCATAATCAAGTTCAAACTCGGTTACAATATTAGCAATGTTACCGGTAATAATTTTGGAGAATCTATGGAAACCAAATTGGTTAGTCATTTCACTCCAAGATTCAGCAGTAGAACGAGAACCAGTAGATAATTCACCGGCAATCGTAGGAGCACCCATACCCCAATATTTACCTCTCTCAAAATTGCTGAGATCAATAAACTCATCAGGATTACCACCAAGGATAATCATTTCATAGATATATCCACCGGAAGCAGTCTGCTCACCATCGGTCTGCATACGAACCATGTGCTTTCCGTCAGGAGTAATAGCAGAATACTGATAAGGAATCCAGTTATCTTGGAACTCCGCTTTGAAAGACATAAACCCTTTACCAGGGGTTTGAGTAGGCGTAATCAAACGCACAATCGGGGAAGTGACAGTAGGTTTCCCCATAATCTTCCACTTATACTGAGTATCACCAGCATTAATAGGTTTCTTACGAGAGATATTCCCTTGACCTTCTGTAAGAGAAAGAAGAGGGAATTGATTACTGTTCCTACCCCAAAGATAAGTAAGAGACTTATTCAAATCGACAGCACCAAGAACATTAAAGTTCAATAGCATATCGGCATCAGAGTAAACCTCTTTGGAATACTGTTTTTTTCCAATTTCTCTAAGCATAGTTACGATAATTATTTATTTGAATCAATAATACCACCCGGAACAATAGGACGTCTATTAGGATTAACTTTAGTACCGCCACCTTGAGTGGATACCTTAACTTTAGGTTTACCACTAGAAGTAATGTTCAAACGACGAACAGCTTCTTGTCGTATAGATGCAGCAGCTAACTGACTAATATCAGCACCTAACAAGTTACGAAGTGCTACCATAGCGAACGTTTCATTATCAGCAAGCATATCAAAAACATCTTTCTGAGCTTGCGTATAGAAATCACCATTAACTTCAACAACAGGAGCTGTTAGATACTTAACAATATCTTTACGAGAAAGAATTTGTTCTTTACCATTAACAGTTCTTTTAACACCTGCTGTTGGAATTGCAAGACCTCCGATAGTACCTTTATTAACGATCTTATCGTATAAAGAATCAGGAACGTTAAGCACTTTAGCTTTACCATTCTCATCATAGGTAATACCGTAGGCTTTATCAAGAGCTTCTTGAGCAGCTTGATATTCGGCTTCTTGCCTAGCATTTGCAGCTTCAATCTCACGTCTCTGAGCATTGGCAAGATAATCAAGACTCTCTTTAGCAGTTTCAGCTAATACTTTATCAGCTTTAGAAAAACGAATAATACGTTCGATTTGAGCATCAGAAGTACCTTTACGTTTTTCAGCAGAACGAATAACAGCTTCTAACTGATCATCTGATTTATCTTCAAGGGTCATTGTAGTCCAATCAACATGATTAGCAAAACCCTCAAGAGAACCATACGTTTGTTTGTAAAGAGCAGCTTGATAAATATCCGGATTAGTACGGAAGAAATTGTTGATAGCTTCACTTTCAGCTTGACGTTTAGCAAACTCTGCAATATCAGCATCACGTTGAGCAAGACCTTCAACAGTCATTTCGTATTGCTTAGGAGTACCATCAGCATTTACCGGGGTTAAACCAGAAATAGCAGAAATAGCAGAAACATCTATAGTTTCCTCTTGAGTTTCAGCAGCAGCAAACTCATCTAACTGAGCTTTAGTGTAAACAATCTCTCCATCTTTAACGGCATTACCGTCAGCATCAAGATCATACTCAACATCACCGTCATCGGTAGTAAGAACAATCTTAGTAGGAGTTTCAGTTTCAGTTTCAGTTTTTTGAGTAGCAGTTTTAGCAGCTTCTTCTTCAGCTTTACGTTTAGCTTCTTCTTCTTCTGCTTTCTTACGTTCTTCTTCTGCTTTAGCAGCTTCTTCTGCTTCTTTAGCAGCTTTAGCAGCTTGTTCAGCAGCTATCTCTTCCGCAGTTTTAGTAGTATTACTATCAGTAACACCACCGGGAACAATAGGATTTGGCATAATGTTTTATCTTTTATAAATTAAGTTATAACAGTGACAAATGTAATAATAATATATGTATTAAAAATGGCATTAGAAATATTATTAGAAACAGCATTAGTACCGCCTATCACACGGCTCTCTGAAATTCCAATTAATTTATGCCATTTTAAGGCTTAAATGAAGACCTCTGACGAACCCAAATTTCAATCGATATAGTTGTTCAATTCAACAAAAATAAGAGCCTACATTAAGACTTTCGTGGCTTATTGGCGTTAATACGATTCATGCGCTTTTGTTCCTCAAACTTGGCACGTTCCAGATTAGCTCTATCAATATCTAAGTTTAACTTAGTCATTTTAAGATAATCATCAAGAGTACCACTATTAGATTCATCTTCACTAATGTAATCATTACCGTTCTTATCTACTTGAAGTTTAGCATCAGTAATAATAATATTAGTAAGATTAGTATCAGCAGCAATAGCTTCCTTAGAATCGCGATCAAGTTGAGCTTGTTCAGCTTCAAATTTACGTTGAGCTTCCGCATTAGCAGCACGAATTTGTTCAATCTCAGCATCCCACTTCTTTTGAATCTCTTCTTTTTGAAGTTCAAATTGACGTTGAGCTTCGGCAGCTTCTTTAATATATTTGCGTAAAGAAGCAATGTTATGATTACAAACAGCCTCAGCAGCTACATCGTAATTTCCATTTTGAGCAGCACCAAAAGCAATTTCCTCAAGCTTACGTACTTGTTCATTAAGTTCAGCAGAGTTACCAACAAAGATACCTAAATTAGAATTAACAAAATCAGTACCATTTACACGAACTTGAACAATCTCATTGGTATTAGGATCTACATAAGAACCTTCATAGCCATCAATCCAAGCAATCTTGGCAGCATCAAGATTAGCCATCATATCACGAGAGCGGAAGCAATCAAAGATTTTAAGTGACCACACAGATCCCATTAGAGCCTGATTAAGTCCCATCTCAGTAACAGCTTTACCAGCACGAGCTTGAATATCTCCTGCACGTTGATCGTTCATATTAGCAAGTTCATATGCTTCTTGCTTAATAGATTGCTTAATTTGATTAATAGTCGTAAGATAATTAATCATTGTAGTATTAGCAATCTCTTTAATAGCTTGAAGTGATGCTTGTTGCTTAGCTATTTCACTATCATCAAATACAAGAGTACCATCTCGATTAGCTGCATCAAGACGCTCTTCCATAGTCATATCTTTAGTATCAGCTAAGAAACTTTCAGGTATCAATAGCCATGACCGGAATTTACTAATAGTACGTTCCTCAACTAAAGTATAAAGACGATAAAGAGCAAGATAAGGTAATAAGCGATAAGGAATAGGTTTAGGATTATTAAGAAGCATCAAACGACTTAAACCATTATAAGGTAATTTACAATGATTAAGATTATTCACTTCTTCACGTTGAACAATAATAGGTTGAGCTTTAGTATATACACCCCAATCTTTATCACCAAAACGATAAGCTTCCCAACATTGAAGAACCCAAGTATATTCAATATCAATATCACCAAGAGTAGTATCTAAGACATAATCTTCATCAACAATCTTTTGCTCAATCTCACCATAAGCATTGGTATAAGTAAGAACACCACGCTTCATAGGAACCTTAAAAACACAATGACGAGCTTTGAGGACCCCGGTAGAGGGCAAGGAGTGGTACGGAGCAGCATTCTGCGCATCAATCGTAGGATTAAAAGCAATCTCACGAGAACGAAGCATAACAGGAGTAACTGTATATTCACCCGTACTTTCATGATTATGAATTATATCTTTAATGTAAGCAATATCTCTTTTAGAAAGAACTTCTTGATATTCACCAATTATATCATTGATGTTAATATCAAATTCTCGCATTCCATAATCATCATCTTCAACAAAAAGATTACCACTATCAATTCGATAATACTCAAGAGGAGAAATAATTTCAAAAATAACATCATTGTATCTTACATCACGATAAGAATAAACACTTTCAGTACAGAACCAATAATAGAAAGCTTGAATATATTTCTCATTAGCTTTAATAAGGGAATTAAGAAGATCAAGAGTTTTCTGACCACGATCAGCTTCTTCATCAATCCAATCCTTAGCAGCTTGTTTCATAAAGTCTTCAGCAGATGGAAGATCTTTAGAAGGCTCACCGGTTTGAACACCGTTAGCATTCATGATGTTTATAAATTGCTGACGAAGAAGACCATCAAGAGCAACACGAAGATCAGCGTTACGTCTAGTGACAACATCAATATCAGCATTATAAACTTGGTAGTTATTATAGGTGTTAATAAACTCTCCTATATATTTCTCTTTAATAGGAGTAATAAAATCAACATCTCTAATCTTACCAGGCAAATCTTCTTTTCTACCATTAACGGAGTTGTAGGTCGCCATTACATACTTGTAAGTAGATTCATCTACAATTCCATTTGCAGCGTCAAGAAAGGCTTTAATATCTGCTTTATCATTATTAGAATAAGCAGTAGCAATAACCCAATCACACATAGCCTTAGTCCAAACAGCTCCACGCTTAGTAGCTTCCGAAGCAAAGACATCAGGCTTTTCTAAAGAATTAGGAATCTTAGAAGCATCCATTTAACGACGATTTAAACGATTTGCAATACGTCTGTCATTATTCTCTGTATTACCTTCAACAAGACGCTTAGTATTTAAAGAATCTGCAAGAAAGACATACATAGCAACAATAGCAGCACTAATATGGTCGAAGTTACCCTCAGCAGTAAATCTCTGACACTCTAGAAGCAATCGAACACTACTAATAGACTTAAGTCTACGAATAGGTTTACCATCAGCAGTATATGAAAGAGGTTCATAAATAAACTCCTTTAGCATACGAAGACCATTATATTTCTTATCACCATCACCAATTACAATACCATAATCATTATTGTTAGGATTAGTCAATTTACGAGTATTGGCATTGGTTGGGTCAAGCATTAAGTAACGTCTAAGTTTATATTTAATGAAGTTAGAAACAGTCTCACCAGTACCAGCTTCCGGACAACATTCAGCATTATACATAAGACACATACCCATAGTGACTATATCATTTTGCTCCATTGTGTCCAAACGCCCTATATATTCGCATACAAGCAGTTTTTGATTTGGATATGGAGTAATAGTATTACTACGCATCCATACTTGTGCAGAATAAAGAGAATGTTTATCTGTTACGTCTTTTTGAGCCTTATCTACCTTATACGCATCCACACTAACAAAATATAAATCTTTAGGCACTTCACCATTTACTAAGAACGGACGATAATACATTCTAACGCAACCATGAGTATCATCACGAGAACCATGCGGAACTTGATTAACAAACTCATGGAATCTACCTTTACCAAATATATCACGTTTAATACATTCAGCTTTCGGTATAAATTCAGCTTTATTAAAATTACCTAAATCATTAACGACAATCCAACCATCTTGAAAGAATCTAGTAGCATTATCATTAATTAAATCTGAAACATGTAGATTAAGTTCAGGAGAAGCGAACATATTCTCTGTTGTATTAATGAACGCTTCGGCAGGAGTATTAGCACGTTGAGCTTTATAGATTATATGAGTTTCACTATCATTATTATGAAAATGATTCTCTTTATCTTGTTTATCCCAAGCATAAGCAGTGAATATAATCGAATTACCACGTTCAACATAAGGTTCACAATCCCATACTTGTGGAAAGAAGAAACCACATACTTCATGACGTTTATTAATATCCCAAACGTTTTCCATGCAAAGCATCTTATTCATTTTGGGATTATAAAAGGCTTTACTAAATGCAGCCCAGTTAGCACCTTTAGTACCACCCGTACCATAAACACGAATAGTACCAACAGATATAGCACCAGATTCTGTATTAGATAAAGTAACGTCAAGAGCTTTTTGGAGATTAGGAAACTTACCTGCTTCTTCAAAGTCAATCTCAATAGCTTTCTTACCTACAGCAGCGGATTCATTTTTACCACAAGCAACGCTATAAAGATTAGACATCCAACCAAAATTTTTAAGACCTTTAGTAGATACACGATAACCTAGAAGTATATCATCAATAGCCTCAGAAATATAACCACGACGCCAAAATGTATGTTCCTCAAAATGGTCAAGACATTTCTTAGCCATAAATGTAGTAGCACCTTTATCTGTAAGATAAGCTAATTGGTCAGCAGCAAGAGTTACCGTAACATTCGGAAATAAGTTAATTGTATTTGCAGCTTGACTACCACGTTTATATGAGAAACCTTTACGACGGGCTTTAGCCTTAGTAAGATGAAACTTATTATTAGCAATAAACTCATCTATTTTGAAGTTCCAATAGTCACCATCCCAATAACGAGGAAAACCCATAACAGTCTCAACGTGTTCAGCACCTTCACGTTTAAGTCTTGCACGTTCTTTATCATTAGGTGTACGTTCAATACGACCATAATTAAGATAAGTATAATGCGCACCGGTTATACGTAAAGGTTGAAGTAAACTTTCACGTTCCTCATCAGTAGTATTAGCATCAAAGAACTTAGGAATATCTTTATAATAAAGTTTAGCTTTAATAAAAACACCTTTCTTACGACGAGATGTTTCTCTTTGCCAAAATGATTCATAAGCCGGAGTACTAGGGTCATAATCACAATACGTACCATATTCATCAAAAGTATCAGCAGCTTTAGAAAGTCTTTCTATATTAATAACAATGAAATCAATATTCATAAGAATACCACCAGAGTTACCAATAAGAAAATCATTATCCGGATCATATAAAGGCTTATTAGTAATATAACTAATACCCTCGGATGCTTTCGGATATTTACTTTTATCTTCACAGAGATAATCTATAAAAGGAATATCTCCACGTTTATAGCCCCACTTATTCTCAGGAGCAGCATTGATGCCATCACAACTATTTTTCCAATAAGCATGAATAAACATAAAGTTATCAATAGCATCTTGTGAAAACTCATATTTACCATTCATAGCTTAATCAATCATATCTATTCCACCACCAATACCATTATCTATATTGTTATGCACATCCATTGAAGCAGCAAGCTCTTTACCACCACGAACAATAGTTTTCTTGAGTTTAGACTTAACGTAATTATCTTCCACTTCTTTAAGTTCAGCAATAAGTTTAGGTAAGTCTTTACCCATCTTCGTAATCTCACGCATATAACCGAGCATACCACCGATCTCTTCTTTAGTAAAAGAGTCTTTCTTTAGGTCATTACGAAGATTCTTATTCATAACCGCCATAAGATCTTTACCAGCTTGAAGAGCATTAACAGTTTCAAAGAACATCTGTCCAACATAATTGATATTATGCTCAACAAGCCAATTGATAGCTTCAATCATATCTTTAGTTGGTCTAAAGTCTGAATTAAGTTGAGCAACCTCAATAGCATAATCAAAAGCCTTTTGATCTTTTAAACCATTACGATGAATATATCCGTCTTCATCAGCATAACAATCAATAAACTTAAATATTTTATACATAAGCTCTCTATCATTATGCCAATCATTATATATCTTAGCAAGAACAGGAACTTTAAGAATCTGCTCTATATTAAGAATAATTTTAGAACCTTCAACTAACCATACATGTAATGCCATAATCAATAATTTTATCTGTTTTATTACGAG
>OHUP01000344.1_pt1 | contig 17402 bp, 16 predicted proteins | sample 1579221 | NCBI WGS metagenome assembly OHUP01 (sample SAMEA3882555, study PRJEB24775) | human gut metagenome | biome: human-associated habitat; feature: intestine environment; material: feces | place: Netherlands | collected 2009/2010 | reverse complement strand
TTCCTCACGGCCCGCCAAAGACTTGGGGGGAACCCTGCGGCACACGATACGAACGGTGCTGCGGAGTTATGACAGCCGCGCCAGCGGAGACCGGGAATGTCCCCATCGTCAGGGGCGCGTGGCAAATGTGACGAGCATAAACCAAACTATCATACAGCAGCCGTACCGATTGACTGGTTCGCATATACCCTCAACTTTATCGGTGCGGCTGCTTATCTTTATATGAATTGAGACAAACTGTTTCCTCATATCTTATGAAGAAACAGTTTTTTTGACTGGAGGTGCGTCAATATGGATCAGCAGATTACCCCTACGACCTCCTATAAAGAGGTGAAAATCGGGAAAACCATTTACCGTGTGACCAGCTTTTTTTCGGGTGAAAAGGAGCTGGGAAAGACTTTGGAGCAGCTGGCTGTCCGGCGCGCCATGTCGGAGGTTTCCACACCTGCCAGCTGCTCCGCACACACGGCTACATAGTCACACTATCCTCCCGGCTTTGCCGCATCCTTGCGCGGCGATGGATTCTCCGTTACGATATTCATACAGGGATACTCCCTGTGGAGCCATCACGCCGCATGAGGTATGGAATCTGGATTGTCGGGAGGTAAAATAAAGATGACTACAAAAACATACAACGTCGGCATCTACTGCCGTTTGAGTAACGACGATGAACGCGACGGCGAATCCGTCAGCATCGAGAACCAGAAACTGCTGCTTCAGAACTATGTGCGGCAGCGGGGCTGGAATGAAATTGATACCTATATCGACGATGGATATTCAGGTACGAATTTTGACCGTCCTGGGGTCAAACGACTAATCGAGGACGCCAAGGCCAAGCGGATCAATGTGATTCTGGTCAAGGATCTGTCCCGTTTTGGCCGTAACTACATTGAGTTCGGGCAATACACGGATTACTTATTCCCATCCCTGGGCTGCCGGTTTATCGCTCTGAACAACGGCATTGACACGGAAAGCACCAATGGCAGCACCGATGTCATGTGCTTTTTGAACTTATTTAACGAATTTTATAGCCGCGACACCAGTAAGAAGGTCAAAGCAGTCAAAAAAGCCTGTGCAGAAAACGGGAAATTCATGGGAACCTATCCCGCCTACGGCTATAAGCGGGACCCAGCGGATAAGCACCATCTGGTGATCGACGAGGACACCGCCCCGATTGTGCGCCGTATCTTCGAGATGCGGGCAGCCGGAACAGGGTTTCACGCCATCGCCGTTATGCTGAATGAGGAAGGCATCCCGTCCCCCGGTGTGCTGTACTACCAGCGCAAGGGACAGAGCGATCCGCGCCGGGTCAACCACAAATGGGCAGACCAGACGGTGAAAAACATTGTCCGCAGCGAGGTTTATATCGGCAACATGGTTCAGGGAAAGACCGGAACGCTGTCGTATAAGTCCCGCAAGCTCGTGGGCAAACCGGAGGAAGAATGGATTCGTGTGGAAGGGACCCATGAACCGATTATCTCACAGGAACTGTGGGATACCGTAGTCAGCATTGATAAAAAGAAGGTGCGGAAATCTTCTTCCGCTGACGGTTACAGGAGCATCTTCACCGGCCTTGTGTACTGTGCGGACTGCGGTTTCAAAATGAGAAATCAGGTGGAGCGATTCATCTATAAAGACGGAACGCCGGGGCGGTACAGCTCCTTTATCTGTGGGAACTACTCCCGCAGCGGCAAGGGGGCCTGCACCATCCACACCATCTATGAGAATGTGCTGAGCCAGCTTGTGTTGGAGGACATTCGGGAAAAGGCCCGTTTTGCGGAATATGACCCTGAACAGCTGGTCCAGCAGATTATCCGCTTAAAGGATAAGGAAGCTAAAAGCCGCCTTTCCTCCTGCGAACAGGAGCTGAAAACATACACGGCGCGGCTTTCCGAGCTGGAACGGCTGATGCAGAATCTCTATGAGGATAAATGCGCCGGAACCATCCCGCAGACCGTTTTTCAAACCCTGATGCACAAATATGAAGCAGAACGGGCAGAAAAGGCCGAAGCAATCCCGGAACTGGAACGCAAGGTCAAAAGCTATCTGGAAAACCGGACTGACGCCAACCGCTGGCTGGCTATTATCCGCCAATACACAGAGATTACCGAGCTGGATGAATCCATTCTCTTTGAACTGGTAGACCGCATTGAGGTTGGAGAAATCAAAAAAGTGGGCGGACAGCGGATTTGTGACCTCCGCGTTTACTACCGCTATGTGGGCAATGTGGATGCGGCACTGGCAAGGGATATTGCCGCAAGCGAAAATATCCCGGAAGAAAGGAGGTAGCCACTTGAAGAAGCAATATAAGGTCGGCATCTACTGCCGCCTGAGTGTGGACGATGCCTCCAATTCTGCAAAGGCAAAAAACTATATCCCCGGTGATGAATCCGCCAGCATAGAAAACCAGCACGAAATTCTCTCCAAATTTGTCATGCTCAACGGCTGGATGGAGGTCAAGACTTATCGGGACGATGGGTACAGCGGCGGAAATTTTCAGCGACCCGGATTTTTGGAAATGCTGGAGGATGCCCGCCACGGCCTGATTAACCTGATCCTGGTCAAAGACCTGTCCCGTTTGGGACGTGACTTTGTAGAGGTAGGCCGTTATACGGATGTGATTTTCCCGTCCCTTGGCTGCCGGTTCGTGTCTGTGCTGGACTGTCTGGACAGCGAGGGCGACAACACCGATATGCTGCACTTCCGCAGTCTGATGAACGACTACCATCTGAAAGACTTGTCGGGAAAAATCAAATCAGTGCTGTACTCCAAAAAGAAAAGCGGCCAATACCTGACCGCCTATGCTCCTTACGGATACCGCAAGAGTGATGAGGACAAACACCGGCTGGTGGTGGATGAAGAAGCCGCCGCTGTGGTGCGGGAGATCTACCGGATGCGCTATTCAGGCATGGCCTACGGCAAGATTGCGGCGGCGCTGAACAAGAAAGGCATCCTTTCTCCCCGCTGGCACTGGGAGATTCACTACGGGAAAAAAGGAAGCTGCAAATATTCCAAACTTTGGACCTATGCCACGGTGAAAAACATTCTGAATGACACCGTTTATCTCGGCATAGTCACACAGAACCGCACAGGCTCCCGTTCCTACAAGGACAAAACCATGATACAGAAGCCGGAAACAGAATGGATTTGCCACGAGGATGCCCACGAAGCGATTATTGACCGGGAACTTTGGGAAACGGTTCAGGAAAAGAACCGGGCAGTCAAACAGCAGGCAGCAAACCATGCCGCCCCTTTGCCCGCCCTGTTCACCGGCAAGCTGGTCTGTGCCGACTGCGGGCATCCTTTGATAGCCACCCGTGAGACCCAGCGCAGGAAAAACGGGACAGTCAAGCGGTATGTTTCCTATATCTGCTCCCATTTTGCTACAACCGGACACAGCGCCTGCTCCTGGCATCGGATTTATGAAATCTCGCTGAAAACGCTGGTGCTGAAGGAAATCAGGGCGCACAGTCAGGCGGTGGCACAGGATGAAAACGAGGTGCTGGACAAGCTGAAACAGCAGATTCTTTATGAAAGCACCGCAAAGCAGGAAGATTCCAAACTGGAAATCAGCCGACTGCGGCGGCGTATTGGAGAGCTGGAACACATGACCGCCAAACTCTACGAGGATAAGGTCAGCGGCATAATCAATAACGACACCTTTGCTATCCTGATTCAGAAAAGCGAACAGGAGCGCATCCAAAAGGCGACCCGGTTGGAGGCTCTTTTGGCAGAAGAACGGAAAGCCCGACAGGAAGTTGAAAATATCCGGCAATGGGCAGGTATCATCCGCCGCTATCTGGATGTGCAGGAGCTTGACCGGGAAATCGTCGAGGAACTGATTGACCACATCGAGATCGGGGAACGCTCTGTTATAGACGGTCAGCGTCACCAGGACATAAAAATCTTTTACCGCTTCGTTGGTGTGGTATAATGGGAAAAAGAAAAGACCCGGCTGCATCCGCAGTCCGGGCATATACCTGACAACATTCTATGAAAACGGTTTGCGATTGAACCGCATCGCTTTGTCGAAAAAGAGTGATTCAGCAGAACACCCTTCCCAAACAGCTTATGTTCTTCATAATGTTGCGGAAAGGGGTAAAATCATCGTCCCCTCTGGCACTGTCCACGCCGTCATTGATGGCGATAAGGCGAACGCCACGCTGACGCAGGATTTCCATAATCTGACCGACTTTCAGATAGTCACGACCCATGCGGCTCATGTCCTTGATACACAGGTACTCCACATTCCCGGCTTCCACTTCTTTCATCATTGCTAAAAATCCGGGACGGTCAAAGCAAGTACCACTAATGCCATCGTCCGTGAAATGGACAATGTTTGTAAAGCCCTGCCGTGCGGCGAACTCCTCCAACATAGCCTTTTGATTGGAAATGGAATTGCTCTCACGCTGTTGGTCATCATCTTTGCCAAAGTCATCACGGCTCAGTCGTTCGTACAGAGCTGTGATTTTCTCGTTTTTTCTCATAACTTGCGCTCCTTTCTTCGGTTTTAGGTTGTGTGTTCTAAGAGACTTCCCAACCGCTTGATTAAGAAGTCTTTTAGAGCATACAACACCGCTGGCCAATTTGTACTTTTTATACTGTTTGACCGCGAAGCAATCCGGCTTACGCTTTTCGAGCCCGGCAAACATATAGTCCACCGCGTTCATAAAATCCTCGTCATCCTCCTTGACCTCCATGCCGGAAATCATATCCACAAGGGTATTCATGTTCCGATCCTCGGCAGGCCCCTCGAAAATGATGTAGGCAATTAGGGCGCAGTACAAAAGCGTTTCCGATTTTGTCCAGAATGGATCGCCTTCCTTGCCTTCGCCCTTGGTGTTGGAAATCAGGGCATCCACGAATTTCAGAATATCGGCCTCGTTGCGGATATACGCCAGCGGGTTATAGTGCATGGATTTTGAAAAATCTATGCTGTTGAATACCTTGATTTTGTACCCGCGTTTTTGCAGGAAAGCCCCAACCTGTCCCAGCACACCGCCTTTGGGATCGACCACCACATAAGAGGAATGAGCCTGTAAAAGCTGGGGCGTGAGCCAAAAGCGGGTTTTGCCGGAGCCGGACGAGCCGATGATGCAGCAATTCAGGTTTCTGGCATTTGCGGGGATTTTCGGGCGGGTGTTCATCGTGAGAAACTCTGTCCCGGTCAAAATCACGTTGTTTTCAAACCTTGGATCAACAAACGGTTTGATGTCTTTTTCCGTTCCCCACCGGGCGCTGCCATATTCTGCATCCCGCCGAAACTTCTTAGCGTTCTTGCTTTTGAAATAGATCAGCAGCCGAAAACCAACTGCGCCTACAATACCGACAAGCCAATCCAGCGGGACTAAACCGGGCGCAAAGTCAGCAAAGGCCGGGCCAATCGTCTGGCCCAGCCCGATGAGCTTATGTGCAAAATCGTTACCCGCCGCCAGCCGGTAGGCCGTTCCCAGCTTGAGGAACGCCCACAGGATGAACAGATAGGGAATGTTTGGAATGAGATATTTTCTAATCTTATCTGTCCTCATGGGCCACCTCCTTTGCACGTTCTTTCTGTTTCGGCTTTTCTTTGGAAAGCTGATCCGCCGCCTGTTGCAGTTGTTCCCGGATGGGAACACGGTTCGATTTTGCTTTGCTTAACACCTTCCGGGAATACTCAGAAAAGCAGGCGGTCATTGCGTCTGCCTGTCCAGCCTTGAAAAACAGCAGGTATTTGTCCGGCCCGGTTTTATAAAACGCATAGTCCACATTCCATTTCCGGGCCACGCGGTCAAAGGACTTGGCATCCCCGGATAGCTCAATGCTGTTTGTGGCTGTGCCGTGGGCCATGAGCTTTCGCACACTTTGTTTGCCATGCGGTACTTGCCGCCCACGGTATGCCTTGCGGATCTTCCGGCCCACCATGCCCAGCACATACGCCAGTCCCCGCGCCGTCAGCTTGGTTGTTTTTACGGATATGGCTATCGTGCGCCGGGAAATATCTTCATCAATCAGTTACACCGCCTCCTTCCTTGGGACAATTTGTCTCGAAGTGCCATCACCGATCCCCACGGTCTTTTTTCTGCATTTGACGGTAGCCCTCCAAAGAAGAACCGTCTATGATTTCCTGATAAGCGGCCATTTGCTCCCGGATAGAGAGCTTCGGGAAAGAGAACACCTTATGCTCCTTGGGAATATCCTGCAAGCCGTGATACACTTCCACGAAATGATCGCTTTCTTTGACAACATATCCGCCTGGGGCAAAATGGCCGTTTTCGTGGATGCAGGCATCCCGACCATACGCCGCATAATCGAAATACGGTTTTACCTGATCCGGCACATCCAACATTTCCAGATCGTCCACATAAATACGCCCCAGCGTTTCCTCATCGGATACGCCGGGGTAAAAGCCGTAACAGTCCAGATTTTGTGTCAGATTGATGATGTCCCGCACCGAAGAACAGTGATCGCCACTGTCGAGGACGGCCTCCAGTGTTTCCAGCTCCGATGAGGTAAGCTCGGAAAGCAGGCAGGCCAGATGATTAAGCTCATCCAGATTTTCATACTCGCTCAAATGGTCATAGAGCCCCAGCACATCCCCATCGAAAGAGGTAATAAAAATTTCCTGATAGCGGACGCCATCCACGCCGATCCGTTTCAAGAGAGCCTCCACCTCCTGGGCGGTTGTGGGAAATTTCAGTGTTTCACCCACAAGCTGGCCCTCGCTGTACTTTCCGGCGTTGGTAACGTAGGCTTCAAACAGGGTCGCCATCAGCGACGGCCCTGCCCCTTGACGGTCAGGACACCCTCAAGGGTTGTTGCCGTAATTCCCAGCCGCTGGGCCACGGCAATATCATTTTTCATGGCTTCGGTCATACTGTGCCCGCAGACAACCAGCACATGAGAACGGCGGAGCAGGTCACGGCTCATGTCGATGCCGCTTTTATGCTCCTCGGGAACAGCATCGTTGAGAAACAGGGGCAAGTACAAAGGCGGACAAATAGGAGAAAAGCCTGCCTCATACACGGTGCGGCAATACTGCGCTGCCAGTTCTGCGTTTTCGCTATCGCCGCCGAGCCATGCAGCGGTGATATAAGCAAGGGGTCGTTTCATCGTTCATACCTCCGATATTTTAATAAGAAAGTTCAACCCAAACCCCACGCCCTTTCCCAGTCTTGGGAAAGGGGGCGGCTCTGAAGGATATACCCCCGCCGCTTGCCGGGGAAATAGCACAGCCGGGGCAGACCGTCAAGGGCGAGCCGCCGAAAACGGCGGTGCGCTGCACCCTTGACGGCCCACTCCCGGCTGTACTAAAAAACAGGCGGCGACGGGGGATATATACCACCAGAGCTTCTGCGCGAGGGCGGGGCCCTCGGGACAAAGTGTCTCGAAGTTGTTACTTGTCAAGTTCCTGCTTTTTCGGGGCTTTTGCCAGCTCCGGCGGCTGTTTTTCTTTCCAGTCATTCAGCAGGGACATAATCTGTTCTTTCATTTTGGCGGGAGTTACCTCCTTGCCAAAATACTTTTCCAGTTCCGCAGTAGAAATAATCACGCCTCGATCCTCCTTTTTCTGTTCTGATAAGATGCCGTCAATGACATCGCCGTTGAGCTTGCCTTCCTTATCCAGCTCCCGGAGCCGTTTAGCTTGGGCCAGCGAGGGCGAAGCCTGCTCCCCGTCAATGGAAACAGCAATAAGCCTCTGATTTTTCGGTTTGATGTAGGACAGTTCCACGGCAGGCATAAAGCCCATCTTTTTATCGTCTACCTTATCCAGAAGCTCCGGCACAAGAGAGTTGAGCCGCAAGTAGCGCATGACCTTTTTATAGTTCATCTCATGCGCCTCGCCCACAATCTCAACCGAGCGTTTTCCAACATCGCCTTCCGCAACGCCTTTCAGCCGCCCGCCCTGATGCTTAATGTCCTCAACCTCAAGTTCCAGCAGCGCGGCCAATTCACTGGGGAGCATCCCGTCACGCTGCTTGTTGCTGTCCTTCATGGCCTGCACCGCTTCGTGGTCGGTCATTTCACGGACAATAAAGGGCATTTCCTCCAGCCCCGCCAGTTCACTGCCGTGGGTACGGCGATGGCCCGCTACAATTTCATAGCCGTTTCCATCTTTCTCCGGGCGGGCAAGACCGGGAACCATTACACCGTTTACGCGGATAGAAGCAACGATTTCCTGCATCTTCGCATCGTCCCGTACCTTAAAGGGGTGCGGACGGAATGTGTGAAACGGATGAACCTCGGAAAGTTTCAGATAAACCAGCTTGCCTTCCTCAACCGGGCGGGGCGGTGTAGTCGGCTCGGGAGCCGTCTGTTCCACAGCAGCAGTTTCCTTCAGTGCCGTATCCTGTGCGGGCTTAATGGGCTCCTTGACATCCGGGGCCTTTCCATCGCTTCGGGACACTTTGTCTCGTTTGGACGGCTTGGGCTTGTCAGGGGCCGTCTTATCCGCCTTGGGTGGGCGGCCCTTGCGGGCCCCAGCCGATTTCTCCGATTTTTGATTTTCAGTCGCGGCCTTTTCTGCTTTCGGCGGACGGCCACGGCGCGGCTTTTTCGGTTCCTCCGTATTGGCGGGCTGCGGTGTTTCTCCGGGGGCTGCCGCCTCCGGCGCTTCGGGGGTTTCCGCCTTTTCGACTTCGGCGCGGGCGTTCTGTCTCTTTTCTGCCATAAGCTCATTGATTTTGTCAAAGGACACAACCACATCGCCGGGCTCAGGTATGGCAGGCCCGGTCTGTTCCTGCTGGGGTTCAGATGCTGCGGCCTGTTCGGGTGTGGTGATAGGCTCGGCGGCCTCCGGGGAAATATTCTCCGCAGGGCCAGTATTCAGTTTTTCATCGGCCATTTACGATCCTCCTTTTCGTTAAAGTTGCACAAATTAGAGCGCTAAAATTTTGTAGTTATTTTTGTGCCTCCTTTCCGTCTATCCACGCAAAAAAGCCGCCCGTTTTTCATGCCGGACGGCTTTTTGCGTAATGTGATAGATCAAATATTATTTTTTCTGGTTTGCAGGCTCCGAAAAGCCTTGTATTTACAGTGTTCCTAATAGGAAGTAATCATATGTTAATGGTACACTGGAAGATGTAAAAGGTTTCTGCGCAGTTGTTGATACAGAGAAAATTGCGGAGCAAGATTATATTTTAACACCGGGTCGTTATGTTGGCGTTGAGGAACAGGAAGATGATGGTGAACCTTTTGAAGAAAAAATGGTTCGGCTGACCTCAGAACTTTCAGATTTGTTCAAGCAGTCGCACAAGCTGGAAGCAGAAATCAAGGAGAAGCTGGGGGCGATTGGATATGAAATATAATCTCGCTGATGTTTGTGTGCGCCTTAGCAGCGGAAAAGGGATTCCTGCAAAAATGATTGAATCCAGCGGACGATTCCCGGTGTATGGGGGCAATGGTTTGAGAGGATACACTGAACAAAGCAACTTTGATGGGGAATGTGCAATCATCGGACGACAAGGTGCATTTTGTGGTAATGTAAGATTCTTCAGCGGAAAAGCCTATATGACAGAGCACGCGATTGTTGCGGTCGCTAATAAAGACCATAACACAAGATATTTGGCGTATCTCCTTTCGACAATGTCGTTAGGACATCTTTCGGCGCAGTCGGCTCAACCGGGATTATCCGTAAAAACGCTGTCTAAAGTTACAGTTGACCTTCCTTCAAAAGAAGAACAGGATAAAGCGGTTAGCATTTTATCAAGTCTGGAGGATAAAATTGCTGAAAATAGTAAAATAAACGATAATTTAGCGGCTTAAAGCTGGATGCTGGAAATGTCGAGCTCACCGGATATGAGCTTAGGCAATAGTGCATCGCACAGTTTAGCCAACCTCATATTCTCAATGGAGTTATACCGCATTTTTAAGAACATCGGTGCTATCAACGCTCTAAATTCCAACAAATCTTGCTTGTCAAATTTAGGAAGCTGAAATTGTCCTATTGTTTCAGTCGAAACACGCTGTCTTCCACTGCTGCCGTTCATGTTTTTGACAGCATAATCAACAAATGCAGGATAACGTGCCAAACAATACATCATCTCAGGTGGTACGCTACTTTTAGGGGAAAGAACAATATACTCTGTTGAGCCAAATGCAATCTCGTCCTTATCAAGAAAGTCAATAAATGCTGTCTTGCCATTTTCAAGACAAGGGGTAATACGCGCCAAAAGAGTATCACCATTAGAAAAACGCATTCCTCCGTTAAATGGTTTCATATCCCATCCAGAAGGAAATGCTCCACTTGTTGATAGTTGGCTCATATCAATGCTTCGGGCAATTTGATTCTTTGCCAAAGTTCGTTTGGGATTGAGGTATGCATAGTCAGATAGTGTGCAGTCATTATTATCAGCGTCAATCATAAGCTTATCAAAAAGAACGAATGCTTGCTGTTGTAAATTATCGTTTATTTGCTTCTATCAAAAAGAAAGGGTGTATATAGTGAAAGATGACATGAAAGAAAAGGTGGCAAATTTTATTCTTGACTTTCAAGCACGTAACAGGCAGGCACGGGATGCAAGAGAAGCTGAAATTATTCAGACAGAGCAAATTCGTTCTGTAATGAGAGGTGCTTCTGCATTGGTGGAAGCAAATATTCCTAGAGAACAGAGCGTTTTTCTTTTGCAAAAATACTGGGATTTACGGCCAAGTGAGGCTAAAAAAGCTATTTGGCAAGCTGAAAACAGAGCTAAAAAGGGTTGATCTAATCTAAACCTCACAGTGGCGAGGTTTTACGGAGAAACTGCCACTGCCGTCGTTCTCTGAAATCGTAATAAGGAGATACGGCGATGAAAAATCAGATTATCAACGAGATACAGCGAAAAATGCTGCCGTATCTCAATAATGAACAGCTTTTACAGCTGAAAATGGTGCTGGAAACATCGTTTCAAGGGCTGATTCTTGATAAGGGCGAAGAACTGCCAAAAGCTGAAGAACAGAACGCAGTAAAAGCGTTTATCACCGCGAAACGAATCGAGGGATGCTCGGAAAAAACGCTGACATACTATTCTAAAACCATCGAAGCAATGCTGAATGGTGTCGGAAAGTTGCCGCAGCAAATCACAACGGATGATTTGCGAAAGTATCTGACCGACTATCAGACGCGGCGGCGCTCAAGCAAGGTGACGATTGATAATATCCGGCGCATTCTTTCCAGTTTTTTCTCATGGCTGGAAGATGAGGACTTCATTGTGAAAAGCCCTGTCCGAAGGATTCACAAAGTAAAAACGGCAAAAATCATCAAGGAAACATATACGGATGAAGCACTGGAACTGATGCGTTATCACTGCTCGACGGTGCGGGATTTGGCAATCATTGACCTGCTAGCATCGTCGGGAATGCGTGTTGGTGAGATGGTGACACTTAACCGTGAGGATATCAATTTTAATGAGCGTGAATGCGTGGTCTTTGGCAAAGGCAACAAGGAACGATTGGTATACTTTGACGCACGGACGAAGATCCACCTTCAAAATTATCTGGATGAACGGTCAGACAGCAATCCAGCACTCTTTGTGACATTGAAAGAGCCACATGAGCGGTTGATGATCGGCGGCGTGGAAACAATGCTGCGAGAATTGGGACGGCGATTGAATCTTAATAAGGTACATCCGCACAAGTTCCGACGGACTTTGGCAACGTCGGCAATCGACAAGGGAATGCCGATTGAACAGGTGCAACAGCTTTTAGGACATCAAAAAATAGACACAACGATGCACTATGCAATGGTAAAACAACAGAATGTGAAATTGGCACATAGGAAATTTATTGGATAAGAGGTATGAAATGAATTATATCGACCGAACGCTCGGGAGTTTTTCGGATATGAAATATGGAAAGATGCCAAATAAAAAAGCAATCTCCGATAATGGAAAATATCCGATATTTAGTGGATATAGAATCGTTGGCTATTGCAATGAATGTAACTTGGAGAAGCAAGAATTGATTGTGGTTGCACGTGGCGTAGGCGGAACTGGATGTGTTAAATTGTCACCAGGCGCTTGTTTTTTGACCAATCTCTCTATTGCGGTTCTGGTAGATGAAAAGGTCGCATTGAAAAAATATTTGTATTACTACTTTAGACAATCTGGGTTGAGATATCTTGACTCTGGATCAGCACAGTCCCAAATAACAATTTCAGATTTGAGGAATGTTCGGGTCCGACTGCCATCAATCAATATTCAAGAAAAAGTAGTAGAGGTTTTGAGTTTGATAGATTCTAAAATTGAGATCAATAAGGCAATAAACGATAATTTAGAGCGGCAAGCAACTGCTTATTTTCAAGAATTGTTTGTTGCTAATGCAAATCCCAACTGGAAAACTGGGACAATAAGTAGTCTTGGAACTGTGATTGGTGGTAGCACACCTTCAAAAGCCAAGCCAGAATACTATACTGATAACGGTATTGCATGGATAACCCCAAAGGATTTGTCCATTAACAAGTCAAAATTCATATCGCACGGCGAAACTGACATTACAGAACTTGGACTAAAAAACAGCAGCGCATCTATTATGCCAGAAGGAACAGTTTTGTTTTCTTCGCGTGCTCCGATTGGGTATATTGCAATTTCAAATGGGGAGGTAACAACAAATCAAGGTTTCAAATCCGTTGTTCCGAAACCCGAAATTGGAACAGCATTTGTGTACTTTTTCTTAAAGAACAACCTTCCGACTATTGAAGGAGCTGCGTCTGGTTCAACCTTCAAGGAAGTTTCAGGCAGTACAATGAAAAATGTTCCAGCGGTTATCCCTGATACCGGTACACTGGCCAAATTTAACGACTTCTGCTCGCTGCTTTTTAATGAGCAGAAGAATTTAGAACAAGAAAATCAACACCTTGCATCTTTGAGAGACACTTTGTTGCCAAAACTTATGTCTGGCGAAATTGATGTCTCCAACATTCAGCTTTAAGCCGCTAAATTATCGTTTATCCATGAAATAAAGCATTGGAGGAATCACTATGCTTTCATTTTCCGAAGATACCTTTGAACAAGCGGTCATAGAGCTATTTGAAAATATGGGTTACACTCACATTTATGCTCCTGATATGAACCGAACAGATTACAGCCGCCCTCTGCTGGACGATGTTTTGCGGGATTGTCTGGTGCGGCTGAATCGCAGCCTTCCGGCTGTGGCAATTGATGAAGCCATCCTGAAACTGAATGATTTTGATGCGGGAAGCCTGTTGCAGAAGAATATTATTTTTATGGACTATCTGCAAAACGGTATCACGGTCAAATACGCAGTCAAGGGTGAAGAACGGTCTTCGGTAGTAAAGCTGATTGATTATGCAGATGCAGACAAAAATGATTTCTATGTGGTAAACCAGTATACCTTCGTGGAAAATGGAAACAACCGCCGCCCGGATATTATTTTGTTTATCAATGGTTTGCCGTTGGTTTTGATGGAACTGAAAAGTCCTTCCAAGGACGAAGTGGGTGCAGAAAACGCATACAACCAGATTCGGAACTACATGAAGGACATCCCTTCGATGTTCTACTATAATGCAGTCTGCGTAATCAGCGACCTTTCGACCAATAAGGCGGGAACAATCACTTCTGGACTTGACCGTTTTATGGAGTGGAAAACGAAAGATGGCGATTACGAAAATACTGCGTATGCACAGTTTGACACCTTCTATGAGGGAATGTTCCAGAAAGCACGGTTGCTGGATATTCTGAAAAATTTCATCCTGTTTTCCGGTGATGGGCAGAAGCCGATTAAAATTTTGGCTGGATACCACCAGTATTTTGCAGTGCGAAAAGCTATCGAAAAGGCCAAGATTGCCACTAAAACGGATGGCAAGGGTGGTGTGTTCTGGCATACGCAGGGCAGCGGGAAATCGCTGTCGATGGTATTCTATGCCCATTTACTGCAAGAAGCTTTGGATAGCCCCACCATCGTTGTGATGACGGACCGCATTGACCTTGACGATCAACTCTACACGCAGTTCGCCAGGTGCGCGCCGTTTTTGCGCCAGACACCTGTACAGGCAACCAGCAAGGAAAATCTAAGCAAACTGCTGGATGGTCGAAAAGCAAACGGCATTATCTTCACCACGATGTTCAAGTTTGAGCGTGGCGAGAAGCCGCTGTCCGAACGTAGAAATATTGTGGTAATGGCGGATGAAGCCCACCGTGGACAGTATGGTTTTGATGAAAAAATTGTCATCAAAGAAAATGAACAGGGTGAAAAAGAAGCACATACGGTCATTGGCAATGCCCGTATCATTCATGATGCCCTGCCGAATGCAACTTACATAGGCTTTACAGGAACACCTATTTCGGCAAAAGATAGAAATACGCGTGAAGTTTTTGGTGATTATATCGATATTTATGATATGACACAGGCGGTGGAAGATGGTGCAACGCGTCCGGTTTACTATGAGAGCCGCGTTATCAAACTCCACCTTGACCAAAATACGCTGGCCTTGATTGATGCGACCTACGATGCGCTGGAACAGCAATCGGACGCTGCAACGATTGAAAAAAGCAAAAAGATGTTGGGGCAGATGGAGAGTGTGTTGGGAGCAGAGTCTACCATTCAATCCCTGTGCGAAGATATTGTCAACCATTACGAAAAGTACCGCGCTAATCTTTTGACGGGCAAGGCGATGATCGTGGCGTATTCGCGCCCGATTGCGATGAAGATTTATCGAAAACTTCTGGAGCTGCGCCCGACATGGAACGAAAAAATCGGCGTAGTTATGACGGGTGGCAACAATGACCCGGAGGATTGGAAAGAAATCATCGGTACAAAATCTCACAAAGAAGAACTTGCCCGGAAATTCAAAGACAACGATGACCCGATGAAGATTGCCATTGTTGTGGATATGTGGCTGACAGGTTTTGATGTGCCTTCACTGGCTACGATGTATGTTTACAAGCCAATGCACGGATACAATCTGATGCAGGCCATCGCGCGTGTCAACCGCGTGTTTAAGGACAAAGAGGGCGGCTTGATTGTAGATTACGTTGGCATTGCATCTGCCCTCAAAGCCGCTATGAAGGAGTATACCAAGCGTGACCAGTCCCGATATGGCGATATGAACATTGCCAAAGTTGCTTATCCAAAGTTTCAGGAAAAGCTTCAGGTGTGCAAAGATTTGTTGCACGGCTTTGATTTCAGCGGATTTATTGGCGGTTCTCCGTTGATGATGGCAAAGCTGGTCACTGGCGGCGTAAACTTTGTTCTGGACGCAAAAGCACCCAAGCGCAAAGATCTGTTCCTGCGAGAAGCTCTGTTGCTGAAACAGTCGCATTCTCTGTGCTCCAGCATGACCACGGAGCAGGAGAGACATGAAGCAGCCTACATGGAAGCGGTTCGTTCTACGGTGGTAAAGATCACCTATGGTGGAAGTGGCGGTAAGACACTTTCTTTGAAAGAAATCAATGCTCAAATCAATGAACTACTGAAGGCAAGTATCCAGAGCCAAGGCGTTATCAGCTTGTTTGACAGCAAGCAGGCGGATGAAAATATCAGCCTGTTTGACCCGGCGGTGTTGGATGAAATTTCAAAAATGAAGGAAAAGAACATTGCCGTAGAAATTTTGAAAAAACTTATGGCAGAGCAAGTTTCACTGTATAAACGGACAAATGTTGTGCAGTCTCAGAAGTTTTCAGAAAAGATTACACAGTTGATGAACTCTTACTACAATGGCTTGATTACAAACGAGGAGGTCATCAAGGAACTTCTGAAAACGGCACAGGAGATTACAGAACTGTATAACAACGGTAAAAAGCTGGGCTTGACGCAGGAAGAACTGGCTTTTTACGATGCTCTGACAAAGCCGGAAAACATAAAGGACTTCTATCAAAATAATGAATTGATTGACTTGACCAGAGAACTTACGGAAATGCTGCGCAAAAATCGGACAATAGACTGGCAGAAAAAAGAAACTGCTCGTGCGAGTATGCGTAAGATGGTGAAGCACCTTCTGAAAAAGTATAAGTATCCACCGGAAGATTATGATACGGCAATCAGCACGGTCATTAGCCAGTGTGAGATGTGGACGGATAAGATGATGGCATAAAAAAGAGGATGAACAAATGAAGTTTTGTAATTTTCTTCTTCGAGTTGATGGCATTCGTGAGGCATCATTGGAAGATATGAAAGATGTTGTTGCAAAAGGAAATCATATATTTCGGCCGCAAAAGCAGAAGTATTTATATTCTATTGATATGGATATTATAGAAGAAAGATTTTTCTGGATGGCATCTGACTACGATGATGCGGTACGCTTTAGAGACTATGTCATAAATAAAAAAACAGGTGAGAAGATGCCGAATCCACGTTCAAAAGAACAGGTTGAACCGAGACAACAATTTTTTGCGTGTTATGATGCACAGAAACATTTTCTTTATATGAATGACTACAATAAGAAGGGATTTGTTGAACAATATTTAAGTGACACACTACAAAAGGAATTTAGGATAAGTAATATTTATACATCATTAGATGATTTTTGTAAGAACATTAAAACTATTCGTGGATTTCAATATACGCAAGTGGATAATGTGTTCAGCCGTGGAGGAACATTGTTTTCTCAAGTTGGTAACATCTGGGGACAGGACTTGCCAAGCAAGCTTCAACTAAAAATATCGTATGGAGACCTTCCAATACATGGAGGAGGAAAAGGTCTAGTGGATCGTATTTGTCGGCATCGGGAAGAATTTGAAGATGTTGTTATAATCGGATGCGATGAAAGTGGTATAGAGCAAACATTTGATTTTTCGTCTGTTCTAAAACACTTTTTGATTCAACCAACAAAAGATGAAAATGAGCATTTTGAACCAGATGAAGTAAGGGAACTGCTGCTTGCAAAACTGAGGTGACAGTGGTGGATAAGGAGCATAAAATATTTCTGATAGGGTGCTTTATAACAGTTTCAGTAATAGCCTACTTATTGAATTGGAATTTTGATAGCATGGCAGACACGGCAACTACGCTAGTATCAATAGCTGTAGGTGTATATATTGCTGCTGCATCAGCTCTGCTTGGGAGTCCATACGCGAAGGAACTGAAACAGACAACAGATAAAAAACGGACATCAAATACATTGTTAGGAACGCTTCTTGACTACTTTAGACACGCGGGAAAATTGGGTATCACAACTGTTATAGTAAGCTGTTTATATAAGATTCCAGCGACATACAACGTCCCGATAATAATTGCACGCATAGGTTCTGCGGCTGCGTATGGAATCTTCTTTTGCAATATTTTGTTTTTATGGCTAGTTTTTGTTTTCTTGGTTAACTCCATAGAAAAATCTGTGTAAGCTTTGCGGTTGACTCTTGACAATAAGCTGTCTTTCTCGTAAAATAATTTTAGAAAATACTATTATTGAAAATATGAAAGGCTGCTTTATGGAAAAGATGATCTTAGATGACCTCCGCAAGCGTCTGGAACGTCTGGACGAAGACGCA
>OHUP01000338.1_pt1 | contig 17609 bp, 14 predicted proteins | sample 1579221 | NCBI WGS metagenome assembly OHUP01 (sample SAMEA3882555, study PRJEB24775) | human gut metagenome | biome: human-associated habitat; feature: intestine environment; material: feces | place: Netherlands | collected 2009/2010 | reverse complement strand
CCTGTATCATTCCTCCTGCATGTCCCGATCTCAGCAAGCGGAGCCATAACATGCCCTCTCTCGTAGCGCTGCTTATACACCTTACCATCCTGTCTTATCTCGACCTCAAGCCATCTCGACAGGGCATTGACAACGGAAGCGCCAACTCCGTGCAGACCTCCCGATATCTTGTAAGCACCATCACCGAACTTACCACCCGCATGGAGTATAGTGAAACCCATATAGAATCACAATAGCCTGCAAGGTGTTCATCAACCGCATTGTCGGCTATCTCATATATAAGATGATTAAGTCCCTTCGTGGACACACTTCCTATGTACATTCCCGGACGTTTTCTTACCGCCTCAAGCCCTTCTAAGATTGTAATGCTGCCCGCACCATAATCCTGTCTATTATCTGCCATACTTCTCCTCATTTCCTATAAACTATTTTCGTCACATTTAAAATCGAATATACGTTCGTATTATAACACTGTTTTAGTTTATTTTTCAATAGTTTTTCCAAATTATATAATATTTTCAACAGTAAAGAACCATACTATCGCTATTTCCAGTCTAACAATAGTATGGTTCATCCTATCTGTGTATTATATCACTGTTCGTAATGTAATAAAACCATTATTTCTATTCTATCACATAAAACCCATCCTGTCTACACTCCGAGAATCTTCCTTACAGTCTCTTCCATCTGTGTCCTGTCACATACTCTGTTGTGAATAACAGGTGCGGTTCTTATATCCTCTATCGCCTGTGGAACTGCCACATTGGCAATCTTGGACAATTCATCAACTAGCTCAAAGTCTGTCATGCTGTCATACTTAGCCTTGTCAATTGCATCCATAACGCTCCTTGTAAACTTAAATGGGCTGGCTGTCGAAGCAATGACGGTCTTGGTCTTGTCACCTGAATTATCGGTATACTTCTTATAGACAGCAGCTGCCACTGCAGTATGCGTGTCGATGACATAGCCTGTATCCTCATATATTGCCTTGATTGTATCGGCAGTCTCCTTCTCACTCGCATAATTTCCGTAGAAATCATCAAGCTGTGCCTTCATGGAGTCCGTAATCTCATAGCGTCCATTCTCCTTAAGCTGGCTCATAAGGCTGCGGTTAGCCTCAGCAGAACCGCCTGCAATCCTGTATATAAGTCTCTCAAGGTTGCTTGAGATAAGAATATCCATAGATGGTGATGTTGTAAGAACGAAATCTCTGTTTCTGTCATACTCACCCGTTGTAAAGAAATCGTATAACACCTTATTCTCATTAGAAGCACATATAAGCTTATTAATAGGAAGTCCCATGTTCTTAGCGTAAAATGCAGCTAAGATATTACCAAAGTTACCTGTAGGAACAACTACATTAATCTTCTCTCCGTCTTTAATCTCACCATTAGCTAATAACTTGGCATATGCATATACATAGTAGACAATCTGTGGAACAAGTCTTCCGATATTGATTGAATTAGCTGATGAGAACTGGAATCCGGCATCATTCATAACCTTCTCTAATTCCTTATCAGAGAAAATATTCTTAACGCCTGTCTGTGCGTCATCAAAGTTACCCTTGATTCCGATTACATATGTATTGTCACCCTTCTGTGTTACCATCTGTTTTTCCTGAATTGGGCTGACTCCAGACTTTGGATAGAATACGATGATCTTTGTTCCCGGTACATCTGCAAATCCTGCTAAAGCCGCTTTTCCTGTGTCTCCGGATGTTGCTGTTAAGATCACGATCTCATTCTTTACATTATTCTTTCTTGCTGATGTTACAAGTAAATGTGGCAGAATAGATAATGCCATATCTTTAAATGCGATGGTTGCTCCATGGAATAATTCCAGATAATATGCTCCATCTACTTTCTTTGTCACTGCGATCTCTTCTGTATCGAATTTGCTGTCATATGCATTATTAATGCATGTCTTTAATTCTTCTTCTGTAAAATCTGTAAGGAATTCTTTCATGACTGCATAAGCAATTTCCTGATAGGACATCTTTGTCAGATCTTCCAACGATACATTTAATTTTGGAATGCTGTCTGGTACAAATAATCCTCCATCGCTTGTTAATCCTTTTAAAATAGCTTCAGAGGCGGTTGCTGTTTCTTCACTATTTCTTGTACTGTGGTATACTAAATTCATATTTCCCTACCTTTTCTTCTATTAAATATACGTGTTTCTGTTGGTTTTTGATTATAGCATATGTTGTTCCTGTCTACAACTGATTTTCATGAACTATATCTTATACAATTACAAATGTCAGCATGAGACGGACACCACTGATCAATGCTTTTTCATCAAAATCAAACTTTCCATGATGGTTTGCAGGGTGGTCGCCGCCACCGATAAATGCAAAACATCCATCCATTTCTTCCAGATAATTTGCAAAATCTTCTCCTAACATCATTGCTTCAACATGGGTAAACTCTGACGGATCAAAGACTTCCCCTGCTTTCTCCATGACATCTTCTACAACACCCGGATCATTGATCAGTGCCCCATGGCTTGATTGTTGAAAATCAACCGAAACATCTACTCCATACATCTGTTCATGGGCTTTCGCGATCTCTTTGACTCTGTGCTCGATCATCTCCTGAGCTTGTCTGGAAAATGTTCTTGCAGTCCCTTCGATCTTTGCTTCCCCTGCGATCACATTTCTCGCTGTCCCGGCTTCGACCTTTCCGATCGTTAAAACTGCTGGATCTAATGGATTTAAATTCCTGCTGATGATGCTCTGAAAATTCATAACCATGGAAGATACTGCCACTGCAGTATCAATCCCTTCATGTGGTTTCCCTGCATGTCCTGATCTTCCGTATAAATGAACTGCCAGCCAGTTTGTCGCTGCCATTCTTGGGCCTGCTTCCAGTGAAATCTTGCCAGACGGTATACCGTTAAAAATATGGACTCCATAAATGCGTTTCACACTGTCCAAAACTCCTGTCTTCAACATGAATCTGGCTCCTTCTGCGGTTTCTTCCGCAGGCTGAAATACAAGATATACTCTGCGGTCAAGTTCTGATTCATGTTTCTTCAATATCTTTGCTGTTGCAAGTAAGATTGCTGTGTGTCCATCATGTCCACATGCATGCATACATCCGTGATTCAAAGATGCAAAATCAAGTCCTGTCTCTTCCTGTACTTCCAGTGCGTCCATGTCTGCCCTTAATGCAATCGTTTCTTTCTTGCCATTGCCAACAACTGCAATGATTCCTGATGGATCAAAAATCTTATAAGAAATCTCCCATTCTTCCAGATGTTCTCTGATATATTCCATCGTCATCGTTTCATGAAATGCTATCTCAGGACAACGGTGCAGTGCTCTTCGAAATTCGACCACTTCTTCCTGTATCGCATATGCTTCTTCATTTATATCCATATTGATTCCTTTCTTTGTTTCCTTACCTTCCTGTGATCTTCATGATCAAAGCTACGATCACACCGATAATGATCACGGGTCCTAACACAACCATCATTGCACTAAATATATGAAATAGTAAATAAATGATAAAAATAAATATGATCACTGACAGTAGACATCCAAGTTTGAACTTTGTAGAATTCATCGTAAAAATATGTGTGTTACCGCCAAACATATCTTCTGGTGTTCCTTCATCCTGTTCCTCTTCGTAATACTCTGTCTGTACATAGTCATCATCCTCACCTTTGGCATCAATGATCGATCTGGCGATCAGTCTCGGACTTCCTAATTCATTCAATACATCCTGTTCGTTCTTTCCATTTCGGATCTGCTCATTGATATAATCCTCATAGTAATTCATGTTCTCCTGAATCACTGCCTGTGATACCATTCCCTCTAAGGAAGATCTTAACTCCTCCATAAATTGTCTTTTTGTCATATATCATTCTCCATCTTTATTGTAGAAAATCTCTGATTCCTTTAATACATGGCAGACACCATCTTCAATCTGGATCGTTGTCACACCACAGTTTTCCTGTCTTGGCGCATGCCAGTATTCCTTAATCTCTCTCTGATAAATATATGTAAGTAAGCTGTGGATCCATGCTCCATGAGAAAATACTGCTATATGTTGATATTTTTTCTCATTTGGCAAGATCATATCATTGAAAAAATCAGATGATCTTGCGATCACCTCTTCGTGTGTCTCACATCCTTCAATTTTTTTAAATTCTTCTGGCGCATCAAAGAATTTGAGAAATGGATCCTGTCTTTCTCTCAATTCCTTTAACGTTGCACCCTCAAACGATCCAAAACACGCTTCTTGAACCCGTTTATCTTCATATAGCGGAATATTCCTGCCTCCAAGAATGATCTCTGCTGTTTCCTTCGCACGTTTCAACGGACTGGTATATGCGATATCAAATGGAATATGTCTAAGACCTTCTCGCGTAATAAATGCCAATTCTCTTCCATATTCATTCAATTCGATGTCTGAACTTCCCTGAATCTTAAATTCCTTGTTCCAATCTGTTTCTCCATGTCTGATCAAATATAATTTCAAACCAAGCACCTCCAATTTACCAATAGCATACCTTATTTTTTAAATCGAGTCCAGTCTTTCTTCCTTGTGCAATTTTTTGTAAAAATGTGAAAAAACTATGGAATTTTTAACGAACTTTGCTATACTAAAGATATACATATAAACTAAAATTTTAGGAGAGAAAATTATGAACATTCATGTTGGAGACGAAATCGAATTAACAGAAGAAGTAGTTCCAGAAAACACTGCTGAGAAATGGGGAAGCGGAAGCCTTCCTGTTTATGCCACACCTGCCATGATCTCTTTGATCGAGCAGTCTGCAGTTAATCTACTAGCTGGAAAACTTGAGGAAGGACAGACTACTGTTGGAACAAATTTAAACATTGCGCATGTTTCCGCAACACCAGTTGGTGGAACGATCAAATGTCATTGTTCCTTAACAGAGATCGACCGCAAACGTCTGGTATTCCATGTAGAAGTAACTGATAACAAAGGGCGTGTTGGAATCGGTACTCACGAAAGATTCATCGTTGCCAGTGAACCTTTTATGGAAAAAGCAGCTAAAAAATTAGAAGATTAATTTTTAACTCTGTGTACGCAAAAGGTGCCGGAATTCTTATTCCGACACCTTTTTCTTATCTTCTTATCTGTTTGTTCCCTTTAAGATTGGGGAAATCTTCTTGTAGATAAAGAATGTGATCACAACACTGCACATTCCTTTGATAAATGTAAATGGCATATTAAACCAGATCAATGCATCCCATAATGTCTTTACATTCTTGTTGATCGCCTGATATGCTCCAAGAATTGCCTGCATTGGCATGAAGTTTGTGTATACTGGATATACAACAAAGTAGTTTGAAAATACACTGACTACTGACATCAGGACTGCTCCTGCTAATGCTCCGATCATTGCACTCTTCTGTGTTTTCTTTCTCTTATAAATAAGTCCTGCTGGTAATACAAAGCATACACCTAAGATAAAGTTAGATAGTTCTCCGACTCCACCTGTCTGTGTATGAAGAAGGTTGATCGCATTCTTGATAAAACATACTGCAATTCCAGATACCGGTCCCATCGCATATGCTGCTAGTAATGCTGGAAGTTCGGAAAAGTCAAACTTGATAAATGGTGGTATCAACATTGGAATTGGAAATTCCAAAAACATCAGCACAGTTGCTAATGCTCCTAACATACCTGTCACTGCGATCGTTCTGATATTGAACTTCGTTCTCTTCATTGTCATTGTGTCTCCTGCCATGATAATTCTCCCTTTCTGATTTAAAATCTTAGATTTATAGGGTCTCCCTATAAATTAAAAAATCCTGTCCATTTATCTACATAAACGACAGGGCTTCTGACTTGATCACATATCTTCTATCTGCATAACATCTTAAGATATGTCATCCAACTACTTCTTTCATCCAGACTATACTGTTGGTTCAGGATTCTAACCTGATCGGCCAAACGCTCGCGGACTTACCTCTCTTGGAGTATCACCGCCAGTCGAGAATTGATACTTTCGTATCTCACTCTGCCCTGAAGTTGGAGAATCAATCTTCTCTACTTCAATATTCAATTACCAGAAAATGAAAGTGTTTCCTGTTTATAAATTTTATTATAATAACTCCTGTCTGTTTTGTAAAGTCCCATTTCACATTTCCTTATCTTTACACAAAGATTATTATTTGTTAAAATATACACAAGCAAATTTGCTTTATTGTATGAATTGTTAAGGAGAAAACAACTATGGGAATGCACAAAATCGCTAAAATGCCTTCTCCAGAGGAACTAAAAGAAGAGATGCCTCTGAGTGAAGAAGCAAAACAAATCAAAGCTGCAAGAGACAAAGAAATCCGTGATGTATTCACAGGCGCATCTGATAAATTCTTAGTTATCATCGGGCCATGTTCTGCAGATAATGAAACTGCTGTTATGGATTATCTCGGACGTTTGGCAAGAGTTCAAAAAGATCTTGCTGATAAGTTACTGATCATCCCTCGTATTTATACAAACAAACCTCGTACAACAGGTGACGGATACAAAGGTATGGTTCATCAGCCAGACCCTGAGAAAGCACCAGATATGGCTAGTGGACTTCGTTCTGTCCGCAAACTTCATATGGAAGCATTAGAAGAATTCCATATGCCTGCTGCAGACGAAATGCTTTATCCAGGAAACTGGCCATATATGGAAGATCTTTTGTCTTATGTTGCCGTTGGAGCTCGTTCTGTAGAGAACCAGCAGCATCGTTTAACAGTTAGTGGATTTGATATTCCTGCCGGAATGAAGAACCCAACTGGTGGTGACTTAACTGTTATGATGAACTCTATCACAGCTGGACAGCACCAGCATGATTTCATTGCAAATGGATATGAAGTCAAGACAGATGGTAACCCTCTGACACATGCCATCTTACGTGGATCTGTCAACCGTCATGGAAACAATATTCCAAACTACCATTATGAAGATCTGACTCGTGTTGCTTATATGTACGAGAAATTCCAGTTAAAGAACCCTGCTGTTATCGTTGATGCAAACCACTCTAACTCTGGGAAACAATGGGATCAGCAGCCTCGTATCGTACAGGAAGTTCTTCACAGCAGAAGTTTCTTACCTGAGATCAAATCTCTTGTTAAGGGTATCATGATCGAAAGTTATATCGAAGATGGCAACCAGTCCATCGGTAACGGTGTATATGGACAGTCTATCACTGATCCTTGTCTTGGATGGGACAAATCTGCTGCTCTGCTTTACCGCATGGCAGATTATATATAGAAACGTATAAGATCCTAGATATATCACTTCCAAAGGTTCAGGATTCCTGACATGATCGACGGATTGATGAAACTTTCCAGGATGCATCCCAGTATTATAAATGTTATTTCAAACCAAATACTGAAACGAAATAAGAAGGAATGTCTCTGTTCATAGAGCATTTCTTCTTTTTTTTGGGCATAAAAGTTTCGCTTGATCAGCAGCAGCAAGGTGATCACATAACAGATAAAATGTGGAAATAAACTCATAAATACAAGAACCAGTCCTTTGATGCCCATTTGCACGATCTGCAAAGATAACATTGATCCAAAGAAAAATGCCATACAAAATGCAAAACTGTATAAAAAAATCCAAGGTTGCAAAAGATATGCCCCCAGATAAATAAATGCATATTGTTTTCCCCTTTTAAACAAAATATAAAAAAACAGACTGATACTTGCTTTATATAGATCCGTATTATTTAAAACCAGTGATCTTACGGTACCTCCATATGCGAGATAATCCTGGTATACAAAATTCGTAAATACACTCCCAAAGATTAACCCAATGATGATCCATAATCCTGAAAAGAATTTCTCTTTTTCCACAATTTTTTCCTCCTGTCATATCTTATGCAGTGCCTGTCTTTTATATTCTGTTTTCCTGATCTTGTCTTTTATTTCTCCATGTTCAGATATCCAAGAACTCCTGAAATTGTTTTTGCATCAATGATCTTTCCAGAAAAGATCATATCTTTGATCTCATCGATTGTATATTCTTCTACATCGATAAATTCATCCTCATCCAAATGCTGTTTAGACAGCTTTAGATCAGTTGCAACATAAATCGGAATCTTTTCATCACAAAAACCAATGGCTGTGATCACGGTCATTAGGTGGGTCATTTTTCCAGCAATAAAACCTGTTTCTTCTTCAATCTCTCTTGTAACACACTCCAGAGGTGTTTCCCCGGGTTCAATTCCACCTGCCGGGATTTCCAGTGTTTCCTGATCAAGGGCATTACGGTATTGTCTTACAAGTAAGATCGTTCCTTTATCTGTAACAGGAACAACAGCTGCTGCCCCTTTATGTTTGACCAGATCCCATGTGACAACTTTGCCGCTTGGAAGTTTTACAATATCCTCATAAAATCCAACAACTTTTCCCTGATGTATCAGATGTTGTTCTAGTTTCTCGTATCCTTTCATAAAAAATCTCCTTTATTTATACTTTTGACACTCACGTTATAAATTGGAAAAAGCGATAGATTTCTCTATCGCTTCTTGTTATTTCGCATAGTCAACAACTCGTGACTCTCTGATCACATTGACCTTGATCTGTCCTGGATAATCCAGATTCTCTTCGATCTGGTTTGAGATATCTCTCGCCAGTAAGATCATATCATCGTCACTGATTTGTTCAGGAACTACCATAACTCGAATTTCTCGACCTGCCTGAATTGCAAAAGTTTTATCAACACCCTGGAAGGAGTCTGCGATCTCTTCCAGCTGTTTTAATCTTGTTGTATAACTTTCCAGTGTCTCGCTTCTTGCACCTGGACGTGCTGCTGAGATTGCATCAGCTGCCTGTACCAGACATGCGATCAATGATTCTGGCTCTTCATCCCCATGATGAGATGCCACTGCATTGATGACAATTGGATTCTCCTTATACTTCTTACACAGATTCACACCAAGTTCTACGTGAGAACCTTCTACTTCGTGGTCGATGGATTTACCAATGTCATGAAGCAGACCTGCTCTCTTGGCCATTCTCACATCGACACCGATCTCTGCTGCTAAAAGTCCGGATAACTGAGCAACTTCCATGGAATGCTTTAACGCATTCTGTCCATAGCTTGTACGGAACTTCATTCTTCCAAGAAGTCTGACAAGTTCTGGATGGATTCCATGAACCCCAAGTTCTAATGTTGCTGCTTCCCCTTCTTCGCGCATCATAGTTTCGACTTCTTTTGTAGCTTTCTCAACCATCTCCTCGATGCGTGCTGGATGGATTCTTCCATCCACGATCAATTTCTCTAAAGCGATTCTTGCGATCTCGCGTCGAACCGGATTAAAGCTTGACAGTACAACAGCTTCCGGTGTATCATCGATGATCAATTCAACTCCCGTAGCGTTCTCAATGGAACGGATATTACGTCCTTCACGACCGATGATCCTTCCTTTCATCTCATCGTTTGGAAGCTGTACCAGCGAAATCGTTGTCTCTGCCACATGATCAACTGCACACTTCTGAATTGCAGTTACCACATATTCCTTGGCTTTCTTTCGGGCATCTTCTTTCGCTCTTGTCTCCATTTCTTTGACATACATTGCTGTCTCGTGTTTCACATCTTCTTTTACTGCTGATAATAATTGCTCTTTTGCCTGATCAGAGGTCAACCCAGAAATTCTTTCCAGTTCCTGTAGATGTTTTGCCTGCAGTTCCTGCAACTGAGCTTTCTCTGTATCGATGTTCTTTTCTTTGGCTGTTAATGACTGTTCTTTGCGTTCCAGCACGGTTGCTTTCTTCTCGACAGTCTCTTCCTTAGAAAGAACTCTCTGCTCATACTTCTGCAGTTCTGCCCTGCGTTCTTTTGTCTCTTTTTCGAAGTCATGTCTCGCTTTTATAGTTTCTTCTTTTACTTCCAAAGAAGCTTCACGTTTCTTCGCATCTGCTGCTTTGATTGCTTCATCTATAATCTCTCTTGCTTTATCTTCTGCATTCCCGATCGTAATTTCCATTGCCTTCTTGCTTCTTGTATTCGCTACATAGGCAGATACCGGAACTGCGATAACCAGAGTTGCGATAATGGCTATAATAATACCAACCACAGGTTTCCTCCTTATTCAATTTTTTGTGTATTCACACTTATTTAATTTTATATGTTTTTAACATAAAAGTCAAGGAAGGGATACCTCTTCTGTTCGAATTATCATTGCTGTTTTTCCTTGGATCGTAAGTCCCCCTCCAAAATCAACGGAATCTCCTGTGATCAGATCAATCCCGCATCCTGCCTGAGCATCAAAATGTGCTGTAAATTCGCCATCACCACAGTTCATTGCAAAAATGATGCGGTCTTCATTCGTTTTTCTCTGGAATACAAGAACATCTGGTGCGATCGCTAATTGTAAGTAATCACCGTATTTTAAAGCTGGTGATCCAGCTCTTACTTTTGCCAATTGTGCGATATAGTTTGTTAATTCATTTTCTACTAAATCTTCTTTATGGATTCTTGGACGCAGGCTGTCATCACTTCCCTGTTCTTTCTTTCCTTCCATTCCCCATTCACTTCCATAGTAAACACCTGGAACTCCTGGCATCGCAAATTCCATTGCATAGATCAATGGTAAATGCTCTTTATCCTCTAACTGACTTGCGATTCTCTCCACATCATGGTTATCTACAAAATTATATAATGGAAGTCCTTTGTACAACGTCCATTCTTCTGGTCCAAACTGACGGTTTAGGGAATATCCGATCTCATGCATATTGTGTGTATTGAAACTTGAATACAAACCTTTATAACATTCATAATTTGTCACAGAATCCAACAGCTCTGGATTCACAAGCTGTGTGTAATCACCATGAAGCATTTCTCCGATCATCAAAAATTCTGGTTTCTTGCTGTGAACAAAGTCAACCAACACTTTCATGAAATTGCGGTTTAACATATAAGCAACATCCAGTCTTAATCCATCAATCCCTAATTTATCGATCCACATTCCGACAGATTCTAATAAATAATTTCTAACCTGTTCGTTGTCAAGATTTAATTTGACCAGTTCAAAATGTCCTTCCCATCCTTCGTACCAGAATCCATCATCATAGCAGCTATTCCCATCAAAATTAATATAGAACCAATCTTTATATGGAGAATCCCATTTCTTTTCTCTCACATCTTCAAATGCAAAGAACTCTCTTCCGACATGATTAAATACCCCGTCTAAGATCACCTGGATTCCTTCTTCATGCATGGCATCACACATCTTTTTAAAGTCTTCATTGGTTCCAAGTCTCTCATCGATCTTCTGATAATCTTTTGTATCATATCCATGATCACTGGATGAAAATACAGGTGAAAAATATACTGCATTCATTCCTAATTTTTTAATATGTGGAATCCAGTCTATCATCTCGAGAATTCCATGAGATGGCTGCCCATCTGTTAATGCTCTTAGTGGAAACACTTGATAAATCATTAATTCGTTCATTTTCATAGTCTCTTTTCCTTTCTGTCACTCTGTGCTTTTTAACGATTCAACCATATCGATCTTCTTCAATTGGAAATACACGAAGGCATTTACAAGAATCGAAAAAGCGATTGTTAGTAAAATACTGTAAATATAGCTTTGCACATAAATCTGCCTTCCAAACATGATCAAGTCAACTTCTGTTGTGAAGATTACGTATTTGTGTAAAATAATTCCTAAAATAATTCCTGCGATCGTTCCAAGGATCGTTAAAAGGATATTCTCTCGATACACATACGCTCCGACTTCACCGTCATAGAATCCAAGAACTTTGATCGTTGCAAGTTCCATTCTACGCTCGGAAATGTTAATGTTATTTAAGTTATATAATACCACAAATGCAAGAAGTCCTGCAGATACGATCAGAACAATCACCACAATATTTAAGTTATTGACCATATCTGACATTGTCTTCTCATCGTCGGCACAAAAATGCAGTGTTGAGGCTTCATCTCTTGCAAGAATCTGTTTTCCATTTTCCTGCATCTTTTTCTTAGATATATTCTTTTCAATACAATATATACCTGTCGTTTGTGCTTTTTTATGATACAGTTTCTCATAAAGTTTTGGTGTCATGTAGACTTTATGCTGCATGTAATTTTCTGTGATCTGACTTATTTTTGCTGTAATCTGTTTATCTCCAGACCGTTGGATCTTGATCGAATCTCCTTTTTTCACACCAAGCAGGGACGCTGCCTTTTCTGTTAAGATGATCCCATCATCATCTAACTGATACTTTGTTTTACTCTTTCGATCCTGAAGGCTGATATAGCCATTCAGATCTTTTTTGGACATTGGCTGGATCATCGTTGCATCCTGTTTTTTCCCATTAGCACGGATCGTCACTGCAGATTCGCTTACTTCTATCAAATCTGTCATATGTTCTTGTTTCTTTGCATACTGGATCAGATCTTCTTTCTTTGTCTCGCTGATCCCGTCTTTGTGTGTGATCGAGAAATCATAAGTAATGATCTCCCCATACTGCTTTTCTGAGATTGCTGAAATCGAATCTTTGATTCCAAATCCTAAGAGTAATAATGCCATACATCCGCCGATTCCAAAGATCGTCATAAAGAATCTCTTCTTGTAGCGGAAGAGGTTTCGCATCGTTGCTTTCCAGATAAAACTTAATCGTTTCCAGATAAATGGAATCCGTTCTAACAAAATCCTTTTTCCTTCTTTTGGAGCAACTGGACGCATCAGCTGTGCAGGTTTTTCTCTTAATTCTTTATAACATGCAGATAATACTGCTAAAACAACAACTCCAACCGCCAGTCCACCTGCCATCACAGAATATTCGATCTCTAATGGCGTATAGACATCTCCCAGTCCTGTATACATCATTTTATAAGCGTTAATGATGATCCATGGAAGCAGTTTTTCACCGATCACTGCCCCTAGAATACTTCCACTAAGCGTTGCTGCGAGGGCATAGGTCACATATTTCATTGCAATATGAACTCCACTGTATCCCAATGCTTTCATCATACCGATCTGTGTTCTCTGCTCTTCGACCATACGTGTCATCGCTGTTAAGCTTACCAGTGCTGCAACTAAGAAAAAGATGACCGGTACCACTCGTCCTAACGCTGCAATTCTGTCTGCTTCCTGTCCGTATTCCACATAAGACTGCATCTTCTCACGGTTTAAGACATACCATTTCCCTTTCTTGATATCCTTAACATCCTGTCTGGCATCTGCAATCTTCTGCTCGGCTTCCTTGAATTTCTTTTCTGCTTTCTTTCTTGATCTCTTTAATTTTTTCTCCCCGGATGAAAGTTTTGATTCTGCTTTTGCAATCTTTTTTTCTCCGGAGGTGATCTGTTTTCTTGCTGATACTAATTTTGCTTCATTTGTTTTGATCGTTTGCTTTGCTTTCTTTAGCTGGCTGCTTTTTTGATCCAAGGTTGTTTCAGCCTTTGCAATCTTTGTCTTTGCCCTGCTGATCTGTTTTTTCCCTGCATTAATCTTGCTTCTTGCTGTCTTGATCTGTTCTTTTCCTGCATTAATCTGTGCTAAGGAAGCTTTCGCTTCTTCCTGTGAGATCATTCCAGCCTGCATGGCACCCTGAATCTGCTGTTCTTTTGTCTGTAAGTTCTTCTCCTGTGTCTTTAGCTTTGCCTCCTGTGTTTTTAATTCTTTGCTTTTTGACCGAATTGTTTGTTTCTGTGTCTTTAACTGCTTTCTGGCATTCTGAATCTGTCTGATTCCTGACTGATACTGAGCTTTTGCATTCTTGATCTGCTGCTCTCCATCAGAAATCTCTTTCTTGCTTTTCGCTAATTTTGCTTTGGAATCTTTGATCTTTTGTCTGGATTTCTTTAGCTTTTTCTCGGCTTGATCTAGTTTCTTATATGCTTTTTTTCGTTCTTTTTTGAATTTCTTTTCTTTCTTGTCGATCTTCTCTTCGGCTTCTTTCTGAACAGATCTTAACCGTTTCTCATTTTCTATTTTGGAAATATCTTTGATCTCTTCTTCCAGCTGTTTTACTTTGTTTTTGTAAGCATCACTGTAAGCTCTCTCTTGCTTCGCTCCCTTCGCAGTCAGATAAACTTCTGTATAGATATCTGAGGAAAATTCTGATGGTTGCACCACAATAAAGCCTGACAACGTTCCCGTTCCAATGCCAGTGCTTCCTCTGGATCTTGAAAGATATTCTGATGAACTTCCGATTCCTGTGATCTTATAGGTTGTATCTTTCAGAGTATCCTTAAGATCATCTTCATTTCCAGAAGATAAATTTAAAACATCCCCTTTTTTCAGATCATTTTGCTGGGCATACCATTCATCTACCAGACATTCTCCCGATGCTTGTGGAAGTTTTCCATCTATGATCGTTATCTGGTTTAATTTATCAGTCTTCCCCATAACTTTGATCGCATGTTCTTCGTCACTTCCCTGCTTCCTTGCGATCACATCTACAGAATGTCCTCCTTCGACCGACTGCACATTTTTTAACTTCCGAAGGGCTGTCAGATTCTCTTCTGAAATCCCAAGTGTTCCCATGACTTTGACATCCATCAGCCGACTTCCATCAAACTGGTGGTCTGCTGTGATATGCATATCTTTTTGTGTCACACGGATTCCTGAATAGAATGCAACGCCCAGTACAACGATAAAAAAGATTGATAAAAATCTCGGAAGGGTTCCTGTGATCGTTCTGTATATATCTTTATGTAATGCCGTTTTCTTCATACGCATTTCCTACCATTCAATCGTCTCCACCGGCTGAGGGTGTTCGTTTATCGTAATATTGCTGATCTTTCCGTTCTTCATCTCGATCACACGGTCTGCCATCGGTGCGATCGCAAGGTTATGTGTGATCACAACCACTGTTTTTCCTTTCTTGTGACAGGTATCCTGCAATAATTTTAAAATAGATTTTCCTGTCTGATAATCCAGAGCACCAGTTGGCTCATCACAGAGCAAGATCTTTGGATTCTTTGCCAATGCACGTGCAATAGAAACTCTCTGCTGTTCCCCACCAGATAACTGCGCAGGAAAATTATTCAGACGGTGTCCAAGTCCCACATCTTTTAATACTTCTTCTGCTTTCAGAGGATTCTTACTGATCTGAAGTGCCAATTCTACATTCTCTGTTGCAGTAAGATTGGGCACCAGATTGTAAAACTGAAATACAAATCCTATGTCATCTCTTCTGTATGATGTCAGCTGCCTGCTATTAAATGAGCTGATATCAACACCGTCAACGATAACATGTCCGCTTGTAGCCTTGTCCATTCCCCCAAGAATATTCAATACGGTTGTTTTTCCGGCACCACTTGGTCCGACAATGACCACAAATTCGCCTTCGTTTATTTCAAAATCCACGCCATCTACAGCATGAATTTCGACTTCTCCCATATGATAGGTTTTTTTCACATTCTGAAACTCTACTAATCTACCCATACGCCTACCTCTGTATATAGTATATTTTGACAGTTCCCTTATATATTCAATAATACCATCTTTTTCAGGTTTATATATAAATAAAAAATAAAGTTTGTCTAAATATATTATATTCGTTTTTTTCTACATACGATCCTGCAGCTATGTATCATTTATTCTTCTCACAGGCTGCACATGGTAGTCAATCTGTTTTGCGGGTTTGTGAACCGTATCCAAGCATTACCGTGTCTGCAAATAATATACACAGGCAGGATTCATTCTTAAAGTACGATCACTGCAGCATCAAGCCCCTCAACTTTTCCATCAAACGGCTCATCTCTAAGTAAATTATATTTTCCCTCATACTCACTAAAGTTCTTTGCATTACTGCTACAATTAAAAATCAAGGCAATTGTCTCTTCGACATTTTTCCTGATCAGGACAATTGTTTCTTCCTCATCCTTTGTAATTGCCCCGATCAGTTCGCCTTCTGAAATACACGCATGTTTTTTTCGAATCCAAAGCAGCTGTTTATACCATTCATACATCTCTTTGTCCTGATATTCTTCATCCCAGTACATGCCCCGCCTGCAATCCGGATCGTTTGCCCCTGGCATCGCAAACTCATCTCCATAATAAATCATAGGCATTCCCGGCAATAACAGCTGAAAAGCCGCTGCCAAATGCTGTTTTTTCTTATTGCCATTACAGAGATGTAAAAATCTTGCTGTATCATGGCTGTCAATCAGATTCCACATAAGAGGATAACATTTTTTATTTAAACGTCCCTTCAAATATCCCAGATTCTGTACAAACTGACTGACATGGATCTTCTCATCTGCCAGCAGATCGATCAGATTCAGATAAAACGGATAGTTCATGACCGTATCCCATTCATCTCCCTCAAGAAAATCTCCTGCATAATGCCAGATTTCTCCAATGATCAGCATATCCTTTTTTACAGCCTTGACCGCTCTTCTAAAATTCTTCCAGAAATAATGACTGATCTCGTCTCCTACATCCATTCGCCATCCGTCAATATTACATTCCTTAATCCAATAGCACGCAACATCTGTAATGAATTTCTCAACTTCAGGATTTTTCAGATTTAGCTTAGGCATTCCGCCATAGTATCCGAAGCATTTATAGTTTGGAATCTCTCCTCTTTCACTTTCAAGTGGAAATTTCTCAATATAATACCAGTCCAGATATTTTGATTTTTCTCCCTTTTCCATGATATCCTCAAATGCAAAAAATTCTCTTCCTGTATGGTTGAACACTGCATCCATGACGATTTTCATTCCACGCTTATGAGCTTCCTGTACCAGTTCCCTGAGATCTTCTGTCGTTCCAAATGATGGATCGATCTGATAATAATCAATGGTATCGTACTTATGACTTGAATTTGATTTAAAGACAGGTGTCATATACAAAACATCGATTCCCAGATTCTGAACGTGATCCAGATGTTCAATTATTCCTCTGAGATCACCATGCAGATCATCCATAGACGAAATTGGTGCTTTATACCATTGTTCCTTATCTACCTGCTGCGATGCTGCAAAACGGGCCGGAAAAATCTGATACACGACCTTATTTGCTGCCCAGTCCGGCACCTCAAACATTTCTTCTTCCCGAAGATTCTGCGGACAATCAAACATTCTGTCCCTGTTTGTGATACATTCCTTAGAAAACTCATAATTGCCATAATATATTTTTTCACCCTGCGTGTCCGTAAATTCAAAATAATATCTGAGACATATCAGATGCATCTGAAGCTGTGCTTCATAATAATCATGAAACTGTGAAGTGGCAATCTTCTTCATCAGAATAGTCTTCCGCGTATCCTTGCACTCCATTGGTATATACTTATCTTCACAGTGAAGGATAATCTCCTTCATGTCATCTTTTTTAACCTGCACACGTATCACAAACAGATCCTTATCAATTGCGTAACAGAATCTTTTGTCCATATCATGATAAATTGCTGAATATTCCATAATAACCTCCATTCTTACGTGTGAAAAATCTTATTTTTTATACTATTTCCCCTCTACCTGTTCTTTTTCCTGTATTTTAGCTTACTTTTTCAAATAATTCTAACGTGCCAAAGGTCGGATGTCGATGGTTTTTTGACCATTATTTACTCTAATTTATCACAAGTAGCAGGAAAAGCAACTATCCATTTCGCTCTGTAAAATGTTTATGGAAAATTCATTCGACAAATCATGCTTTCCGAACTAAAATAG
>OHUP01000315.1_pt1 | contig 19018 bp, 18 predicted proteins | sample 1579221 | NCBI WGS metagenome assembly OHUP01 (sample SAMEA3882555, study PRJEB24775) | human gut metagenome | biome: human-associated habitat; feature: intestine environment; material: feces | place: Netherlands | collected 2009/2010 | reverse complement strand
ATAGCAGCTTCTGTGAGCCGCCCAGCACATCCAGCCCACGGTCATCGTACAAATGGTAGAGGAACGGCCCCGGCCCAGCCAGATAGACGCTGGACACAAAGCCGTTCCAGCCGCCGATGTCCCCCAGAATGATTTCCCGAAGAAGCAGCTCTGGTTGAAAGCTGATCTTGCTGAGATCCCAGTAAAACTGCACTTGTGCATGGGTATCCCCATCTTCATCCTGCTCTGTGGCCGAAAGTTGTTCATCGGGAACTGGGAGGCCCACTCGCTGCCGGATAACGGTCAGCAGGGACTCGGCGGGTTCTTCATCGGGATACCCGTCGATCCGCAGAAGGTCCGGCACCGCCGGAAGTGCCCGATAGATCGCGGCGGCTCGGTCCAGCGCCCCCTGAACATAAGCGGGGTTGGTTTTCAGCTTCGCCGCACGCCTATCCAGATAGATTGGTTCCTCCCCGCCGATCTTAAAACGAATGCCCACCGGTGCATGGTAGAACAGAGGGTGTTCCAGCCCAGCCATGCCCAGATCATGTAAAATGTGTTCAAACCGCTTTGCCAGCATGGTATCCCTCCGTTCTCATGTCATTTCATACAGCAGAGCAGCATCGCCCTGCACCAGTTCCAGATGGGAGCGCAGCGTATTAAGCCCGCTTTGCACCGCCTCGGTGGGCAGATCCCAGTCCGGGGCAATTTCAGCGGCCAGCTCCGAGAGATCCTGCTCCCGCAGAGCTGCCAGCAGTTGAGACGCCAGCTCTCCCTCCAGCAGAGCGCAGTCCAGGGTGTCTTCCGTCTGGGGAGCAGGAAAACGGACATCCAGATCCAGTTCGCTCTCACACCAGTCCCAGATGGCCATATAGACCGCGCCGGAGCAGTCACCGTCGGACAACTCCTGCCGCTGGTTATTTTTTATCAGATAAAAGGACGCGATCTGTGACATGGTGGTTCCTCCTAAATGTTATTCGCTTCCATCAGCCCTTCGGCCTGCAACCGGATCACATAGAAAGCCCGCACCCAGTCCAGTTCCTGCTCCATGGAGTCCTCCAAAGCCAGCAGGCGGCGCTTGCCAAGCCTGCGATCCAGAAGGGCAAAGATACGGACAAGGGGATTCTCGCTGACAAGGCTTTTCTCGATGCTCTGGTTGTCAAAGATCCCAAACGCCTCATAGAACACCTTTTGGTCAAAGGTGCCCTGCTCCAGCGCATAGGCATGAGCCTGATTGATGGCCTCTTTTGCGGAGTCGTGATCTTTCAGCGTGGTGGAGCGCAAGTGATGAAATTTCGTCCACACATTTTCAAAATAGGTGTAGTAGTTGCTCCGCAGCACTTCCACGCCGTCCACACGAATGGCGGCCCGGCCCTCATGGTCGGCGCTTTTGCTGTAACTGGTGGCAAAATACTGGATGTGGCCCCGGAGTGCCGGGCACAGGTAGTCATTCTCCAATTTGTTCCGGATTCCACTCCAAGTGGATACTCTACTGTTTGACATAGGTGTTGTTTCCTTTCTGCTGATTCCTACTGCTTTTGGAGATACTCCCGGAAGCATTCGATGAACTCCCGATTCCGCTTAGGGACATCGAACCCCTTCCGATGGGGGAAGAACCCCTCCTGTTCCACATCGTCCAGCAGCTTGGGCAGATTGGAAAACCGGGCAAAGAATGGTAGTGCATAGTCCTGGATCTGCCCGGAAATTTCCTGGATAGAGCGTTCCCGCTCCAGCAGAGTAGATACCTCATAGCGGGGGAAGTCATCATACCGGTGGGTCAGCCGGGCGATGGAGGTACCCACGATACCATCATAGGTTTCCTCCGTCCCTTCCTGCTCACTGCGCCACTGGGCAATCACCGGGGAACTCACATCGAAGAAGGCAGTAAAAGTGGTGGAGCCAAAGCGGATGGAGGGGGAAAAGTAAAAGGAGAACACAAAGATGCCGTCTTTTTTGTAGATGTCATTTTTGCTCTTGCGGTATTTGTAGCCCAGCGGGTTCAAAGGCTCCGCGATCCGCTCACAGGTATAGACGAAGATCTCACGGGGCTTGGTTCCCTTGGGAAAATCCTTCTTCTCCATGTTGCCACCTCAATCAAAATCCATCCAGACCAGGTGTTTTCCGCAGTGGAGGCACTGGAACAGATAGCATTGCAGATGCCCGCCATTGACAGATTCCCGGATCATTTCTTTTTGCTCATCGTCCCACATCGGATCGTCCAGTACCTCCTCCAGCACACCCAGGGCCCGCAGTTCCCTGGCACCCACATGGCCCAGGTAGGCGCAGTAGTCGCCGCAGTGGGCGCGCCAGTATTCCTGCTGCCAGCCGGAGTAGCCCGGGGTGCGGTGGATCAGCTCGTCCAGCTTCTCCGGATCGTCTACACCATCATCCACAGAGAAATCATCTTGAAAACTACCGTCATATTTCCGGGCTGCTTCGCCGTTGGCGATGCACTCTGGGCACAGATATGCAATATCCTCCACGGCGTAAAAGGGGGCTGTATAGAAAATATGGGTCGTCTTGCCACAGCAGTCGCAGACAACGCCGTCTGCGGATTCCTCAAAAGCCCCAGTTTCCAGAGGATTGGGGTGATACCGGAAGGCGGGCAGGCCCAGCTGGGCCTGCCGTTCCTTCTCTTTCTGCTTCTCCTCCGGCGTTTTGGGCCTGGGGAGGGCATAATGATTGCCCCAGTTTTCCGCATAGTCCTTCAAGATGCCCAGCCGCTTGAGGGTCTTCTTGTCGGAACGATTTCCGATTTGGCAGAGCAGTTCGTAGGCATCCTTCTTGAAGTCCAGCAGATCATACACATCCACCAGCACTTCCTTGGCCTGCTTGTCTTCCGACAGCTCCAGTTTCTCCTTGAAGGTATAGAGAGCACGGACACTGTCCGGATCTCCTTCTGTCTCCCGAAACTGCTTTTGGAGTTCAATATATTGCTTCAGGTATTCGTTCATGGTCACAATCTCCCATCAATCCCACCAGAAATACCAGACGGTGGACTGCCACAGGACATCTGCCAAGGAGCCAATGCTTCCATCCTCATTCTGATCCAGATCTGGGCAGAAACCATATTGCTCCACAGCCACCTCCATAGCTCTTTCCTTGGAGATCGGAGTTGGAAGTTCAAACTCCAATTCATCGTGGCTCATGGCGGCAGGGATGGCACCATGTTGCTCGAACCAATATTTCGCCACTGCCATCAGGTCCGGTGTGTCGGGACACTCATTCCAATTTCCAAAGGGCAGGTAGGCGAAGATCTCCCAGGGGTTCTTTACCGGAATTTTAGCCAGAATGAGCGGATATGTCATTCCGGTATCATCGTTCCAATAGTTTGCGAAGCGGTCGTTGGGTTCTCCGCCCTCCATCTCGCCCAGGACTTCCTCCTCCCAGTCCAGATCATCGTCCTCGGCTTCTTCCTTGCGCTGGCCGGTCAATTCCTCCAAAATCGCCTTTCCGTCCTTAACAGGAGCGGAGAGCATCTTCTTCCGGTACTCCTCTACCGTTTTGAGGTCAAATTCATAGCAGTCCGCATCATGCTCCGGGTCGGCGTTCATTACCAGACATTCCAACAGCGTTTCATCATCCGCCTGGATAAGTACGGGAACAAAGCCCTCCCGTACCCCCAGCCGCTGGGCGTAGCTGTATGCCGACATGATGGGGTCATCATCTGCCATGGATGGGAAATAGGTACACTCGCAGTCCAGATACTCCATGATGGCATGAGCCACTTCGGAAGGCTCCAGCGTGTCCTCGTCGAAGTCCTGTCCCTGCCAGTTTTCAAAGCGTTCCTCAATCACTTGAGCCATGGTCTGATAGTATTTCTCATCAAATGGGATGAATAAGTATGTCTCCTGTTGAAATTCATTGGAGTGGTATCGGGACGGACCAAAATATTTCAGGGCATAGTCATCAATGTCGGCAGGATAGTAGGGACTGTCGCCCTCTCCGTAGTAATAGCCTGCAAAGGCACGGCCTTGCTGATTGAACAGCACAGAGAACAGACAGCCGTCCAGCTCATCCCGGATAAACTCCCGCAGATCCACGCTGGCAGGGTCGGCTTTGACCTGTTTGGCCACTTCGCTGTATTCTTTCAGGAAGTCCTCGCCCATCAGGTCGTGCTCCATGCACCAGCGCAAGTAGATGGCCATGTGGTTATAAGCATTGATGGGGTCAATAGGCAGTTCCTTCTCCTCAATGCTCTCAAGGTGATAGGAAGCGTCGTCCATCTCACCGTCAAAATTATCATTGGAAAGGGTGCCACGGGTGATCGCATTCTGACGAGTGGGGTTTACAACAAAACTGATCCCCCTCATCTTGTTCAGCAGAGCGTCTACATCATGTTCCAGTTTATAGTCCAACTCGTCCTCATAAAGCGGAATGACCTGATAGAAGTTGACCTCCTCGCCGCCCGGCAGGGTGCAGACCTCGCCGCCCTCCTCTGTACTTTGGGGGCCGGTGAGAATGGCGGCACACAGCTTCGTATTTTCCGCAAAGTTCTCCTTGTTATCCATGGTATGTCCAAAGCCCAGCCAGGTATCGCTGGCAATGGGAAGGCGGGCCAAGGATTTCAGCAGGCGGATGGGCCAGTACCACTTTTCGTCTTTCATGGACTCCTGATCCAGCTTCCAGTCCGCAGGCAGGGCAATGGCCAGCTCCGCCCGCTCCAGCTTATATTCCGCCAGTTCCTCCGGCACATTCATCCGGTGAGCGCCCATGCCCATGGTGACCAGGGTGCAGTAGTCCCGCTCCTCAGAGGGCGGCACCACACAGATGTCCACATGGATGTCGGGAGAAACCAGCTCATGGAACACATTCTCGAACTTGCCGAAATACTGCTCAATGTGCTCCTCGACGGCTTCCATCTCCTCCTCGGTGTAGACTTCGGGATTACTGAATTCTTCCTCATCCTGCGTGTCATCATTGTCTGAGTGGTCGCAGCTGTCATCCTCCGGATCTCCCTTTATAGGCTCGTAACCGATCTTCAGGGTCATCTGTTCTTCTGGCAGAGAGATGCCGGGGCTGCGGGTGATGGTGTGCTTATCGTCCGCAGAAAAACCGATGGTCTCGCCGTCTTGCAGCGTCACATCACACGCCAGCACATAGGAGGCAAGGCTGGCCAAAAAGTCCCGCAGTTCCTCCGGCTCAGCGTCGGTGTTCAACACCTCCATTTCCTCCTTGCCAAACACATCCATGCCGTAGGTGTAGCCGTTTAGGCCCCCCTCGCTCCGGTACAGGCCGAACCAAACCCAGTTGAAGATGGGCAGTTCGTCCTTTTTGAGCATATCGGCAAGGCCCTCATAGAAACGAGGCTCAAATACCACGCCGCTGGTGTAGACACCGGTGGCGTATTTCTGCTTGCAGCACACTGCCATCGCCTTGGTGAACAGCTTACCTCGTTCCAGCAGTTTTTCCTCCTCGCCCAACACAGCCACCATGATATGGGCCTTGTGCGCTTTGGCCACTTCTACGGCCTCTGGCCACATATAGTTGTTTTCGGCGTTGATCTCTGCTTCATTGTCCGGGATGTGACCGTGGAAGAGTGTCACGATCAGCATCATATTGCCGACCCGCATTACCACAGCGTCATCGCTGTTCTCAACATCTTCGTCGCCCTCATCCGGCTCCTCATCTACGATGCCCCATTCTTCCCGTAGATTCCGGATCAACTGCTCCTTGTCCCATTCCGCTTTGGAGAGGAGCACAGACCCGGCAAAGGAGCCCTTACGGTCAGTTTTCTCCTCGTCGGCGTCATCCTCAAGATCCTCTACATCTTCATCCGGATCATAGAGGGATTCATGCTCCAGTCCGCGGACAAATTCCTCAAAGCTGTCTGTCAGATGGGTAATCTTGTAGTCGTTTTCCTGATCCACATGGACTACCGCAGGCTCTCCCTGGGGGCCACAAACCCGGTAGTCCAGGAAGATCATATCGTGTCCGGCGCTGGGACAGTCGCAGATGGCCACTCCGATGGCAGGATACTCCCACTCATCGATCATAAACTGGCTTCCCAGCTCTCCGCAGAGGGAGCAGCTCTTTTCCCGCCCGATGCCGAAAATGCCGGTGATGGCCACATGGTCTTCTGCCCAACAGGTCGGCTCATCGCAGGGATAGCAGGTATTCACCGGAATGCCGCCGTTGTGCTGCTTCATCAGCCAGATATAGGCGGCGGGCAGCTTATAGCCCAGTTCCTCCTCCACGCTGGCGATCAGCTCATCGGAAGGCGGATCGCTGACATACTCTTTCAGCGCATACATACTGTCGTCCCAGAAGTTGGTGAGGTCGAAGCCCTCGAAGGGGGTATCACCGGGCACGAATTTGGCCTTCTTCCGGCTGCGCTGGCGTTTCCGGATCTCCGCCTTACACTCCTGAATCACCGCCGAGGCATTTTCGTCCTCCGGGTCCAACTCTGCCCACCGCTGGGCGTAGGGAATGGCCTTTTCCTCCTGACCATAGAGATACTGATAGCCGTAGGCCATCCGCATATTCCACTCCGCCTTGTCCTGGCCTTCCTCCCGGACGGACTCCAGCACCTCGATGGCGCGGCACAGGGCCTTGTCTCCCTTATAGCGAGGGGTGCCCTCGTTATGGTCCCCGATAATGGCGTAGTTTTCCAGCGCCCGTGCCAAGGCGTAGGCGGTGCGATAGTTCCTCCAGTCCTCCGGGATGGCATTCAGTGCCTGGATACAGCGGGTGTACTCGTCTTCGTCGTTCCACTGCTCCAACTGAGCGAAGAATGCTTCGGCGTTCTGTTGGGTATAAGGAATATAGTCCATGCCCGTCAGCGCCTCGTCCAACTCGTCATCCTGATTCTCAGTTTCTGACCCAGCATCTTGTTGCTTTAGGGGTACAGAACCGGCTTCACGGCGGAAGGTGTGGAAGATGGCCCATGGGATGTCCGTGCCTTCAAAGAACTCTTTCGCCATGTTCAGCGCCTCTTGGATGTCCCAGGCGATGAAGTCCACATAGCCACAGTAGAGGCCGGTAGCCCCGCCGGTGAGAGTGAGCACTTCCGAACCATCCCCGCCGGTGAGCACTTCCTCCAGCTTGTCCCGGAAGTCGAAAATTTTCTGACTGCCTTCCTCCTCCCGCAGGGTATCCAGGGGATAGCAGAAGAAGCCCGCCACCGCGCCGTCGGCATGGAGATCGTCCATAAAATCATTGTCGGCATTCAGATAGCCGTTGATGAGCGGCACACAGCAGGTGGAACCGGCCATTACATCCAGCCGCCAATCGGCGTCCGGGTCCTGTTTGGGTTCCATTTTGTAACCAAGGTAGCTCTCCAGATAGGCTTCCGGGTCGGTGGAGAGCTCCAGGCCCTGCTCCCGCAGTTTGTCGGGCAGCTGGGACAGGAGGAAGGACGGCTCTGCCTTGGGTTCCTCCAGCACATCAAAGCTGTCTATGTATCTCATGTGGGGGATCTCGCCCAGCACTTGGTCGGTGAAGGTGGTGAGCATCCACCAGGCCCGGCCTTCCTCATCCCGGAGCATAGGCAGCAGCTTTTCACAGTAGGCGGAGATGGCGAAGCTGTTTTCACCCTGCTCCTCCAGCCAGATCTGCACATCATCCCCGGAGATGTCCAAGCCATTCTCAGTACGCAGACCGATGTTCTGGAGGGGCTGACGGCCCACCAGGATGTTCCAGTGCTCCAGCACCTCCTTGGGGGCGTGCTTCTGGAAGTAAATCAGCTCAAACAGCTTGACCTTGTCGCCCTCCGGGGTGAGGATCAACTCATGCTTTTCGCCATTGAAGCCCATCTCGAAGGAGATTTCGTCAAACGCCTGGTTCAAAGCCCCTTCCATTTGGGCCACGAGTTCTGCGCCGCGGGTGTGATCTTTGTCCTCATCCATCATCTGGCGCAATTCTGCTTCCATCTCGGCAAAGGTTTCCCAACAGTTCTCTGTCCGCTCCCGGAAGCACTCCCAGAACTGCGGCAGAGAAATACCCTTTTTGCACGAGTCAATTAGTTCCTCCATGTCCTGTCGGGTGTTGAGCTTAGGATCATCACCGGGATGCAGTTCCAGAGCTTTTTCAAAATGCCGCAGAGCGCGGCCCTCCTGATCCAGATAATAATAGGCATACCCCATACGGAAATTCCAGGAATAAGTATCTCCCAGTTCCTCCTCATGGGACTGCATCAGTTCCAGTGCCTGGTGAAGCAGCTTCCTTCCCTCCGGCTCGCTGGAGTCCGCCAGATTGTTGTAGGCGCGGGCCAGCTCCATATCCATTTCCGGGGTACGCTCCTCGGCAGAGATTGCCTCCAGTGCGTCAACGATTTTCTGGTGTTTGTCCTCCTCATGCCACTTCTGGCACTGCTTCAAAATATCCATATCAGGGTCCTCCTCGTCCTCATCTGGTTTCCAGTCTTTGATCTGCTGGAACACGCCATTTTCATCCCGCTCAAAGGCGCAGGGAGCGGGGGTGTTCAGCAGAGGAATGATGTCGGGATCGTCATTGCAGATCGTGTTCAGCTTGTAGATCCCGGCGTTGTTAGGGTCGTCCATGTACTCGTCGCTCTCATCACCGGCGGTAAAGCGCCAGCCGCTGTCCCAGCCGCCGTCCGGCTCCTCCCTGTAGCAGTAGCCCACCTTGCAGCCCTCCACTGTGATGCGGTTGGTGGCGATACAGCCATCGGCACCCTTCCAGTCGGGGAGCAGATCTTTTACATCTTCCGCCTTTACATGGTAGTTCCGGTTGCGGCCAGAGGCTTCGTACAGCTCCTTCCGCAGCATCTCCACCTGAGAAGCCATATCCGTGATTTCATCCTCGCCCATCATCTCGCTGATGTCGTATTCCAGCGGGGCATGGACAAAGTCCGCCAGGGCCTTGTCCATGGCGTCGTGCTCCTCTGGCGTGGCGGTGATGCGGATGCGGCGGGAGGAGGTGTTGTACTCATCCAGATCCTGGAGGTTCACACTGCCGCTGACGCTGCACTCCAGCAGGATGGCGGCCAGATCGGTGACCACATCAATGGCGAAGTGGAAGTCCATCTCCACGCCATCGGAGTGTGTAAACTCCAGATACTCCACGGTCTGGTGGAAGTTCCAGTTCTGCTTGTCCAGCCCGATCTTGGCGAAAATCTCGCTGAGGGGGATCTCCTCCTTTTTCTGATCCTCTAAAAATGCCACAAGGTTCAGACTGTCATCGGAACCGCCAATAAAGTTGCCCCAGTATTTTTTGATATACATTTGTCGTGCCTCCTGTTCTGAATCCAGTCGATCAATGAGCTGATTCAAGTGTTCCAACCACGCAGGAGCGATCTCACCGCTGTCCTCGTTCTTCCAAAGATCCACAATCTCACGGATGCCGTCCTCGTCCGGCACCTCGTTTTTGATGTCGGTGAGCTGCCGCAGCAGGAAAGCAAGGGCTTCTTTGGATGCTGTGAAACCGGTGACTTTATCCCATATAGCTTCTTCATGATCGTAGTCCAGCTTGCCATTATCCTTCCATTGGAAATACAGCTCCGCCAGAGCCATCGCAGTATTGTCAAAGAGGAAGTCGATTTGTGAGAAGTCAGCTCCCAGCATGACTTCCTCTTTCATCAGTTCGATCATCTCGCCCAGATCCATTACCGGATGCTCCGGTACATATTCATTTTTGAGGATGTCCAGTACATCCAACCCTTCGTCACGCTCTAATGCTTTTATGCCCCATGCTCCCATGTCGGCACCTCTCTTTCTTTATTTTGTATCAAGCTTCTATTGTCAATCATAGTTCTCCAACCGAATGATAGGCCGATAAAAGTCATAATCTCCGTTTAGTTCATTGTCCTCCTGCACTTCTGGCTTACAGTGGGGCGAACAGGGTAGGAAACCGAGAAATGGGCCCAGCCCACCGCAGATATTGCACCCGCCATCGCCGCCGCAGGTGGTAAGCCTATCAGCCTGCACCACTTCCCGCATATAGGGATCGTAGGCGATGGACAGGCCGAAGAAGTTGGGTTCCTCCATGTCATAGGGCCGGTTCTCATCCTCATCCATGTCCTCAAACCAGCGCAGACGCATGGAGTAGTCTAACCCATCTCCCCACGGGAACAGGGTCCGACACCCGCCGCCACACAGGTAGGCCCACTCGTCCGCCGTGGGCAGGGAGAAGCCCCTGTTTTCCAGCATGGCAAGGAGTTCATCGTAATCAGTGCGGTTATAGATCCAGGTCTGAAATCCATCTTCCGTCCGCTCAATACGGGCCGACTGATGCAAGGTAAGACTGCTGCTGTCACTCCAGGCAAAATCCCGGAACTCCTTCAGCCAGTCAGGGTGGGCAGTCAGCCTGGGATCGTCCATTTTGACTGGCTCCCAGTTAATTTCCTCCAACTCCCGGCCCACCAGCATGGGGCCAATGGCCGCTTGCCGGACGGGAGCCATGCTTTCCCGGATCATCTCCTCCGGGTTCTGCGGTTCCATTTCCCATTCCCGGAACAGATACTCCAATTCCTCCCGGCTCTCCTGATTCAGTCCCACGGCAAACTGCTCCCAGCCCAGGGTGACGGTATCGCCGGGGACAAAGACGAACTCCCGACCATCTTTCTTGAAGATGCCGGTGGTGCAGTTCTGGCCCCAGCGGTCAAAGGTATGTAGACCGAGAAAGGTCATATTATAACGAGCAGCCAGGCTTTCCATCAGTGCCTGCTTCTCGGTGGTTTCCATTTGATTAAATTGGGGGCGGAATAGTCTTTTGTTCATAACAAGTCCTCCTACAGCCTATCCAGGTTTTCCTGTAAATCGCCCTGCATCAAGTGCTGGGCAATGGCTTGGTTCAGTGCCTTATGGGGGTGATAGGCTGCCTGCTCTACATCGTGGAGGCACTCCTCCATCAATGCCTCCGGAGAAATGCCTTCCCGTTTGCCATAAAGATGGCCGAAGGCATAGCACACGGACTTGAGAAAGTCGAAAATATAGTCGTGATTTCCACGCATACTGGGCAGGTCGTTGAACGAGCCCATACCTCCGTATGCCCGAAGATGGTGGGCAACCTCCCGCCGCTGGTTCCAGTCCTGAATGTCCCGCTCCAACCAGTCGATCCAGTTTTGGAACTCTGGATGGTCTGCCAGAAGGATGGAGCGCAGACAGGTCAGAGCCTCGGTATAAATATCAGACTGTTTCATTGGCCATCGCTCCCCCAAATACCTCCATAGAGTACACCATCTTTTCCAAGGAACAACATCCGGCTGCGAAGCAGGCTGCACTGCTCCACAGCGACCTTGTTTCCGTCACAGGTGGGAATAGCCTCCTGTTTTTTCCCAAGGTGATCACCATGAGCGGTAAGGAAGTAGAATTTATCCCGTTGCTGGTATCCGCCTTGAAACAGGAAGGTATTGCCGGACGGGGCAACAGAAAAAGCTCCGCTTCCTTCGATTGGCAGTTCAAATACAAAGTCCTCTTTGAAGTTCGTCCGCACCAGCCGGAATTCATCGTAATAATAAAACCACAGGTTTTCTTCTTCGTCCAGGCTGATGGCGTAGCAGTCATAGATGGAATAGTTCTCATTCTTCCAGAGAGGAGTTCCCTCCGATGTCCATGCAATCAGGCCGCAAGCACCCAGAGGTTCATCCCAACCGTAATTACCAAATACACCTTCGTCAAAGTAGCTGGTAATGATGGTGCCATCTTTTTTTACCACACAGTCTTGAATGCCATCCCCCAGGCAGAAACGGGACAGCACAGCTCCGTCCCGGCTGACGATCCAGGCGTTCTGGTCGGGGCCGTTTTCCCGATAGGCGCATCTTGCCCCCAGCAGGAGGAAGTGATCACCTGCGGGCCGCAAATAATGAAACTGGAACTTCAAGAGACCAAGAGGAAACAGCGTCGTTTCCAGCACCCGCTGTTCCGCCCAATCCAGCTGGATTTCCACTGCGGTATAGGTGGAAGGAGTGCTGAGCCAGTCCTTACCCTGTGTTTCGGACGGCTGTTCCATGAGAAGATAGACTTTTCCATCCCTTGCCGTGAAAAAGTCTGTCACTTCTGTGCCCTCCAGATGTTTTTCCCGGCGCAGCTGGTCCAGGTCAATGATGGAGAACAACGGCAGATTTTTGGCTTTTATAGGTTTGTTCATAGTGTCTCCTCCTGGCTACTTTAACGCTCCATCATAGGTGTGAGTTTCCCAGATGGCCTCAAATTCCGCCTTCTCTATGATGCAGGCGTGGAACTCCTCGCCCCAGACATGGGCGTTCAATTCCTCCACGGTGAGGATTGGCGTGATCTCGATGGCGCCGTCGTAAAGGGCAGGGATGTTGCGGGTGCGGCCATCCGCAAAGATGTCAATGGAGCGGAGGGCCAACCGCTCATTTTCGGTATCCACTTCATAGAGGATGACCGATGGTTCACCCTCTGGTGCGCCCGCCCAAAAGAGCTTGATATACTCGATCATTCCATTTCCCTCATTTGAACCAATGCCACCCCGTCATGGTGCCGGTTACCTCATCTATCTGTATTGCAATATCATAATTGCCGCGACAGCCCAGCAAGGCCGCAAGATGATCATTTTCCATAATCAAATCATAAAACTCAACCGCTATACCTTGGAATTCCTCTGGGATCTCCAGCACAGAAAAGAAATCCACTGACTGAGCATTTTGGAAAAATTCAATGGCCGTTTTACTGCATTTTACTACTATCCCTGTTTGAGTAGTTAACTCTCTCATGCTTCCGCTGCCTCGCTCATGTTCAGATACATCCGCATCGTTTTTTCATCGGCACAGGCCGCCCGGATCATTTTGGCCAGCATCATCAGGTCGTCGATGTATTGGGAATAGACGCAGAACACATCCTCGTCGGAGTCAAAGTGAAACAGATCCTCACCACTATTGCTTTCCTCAAACTCCCGGATCACGCCCCGGACCAGCCGTTCCCAGTCTCCGCTGCTGCCGGTCAGTCCCAGCCGGCAGAATTCTTCTGTCCGGAACCCGTCACTGATCTTCAGCAGAAGGGAGATGGCATAGGGGTGGTGGGGAATGAGAAAGAATGGCGCGATCTGCTCCGGCTTCACCCAGATTTTGAAGGGCGGGCGCGGATCAGGTATCCAGGGCAAGATTTCCCATTCGTCCTCCGGCCGGTTTCCGTATTGGCAAAGGTCTTTCATAGTGTTCTCCTCATTCGATGTCGCTTAGTTCTTCTTTCACATCCAGTGGAGCGCCGTCCAGAGATGTGATCTGTGCCAGTTCTGTTTCCGTCAGATTTTTCAGGAAAATGCAGTATTCGTCCGGGTGGCCTCCCACAAACTCCATTTTGGGCATCTCGATCTGCTGTGGGTCGGTGATCCACAGGCAAGGTTCTCCTGTTGCCCAAAACCGAGTCAGAGTAAGAATTTGGCCGTTGTAAATTACTTTCTGTTCCATCCTCATTTCTCCTGCATTTGCCTCAGCAGCTTCACGATCCGCTCCCGGTTCTTTGCGGTTTTCATAAAGGTGGGGAGATGGTCGGCCTGGGTCATTTTCGCTCTTCCCGGCGGCTTTTCCCGCAGTCCGGCGCTGAGATAGCCGATCAGATAGGCAAGATGTTCTCGGTTGAGTGCCCATACAGGTTTTCCCTGAAATGAAGTCAAAAACCATAGTTCCAACCCGAAATAAGGTTCTCGTCCATCTCTGATTTCGCCAATATATGAAAACGCCTCCGCTGTTTTATGAACTTCTCCCGACATGGTTGTTCCGCAATAGGGGCAGGTCACATGGAGGACGGGAAAATGCTGCTTTGCCGTATCTTCAATATCCACTCGGTAGTACCTGCCGCAGTTTTTGCACTGGTTATGGACATCATAACGGTAGATCGTCCGATCCTGCGTCATCCGGTGGCCGCAGCTCAGGCACCGGAAATAGGCGTTGTCATCATCCGCTGTCACCACACCTGCGCCATGGCACTTGGGGCATTTCACCTGAATGCCAGAGGTCAGGGCGTTGTATGCACTGTATGTAAAGTAGGGTTCATCAACAATTCGGCTCATGCGCCCACACTCCTTTCAGGAAATTGCTTTCACAGCCGAAACCGGAACGGTTTCAAATCTTTTGTTTTGATCGTCAGATCCGAAACGCTCTCTTGCAGGACATTTACCTGTTCCAAATACTCCGCAGGTGCGTGGATCTGCTCCAGATAGCCTGCATAGCGGATAATCTGATCCAGCGCCCGTTTCCTGTATTTTGCGATTTCCCCCAAATGGGAATAACTGCGGCCTGACACATAGCTTGGAACATCGATAGACCGAATTGTTTCTATATCAAGCGTCCCATGCTCCTCTTTCTCAGATTTAATGGTGGCCAGCATATCTTCCGCAGAAAAACGGATGCCGCGTTCGCAGAGAAACCGCAGTTCATCAAACAGGTGGTTCGCCACAAAATGTTCAGCCAAGGGCTCAAAAATTACATCATCCTGATACCAGCCTCCGTGGGCGCAGGAAATTAGTTCACGGTAACGCTTTTCTGTGATCCACTGGCGCAGTATCTCTTTGCTCCCGTGCATCCATGCGTCCAGTCGGGCCTTTGTTTCTTCGGGGCTATCGTTGGCTGTCCCATAGCAGGGCAGACCATTGTCTTTCAGCCACTTGGTCACTTCTTTGCTGAATTTTGTGTAGCTCAATGTGACACCCCTTTCAAAAATCCCTCAACTGCTCAAACTTCTCCATCAGGGCATCTTTCTGGAGCGTGCCATCCGGCAGGGCATCCAGGATACCCCGCAGGGCCATGTAGATTTCATCCCGTTTCTCGGTTTCGATGAAGCCCATCTTGTTGAAGGTCTGGGTGTAGGCGGCCACCGCGTCCAGCGCCTGGGCCTGGGCATCCTCGCCCGGTTCGGCGGCCAGCTTCATCAGCAGGGAGCGGGTCTTGCGGTATTGATTGGCTGCCTTTTTCGCGGCGGCGGCAGGGATATGTTCTGCGCCGTCCCAGCCCCGGAAGGGATTGTCCAGATTTTGCGCCAGCCACTCCGGTTTCCGGGGTTTGGTGATCCGCAGATCCATTCCCGGCTTGCTTTTCCAGAGCTGCTTTGCCGCTTTTGCCGCCGTCTCCGGCAGGCTGGTCATCCAGAACCAGCGAAGCTCCGGCATCTGCTCCGGGGTGGGGATGTCATCCGCGCCGAAGCCAAACAGGTCGAAGGTGGATAGGTTCGTCAGTTCCCGGAACCCTCCCACGGCGGAGAAGCTCCCCAGGTTTCCCGGCGCACCCCAGAGCCTCAGTTCCTTCAGGTGGGGATGAACAGCAGCCAGTCCGGTCAAATCAAAGTCCTTCAGCTCGATGCCATGCAGCCCCCGTAGGTTCGGCAGTTCCGTGTGCGGGCGGTATTCCCCGATAAATTGGAGGGTCAAACCGCTGCCATCTTCGGGGGCATGGATGGCACAGGCGTCCGGCCCCTTGTTCTGGAACAGGAGCAGCTCCGTTCCCTCACACAGCCACAGCTCCTCCAGCCCGGTCATGTCCAGCATCAGCTTTCTGATGCTGGTGCCTCGCAGATCAAGTGTCCTCTGACCGTGGTTCAGCAAAGTCACTTCATCAACAAAGGGGGTTTCCCGCAAAAACTCCAGCAGATCCGGGTGCCACCGCTCGCAAATGAGGTCGGAGAGACAGGGCAACGCCCTTAGTTCCAGCGCCGAGTCGAATGGCTCGTGCTGGTCCATGATCCGATGGCTGCTGACCTTCACCGGGATACCGCCGATTTCCGTCACCCCGTCGCTCTCCGCGGCCTCCTTGAAGGCCCGCCGCCGCTCCTCCGGGATGGCCTGCCACCGGATCTGGAGGTACACATCATAGCCGTCACTCCAGCCTCCATAGGAGCGGCAGGGCTGGTCGGTGAAGGACGGAAGTGTGCCCACCAGCTTATACTGGGGCGGGACCTCCAACGGTACCCGCAGCAGATGGAGGTCGCGGGACCAGTACATGAAGTCCTTGTAGAGTGGGCGGAGATGAGGCAGTTCCTCCGCAGTCAGAGGGGCGTCGCCCACCCAATCCAGAGAGAGGATCACCGCCCAGGGCTGCTTACTCACCGAGTCCGGCGGCGCAATATATGCCACCTGGCAGGCGGTGTAGCGTTTCAGATATTGGTTGTAGACGGTATAGACCTCTCCGGCGGTGGCTTTCATGGTATCACGCTCCTCTCGTCAGTTCTTTTCCAGATAGAATCCCCATACGCAGTTGGAGAACTCCCCGGCAGCAAAGCGGTGAATCTGCCCGTTGATCTCCACCTGCCAGACCTCGAAGGTATGGTCTTGATGATAGATCGGGTCTTTGACTTTTACTCGCTTGCCGGTGGTTTGCCAGTTGTAGTCAAAGATGTTCACACCGAACAATTTGCATTGACCGTCCGGGCCAAAGGTTTCATATTCCCAAGCCATGTGATGCCTCACACTTCCGTGCGCTGCCAGCCGTTCAGCCGCTCCTGCACCGCATCAATCTTCCAGCCTTCGCCCACACGCTTCATAAGAAAGCGGCGGTCAAAGCCGATGTTTTTCTCCCTGGTGTAGATGTAGAGCTTGTTTTTGGTGATCTGCTCTGCGTCAAGGAATTCTTCCCCGTTGTAGGTGCCCTGGGCGCTGTATGAGAGGCCCAGAGGTCGATAGCCCGGACGGGGCTTTTCGCTCACATATTTCTCCCAGATCGTCAGCAGACGGGGCACTGCCTCAGCACCTTCAAACCCGGCCTGCTCCATGTACTGCTCCCACTGCGTCATCTCGGCAAAGAAAGCGGACAGCACCCTGCGGCATTCCGCCGCCGCCTGCTCATCCAGCTGGACGGGCTTTTTGGCCTTTTCCCGCTGGAGCTGGAAGAAGTGTTCCATCTGCTCCTGGGTGAATTGCACATGGGCCACTGGCTCGATGCGGTTGTTGCCAGCGATGGCCAGCAGGCCCTCATAGGTAACGGCGGTATGGTCGATCTGGATGTGGGAGAGCTTGGGGATGGAGGCCGCCTGGAGCAGACCGGCATCATCCAGCCCGGTACGGTTGAGCGTCAGAAGGTCCAGCTTGCAGCCTTGCAGAGCGGACAGACTGCTGCCGTGGATGGCGGCGTTACCGTCCAGCAGCAGATAACGCAGCTTGGGCATAGCGGAAAAAACGGGGAAACAGGCGTCAGTGAGCGCACCGTCCTCCACGCCGAAGTTGGCCATGCTTTTATGTCCGGCAAAAGGGGCAAGCAGTTCATCCGTCACCGGATAGCTTTTCACATGGAAGCCCACCAGGGTGTAACCGGCCAGCTGCTCCATGATCTCTACGGTCAGTTCCGGGACTTCAAACTGCTTTTCTCCGTCTAAGGTCAGGACACCGCTCTCCCAGTTCACTGTCCGCGCCCGTTTTGGTAATTCCATAGCGCGCCTCCTTATTCCTGCTCTTTGTAACTGGCTTCAATGTCGATGAAGCGCACATACACGGCGCAGACTTCGCCCTTTGCGTCATAGCCGAAGTAGACGGGATAGTAACCGTCACCCCAGCCAGAGGCAAAGATGGGCAGATTGCAGTCCGTGTCCGGCACCGTCCAGTTGAGCCAGTCGCCGCAGTCTCCCTGATATTTGGGGTGGGCTTTGGCGTTTTCCTCCAGGAGATCGCAGAACAGGTCGTTGTAGGGGTCGATGTCCGGGTCTTCTTCTAAACGCTTGGCCCAGTATGCCTTGAAGGCCGCCTGGGTCTGGATGTCCGCAACACAGCCCATTCCAGCGTCTACGCCAAAGCCAAAATACTCGTCCTCGCCCAATTCCTCGTCCAGATCCTCGTTGCCCACCATGCCCAGCTCATAGCGGACAGGCTTTTCCTGAGAAACCTCCACCTTGACGCAGGCATAGCGGTCGCCGTATTGTTCGCTGGGCACCACGCAGATTTTTACGGGATAAGTTCCGGCGGGGATCGTTTGAAGGAACGGCAGAGTGTCCTCCAGTTCCACCAGCGGATCACAGGCGAAAATCTGCCCGGTGGGGAAATGGACGGCACCGATGTCCAGTACATCCACCGCCATGTTCCCAATCACTTTCTCTGTGAAATGGGCCTCCAAGTCATCTTTACAGGTCAATTTATCCTTGATTGCTTCGTATTTGTTCAGCCATTCAGTTGTAGGCATATCAGTTTCCTCCTGTTGATTTTGTTTCTTGATGTACATACTCTTTGAGCCATCCCAATAGCAGTTCACACACCGGCCATCCTGAAAATGATGGTCACAATTCGGGTAGCCATAGAGAATATGGGCACATTCCGGGCACAGCCCCATCATCTGTGAGGAGCCTTTGAAAAACAGGCTGCCGCACTCATCACAAACGGCCAGTTCTTTTTCTGTCATAGGGCTCACCAGTCCCGTTCCCGGATAGCCTCCTCGGTGTCGATGGGGATGTTGAACCACTCCAGAATGTAGGCCACAGTTGCCGCAATGCATTCCCGTGCCACCGTTTCGATCTCGCTGTCGTTCTCGTCAAACTCCTCCTGGAGATCATTGATGCCGCAGACCGCCTCGTCCAGCGTTTCCTGTACCACTTCGGGGTCGGTTTCGCCGTTCTCCAGCAGGTCGATGACCTTCTGAAGCTCGTCCTTGACCTTGTCCACCAGAGAAGCAGGATAGTAATCGTCCTGATACATCTCGTCCAGCAGTTTGTAATTGGGATCAAATGCTTTCATCGGGATTGCTCCTTTCCTCGTGTATGTCAGTCACGCTCAGCTCTCATGGGTGATACAGAAAATCTCCTTGTTCAAGTCAAAGTAGGTCACCATCAGTTCGTCAGTAATCTCCGGATTGAAGGACAGGTCCAGAATGAAAACTTGCTGATCCATCTCGTCATCCACCAGACTGCCGAACCGCTTGAGCTTCAAAAAGTCCACCATCTCGGCAAAGGACAGCTTGGATGGGTCGGTTCCCGGAAAAAGTTCCGCCGCAATATCCGGGCCTACATCGTCCCGGTGGAACTCCATGAAAAATGTCACAACGCTATGGTAGCGGCTGTCCTCGTCTGCCAGCGCCGCTTTGATGGCGGCTTTGGCCTTCTCCGCCAATTTCTCCGCCTCATCCAGCATTTCTCCCACCGCATCCATGGCAGCAGGATCGCCGGTCAGTTCTTCCTCTACATCGAAGATAAAGGGTAGTCCCGATTCC
>OHUP01000310.1_pt1 | contig 19142 bp, 10 predicted proteins | sample 1579221 | NCBI WGS metagenome assembly OHUP01 (sample SAMEA3882555, study PRJEB24775) | human gut metagenome | biome: human-associated habitat; feature: intestine environment; material: feces | place: Netherlands | collected 2009/2010 | reverse complement strand
ATTCATGCCGCCCATCATCTGAAAACGCTCGCTCTCATGCGTAAACTTTTCCACGAGGGCCATGTAGCTTTCACTGTCGTAATCCGTACGGTCTGCCAGTTCCTGATTCATCCGGTCGAGCCGTTCCTGCATTTGGCTGATATGGGAAAAAGCCTGTTCCGCCTCTTCACGCACCGTATGCTCGTCGCTCAACACCATCACCTGCGGCAGATAGCCGATGGTAGAACCGCCGGAAACAGCCACCGTTCCCGAAGTGGGCTGTTGCAGTCCGGCTATAATCTTCAACATGGTGGACTTCCCGGCCCCGTTCTTGCCCACAAGGGCGATACGGTCTTTGTCATTGATGACATACGAAACGTCTTGAAACAACGGGGTCGCCCCGAACTCCACTCTTAATTTCTCAACTGATACCAATGCTTTATAATTTTGCTACAAAAGTAGTGAAAGGTGAGCGCAGAGACAAATAAAAACGAAGTTTTTCTAATTTGACTACGCCGAACCGCATCCTGCTTTATTTTAAAGTAGCGGAACTTAACGACATTGAGAATCCAAACGGGCGATTTCTGCAGGATTCAAAGCACGATGGTACACCGCATAGCTACCGATACGGCCATTGCAAGCGCCCAACAGCAAGTCACGCAAATCACAATCGCCCTCCATACTTTGGTCTACCAAGCCGTTGACATACGTGGTCAAACGACCGCCTTCGGCCACTACGGCCAACGTAAAGCGGGAATACGGCTCCACCGGGTACCACTTGCCATTCGTCCCGCGCCCATAATGCAACCAACTGTCAGCCGTACCCAATACGTTACAACTCCTGACGGTTTGCTTCCCTATCGTCAAACAAGGTTTGAACGAAGCGGAATCAGCCTCCCACGACCAATTCCCCCCCCGGCAAACGGTTCCGTGCAAAGGCTCGTCACCTGCTTCCACAGCCACGAACAACGTGAAATCGCCTTTCCGGCATTCACGCGGCACATCCACCTTTTGCGTTTTGCCCGACATCCACGCCGTGCCGCTTCCAAAGCATTCTCCGGCAATCCACCCGTTTTTCAGGTCCACCGGTTCTTCCTCCCAACGGAAATCGCCGTAAACGGATGTGGGATACCCCGGACGGGCTGAACTGACAATCCAATCGAAATAGTCGCCATGCATCCACGCCAGACGCAAAGGCGAACTTTCGGAATCCGGAAGAATGTAAGGCCGCACGTTGTTCTTACGGGAATGGCGGGTAACAGGCTCTGCCTTCACGTCCCCACTGCGGACATCCACCGTGTACTTGACAATCTCATACACACATCCGAACGCCCCGCTGACGGGCACGGAACAATACACCACCTCGGGATGTGCCGGATCTATGGCCATGCCGCCGCTGTAACAACGTTCGATATCCGGTGTCTGGTGGAAATGCCCTCCGCCATGCGCCAAGAAGATTTCCTTCCAGGCCTGTCCGTCCCAATACGTGTAATAGTAATCGTGTTTCTTCTTGTCTCCACTGATTTTGACCATGGCTATCACCGGATGCCCCTGCTTGTCGGTAGCCACCTGCCACACCCAGTCGCGCACACCGGGTGTATGATCCACGACCGCTACCGGGTAATCTACGGCATATTGTTCCGTACGGTTCACCTTAAACGGTCCGTCGGCAATGGTTGACAATACCTGGCCCTGCACGTCTTCCAGTTGCAAAGTCCTGATGTTGACACTATTCAGGTATAACCAGTTCGGATTTTCGTTATCCGGATGACCGGTCGTATAGGTAAACATGATACGGTCTTTCCCGTTGGAATAGTATTTGGCATACGGACGCGCCCCCGTAGACTGCACCATCTGGTAAGGCCCCCAGTCTATCTGCACTTCATCGTTCTCATCCGGCAACGACAACCGCGCGATGGTGGGATGCCAACGGATACCGCGCCAGCATAAGTAGATATGCTCCGGATCGTCGGACAATATGAAAGGAGAAGGATAGGTCGTATTGTCTTTCGTCAGGATTTTCTTCTCTTCACCCAGCGTCGTAATGTCACCGGGGACTTGGGAAATACGGTAATAAAAACAGGGTTCGTCGGTATGCCGCGAATAGAATATCATGACACGTTCGTCCGGCAGTACCAGAAACGTCGGATTGTTATGGTCGTCCGGTTGGAAATAAGAGCGTATCAGCACTTCCGACCTCCTTCCCTTCAAAAAATCATACTGCACGGCCTTCACAGCCCCATGCACGTCAATATAACCGACATAACTGCTGTTTATCGTACCGCTTGCATTCTCATAATGCAACGCACGCGGGTCGGCAAACCAGCACCATGCGCCTTCGTCTGCCAGTTTGTCACCTTCGTAAACCGTAGCCTCGGCGGGAGAAAGAAGATTTTGTGCAGCCGCCGTCCCTGCAAGTCCGGCCCAAACGGCCATGACCATCAGAAATAACTTTTTCATGAATATGGATTAGTTTAATGATTCCGCCTTTTTAGATAAATCGCTCTCGCTTGGCAGAGCCTGAGCAAGCTCGGTCTGCGCTCGCTTACTCGCGATTTTCCGGCTCTCGCCTATCATGTAATAATAAGCCGCACAAGCCGTCAAGAAATATATTCCGGCCTGAATCCACAGGCCGACATACTCGAATGTCACATCCTCCAATAAAGCCCCCATCGTATTGATACGTACGAAACCGTTGATGCCGAACGTGGAAGGGGCCAACCAAGATACATATTTCCAGAAATCGGGCACAGCCACTCCCGGCCATGAAATCCCCGAAATGAACAACAAGGGCAAGGAGGTGAATACAAATATCAACATACAAGTCTCACGCTGGTACACCAGAATGGAACACGTCATGGCAAAGAATATACATGCCAACAAATAAGGCACCATAAACGCCAGCAAGTCGGATGCCTGAGGAATTTGAGCCAAATGGAACAGTTGTGGCACTACAATCAACACCCACACGCTCACCAAAGCATACAGCATCAGGTAGCACAGTGCCTTGCCCAACACCAAACGCACCGTACCTCTCCCTGTCCCTTGAACCAGTTGGGTATGCAACGTAGCCCGTTCGCGGGCAGAACCGTTTATCAGTCCTATACCCAGAAGCAGCGTCTGCTGGATGACCAGCATCAACACAGCCGGAATCAGGAAACTGGCAAACCCGTTCGTCGGATTGAACAAAGCCACACTCTCGTACAACAAAGGTGCGGTAGACACCTCATCCTGCCGCACGGTGGTATTCCCCATCCGTTTGATCTGCAATTCGGTGTTCATATCCAAAGACACGTCCGTACACGCCGTCAGCAGTGCTTTGTAGTAAAGCAATCCGCTCATGTCGCAGTATAAACCGACATACGCCTGTTGCATCCGGTTGACCTTACGGCTGAAATCATCCGGAATACGGATGATGCCATACGCTTTCGTGCGGCGCATCAATTCTTTCGCCTCTTCCATATTTCCCGTCCGCGCCACGACTTTTACATCGGGAGAAGCATCGACCCTGCGGACAAAGTCGCGGCTGAAAGCCGTATTCGCCCCGTCGACAACGACCGCAGGAACTTCCCTGACCGTTTCTCCCGTATAAATAAAAGCATAGAGCAAGGGATAAAGTACCGGTACCAGAATAAAAAAGATCAGTACTCCCTGGTCACGCACCACGCGACCGGCTTCCTTACGCCATATAAAAAACGTATCACTGACAGCCTCACGGAATAGGATATGCAATTCTTTTATCGTTCTCATGACAGATTAAGGTATATAATCATAGTTCAACATGACCGTACGCAACCGCTTGAGCAATAGCAACGGAAGTAAAACGAACAACAACAAAGCCAAATAAGGCTTCCAAGCATAAACCATCGGGTAGCCGTTCAGCGTCTGACTGACATAAATCAGAAAATAATGCCTCAACGGGAATAAATTACTCAGTACTTGCAAAGCCGGATGCATAGCCATCACCGGAAACGAAAAACCCGAAATGGAGAACGAAACGACGCCCCACAACGAACTGGCACTCAGAGCCAACCGCAACGTGGGCAGGACAGAAATGAGAAACACTCCGAAAGCCTGCGACGCCAGCACCATCAAAAAAGCGGCACACAACAGCGGACCGATACCGCTATGGCACGGGAACCCCAATATGCCATAAAGGTAAGCGTCGTAAGCTGCGGCTACGCAGAAAAAGATGACCGTATGAGGAAGCAATTTGCCTACGAGAGCATTCCACATCCGGTTGTCCGCCATGGCCAACCACTCCTTCCCGGTACCCTCCTTGATTTCGCTCCCGATGGCAAAGACCGTGACCATGAATATCATAATCATCAAGATGCCGGGCAGAATCGTATTGTTCAAATAAACCGAATAGTTCAGCCACGGGTTAGACAAGGCGTGCGTGTCGATGACGATCGGTTGCAAGAAGGCCATAGCCGTACGCTCGTCCATTCCTTTGGCCTGCAACGTCTGCAAGCCGACCGAAGCATTGGCCAATACGGACATCGTACGTAAATCACGATATATCAATGAGCCGGCAATAAGCAGGCTGTTATTGGTATAAAAAGACACCGTGGGCTGCCGGCTCGACAGAATCTTCTCGGTAGTGCCCTCCGGAATATAGTAGAAAGCATAAATTTTACCTTGTTGCATGGCTCGCCGCGCCTCACTGACCGAGGCATAATCTTCTGTCAGGTGCACTTGGCTGAAAGCATCCATGTTACGCAATATTTCCCGCGTAGTGGACGTATTGTCTTCGTCCACTACTCCCACGGGCATATCCTTGGGCAACCCCTCGTACATCAGCGTGGTAAAGAACAGGCAACAAAGGAGTGGAGCCGCTACCATACAACAAAGGTACAACGGCCGGGAAACCAGCCGCCGTAACTCACGCACCATAATGCCTGCTATACCATGAGACGCCTGCATGCCCGTTGCCTCCTTATCGTTTGATGATGACCGACATGCCCGGACGAAGCACTTCCTTCACTCCCACCGGAACCGCACGCACCTCAAACGTTTTCAGGTCGAATTGTCCGGTGGTTTTGGTAGCTTTCCATGCCGCATAAGTTCCCCGGTCCTTCATGTAAGTCACTTTCAGTTTGATGTCTTTACCGAAAGCAGGCACGTACGCCGTGAATTCTTTTCCTACGGCCAAACCGCTTAACAAATCTTCACGCACATTGAATGTCGCCCAACGGTCGTCCAGCATCGTAATGTTCATGATAGGCGCTCCCGTACCGACCAATTCCCCCGTTTCGGGGAAAATCTCGGAGACTTCACCGTCCATCTGCGCCAATAATATAGTCTCTTTCATGTAAGACTCCACCTCGGCAATCGCCCCCTTCGCACGTGCGACTTGTGCGGCTGCCGCTTCCTTGTCCTCACGTTGCGCCCCGTTACGCGCCATTTCGTACTGTGCCCGCGCGGCGCGTTCCGTAGCTTTCATCGCCTGGTAATTCGCATAAGCCTCGTCACGCTTCTGCGCGCTCATCACTCCTTCTTCGAACAAACGGTCGACCCGACGATAAGACTTCTCGGCGATGTCCAGACCGGCTTTCGCCTTTTGCCACATCTCGTATGCCCCCTGCAACTGTTCTGCCCGCGTCCCGCGGTCGGCTTTCTCTTTAATCGCCTGAGCTGCCTGACCGGCTGCTTCGGCCTGCGACAGTTTGGCTGCCACATCCGGAGCCTCCAATACGACCAGCGTATCCCCGGCTCTCACGTGATCGCCCTCTTTCACATAAAAATGCAATATCCTACCCGGCACCTTACTGGAAACCCTATATTCAGACGCCTCCATTTGTCCCTGAATCGACTCATCGTCATGCCCCAACAGAAGCATACCTGCCACAGCCACGGCCGCAATGATCACCACGAGCGTTACCAACGCCCATATCACATTATTATTTTGTTTCTTGAGTTCCATACATCCATTTACATTTTATTATCGTCAAGGTTTCATTCTCATTATAATCCCGGGCCTAACGTACCCATAGCCTTTTGCAGGTAAGTCTGTGCCAATTTCAAGTCTATCTGTGCATCAATCCTATCCGACTGGGCAGAAAGCCAGGCGGTTTGGGCTTCCATGACATTCGTCACGGGAACCACTCCTTCCTTGAATCCCTTATCGGCATAACGGAGATTCTCTTCCGCTTTTTCCATGTTCTTCTCCGACAAAGCCAGTCTCTTTTGTGCTTCCGTATTCTTAAACAGACTTTGATTGACCTGTAATTCAATCTTTTCCTGCGCTTCGGTCTGCTGCAAACGGGCGATATTGACTTCACTTTTGGCGGCCTTTACCTTATATATACCCTCATTCCAATGAAAAATAGGCACGGAAAGCATGATGCCCACGTTCCACATCCCACGGAACTTATTCTCGAAACCGTTCAACAATGAAGGATTGGAAACCAAATACCCACCGGTCAAAGCCAACGAAGGCAGCATTTCCGAACGAACCACCCGTACTTTGTCTTCGTATATCTTATGAGCCCAATCCAAACTTTTCAATTCCGGACGATTAGTCCACGCCCGTTGTACGGCATCATCGGGTACCGTCTCCGACACTTGCAAATCCGTCCGGCTTTGCATAAATCGCTCACGCTCGGCAGAGGCAAGCGAGCTTGTCTCTGCCGAGCGTGAGCGATTTTCATCCGTCAGCGTGAACTTCGTGTCCAAATCCATACCACACAACTGACAAAGCACCATTTTAGACAAAGCCAAACCATTGTCAACCTTAGTCAATAACATTTCAGCTTCGTTTACTTTCACCTTTACCGTCAATCCGTCCGCCTTGGTAGCCACTCCTTCCCTTATCATCTTCTCCACATCGCCGTCCAGACGGTTTACCAAGTCCAGGAAGCTCTCCGCCATCTTTTTCTTATAGCTCAAAGACACGACTGTCCAATAGGCATCATCCGTGTTGAGAATCAAATCCTGCAACTGGGCATCATGCTGCGTACGCGCCAATGCTTCGGAAAACTTCGTGATACGGTGATAAGCCCTGATTTTACCCCCCATATACAAAGGTTGCATCAGTGTCACAGCTCCGGCCCACATGTTACGGGTATCCGTCCGCAAGGCATCCGTCAGTTCATTGCCCAACTGGTTTAAAGCCGTGGACATACCGTCCAGTTTTCCGCTCTGTATGGCCTGCTGCAAAGAAGCCGCCAACTGGGGATTCGTCTGTGCGATATGCTGGATGATAGGAGTAGCCGCCTGCGTCAACCCTTGCTGCAACGAGGTTCCCATGTGGTTCAGAGCCGATTTCTGCCCGTCGTTCAACAATGAAATTTCATCACTGAAATACATGTACGTTCCCGTGGCCGAGAAATCCGGAAGGAAGTTGGTAAATGCCGCTTTCCGGTCATAATGCGCCTTCCGCATCCTTTCTTTGGCTATCAGCAGGCTCTTGTTGTTTGCAATGGCCATATTCCGGCAACTATCCAGGCTAAGCACACGCTGCGCGTGTAACATGCTGAAAAAAGCCGCGAGAATCAAAAAGCCGAAAAGTCTTTTCATCTTGTCTGTTTTTAATATTCCGCTTGATCGTCACCTGAAAATTGCATAGGCAACGATGCAAAAGTATAACAAAAATAGGTCAAATCCTCATGATTTAACCTATTTTCGTACATATTGCACATTCCTCAACATTTCTACTTCTCATAGTTGAAGCTTGCGTTTCCGATATTATGCCCATCGGCAAAAACCGACACGCAATAAGTGCCCTTGCTCAAAAACTCATTGACGTCCCAATATACCGTCACCGACGTAGCTTCTCCGTTATATTCGATATCCTTTTTAGCAGAATACTCCAAATTCCGATTCTCATAGACAAACGTTCCTCCGTTCGTCAGCACTTCGTTGTTCGGTTTGGTGATGCGCACATAAATACTCCGGTTTCCGGCTTGTGCCGTAATGTTCCTCGCAATGACAAAGTTGACGACAAACTTCTTCACATCCTTGACTTTACGGGCCTTCTTCCCACGCTTGTTCTGTCCAACCATGGAAATGCCCGTGGCATCCAGTTGGGAAGCGATGGCCACCTTCTCGCTCAGCGTTTCCTTTTCCGTAGACAGGTTCGTGATAGTCTGCGTAGCCTGGGTGTACTGGGCTTTCACTTGTTGGTTCTCGCTACGAAGCTGCTCGTTTACCCGGTTCAACGAATCTATTTCATGCACATAGCTTCTCAAAATGCTGCGCAACGTGGCCAATTCTTTTTTCAGACGCATGATTTCGGCCGCATCAGTGGCTTTCACTTGCTTCAATTCAGCCAACAACTCTTCCGTCCGTTGCTGCTCCTTATCCAACTGGGCGATCAGCGAATCATTGTTGATTTGCGTTTTCATTTCGCTGTACTGCTGGGCAAAACGGGCATATTCGTTTTCCATCTCCCTTTTGTCCATTTCCGCCAGTTTCAGCATTTCCTCTTTCTCCGCACTCTCCTGCATGTAAGAATAGACCATGTAGCCTAATCCCGCACAAAGGAGCAAGACTACGACCGAAGCAATGATGATTATCTTTTTCTTGTCCATAGTTGAAGTGTTTTTCGCGTTCCTCGCACGCGCTCCCAAACTTATTTATAATAACGGACGCAAAGATAATTCTTTTCTGCCAAGGCAAAAAGCATTTTTCAACTTTTAAAAAGAAAAAAGTAGCGGCTGATTTTATATAGATACAAACTTTTTTCCTAATTTCGCGACCAATTACAGAAAATTAACATCCTCGTCATCATGATGAAAAGACTTTTTGCCGGGCGTTTCATCCGCTCGATAGGTTACCTTTTAAGTGTACATCTCGTAGCATTGCTGTTCTTCTTCGGACTCCGTGTCGCGCTTTTTATCGCCACAGACTATGATTTCCCGAAAGAGATATCGGAAGACTATGCCTTGCAAAGCGTGGCGTTCCTGCGTGGTCTCTGGTTCGACAACGTCATCGCCTGCTACATCCTGCTGCTGCCGTTGGCGGTATTCTGGATAGCCGGATGGTTCGGCTACACCTCCCGTTGGCTTTACCGCTCCTCTGCGTTCTTCTTCATCTTTTTCTATTCGCTGTGTTTCATCATTTCCGCAGCCAATATCCCTTATTTCGCCTACTTCTTCAAGCCCATCAATTCCTCCATATTCAACTGGTTCGACTACGCAGGCACCACAGCGGGAATGGTATTCGGCGAAACGTCCTATTACCTTCCCATCGCCTTGGGACTGACAGCCATCGCGGCTTTTGCCTACATCACCCTCCGGCTGTCGCGCACGTTCTTCCTTTTAAGCCGGAACGCCGCGCCCCCGGCAAACAGATGGAAAGCCGCCGCCTTTACGTTTGTGGCCGGAGCCGCCCTTATAGGCTTGTGCTTTTTCGGCATCCGCGGACGGCGGGGTTATAACCCCATAAAAGTAAGCCAGGCGTATTACTGCAATGATGCCTTCCTGAACCAATTAGGAATTAACCCGGTATTCAACCTGATGACCAGCGCCATCGACGACAACCGGAAGGAAAACCGCCTCCTGCACCTCATGGCGGAAGACGAAGCCATAGCCCGCGTGCAAACCCTCCTCGGACGGAAGGGCATGGACGGCATATCGCCCATCGCACGCCGCGTGGAAGCCGACAGCCTGCCGACACGCCGCAACGTGGTCGTCATCCTCATGGAGTCCATGTCGGCTCACCTGATGCAAACTTTCGGTCACGAAACCAGCCTTACGCCCTTCCTCGACAGCCTGTGGCAACAATCGCTCAGCTTCAGCCATTTCTATTCATCCGGCATCCACACCAACCATGGTATGTATTCCTCGCTCTATTCGTTCCCGGCCATGATGAAGCGCAACGCCATGAAAGGTTCCGTCATTCCGGTCTACTCCGGCCTGCCCACCGTACTGAAAGAAAACGGTTACCATAACATGTTCTTCATGACGCACGAATCGCAATACGACAACATGAACGCCTTTTTCCGTACCAACGGTTTCGACGACATTTATTCGCAGGAAAATTACCCGGCGGACAAGGTGGTCAACGGATTCGGCGTACAAGACGACTTCCTGTTCCAATACGCCCTGCCCGTGCTCGACCGGCAAGCCCAAAGCGGACAATCGTTTTTCAGCGTCCTGCTCACCATCAGCAACCATCCGCCTTACATCATCCCGCCCTACTTCCATCCGCGCAGCCGGACAACGGAAGAACAAATCGTGGAATATGCCGACTGGTCCATCCGGAACTTCATGACGGAAGCCCTCAAACGCCCTTGGGCGGACAACACGCTGTTCGTCCTTTTGGGTGACCACGGCAAACTGGTGGGCACGCCCGAATGCGAAAGCCCGCAATCGTATAACCACATCCCGCTCATGATTTACGGGCGGGACATAGCTCCGCGCATCGTGGACGCTTACGGCGGGCAGGTGGATTTGGCCCCGACCCTTTTGGGCCTGTTAGGCATCGGCTACGTGCAAAACGATTTCGGTATGGATTTGCTGAAAGAGAAGCGTCCTTATATGTATTTCACGGCCGACAACCTCATCGGCGTGAGGGACTCGTCACGCCTGTTCCTTTACTTTCCGGACACGCAGCAGGAAATCCGATACCGCACGGAGGGTATGACGGTACAGACAGCCGAAGACGACCCTGTTTTCCGCGACATGAAGCAATACGGTTTTGCCATGCTCCAATGTGCCGAGGTACTGGTGCAACGGCAACAAACCCTCAACCATCCTCATGGGGACAAGCGGTAGAAAGCAGTTCCGGCGACCTCCTTACCGGACTTGACATTCTGTCAAAAAGTCAAATCCAAGCATACGAGAATGGCGTATTTGCTGCCCTGTTGGACAATCGGTGCAAATACGCCATTCCCGTGTGTTTACCCATCAACAAAAAGTCAGCCTGTACCCGGTCCGGCTTTCATTCGGACATCTGGCATGCCCAACCGTCCGCATCCCCATGGAAACCCGTCAGCACCCGTACGGCCATCATGACAAAACGACACACGGATGACGACACTTTCCGGTCTCCAAATAGAGGAAAAAACGGACTTTTCCTCCTATCTTTCCACCCTTTCCTGGGCATTCGTCCCCGTTTTTATCCACTCTGTGAAACCATTCTGCGGCAAATGATTTTTCATTCGCCTGCAAACGAAAAATTTTCTTCCTCATGGTAAATTGTATATATACGGAATATCATTGCATAATCGGCTCGAGATATGAATATTTATTCAAAACAGACGCCTAAGAGAGAGCTGAAAGCGGTTTTCCATAATCGAATTGAAATGCGAAAAGTAACAAAATGACAACTTCCCGCCCTCCATTTCGCACGAAATCGCTTGGAAATGATTTCTTTTTTGTGTATATTTGCATACGGTGATACATGCCGTAGAAAGGAGCCATCAAGAACAACATACGATTTTACGAACCGATTCCGGAAACGGACATGGCACGCGTCACGGCTACCGTCGCGACGTTCAACTCCGGACGGACATCCGAAAACGGTTTTTATGCCATCAGCATCGCTACACCTTACCGGCGGTATTATGCCTTGTGGCGCATATTCGCAGACGAACGCCCTCCCCTCTTTATCCGTACGCTGGCCGATACATTCGTCATGGCCGCAGGCAAAGCCATGGACTTGCTGAAGTACTGCAAGGTAACCCTGAAGTGGGTGGACAATACTTTTTTCATTCCTTATTACGAACAGACTTACGACACGCTGACTTTCGGAAAATACCGGGGCAAACGCATCGCGGAAGTCTACTACATCGACCCGAACTACGTGCTGTGGATGGCCAACCGCTTCGAACCGGAAAAGAAAAAGCTCCTGAAACTAAAAGAAACCGCACAATGTTTTGCCGTGGTACACGCGGAACTCAGTCCCCCGCGACGGCCCGCCTATCGTTCGCCCAGCCGTTACGTCGGGGAGAAAGGAGAAAAACTGGAAGCCCTCCGACTGAAAATCTTATATGTCAAACAACAAGTGGACACTTAAAAGCCGGACTTTTATATCGACCAACGCATTCTGGCCGCAGACAGCCAAGGAAACCGTTATACTTTCACCGAAAAAGCGGCCGGAAGAAGCCAGACGCCCAAAGCATTGAGTTGCTTCAGCCGCCAGCTTTCGCCCGGCATGGAAATCACGCTTTCCGCCCGCGTCATGGGACATTACGAGAGTCAGGGCGTGAAATATACGCGTTTAGGATACGTGAAATACAGTTGACGGCTATTCCAAAACCGTCACCTTACGTACCACAATCTCCTGCAAAGGGCGCTCTTTTGCCGTACGCACTTTTTCTATGGCCTCAGCCACTTGCAGTCCTTCCACGACCTCGCCGAACACGGTGTATTCTCCGTCCAGATGGGGCGCACCGCCCACTGTGGTATAGGCCTGTTTCTGCGTTTCGTCGAACGGCACAGGCGGATGGGCGGCCACCTTTGCTTCCGCCTCATGCAACAAAGAGTCTTTCAGGCTTTCCAACTTTTCGGTTTCGCCACGACGGCGCATCAGGTACATTTCTTTGAGATGGCCTCGCGAAAGTTCCTCGTAAAGCGTATCCACCCGGCTTTGGTAAATGGCCGAATAAAGCTCCATCAACGAACTTGGCGTATAGGTCTTCCCCGTCACGATATAGAACTGCGTACCGCTGGAGGCCTTTTCGGGATTCACGTCATCCCCCATACGGGCTGCCGCCAATGCGCCTTTCTTATGGAAATGGCGCGGATAACGGATTTCCGCCGGAATCGTATAACGGTAGGCCGCAGTATCCACGGCCGGTTTCATTCCCCTGGGTTTGAGGGCCGGGTCTCCGGTCTGCACCATAAAGCCCCGTACGACACGATGAAACAAAATATTGTCGTACGCCCCCGCACGGGCTAACTTGATGAAATTATCACGATGCTTGGGCGTATCGTTATACAACTTCACCTTCATGTCGCCCATAGAGGTTTCTATCAGTACTTCAGTCTCTTCCATTGCTTTCTTCTTTTGCGGACCGCAAGACATTACAGCCATGCAGCACGCGATATAAATCATACTTTTCAAATTCATGCAACCGACGGATGACGATTATTATCCTGCAAAAATAATGAATTCATGGAGTTTTTATTTTATTTTTGTGAAAAAATCCTCCCGAATTCAAAAAAAAGCCGTTCCTTTGTAGTACACTATAACTGAGATTATGAAAAAAAGAATCCTGAAATGGGTAATCGGCATTTTACTCACCCCTATCATACTATTCTTCATATCGGCTACACTGCTTTATCTTCCCCCCATACAAGATTTTGCCGTACGCAAGGCCACGGCCTATCTGTCTGAGACCACCGGTATGAAAGTGCATATAGGCCGACTGCGGTTGACCTTCCTTTTCGATATCGACTTGCAGGACGTGCAAATAATAGACGGGCAGGACGACAGTCTGCTGGATGTGGAACGTCTGAGCGTGGATTTGAGTTTCGCATCCCTGCTCCACGGGGAAATTGACGTGGAAGGCATCGAACTGACCCGTGCCGCAGTCAATACCAAATCCATGATTGCCGGGGTGGAAATCAAGGGAAGCATAGGACGTTTCTTCGTAAACTCCCACGGTATAGAAATCCCGCAGGAAATGGTGACGGTGAATACGGCCCTTCTTTCGGATGCCGACGTGGCTATCGCTCTGACCGATTCCACGACGGAAGACACGACCGCCAGTTCGCCGGTGAACTGGAAAATCGCCCTTGGGCAAGTGGATCTGGCACGCACCCGGGTACGGTTCAGCATGCCGGGCGACAGTATGACCGTTTCGGGTGGAATCCTTACGGCAGCCCTGCGGAACGGTCTCATAGACTTAGGACAAGCCTTGTACACGGTGGAAACTTTCGACTTGCATGCCGATTCGCTATTCTACGACCTGCCATACGAGAAAACCGCAGAAGGACTGGATGTCAACCATATCGCACTTCGGGACATCGGCCTGGGCATCGACAGTATCACATTCGACGGAAACGCCTTGGGGCTTTCACTGGCTTTGCGCGAAACGCACATGAAAGAAAAAAGCGGTCTGGAAATCCGTTCGCTGACAGGGCACTTCAATATGGATTCCACTTCTCTGCATGTACCCGGACTGGTACTTCGCACCCCGGATTCTTACATCAGGACACAAGCTGACATGGACCTTTCCGCCGTAGCCGAACAGCCCCAAGGAAAAATGTCCGCCCGACTTATGGGAGAACTGGGCAAACAGGACGTATTATTGTTTGCCGGAGGATTGCCCACGGCCTTTGTCAAGGCTTATCCCAACTCCCCCGTCATCTTACGGTTGTCGGCCGACGGGAATCTGGATACGCTGAACCTCACGACTGTAGAAGCACGGCTGGCCGGCGCTTTCGAACTGAAAGCCGACGGAAAGATGTTCCGGTTGGCGGACTCCGTACGAAGGTCGGGACACGTGAATCTGAACCTGCGTACACGCAATCTCGATTTTGCGAGGGCATTGGCTGGAGAAGAGGCGCTGAAGGACATAGCCCTGCCCCCGATGCGATTGGACGGGAATGTGGGGCTGAACGGACAAAAATACACTGCCGATCTCCGTTTAAGGGAAGGAAAAGGAAACGTGCAAGTAAAAGGAGGATTCGACGCGGCACGCATGGCCTACCAAGCGAAACTGTCCATAAAGGACCTGCAACTCCATCACTTCTTACCCAAAGATTCCCTGTACGGTCTGTCCCTCACGGCATCTGCCAAGGGCGTCGGGACGGATTTCTTCAACCGGCATACCCGGATGCAGGCCGACATGACATTAGAAAGCCTGCAATACGGACAACTGCATCTCAGTGACATCAAACTGGATGCCGGATTACAAAAAGGCAACGGTCACGTCGCGCTCGACAGCCATAACCCGCTATTGGATATGCGTTCCAGAATCGACGCGCTGCTGAGCCGACATAATACCGACCTGACTTTCAGTATGGATATGCGCAGCATCGACCTGTATGCCCTGCGACTGACTGACAAACCGTTCAAGGCCGGCATGTGCTTGCACATGGACGGCAGTACGAACCTGAAAAACGCTCATACGGTACACGGAACGGTATCGGATATCTCTCTCATAATGCAGGATTCGGTATTCCTTCCCAAAGATTTATCCCTGAACGTACTGGCTCTCCCGGACACTACGTATGCCGACATTTCGGCCGGTGACTTCAAACTGCATCTTGACGGCCGCGACGGATATGAGACGCTGATGAAAAAAAGCGAAGAATTCATGGCTGTGGCCGACCAGCAACTGCAACGCCGGCATCTGAATCAGGACTCACTCAAGATTTTCCTGCCACGCATGACGCTCAATATGGTGTCGGGAAAAAACAACCCCGTGGCCAACTATCTGACGGCTATGGGCTACTCTCTCAACGAATTGAAGCTGAACCTGAATGCCGACCCCGAAATCGGCCTGAACGGAGGCGGCCATATTTACACGATGAATGCAGGAGGCATCTTACTGGATACGATACAGATGCACATCTTTCAGGATACGACCGGCGTAAAAATGGACGGACGGGTGCGAAACGGCCCCAAGAACAAACAATTCGTATTCGAGTCCCGGCTGAATGCTTATCTGCACTCCACCGGAGCGGGAATCAATTTGATTTATCTGGACGACAAGCGTAAAAAAGGAGTGGATCTGGGGCTGAGAGCCGACGTGCAAGACAATGGCATCAAAATTGTGTTCTCACAAATTCATCCGATTATCGCCTATCGAAAATTCGATATCAACGAGGATAACTACATATTCCTGGGGAACGACAGGCGGGTGGAAGCGGATGTGAATATGCTCGCCGACGACGGAACGGGAGCCAGGATTTACTCGACGCCCAATCCGGAAGCCTTGCAAGACCTGTCTGTCAACCTGAACCATGTAAACCTAAAGGAACTGACCGCCGTCATTCCGTACGCTCCCCGCATCTCCGGATTAATGCAAACCGACGCCCACTTGATACAAACGGAGGAAAACCTGTCCGTCGTAGCCGACGTTTCGGTGAAAGACATGGCGTACGAAGATGCACCGCTGGGCAATATCGGCCTGGGAATGGTCTACCTGCCCAACAACGACGGGACGCATTTCGTAGATGCACGTATTTCGCATAACGAAGCAGAAGTCCTGACGCTTTCAGGAGCTTACAAAGACAACGGTAAAAGCGGAACGATAGAGGCGGACTTGGATTTGGCAGACTTCCCGCTGTCGTTGGCCAACGGTTTTGTCCCGGACCAGATGGCGGCTTTAGGCGGTATGGCCGACGGCTGCATGAAGGTGAGCGGCCCGACCGACCGACCCGTCGTAGAAGGATGGCTGGCCACCAAAGCCATGAAAATAACGTCATCCGAGTACAGTTTGAACCTGCGTCTGGAGGATGATACCATCAAGGTAAGGCAAAGCCACCTGAATTTAGACAAGTTGAACGTATATTCCACAGGAAAGAACCCGCTCGTGTTCGACGGAACGGTGGATTTCGCCAACTTCGATAATATCTTGCTCGACCTGAAAATGAATGCATCCAACTTCGAACTCATCAACGCCAAACGCACCCAACAGGCATCGGCCTACGGAAAAGTGTACGTGGATGTCAATGCATGGATGGCCGGGAATCTGAACAACATCAACATCAACGGACGTTTGGGGGTATTGGGAAGCACCGACGTGACGTACGTGCTGAAAGACACTCCGCTTTCATCGGAAGACCGGTTGAGCGGCCTGGTCACGTTTGTAGACTTCAGCGATACTACGACCGTGGCTACCCAGGAAGAAGTACAGCCCATGAACATGAACGTGATGATGCAAATCAGCATAGACCAGGGTACACAGGTACACTGCCTGCTGAGTGCCGACCGCTCCAAATACGTTGATCTGGAAGGGGGCGGCGAGCTGACCATGAACTATACTCCGCAGGGAGAACTGACGCTCACCGGACGTTATACGGTGCTGAACGGAGAAATGAAATACTCACTTCCGGTTATCCCTTTGAAGACATTCACCATCGCCTCGGGCAGTTATGTGGATTTCAACGGGCCTATCCTGAATCCTACTTTGAACATCTCGGCGTCCGAACGTATGCGTGCCACCGTGACGGAAAACGATACCCCACGCACTGTTTCCTTCGAAGTGGGGCTGTCCATCACGCGTACGTTGGAAAACATGGGGCTGGAGTTTACCATCGCAGCCCCTGAAGACATGACCGTGCAGAACCAACTCGCAGCCATGTCGATAGAGGAGCGCGGGAAAGTGGCCGTCACCATGTTGGCCACCGGCATGTACTTGTTGGGAGATAATGAAAGCGGAGGATTCTCGACGACCAATGCCCTGAACGCCTTGTTGCAAAGCGAAATCACCAATATTGCAGGCAAGGCTCTTGAAACCATAGACTTGAGCCTCGGCGTAGACCAGGAAACTACGGCCGAAGGAACGGAGCGCACGGATTACTCATTCCGCTTTGCCAAACGCTTCTGGGGCAACCGTGTGAGCATCATCGTGGGCGGTAAAGTGTCTACGGGCGAGAATGTGGAAAACACCGGCCAGTCGTTGATAGATAATGTATCGTTAGAATATCGCTTGGACAAGAGTGCCACACGTTACGTCACCCTATTCTACGACAAGAGTTATGAGTCTTTGTTGGAAGGCGAAATCACCGAAATGGGAGCCGGTCTCGTACTGAGGCGTAAAATGACACGTTTAGGGGAACTGTTTATCTTCAAGAACAGAAAAAAGAATGAACCTCAACACGAAAAAGAGAAGAAATGATGAAGACAAGACTGAAGATATATTGTGGTGTGATCCTGTGCTGCGGTTTGGCGGCAGGGTGCTCAACGACCAAGAACCTTCCCGAAGAAGAGGTTTTGTACACCGGTATCAAGGAAATAGACTATGGCCAAAAGTCGAAAAAGAAAGCCAAGAAAAAGGCTAAACAAAAGGAGGAAGAGGGAGTCATTACCTCTTTGGCCGATGCTTACAAAGCTGTAGACGACTTACTCACACAAAGAGATTTGTCTGTGCTGAAACGGAAAGAGGAATTGACTCAGGAGCAAAAGGACTCCATCGCCGCCGTGCAACGTATCGAAGAAGAGGCGTATGAAACGGCGAAGGAAGAAGTGGATGCGGCACTGGCTTACGCCCCGAACAACGCTCTGTTCGGAAGTTCGTCCTACCGTATTCCGTTCCCCACCGGACTGTGGATATACAACGCTTTAGTGGGCAAGAAGTCACGCTTCGCAAAATGGTTATTCGATACGTTTGCAGGTACTCCGGTCTTCATCAGTACCGTCAATCCGAAAACCCGCGCACTCGTAGCACAAAACACACTCCGGAACTACGGTTATTTCAACGGTACCGTGGATTATGAAATCCTACCGGAAAAGAACCCCAAAAAGGCCAAAATCAGCTATACCGTCAGACCGCGCAATCTGTTTCGTCTGGACTCCATAGCCTACCTGCGCTTTCCGGCTGTGGGCGACAGCCTAATACGGGAAACGTTCCGGCAACGTACCCTTTTCAGCGGTGATCCGTTCAGCGTAATCAATCTCGATGCCGAAAGAACCCGTATTTATAACATGTTCCGCAATTCCGGTTATTTCTACTACAAACCGGAATACATCACCTATCGTGCCGATACCATACAGCGTCCGGGATTCGTACAACTGCAAGTCGTACCGGCCGACGGCATTCCCGCATCGGCCAACAAAAGGTATTACCTCGGACGGACCACCGTCAATCTGTTCAATAATGATTCTTATGAACTGACCGACACGCTACAGTTTCGCGATTACACCTTATATTATGACGGAGGAAAGAAAGGCAAAATCCCTTTGCGCTTCGGTGCCCTCCGGCGTAATCTGTTCTATCGGAAAGGCATGCTCTACCGACAGGACATTATGAGCTTCGTACAACAGCAACTCTCGGAAATGAATGTGTTCAGCACGGTAAACCTGAAATACGTTCCGCGTGATACCACAGCACTCAACGATACGCTCGACATCGAAATCACCGGTATTCTGGACAAACCCTACGACGGGGAGTTCACCACAAAGGTAACCTCTAAAAGCAATGGGCAGATCGGTCCGGGACTCTCGTTCAGCATGTCCAAACGCAATGCTTTCCGAGGAGCGGAAAAGCTGAAATTCGAAGTACACGGATCATACGAATGGCAAACCAACTCCACCGTACA
>OHUP01000289.1_pt1 | contig 20412 bp, 14 predicted proteins | sample 1579221 | NCBI WGS metagenome assembly OHUP01 (sample SAMEA3882555, study PRJEB24775) | human gut metagenome | biome: human-associated habitat; feature: intestine environment; material: feces | place: Netherlands | collected 2009/2010 | reverse complement strand
CGTTGCATATCTGTACAGTGATTTCAAGAAAAAAAATGGATATGCTCATTCCATCGAGCTGTCACGGGAGTATCACCTGTACCGGCAGGACTATTGTGGATGTATTTACAGCCGCTTGGAAAGGGAAGAACAAAAGAAGAATAAAAGAATCTGACAAAAGGGGTTGTGCTATGGCGAAAATTGATGTATAATTTTTGCAATTTGAGAAAAAAAGAGCTTCGGATAACTATGCAATTTTTCCGTTTCACTCTTTTTTTTTGAGCAAATTTCTTGTTTTGCAAGTAAATCTAAGAAGAAAGGACAAAGACTATGAAAGCATTTCTGATACTGGAAGATGGCCATGTATTCGAGGGGAAAAGCGTCGGTTCGACCAAGGAAATTATCAGTGAGATCGTATTTAACACATCGATGACTGGTTATCTGGAAGTACTGACGGATCCTTCTTATGCAGGACAGTCTGTGTGTATGACGTATCCGTTGATTGGTAACTATGGTATTTGTAAGGAAGATATGGAGGCGGAGCGCCCATGGCAGTCTGGCTTTATTGTCAGAGAACTGGCGAAGCGGCCAAGCAACTTCCGAAGCGAGGAAAGTGTCGAGTCATTTCTTATAGAAAATGATATTACCGGAATTGAGGCAATTGATACACGTGCATTAACGAAGATTCTGCGGGACAAAGGTACGATGAAGGGCATGATCACAACGGATGAGAATTTTGATAAGGACGATTGTATCAAAAGGATCAAGGCATGGAGCATGGGACATGTTGTGCTGGATGTCACATGCAAGGAGAAGATGAGCTTCCCAGGCGATGGTTATAAGGTTGCGGTCATCGACCTTGGTGTGAAGAAGAACATTGTGCGTTGTCTGTTGGAGCGTGGTTGTTCAGTGACTGTATATCCGGCGGAGACTCCTGCAGAGGAGATCATCGCGGATGCACCGGACGGCATTATGCTGACGAATGGTCCTGGCGATCCGAAGGACAATGTGAAGACAATCGAGGAAATCAAGAAGCTTTTTGCTACGAAGATTCCAATTTTCGCAATCTGTCTTGGACATCAGCTTCTGGCGCTTGCAAACGGTGCAGATACACAGAAGATGAAATATGGACATCGTGGAGCAAATCATCCGGTAAAGGATTTAAAGACCGGGAAGGTATATATTTCAACACAGAATCATGGCTATGTGGTAAAGGAAGAGACGTTGGATCGTGATATTGCAGAGCCAAGCTTTATCAATGTAAATGATAAGACAATTGAGGGTGTTCATTACCTTGGAAAGAATGTACAGACGGTACAGTTCCATCCGGAAGCCTGTGCAGGCCCGCTTGATACCGGATTTTTGTTTGATGAGTTTATGAATATGATGGAGGTGTCTAAATAATGCCAAAGAATCCACACGTAAAAAAGGTTGTAGTTATTGGATCCGGTCCGATTGTCATCGGACAGGCGGCAGAGTTTGATTATGCCGGTACACAGGCATGCCGCTCCCTGAGGGAAGAGGGCATCTGCGTAGTATTGATCAACTCGAATCCTGCCACCATCATGACAGATAAGGATATTGCAGATAAGGTATATATTGAGCCTTTGACACCGGAGGTTGTAAAGGCAGTTATCAAGAAGGAAAAGCCGGATAGCGTGCTTCCGACACTGGGTGGTCAGGCAGCGTTAAATATCGCGATGGAACTGGAAGAGTCCGGTTTCCTGAAGGAACATAATGTAAGGCTGCTTGGTACATCTTCTAAGACGATCAAGAAAGCAGAGGATCGTCTGGAATTCAAGAAGACTATGGAGAAGATCCATGAGCCATGTGCACCATCCGAAGTCGTAACGAACATCAAGGATGGTCTGGCGTTCGTCGAGAAGATCGGGTACCCGATCGTGCTGCGTCCGGCGTATACGCTTGGTGGAAGCGGCGGCGGTATCGCGCACAACGAAGAAGAATTCGTAGAGATACTGATGAACGGACTGCGTCTGTCACGTGTCGGTCAGGTATTGGTTGAGCGTTGTATCGCGGGCTGGAAAGAGATTGAGTACGAGGTTATGCGTGATGCGAACGGTACCTGTATTACCGTATGTAATATGGAGAATCTGGATCCGGTTGGTGTTCATACCGGAGATTCTATCGTTGTTGCACCATCCCAGACACTGGCAGATAAGGAATACCAGATGCTTCGTAGTGCTGCTTTAAATATCATTACAGAGCTTGGTATCCAGGGTGGATGTAACGTACAGTTTGCCTTGCATCCAACAACATTTGAATATTGTGTAATCGAGGTAAACCCGCGGGTAAGCCGTTCTTCGGCACTTGCTTCAAAGGCAACCGGATATCCGATCGCGAAGGTAGCTGCGAAGATCGCTCTTGGATATAATCTCGATGAGATCAAGAATGCAATTACAGGTAAGACCTATGCGAGCTTTGAGCCGGCACTCGATTATGTTGTAGTTAAGATGCCGAGACTTCCTTTCGATAAGTTCATCAAGGCAAGCCGGAAGCTGACCACACAGATGAAGGCAACCGGTGAGGTTATGAGTATCTGTACGAACTTCGAGGGAGCACTCATGAAAGCGCTTCGTTCTCTCGAACAGCATGTGGATAGCCTGATCTATGAGAACTACAATGACCTTCCGACAGAGGAGATTCATGAGATGCTGCATCGTGTCGATGACCGTCGAATCTTCGTTATCGCAGAAGCGCTGCGCCGTGGAATCTCCGCGGAGGAGATCCATGATATCACGAAAGTAGATATCTGGTTTATTGACAAGATCAACAATATTGTACAGGAAGAAAAATTACTGCGTGAGACACCTGAGATCACTAAGGAAATGATGCAGGAAGCAAAGCGCATGGAGTTTCCGGACAAGGTAATCGCACAGATTACAGGCAAGAAGGAAAAGGAAATCAAGGAGCTTCGCTATGGCTATGGTATCCATGCATCCTACAAGATCGTAGATACCTGTGCGGCTGAGTTTGAAGCAGAGACACCATATTATTATTCCTGCTACGATGGCGAATCCGAAGTCGAGGTGGATGAGAATAAGAAGAAGATCATGGTGCTTGGTTCCGGTCCGATCCGTATCGGACAGGGTATCGAGTTTGACTACTGCTCGGTACACAGTACGTGGACCTTGAAGAACAAGGGCTATGAGACCATTATTGTAAATAATAATCCGGAGACAGTCAGTACAGACTTCGATATTGCAGATCGTCTGTATTTCGAGCCACTGACGGCAGAAGATGTAGAGTCTATCGTAAATATCGAGAAACCGGATGGCGCGGTTGTACAGTTCGGTGGTCAGACAGCCATCAAGTTGACGGAGGCGCTTTTGGAGATGGGCGTGCCAATCCTTGGTACAAGTGCTGAAAATGTCGATGCGGCCGAAGACCGAGAACTGTTCGATGAGATTCTGGAGAAATGCTGTATCCCAAGAGCTGCCGGTAAGACTGTATTTACAGCAAAGGAAGCGCTGGAAGCAGCCAATGAGCTTGGTTATCCGGTCCTTGTTCGTCCTTCCTATGTATTAGGCGGACAGGGTATGCAGATTGCAATCTCGGATAAGGATATCATTGAGTTTATGGAGATTATCAATCGCCATGAGCAGGAGCATCCGGTTTTGGTTGACAAATATCTGATGGGTAAGGAAATCGAGGTTGATGCCGTATGTGATGGCCACGATATCCTGATTCCTGGTATCATGGAGCATATCGAGCGTGCAGGTATCCATTCCGGAGATAGTATTTCCGTGTATCCGGCACAGACGATCACACCGAAGATCAAGCGTGTGCTCGAAGACTACACGAAGAAGCTTGCGAACAGCCTGCATGTTATCGGACTGATTAATATTCAGTTTATTGTATATCAGGATGAGGTATATGTCATCGAGGTTAACCCGCGATCAAGCCGTACCGTACCATACATCAGTAAGGTAACCGGTATTCCAATCGTTGATCTTGCAACGAGAGTTATCACAGGCGAGAAGATCAAGGATATGGGCTATACACCGGGATTACAGCCGGAATCTGAATACTTCGCAATCAAGATGCCGGTATTCTCCTTTGAGAAGATCCGGGGTGCTGAGATCAGCCTTGGTCCGGAGATGAAATCAACCGGTGAGTGCCTTGGTATCTCGAAAAATTACAACGAAGCGTTGTTCAAGGCATTCCTTGGAAACGGCGTGAATCTGCCGAAGTACAAGAAGATGATACTTACAGTAAAGGATTCCGATAAGCTGGATGCAGTAGAAATCGGACAGCGGTTTACCGCGCTTGGTTATGAGATCTATTCGACAAGAAGTACCTGCCGTGTCCTGAATGAGAATGGCGTACCTGCAAAACCGATTAACAAGGTGGAAGAGCCTTCTCCGAACCTGTTAGACCTGATTCTGTCACATGAGATCGATCTTGTTATCGACACACCGTCACAGGGTGTGGAACACAGCAAGGACGGCTTCGTAATCCGCCGAAATGCAATCGAGACAGGTGTGACGGTTCTCACAAGCTTAGATACCGCACATGCGCTTCTTACAAGCTTAGAGTCATCTGACAGACACAATCTTTCTCTTGTGGATATAAGCGAAATATAGTAAAATAAAGGTAACCATGCAGATAACCTGTCTGGTTACCTTTATTTTTTTGAGGTGATGGAATGAATATTGGTTCGATGAGTAACAACTATATAATTCCATATAGCGGTGTCAGCCGCGTGACACCGGTCAATGCGGACAATACGGTCGACACTTCCACGAAGGTGAAGCCGGTCGAATGTCAGACGTGTAAGAATCGGAAATATGTCGATGGTTCGAACGAACCGGATGTGTCATTTAAGACACCGGGCAAGATTGCGGCAGGAGAATCGTACGCGAAAGTAAGTGCACATGAACGGGAGCACGTGGCGAATGCGATTCAGAAAAGCAGCAAGCCGGGTGCAAAGCTGATATCGGCGAATGTAACATTGAAGATGGGGGTCTGTCCGGAATGCGGCAGAACGTATGTTGCAGGTGGAGAGACGACGACACAGATCCAGTATTCAGAGAGTAATCCATACGAGAAGAACCGGAAACAGGCGGAAGCCGGATTTCTGATCGGGAACAACTTTGATGCTATTTCTTAGACCAGCATTTGACGTTGCGCTTTCGATTGCGCTTCGTGTCTGATTTGTATCGGATTTCACATAACGAATTTAAATATTGCAGATAATGCTTCTGGGAATCCATGGATTCTTCCGGGAAAAGTGGAAGCAGGAGCTTCACGGGATTTTGCTTATAGAAGATGCAAAGCTTAATAAAAAATTCCATCGTTGGCTTTCGGTAGTCCGCTTCCAGATGACAATACGATGAACGTGAGATGCCGGTCGATGCGGCTATTTCTTTCTGGGTGTAACCGGAGTGGAGTCGGAGACGAATGAGCATAGCTCCAAAGGTGGTTGTGTCTGACATGATAGATCCTCGCTTTCTGGATAAAATTGAAAATTGGAATGAAATAATTTGGAAGCAGCCGCTTCCAGAAAAATAGAAAAGAAATCATATTCGAGAAGCAGTGTAAGTTCAGCCAGAACATCGACTGGCGGCGCACATCTTCCCGTTTCATAGTTACTGTAGGCTTGTCTTGTAATATTGAGTCGTTTGGAAATGTCGGTTTGATTGAGATGTTTTTGACGACGCGAAATTTTTAGACGAGGCCCGAATTCTTTTGGAATCATAGAATGTACCTCCATGGGCATTATGTTAACAGAAAAAGAAAAAAATACAAGCAGAAAAAATAAGATTGGCACATATTCACAAGTGAGACTGTGAATACTGCACAAAATAGGAGAAGGAGACAAAACATGAGTAAAGCAGATGATTTGTTCATTGCGATGTGTAAGGATATTATTGAGAACGGTTACGATACGAAGGGCGAAAAGGTGCGTCCGAAATGGGAGGATGGGACTTCGGCATATACGATCAAACGGTTTGGTGTTGTAAACCGATATAATCTGGCGGAGGAATTTCCGGCGATCACGCTTCGAAAAACTTATATCAAATCCGCAATTGATGAATTGCTCTGGATCTGGCAGAAAAAATCAAATAACGTCCATGACCTGCACAGCCATATCTGGGACGCGTGGGCAGACGAAGATGGTTCGATCGGCAAGGCGTATGGTTACCAGCTCGGTGTGAAGCACAAATATAAAGAGGGTATGATGGATCAGGTCGATCGTGTGATCTATGATCTGAAGAACAATCCATACAGCCGCCGTATCATGACGAACATTTATGTGCATCAGGATCTGTCCGAGATGAACCTGTATCCGTGTGCGTACAGCGTGACGTTCAATGTCACAGGCAACAAATTAAATGCCATTTTGAATCAGCGTTCGCAGGATGTGCTTGCAGCGAATAACTGGAATGTCGTACAGTATGCGGCACTTGTGTATATGATGGCACAGGTAACTGGATTTGAACCGGGAGAGCTGGTACATGTGATCGCAGATGCACACATCTATGACAGACACATTCCAATCGTGGAAGAGCTGATCAGCCGGCCGACGTATCCGGCGCCGAAAGTAACACTCAATCCAGATGTCAAAGATTTTTATGATTTTACGGTTGATGATTTTACAATCGAAGATTATCAGACCGGACCACAGATCAAGAACATACCAATAGCGGTTTAGAGCGAAATATTTGGAGGGTAATATGGACTTAATAGTAGCAGTAGATAACAACTGGGCGATTGGAAACAAGGGCGATCTGCTCGTATCAATACCAGAGGATCACAAATTCTTCCGACAGACGACAATGGGAAATGTCGTTGTACTTGGAAGAAAGACACTGGCAGGATTCCCGAATGGCCTGCCGCTTGCGGGAAGAGATAATATCATTTTATCGACTGATCCGAATTATACCGTGCGAGGGGGTACGGTTGTTCACTCGAAGGAAGAACTGTTCGAGGAACTGAAAAAATATGAGGATAAGGAAATTTTTGTAATCGGTGGCGGACAGATCTACGAGATGCTGCTTCCGTATTGCAAGTATGCGCATGTGACGAAGATCAACTATGATTATGCAGCGGATACACATTTCCCGAATCTGGATGAACTGGAGAACTGGGAAATGATCGCGGACAGCGACGAGCATACCTATTTTGATTTGGAGTTTTATTTCCACAAATATGAGAATAAAAATCCATTAGCATTTTAGAAATTTGGTGATTTTTGCATAAAATGCACAAAATAATTGATGAAAATGTTATAAATCATACAAAAAGTCTTTCAAATATGACGGAAGTATGGTATCATTTAAGGTAAATTTGAGCGATTATTTTTATTTTGGGAGGGTAATAAAAATGACAGAAGTAATGTTGACGTCCGGACAGGGCTTTGAGGGTTACGAAATCGTAGAGTATTTGGGATTTGTAAATGTACAGTCGGTACTTAGCTCGAACTTTTTCAAGGGGTTTGCAGCCGGTGTGAGTGAGATGTCAGATTCCGAGAGTGAGAAGCTGACAGGCAAGCTGGAGCAGGTAAATGAGACAGCACTGAAGCGTTTGCAGACAATCGCAGCAAGAAAGAAAGCGGATGCGGTAATTGGCGTGGAACTGAATTATACACAGTTTGCAAGCTATTCCGTAGGAACGATCGCTTCTGGTACAGCTGTTCGCCTGAAGAAGAAGCCAGAGGAGAATCCAGTTACAGAAAAATCTCTGTATGTCAGCAACTACTATAATCGTCTGGTGCCAAGACCGGTACGTGTATGGTTACGTGGTTCTAAGAATGGGGTAACAATTTCTACAGATTTCTTTAATTATAACAAAGATGATATTCGTGCAATCCGTGCAGACGTTGAGCTGACAAACCTGTATGAAGAACGATTGCTGTTAAAGGATCTGGATTTTGTATTTGAGAAAGGAAATGTTTCTCTGATCGAATCCAAGGATATGGAGTGTAAGCTTCCTGCAAAGGATATTCTGCTTTTGAAGGATGCAAAGGTACGCATCTCCAAATATGTGACAAGCCGTGGTGTATTCGCGTGCAACGACCAGCCAATCGATGTCAGCATGCCGTTACATAGATTATCTGCACTTAAAGAGAAACGTGGTATTGATGCAGTCGAGAAGTATCGTACCGATGGCATGATCTGGACATGTAACTGTGGTTATGTAAACGAGGCTGGTGCAGATGAATGTCTGATCTGTGGACGTAAGCAGGAAGACATGAAGAGTACATCGAAGTTCAATCCAGATGAGATGCTTGCAAAGATGCAGACGAAGGAATATGTCATTGAACTGAAGGATGTATTGATGGAATACATCAAGGATATTGATAGCGAGTACAGAATGGAACTTTTGGAGATTATGGAGTCAGGATTGCAGTATGAAAAGACAAGAGGCAACATGAAAGACACCGTAATCGAGAAGGTAGAAAAGGTCTTTGAAGGACACTAAGTAAAATGAAACTGGCAGAGGTGACAGGGCATGGGCGCAGGACTCAGCATGGCGAGTGTAAATAAAATTAAAGAGTTGGCGAATTCCAGAGAATATAGTCTGGCACTTGAGTTAGTGGAACATCAGGATTTGACAAAATCCCTGAACCCACAGTTCCTGAGACTGTGTGGAGAGATTTACATAAAAAATGATAGATATAAGGATGCCAGACGATGTCTGATCATGGCGCATCGTCTGGGACCGGAATCGAAGCGGGTTTTGTATACGTTTGTGGAGCTGTATTTGCGGATGGGATATTTCCAGCTGGCAAAGACGTATTACGATATGTATATGTTTGATGCCAATGCATATGACAGCCGGGACATGGAATATGTCTGGAATAAGCATGAACATGCGGACGATTACAAGACGCTGGAACCATTGATTGCCGGGTATGCACACAATCTGGACTATGACTGGAGCTTTGAGTTATATCTGCTTTACAAGAAAGAGGAAAAACAGAACGAGGCGGCGACGCTGGCTGAGTTATATCATGCATCGTTCAAGAATTCCGATAACAGCCAGATTATATTGGATATCGAAGATGGAAAAGTAAAGGTAGATACATATTTCGATATATATGCGGACACTGAAGCTGTAGATGATGATCCAGATATGGAGGCACTTCGTGCAGAAGAACAGGAGCTGCTTGCAGCCGATGATCTGCGGATGCATCCGAAAGAGGCAGAGATTACGATCATGTATGAGGATTCATATACACCTGCCGGTTCGGAGAAGAAAGTGCAGAAGATGCTCAAAAAGCAGGAACGCGAGGAGCAACGGAAAGAAAAGAAACTGCTGAAAAAACAAAAGCAGCAGGAAAAGGCAGAAGCTGCGGCAGCGGCGGAAGCTGAAAAGACTGAGGCAGAAGTGAAACCTGCTACCGAAGAAAAAACGGAAACCGAAACGAAAGTGCCTGAGACAGTTGCGGATGAGACAGAACAGAAGACGTCTGAGAAAACAACTGTGACAGAACAAGAAACAGCAGAGAAAGCATCTGTGACAGAAACATCAGAACAAAAAACGGCAGAGGAAGCGTCTGAGACAGAAGCGGAAGAACCGGAAAAAGAAAAAAAGAAGGGATTTTTCCAGAGACGGAAGAGAAAGAAACACGAGGAAGAATCTGAGACAACGGATGCTGATATAGAAGAAACAAAAGAAGTAACATCGGAATCGGAAGATGTAAAACCATCGGAAGAGCCGAAAGAATCAAATAGTGACATTTCATCAGAGATTGCAGAGACAACAGGGCAGGCGGAAGATATGAGACATGGAAAAGGGACAATTGCAAAAGATGTAGTCGTAGTAGATGAAGATGATGGTTTTGAAGCAGAAGCGGATACGATTGAGGAACTTGCATCCAAGGAACATGTGACGCAGGAGACCGAGACGAAGGAAGCAGAAGTGACAACAGCCAAGAAAACGACGTTTGAATTCCAGACAGTGGAACTGGCGCCGGAAGATTTTGAGGAAGAATATGAGGTTGACGATTTCTCTGAAACTGTGGATGATGAATTCGGAGAGATGAAGATGCCGGAACCGAAACCTGAGATTGAAGAAACTGTGGAGGAAGAACCGGAGGTTGAGGAAGAGATCGAGGAGCCAGAGGTTGTAGAACCGGAGCCAGAGATTGAAGCCGAACCAGAACCGGAAATCGAAGAGACGGTGGAAGAAGCTGTGAAAGAAGAACCGGAGGCAGAACTGGAGATTGAAGAGACTGTCGAAGAGGAACCAGAGGCAGAGGAAGAAATCGAGGAGCCGGAGGTCGTAGAACCAGAGCCAGAGGTGGAAGCCGAGCCAGAACTGGAGATCGAAGAGACAGTAGAAGATGTTGTTGAGGAAGAACCGGAGACAGAACTGGAGATTGAAGAGACTGTCGAAGAAGAACCAGAGGTTGAGGAAGAAATTGAGGAGCCAGAGGTTGTAGAACCGGAGCCAGAGGTGGAATCCGAGTCAGAACCGGAGATCGAGGAGACAGTAGTAGAAGAAGCTGTTGAAGAAGAACCAGAGACAGAGGAAGAAATCGAGGAGCCGGAGGAAGAACCGAAAGAGGAATTCCATGTAGCTCCATTTACAACGAAACCGGAAAAAAAGAAGTTGGACTTCCCGGTATTCAAGTCATCGTTATTCCCGGATTATCACAAAGAAGTGAAAATCGTTGAGAACAATTTCAACGAGATCATGGAAGAAGCACAGGATAAGATGACAGAGAACATGCAGAAGGAAGAGCAGATGCAGAGAGAGGCAGAAGCGTTACTTGCATCACTTGGAATCAGCATAGACTCGATTCCAACAACACCACAGGCCGAGAAGAAAGAGGAACAGCCGGTACAAAAAGGACCTTCACGAGATGAGTTAAAAGCATCTTTGAAGATAGATTCTGTTAAGAAGAATTTGCTAAAACGTGTGAAAGAATACAGATAATTCTTGACGAGAAGATATGACCGAGAGAAGGTATGACTGAAAGGAGGCAATGGGAGTGGCTATTGATCAAAGAGAAGCATTGATTGCTGCGGTAAGAGCACAGGTAGAAAAGGAGAAAGCTGCCAAGGCTGCAAAATTGAAAAAAGAGCAGGAAGCAATGCAATTGTCTGGAGCTGCAGATGCGGGAGAAACTGCTGCAGACCACAATAAGCCAAAATACAAAACTCTGTCAGCAGAAGAACTTGCGAAAATCGAAGAGAAAAAACGTCGTAAGAAAGCTGCAGAACTTGGTATTAAATTGGAGGACGAGGAACCAGAAGAGGCACCTGCAAAGGCAGCAGAACCTGCGAAGGAAGAGCCAAAGAAGGCAAGTGATGAAGGACTTGGCATGAGTGTTGGCATTCAGGCAGATAAGTCTGGAAAATCCTTAGATAAGCCGGCTGGCGGCGGACTTGGAGCACCAGTAGGTGGCGGACTGTCAGGTGGCAAGACAGAGAGCAAAGGACTTGGAGGACTGGGCGGTAGCCTTGGAGCTACAGAGCCATCTGGAGGACTTGGTCTCAATATTGACATGGGTAACAAGCAGGAAGAGAAAGCACCTGAGAAGAAAAAGGCTCAGGATGATGAAAAAGCAAGATTGCGTCCTACAAAATTATCCGGTGGCAGTGGCGATGTAAAGGTAATCAATGGGGATGATGCAGAAGAGGAAGCATCCTTTACAAAACAGGGAAATACAACGATTATTTCCGATGGTGTAGAGTGGAAAGCACAGGAGAACAAAGCATCCAAGGATGATGCAGATGATATCATCAGCATTGTGCCAAACCGGAGTACTCCAACCAATGATGTGAAGAGTATGTACGATCTTGGCGATGAGGATGAGGATGCTCTGGGTGCAGAGATATCAAAGCTTGCGCAGTATGGCGATGCTGAGAATAAGGCAGAGGAAGAAAAGAAAAAGGCGCAGGAAGAGATGGCGAAGAAGGCAGCGGAGGCAGAGGCAGCCAAGAAGAAGGCGGCTATTGAGGAAGCTGAGCGGAAAGAAGAAGCCAGAAGAAAGAAGCTGAAAGAGGCAGAAGAAAAGGCAGCTGCACAGGAGCGTAGAATCGCAGAAGCAGCAGCCAGACAGCGTGCAGCTGCAGCCGCTGAGAAACGTGCAGCCGAGGAGGCACGCCTCAAGGCAGAAGAGGAAGAAAAACGTAAGAAAGCGGAAGAGGCACGTCTGAAAGCAGCCGAGGAAGCCCGCAAGAAGGCTGAGGAAGAGGCAAGAGCCAAGGCAAAGCAGGAAGCTTTGAAGAAGGCGGAAGAGGCAAAGAAGAAAGCCGAAGAAGCAAAGCGTATCTTAGAACAGGCACAGAAGGCAGAAGAAGAAGCAACAAAGCGTGCAGAAGAGAATCGGAAGCGTGCTGAGGAAGAAGCCAAGAAGAAAGCCGAAGCAGAAGCAAAGAAGAAAGCTGAGGAAGAAGCAAAGAAGAAAGCCGAAGCAGAGGCAAAGAAGAAGGCAGAGGCGGAAGCAAAGAAGAAGGCAGAGGCGGAAGCAAAGAAGAAGGCAGAGGAAGAAGCCAAGAAGAAAGCCGAAGCAGAAGCCCGTAAGAAGGCTGAGGAAGAAGCAAAGAAAGCAGCCGAAGAAGCCCGTAAGAAAGCCGAAGAGGCTATGCGTATCTTAGAAGAAGCAAAGAAGGCGGAAGAGGCAGCACTAAAGGCAGCTGAGGAAGCTCGTAAGAAGGCAGAGGCAGATGCAAAGAAGGCAGCGGAAGAAGCCGCAAAGGCAAAGGCTGAGGAAGAGAAACGCAAGAAGGCTGAAGAAGAAGCTAAGAAGAAGGCAGAGGCGGAAGCAAAGAAGAAAGCCGAAGAGGAAGCAAAGAAGAAGGCAGCGGAAGAACTTGCTGCAAAGGCAGAAGAAGAGGCTCGCAAGAAGGCAGCCGAGGAAGCTGCAAAGGCAGAGGCGGAAGCAAAGGCGAAGGCTGAGGAAGCCCGCAAGATCTTAGAGGCTGCAAAGAAGGCCGAAGAGGAAGCGCTGAAGGCGGCAGAGCAGGCAGACAGCATTCAGATCGACCTGACACAGCCAGCGGAGGAAGGAAAACTTCCACTTGCTGCATCTTACCTTGAAAAGTATACAAAGATGGAGAAATCCGGAAAGAGTCTCGTGGATACATTCAATGCCATTACTGTTGATCAGGAGAATCGTAACGTATGTATGATGGGTGATCACGGATTTGGTCTGACCAGTGTCGGAGAAGATTTCGCAAGAAGCTTCTACGATATGGGAATCTGCAAGGCGAAGACGATCGCGAAGATCAAGGCACAGGCATTGAACAAGGTTAAACTTGCAGATGCAATGTCAAAGCTTGCCGGTGGATGTATGGTTGTTGAAAATGCAGGTCTGATCGCACCAGATAAGATGACAGAGCTGATGAAACTTACAGCCAAGGATGTAAACGATGTTGTTGTGATTCTGACAGGTGCGACTGAGTCTATCAACCGCTTGTTTGGAGCGACTGGAGATGCCAAGGATAAGTTTACACACCAGATCAATATGGAAGGCATTTCTACACAGGATATGCTTGCGATTGCAAAGGGATATTTCAAACAGCAGGGCTTTAAGACAGATGATTCTGTAGAAGGCACTGTAAAGAATCTCCTGATGGCAATGGAGTCTGGAAATATCGATCGTATGCTCAAGGCTTGCGATGAGGCAATGCTCAAATGTGACGATCGTGAGAAGGCAAAAGGTTCCAGCCGGAAATATTTACTAAGTGAAGATTTTAAATAATCGTTGAAAAAATCAGAGCCGATGCTTATAATTTAAGCATCGGCTTTTTACGTGATAAGCCAATAGACGGGATGATAAATAAGAAACCAGAAGATAAGAGGTATAAAACGTGGTAAATATAGATATCGGTATAGACCTTGGAACATCGAATACGGTCATATACATAAAAGACAAAGGAATCGTAGTCAACCAGCCATCGGTGGTTGCATATGAGGCTAAAAGTAAAAAGATCATTGCGGTTGGAAATAAAGCCAAAAAGATGCTTGGAAAGACACCGGAGGATATTGAGGTGACACGTCCGATCCGGAATGGTGTTATCTCCGATTATATTATGACGGAGCGTATGCTCAAGATCTATGTGAAGTCAGCGATTGCAAAACGAAAGATCTGGGGCAAACCAAACATCTGCGTCTGTGTGCCAAGTGGTGTCACGGACGTACAGCGGCGTGCAGCGTGTGATGCAGTATACCGTACCGGTGCAAAGAATGTGTATGTGCTTGAGGAACCATTTGCGGCAGCCATCGGTGCAGGTGTGGATATTGAGTCGGCAGTTGGTGCGATGGTTGTGGATATCGGTGCGGGAACGACGGATATTGCAATCGTAGCAAGAGGCGGTGTGCAGCATAGCAGTTCCATCAAGATTGGTGGCGATGATTTCGATGAGGCAATCATCCGTTATATGCGGAAACGTCATAATGTGCTGCTGGGCGAAAGCTCTGCCGAACAGTTGAAGAAGGACATTGGTTCTGTGTATCCGCGGGAACAGGATGCGATCGGGTATGCACGTGGAAAGGAACTGGTGCGCGGACTTCCAACGAAGATGGCAGTCAAATCCTCTGAGATGATCGAGGCGTGTCAGGAGGAGACAGATCAGATCTTGGATTCCGTTCGGGAGATGTTGGAGGCGGCACCACCGGAACTGGTTTCCGATATATCCGAGCATGGTATTATCCTTGCCGGAGGCGGAAGCAAGATATTTGGTATGGACAAGCTTATTATGGATAAGATTGGTGTCCCGGTTGTGAACATCAAGAATCCGGATCAGGTTGTTGCGACAGGTGCAGGAACAGCCCATTATTATATCAAGGACGGAAGAACCTTGGAAGAGTAAGAGACAGGATAGAAATACGTGGAAAATAAGAAGAAAACATTGCGTGAACATGGTGTGGAATATACATATGATGAGCGGTTCCTCCCACTCACGCAGAAGGAAATGCAATTAAAGGGCTGGGAACAGCCGGACTTTGTCTATGTGATCGGAGATGCCTATGTGGATCATCCATCTTTTGGACCGGCGATCATCAGCCGTGTGTTAGAGGCACATGGATATAAAGTGGCAATCATTTCACAGCCAGACTGGAAGGATGAAAATTCGATTGCGATTTATGGCAGGCCGAAGCTTGCCTTTTTGGTGTGCGCCGGAAATATGGATTCAATGGTGAACCATTATACTGTTTCCAAGAAAAGACGGCATACAGATGCATACACCCCGGGTGGCGAGATGGGAAAACGACCAGATTATGCGACAATCGTTTACTGCAATCTGATCCGGAAGAAATACAAGGATGCGGCAATTGTGGCAGGCGGTATCGAAGCAAGTCTGCGCCGGCTGGCACATTATGATTACTGGTCCAATAAGTTGAAACATTCGATTCTCGTTGATGCACAGGCGGATATTGTGATCTATGGTATGGGTGAGCATGCCATTGTGGAGATCGCGGATGCGCTGCAAAGCGGCATCGACATCAAAGACTTAAGTTTTATTCATGGAACGGTCTACAAAGCAAGAAATCTGGAACATCTGTATGAAGACTATATTGAGCTTCCGTCGTATGACGCGTTGCAGGAAGACAAATTAAATTACGCGCGAAGCTTTAAAATCCAATATGATAACACAGATCATATCACCGCGAAGATTCTGGTAGAAAAATATAAGGATTATCAATATGTGATCCAGAATCCACCGGCGGAACCACTGATGGAGCAGGAGATGGACGAGGTGTATGCGCTTCCATATACGAAGACCTATCATCCGATTTATGAGGCACAGGGTGGAATCCCTGCGATATCGGAGATCAAATTCTCGCTGGTCAGCAACCGGGGGTGCTTTGGCGGGTGCAGCTTCTGTGCGCTTACATTTCATCAGGGCCGGACATTGCAGACACGCAGTCATGCATCCATTATAGAAGAGGCAAAGGAAATGACGAAAGATCCGGAGTTTAAGGGCTATATCCATGATGTTGGCGGCCCGACGGCGAATTTCCGGCAGCGCGCCTGCAAGAAACAGGAGAAATATGGCGTCTGTGCGAACCGTCAGTGTCTGTTCCCAAAGCCATGTCCGAATCTGATTGTGGATCATTCCGATTATCTGAAATTACTGCGGGAGCTCCGAAGTCTGCCGAAGGTGAAGAAGGTATTTATCCGTTCGGGTATCCGGTTTGATTATCTGATGGCGGACAAGGATGATACATTCTTTCGGGAACTTTGCAAATACCATGTCAGCGGGCAGCTGAAGGTGGCGCCGGAACATATCTCTGACAAGGTACTGATGAAGCTTGGTAAGCCGGAAAATGCAGTCTTTCAGGCATTTTGCAAGAAATACAAACGGATCAATGAGGAACTTGGATTGAAGCAGTATATGGTACCGTATCTTATGTCATCGCATCCGGGTTCCACTCTGAAAGAAGCGGTGGAACTGGCGGAATATCTGCGGGATCTGGGTTATATGCCAGAACAGGTGCAGGATTTCTATCCGACACCTTCGACGATATCAACCTGCATGTATTACACTGGCGTGGATCCGCGGACGATGGAGAAGGTATATGTGCCAAATTCTCCACATGAAAAGGCGATGCAGCGTGCACTGATCCAGTACCGGAATCCGGATAATTACGATCTGGTGCATGAGGCACTTGTGAAAGCAGGACGGACGGATCTGATCGGGTTCGATAAGAACTGTCTGATCAAACCGCGGAAGATGAAGAATGCTGCAAATGAGAAAAAATCTCAATATGGCGCATCGAATAAACAATCTGGAAATCGTTCGAATGTGCAACATAAAAATTCTGCACAGAAGCAGGGGCAAAACCAGAAGCAGCAAATGAATACAAAAAACAAAAAAAGTATACGCAATGTACATAAAAAGAAACAAAAGTAAAGGTTTCTTTTATTGCGAAACCATGGAAATTATGATATTATCTATCTAGGCGTGTCGACATATGCATGATCGGCACAGATAGAAACAATAAAACGAAATGGAGGAAATTTTCAACATGGCAAAGAAAGTAGTTTTAGCTGGCGCATGTCGTACAGCAATCGGTACTATGGGTGGTGCACTTTCAACAACACCAGCACCAGTGTTAGGTTCTATCGTAATCAAGGAGGCTCTGAACAGAGCAGGCGTTCCTGCAGATCAGGTCGATCATGTATATATGGGTTGCGTAATCCAGGCAGGTCTTGGACAGAACGTAGCTCGTCAGGCATCTCTGAAGGCTGGACTTCCTATCGAGACACCTGCTGTTACTGTAAACGTAGTTTGTGGTTCTGGTCTGAACTGTGTTAACATGGCAGCTCAGATGATTCAGGCTGGCGATGCTGACATCGTTGTAGCAGGTGGTATGGAGAACATGTCTATGGCTCCTTACGCAGCTATGAACGCTCGTTTTGGTTACAGAATGAACAATGGCAAGCTCGTTGATACAATGGTAAACGATGCTCTTTGGGATGCATTCAATGATTACCACATGATCAAGACAGCTGATAACATCTGTGAGCAGTGGGGTCTGACTCGTGAAGAGCTTGATGCATTTGCAGCAAACAGCCAGCAGAAGGCAGCAGCAGCTCAGGAGTCTGGTGCATTTGACGCAGAGATCGTTCCAGTTATGGTTAAGAAGAAGAAAGAGACGATTGAGTTCAAGAAGGATGAGGGTCCTCGTCCTGGAACAACTGTTGAGACTCTGGCTAAGCTTCGTACAATCAACCCAGGCGGATTCGTTACAGCTGGTAACGCTTCTGGTATCAACGATGGTGCAGCAGCAATCGTTGTTATGAGTGAAGAAAAAGCAAAAGAGCTTGGTGTTACACCAATGGCTACATGGGTAGCTGGAGCTCTTGGCGGAGTTGAGCCGGAGATCATGGGTGTTGGTCCTGTTGCTTCTACAAAGAAAGTTCTTGCAAAGACCGGTCTTTCTATCGATGATTTCGATCTGATCGAGGCTAACGAGGCATTTGCTGCCCAGTCTATCGCAGTTGCAAGAGACTTAAAGTTCGATATGAGCAAGGTAAACGTAAACGGTGGTGCAATCGCACTTGGTCATCCGGTTGGAGCTTCCGGATGCCGTATCCTTGTTACATTGCTTCATGAGATGCAGGCAAGAGGCGCTAAGACAGGTCTTGCTACACTGTGTATCGGTGGTGGTATGGGCTGCTCTACAATCGTTAAGATTGAGGACTAATTGAGCCGCGTAACATACTTGGATAGAGTTTAAGGAGATTAAGATGGAATTTATTACTTATGAGCAGGAAGGCTTTGTAGGCGTTGTAACGATCAACAGACCAAAGGCTTTGAATGCGTTGAATAGTCAGGTGTTGGATGAGCTTGAGGCTACATTCGATGCAATCGATCTGGATACAACAAGAGCCGTAGTTCTTACAGGCGCCGGCGAGAAGTCATTTGTTGCAGGTGCTGATATCGGAGAGATGTCTACACTTACAAAGGCTGAGGGCGAAGCATTCGGTAAGAAGGGAAATGATGTATTCCGTAAGATCGAGACATTCCCAATCCCGGTAATCGCTGCAATCAACGGATTTGCACTTGGCGGTGGTTGTGAGATTTCTATGAGCTGTGACATCCGTATCTGTTCTGAGAATGCGGTATTCGGTCAGCCGGAGGCAGGTCTTGGTATCACACCTGGATTTGGTGGAACACAGAGACTCGCTCGTCTGGTAGGTGCTGGTATGGCAAAGCAGATGATCTACACAGCAAGAAATATTAAGGCTGATGAGGCATACAGAATCGGTCTTGTAAACGCTGTATATCCATTGGAAGAGCTTCTTCCGGCAGCGAAGAAGATGGCAGCAGGCATCGCAGCAAATGCTCCGATCGCTGTCAGAAACTGCAAGAAGGCAATCAATGATGGTCTTCAGGTAGATATGGATACAGCAATTGTAATCGAAGAGAAGCTCTTCGGTGACTGCTTCGAGACAGAAGACCAGAAGGCTGGCATGGGCAACTTCCTTGAGAAAGACAAGGAGAAGAAGTTAAAGGTTGTTCCATTCCAGAACAAATAATAAAAGTAATTAAAATTTTAAGGAGGAAATAAACATGAAGGTTGGCATTATTGGTGCTGGTACCATGGGACAGGGCATTGCAAAGGCATTTGCTATGGTTGATGGCTACGAAGTTGCACTTTGCGACATCAAGCAGGAGTGGGCTGAAGGCGGAAAGGATAAGATCGCGAAAGGCTACGCTAGACTTGTAGAAAAAGGAAAGATGACACAGGAGAAGGTAGATGCGATTCTTGCAAGCATCACACCTGGTCTGAAGGAAAATCTCTGTGCAGACTGCGATCTGATCGTAGAAGCTGCATTTGAGGATATGGGAGTTAAGAAGACAACATTTGCTGAGCTTGACAAGATTGCAAAGCCAGAGTGTATCTTCGCTTCTAATACATCTTCACTTTCTATCACAGAGATTGGAAATGGTCTTACACGTCCTATGATCGGTATGCATTTCTTCAATCCTGCTGACAGAATGAAACTTGTTGAGGTTATCGCTGGTGTAAATACTCCACAGGAGACAGTTGATAAGATCATCAAGATCTCTGAAGAGATCGGCAAGACACCTGTTCAGGTAAATGAGGCTGCCGGTTTCGTTGTAAACCGTATCCTTATCCCAATGATCAACGAAGCAGCATTCATCAAGATGGAAGGTGTTTCTGATATCGCTGGTATCGATGCAGCTATGAAGCTTGGTGCAAACCACCCAATGGGACCACTTGAGTTAGGTGATTTCGTGGGCCTGGATATCTGCCTTGCAATCATGGATGTTCTGTACAAGGAAACAGGCGACAGCAAGTATCGTGCATGTCCATTGCTTCGTAAGATGGTACGTGGTGGAAACCTCGGCTGTAAGACAGGCAAGGGCTTCTATGTATACAACGCAGATCGCACAAAGACACCTGTTGACGCTCAGTAATAAGCGTACAATCCCCGCACGTGGCTTTTCAGCCATGTGCGGATGTAATAATCAATCTATTATGGAGGATAGAAAGAATGGATTTCACTTTAGACAAGAAGTATGAAATGGCGCAGACTCTGTTCAAGGATTTTGCGCAGAACGAAGTAAAGCCTCTTGCGCAGGAAATTGATGAGCAGCACAGATTTCCAAGAGAGACTGTAGACAAGATGGCAAAGTATGGTTTCTTAGGAATTCCTGTTTCTAAGGAATTAGGCGGACAGGGCTGTGATATTCTCACATATGTTATGTGTGTAGAAGAGCTTTCTAAGGTTTGTGGTACAACAGGTGTAATCGTATCTGCACATACATCTCTGTGTGTAGACCCGATCGTAACATTTGGTACACCAGAGCAGAAGGCAAAGTATGTTCCGGATCTTGCATCTGGTAAGAAGCTCGGTGCGTTCGGCCTGACAGAGCCAGGTGCCGGTACAGATGCACAGGGACAGCAGACAAAGGCAGTTCTTGATGGTGACGAGTGGGTACTGAATGGTTCTAAGTGCTTCATTACAAATGG
>OHUP01000285.1_pt1 | contig 20660 bp, 19 predicted proteins | sample 1579221 | NCBI WGS metagenome assembly OHUP01 (sample SAMEA3882555, study PRJEB24775) | human gut metagenome | biome: human-associated habitat; feature: intestine environment; material: feces | place: Netherlands | collected 2009/2010 | reverse complement strand
CTCCTCAAGCTCGCGGCTCTGATCCTCTACACCTTCCCCGGCTCGCCGATGCTCTACTACGGTGACGAGGCCGGCATGCAGGGCTTTGAAGACCCGTTCAACCGCGGAACCTACCCGTGGGGACGCGAGAATGCCGAATTGGTGCAATACTTCCAACAGCTTGGCGCGCTGCGCAAATCGCACGAGGCGCTGCAAAGCGGCACGATCGTCTACCATGCCGCGCAGGGCCGCGCGCTGGCGTTCTCGCGCCGCACGGAGCACGACCACTGCCTCACGGCAGTCAATGCGGGCGACGAGCCCGTCACGCTCACCCTTCCGTGGGACGGCACGCTCGCCGAGGACGCCCTGTCCCATCAGGAGTTCTTCTGCGGCAACGGCCTGCTCCGCCTGACGCTCGAGCCCTACGGTACGATGCTGCTGACCCAGCCGCAGGAGTGATTTGTTTCACGTGAAACACTGATTATCCACATATATAAACATCAATAATTGTGGAAAAGTATATAATATCCACCAACTTATACACATAATTGTGGATAAAAAATGATTCTAAAAACAAAAATTGTTGATAACTTCGGGCGGAATCATACATATTGTATTTATAAAATTGGAGATACAATATAGTGAGGTTAGAGGAGAGTAAAACATAAGCATATGAATATATGACGATTTCATAAAAATAAGCCGGATGATTTAATCATCCGACTTACTTAACTTCTTAGTAATTATATACCAGTTTTTATCATATGGAATGTATAATGAAATTACATCTGTTCTGGACAATCAATACCAAGCAATTCCATTGCATCTTTGATCGTCTTCTTTGTGATATATACCAGTGTAGCACGCGCGTTACGCACATTCTCTTCCTCTACATGGATACGGCATGCGTTGTAGAATTTGTTGAATGCCTGTGCAACATCGACTGCAAATCTTGCAACGGCAGAGGGCTCATAACGCTCAGAAGCGTCCTTGACAATCTTCGGGAAGCGGTTAATCTCTTTCAGTAACTCCATTGCTTCTACATCTGTCAATACACTGTAATCAATATCTGCCGATGGTGTAAATCCATCCAGCTTCTTTAAGATACTGCAGCATCTTGCATGTGTGTACTGTACGTATGGACCAGTTTCACCATCGAAGTTCAAAAGCTTCTCCCATTTGAAAGATACGTCTTTGATACGCTGGTTATAAAGATCATTGAACAATACGGCACCAACACCAATTTTCTTTGCTGTCTCATCCTTATCTGGAAGATCCGGGTTCTTCTCATTGATGATCTCTTTGATCTTCGCAATCGCTTCGAGGAGAATATCCTCGGCATAAATAATATTTCCGCTACGTGTAGAAAGCTTGGCACCTTCCAAGCTGACAAGTCCATAAGGAATATGCACTAACTGATCCTTTGCCCATTCATTTCCAAGCAATTCAACAACCTTGAATACCTGCTTGAAGTGAAGCTTCTGTTCCTGTCCGGTTACATACAGACATTTTACGAAGTTGTAAGTTTCTTTCCGATAGAAGATCGCTGCAATATCACGTGTTGCATAGATGGAGCTGCCGTCGTTCTTCAGAATCAGACATGGAGCCATATCATAAGCGTCTAAGTTTACGATCTTTGCACCCTCGCTCTCTGTCAGGAGATTTGCGTCTGTCAGTCGTTTTACAACATCGTCGGTTTTATCACGGTAGAAGCTCTCGCCGAGGTAGTAGTCGAAGTCCATACCAAGCAGATCGTAAGTACGCTTGTACTCGATCAGACTGATATCCTTGAACCACTGCCAGATTTTTAAAGCTTCCTCGTCACCATGTTCCATCTTCGCGAACCATGCACGCGCTTCGTCGTTTAACTCTGGATTCTTCTCAGCCTCTTCGTGGAACTTCACGTAGAGCTTCATCAGTTCAGCAACGCCGTCCTTCTTGACCGCTTCTTCGCTTCCCCATGCCTTGTATGCAACGATCAGTTTACCAAACTGTGTACCCCAGTCGCCGAGGTGGTTGATGCGGACAACCTTGTAGCCCAGCTTGGAATAAATCTTATACAGAGAGTTTCCAATGATCGTCGTACGAAGATGTCCAACGTGGAAATTCTTTGCTACGTTTGGAGAAGAATAATCGATACAGATTGTCTGTCCGTTTCCTTCGGTAGAGCTTCCGAAATCATCTGCCATAGAAGCAGTTACCATCGTTTCGATAAATAATTCCTTCTTCACGAAGAAGTTCAAGTAAGCACCTTGTACCTGAATCTCCTGCAGGAAATCCACATCGCCGATTGCTTCCTTGATATCGTTGGCAATCATCTGTGGGGCTTTGCGCATCGTCTTCGCAAGGCGGAAGCAGGGAAATGCAAAATCACCAAGCTCCGGTTTTGGCGGAATCTCAATCAGGTCTGCAATTTCTGCTGCGGTTAACCCTTCGACGTTTGCAGCAATCAGTTCTACAATCTTGTTTTTCATAATATATAAACTCCTTTATTGTTGTTTGCTTTTATTGTTGGATCGGGAAGCTGAATTTTACTGTGGTTCCCGACATGACATCCCCGGAGATATCCAGCTTGCCACAGAGCATATACAGGATTTCCTTTGCTTTGTGCAGGCTACTGTACCAAGGACTGTCCTCCATATAGGTGTCCTTGATGCCGACACCATCATCTGTCAGAATGACCTCTGCCATATTTGGCGTCAGGCTTGCCTGTACGGATACATTGGATGCATTTGCATGTAAGGCGATGTTATCGAAAAATATTGCAATCAGCCGCATGAAGTTAATGTTGAACACCGGATGATAGCTGATGTTCGGATCTGGTGTTTCGACAGATGCGGTAATTTTGATCTTTGTATGTTTCTGCTTAAACTCATTTAAGTAAGCTTCGAGCTGTTCCTTCAACGGTTTATCGGAAGAAGAAAAGCTGTTCATGTTCTCGGCGATTTCATCGACCGAGTGGGACATCTGCTTTACGTTGTGCAGGATTTCCTGCAAGGTTAATTTCGCACGTCCGACATCTGTTCCAATCAGATAGTTGATCATATCCAGTTTGTTCTGCATAGCTTCCAGCCCGGTTTTGATCTGCTTATCCAGAATCGTCTGTGTGAGTGCCCGGTCGTATGCATCCAGCATTAAGATATTATATCCATGCGAGGAGATGTCTTCCTTGGCGTCCTCCTGAAGAAATGTAAAGCCGTAGTGATCGGTATGATCAGGGTCGTCTGTCGTGTAGCGAGGCTCAAAAGAGGTAAGTGCATCTTCTGCATTGTTCAATGCTTCCAGGTATTGGCGCAGCTTGTTCAACTGTAATTCCATGCCGCGCAGCTTTAACGTCAAGGTCTCCTTCACGGATTGCAGGTCTTTGATCTGCTCCTGAATGATCTTGTTGCGCTCGGTATCCACGCCATCATTTGTGACAGGAGAAAAGACGCTTTTTCTGGAGTTGGTCTTGAAGGCGTAAATGTCCTTCGTCTTGTCCAGCTCATCAATCTTGATGTCAATTTCAAAAATCTGTGTTTTGAGATTCTGGATATCCTCCAATTGTGACAGGAAGGATTTGTTGAAATAATCCAGCATCATCTGATTGGCAGATTTGATTTTCTTAAAATTCTCTTTTGATTCTTCCATAGTTGAAGTACCTCTTTTCGTGGTGCAAGGTTTCCTGTTATCGTCTGCGGGAACGGGAGTTTTGCTTCCGTTTCCGTGGTTCGATCACATTTGCATAAATAAAAAGTCCAAGAATACATGCAACGACGACCGCCGCAATTATATATTTCCAATAGCTTTTCTTTTCTTTGATTAACGCCGGGCGGATACTGCCATTTTTGTATGCTTCGGCTACGGCAACGTCATCGTTGGAATTGACATAGCCGGAATAGCTGACCGGAAGTGTCAGGCAGGTCGTACCTTCATAGGAAACTTCCAAAGTACCGATATAACCTTCATCCAGCCGGTCTGCGGATGGAACAAAGTTCATTTGCAGCTTGGTTCTGTCGGCATTGTTCGCAAATATAAATGGCTGGTTATTGTCAACGGACAGATGCATGGTTCCGAGATTTTCACAACCATAATAATCGTTTAAGAAGTTCTGCGCGGTCGTGGCAGCCTCTGCATCGAATTCATAGTCTGACAACAACGTGGTGTTTGAGTAGTTGTTGAATACATAGTTGAACAGCGCAATGCTGTCGGTGTAATTCGTTGCGTTGTCAGGGGCACCCATTGTCACACAGATCAACTGCATATCATTTTTTTCAGCCCAGACGACAAGTGTACCACCCGCATCATCAGTATAACCAGTTTTTCCACCTTGACATGCCGGGTAATAATATTCGGAATTGCTGAGCATCATCCGGTTGCCCTGCGTGAGATAACGCGTCTCATTGTTCATGTTCGTTGGCGGAATCTCATGATAGGTTTCTGAAGCATACTCACGAAAGGTCTTGCTTGTAAGCGCCTCTTTTGTGATCAGCGCCATGTCGTAGGCAGTTGTATAATGATCCGGATCATGCAATCCGTTTGCATTCGTAAAATGTGTATCCTTGCAGCCTAGACTTTGTGCGGTATCATTCATCAACTGCACGAAATTCTCCAGAGAGCCGGACACCTGTTCTGCAATCGCCCAGGCTGCTTCATTTGCAGACATGAGCATGACGGCGTAGAGTGCATCCGACATACTGATCTCTTCGCCGACATCGAGCGCGATATGGGAACTGTTGCGGTCGATGCCCCAGACGGCAGCGTCGCTCATTGTGATCGTAGAGTTTAAATCTCCGTTTTTGATGGCGAGATACGCAGTCATGATCTTTGTGATACTTGCCGGATATTGCCGGGTGTGGGAATTCTTTTCGTATATGATCTGTCCGGATTGTGCATCCATGATGATGGCAGATGTGGACGTAATCTGTGGAAATCCCGTCGTTGCATTTGCATCGGATGCAGTTGCGGTGCTTGTCTGTGCAGCCTCGCATGGAATACACATGCTGAGGAATAGCACGCACACCATTATATAGGAAATAATTTTTTTCACTGTTTTGATCATGCTATAAAATCCTTTTCTGTAAAGATTGACATTATCTTCTTAATTATCATATAAAACAGGGAAAAAAACAAGAGATAAAATGCAACATTCTTGTGAAAATTTAAAATAAATGCTAATATAGAAACATTATAGATGGACGAGGTAAAAAAGATGAGATTACGAAACGTAAAAGGCTCCAGAGAAATGATTGCCACAAATGATTTTGTCGTGCATGAAGAAGAGACAATGAAGGGAATGTGGCATGATTTTTTTGAAAATGAAAATCCGATTCATATCGAAGTGGGAATGGGAAAAGGCAGATTTATTATAGATATGGCAAAGCTGCATCCGGAGATCAATTATATCGGTATTGAGAAATATTCGAGTGTGCTTGTCCGGGCAATCGAGAAGCAGACAATCGAGCAGCTTCCGAATCTGGTGTTTATCCGAATGGATGCGGAGGCAATCGAAAATGTATTTGAAAAAGATGAGGTTGCCTATATCTATCTGAACTTTTCTGATCCGTGGCCGAAGGATCGTCATGCGAGACGGCGCCTGACATCGGTGCAGTTTTTGAACCGGTATGTGAATTTCCTCGCAGCAGATGGAGGACTTACATTTAAGACAGACAACCGCCCGTTGTTTGATTTCTCACTGGAACAGGTAGAACTTGCCGGTTGGGAGATGGTCAACTATACGTTTGACCTGCATCATAGCGAGTATGCGGAGGGGAATGTCATGACGGAGTATGAAGAGAAGTTTTCTGCGATGGGAAATCCAATCTGCCGCATGGTCATCAAGCCACCAAAAAAGAAATAACAAAAACGTGTAAAAAAAGAGATTCCGGTGCATACTATGGTAGTAAGATACATGCCGGAGTCTCTTATGGGAAGAAAAAAATGTGGTTTTAAACTAACAAATGCAGTGTACTCGAATCCCTGTCTGAATCGAAAACTGATGAATCTTGGACGCAATATACACACAGTATGTTGTATTCTGAACCGGCTGGAGACAATTAGTGCATGCAAGAAGTTAAGGAAATAAAGGGTTTGCGGGCTTTTTGAAAAAAATCTGAAAAAAATGTGAAAAAAAGCTTGCATTTTGTAAATGAATGTTGTATACTCCATATTGTTCTGATGAAGAACACATGGTAAGTGAAAATTCACTACGGGCCGCTAGCTCATTTGGTAGAGCACCTGACTCTTAATCAGGGTGTGCGGGGTTCGAGCCCCCGGCGGCCCACTTGTAAAAGCATCGGTTTTGCAGAAGAAGCTGCGGAGTCGGTGTTTTTTTTGTATTTTCGGTTTTACACAGATGAAATGCAGAGAATCATGCAGAATTTACAATGTAAGTGCAGAAAGCGTGTAGAAGATGATTTATGAAAAGATGATTGAAACTGAAAATTCAGATCCGATGCGAACCGCATGGACAGATTACAGGCAGACATTGACCAGTTATGTCTTAGAGGGGATTGAGAGCTATTACCGGCGGGCACATCTGGCAAGACAGGGAAAATTGCGGGATCAGGCGTTTACTTTGGAGGCGGATGTACCTTTGGAAGCGAAACCGGTAGTTGCTATCTGGGGTGCCGGTCGATGCAATGATCTGGATCTGGAAATGCTGGCACCCTATGTGCGGTTTGTACTGATTGACCGGACGATGGAGGATATACAGGCGGCACGGGCGCGATATGGATTATCAGAGGCACAGTGTGTCTGTGTGGATTTGCGATTCTGGGAAATCTATGAGGAAGAGGAACGGTTTTTTGAGACATTGCTTGCGAATGGGGACGATCTGCATTTGTCAGAATATCTGCGTCAGGTCATGGAGTCAGTGGCGGAGCAACAGCCAACATTTGCGGGATATGAAAAGGCATTTGATTTCAGTGTCGTGTGTGGACTTGCCAGTCAGTTAAATGCGCGGTTTGCTGGGCTGCTGCAATTATATGGAAAAGATCTGCGCAGACTGCCAAGGACGGCTGCCATGATGAAGGAAATGAATGTGCAGGCAGCAGGGCGGTTGATGGATGCCATTATGGTGACAACAAGCGGAGCTGTTTTCGCGGCAAACGAGATATATGCAGCGTTGCCTGCGCGCGAAGAACGGCTGGCAGAATATGCTCAGATCTGGACGGAGGAATGGGAACAGCTTCTGACAGCAAAGACAGAAACACAGATTCTGCCAGAGGATGTAGAAGGCATTACTTGTCAGGTTGCAGGCAGCCGGGAATTTGAACTGCATCTGATGCAGGCACAGAAGGCGGGAAAGCTTGTTTTCCGGCATCGGAGTGGGTGCGTCTGGCCATTTTCAGAAGAAAAATATTATTTTATGGATGTTTTGACGGCATATTTCATAAATAAAGAAATAAAATAAAAAAATAACTTTCATAAGTTAGGAAAGCCTTTTTGAGTGGCTGTTTTGTTGAAAAAAGAAAGTTCCTATGGTATCATAACGGAGATTGGATATAAATAGCATTATTCCGAAGAGGGTATCTATGAAATTATATGTAACAAGACATGGACAGACACAGTATAATATAGAGGTTCGAATCTGTGGAAGAGCAAATGTGCGACTGACGGAAAAAGGAATCTCACAGGCACATGAGCTGGCACAGAGCATGCAGGATACAGATGTGGATCTCATCATTTCATCACCGCTTGTGCGTGCAAAGGAGACTGCAGATATTGTCGGTGCAGCGATCGGTGTGCCGGTAGAAGTGGATGATCGCCTTGCAGAGCGTGATTATGGCGTGATCGATGGAACCTATGAGGGAACGCCGGGATTCATGGAGCAGTGGGTACAGTTTGGTTACCAGTATCCAGAGGGCGAGTCGCTGCTTAAAGTTGTACAGCGTGTGTATAATTTTCTAGATGATATCAAGCAGCGCTATGCGGATAAAAAGGTCATGGTGATCAGTCATGGCGGTGTGTGCCGGGTGATCAACTCATATTTTGAGAGTCTGGATAATGAAGACTTTTTCAAGTTTAATCTGGGAAATTGTAAAGTTCTTCAATATGATCTCTAAAAAAGAAGATTATGTAAAATATGTAATAAAATAGTCACAATTTAGCATAAATTCCTTGAATGAATGAGGGGTTTATGCTATTATTTTTTTATCACTTCTTATTAGAATTAAGAGGGTTATTTAGGAGGGAAGATTTATGAATTGTACGATGTGTGGAGCGATTATACCAACCGGACAGACAAATTGTCCAATGTGTGGAGCTCCAGTTCAGGCAGAGCAACCTGCAGATAATGCACAGCCAGTGCAGCCACAGATGGGATACCAGCAGCCAATGGGACAGCCGGTACAGCCACAGATGGGATACCAGCAGCCAGCAGGACAGCCGGTACAGCCACAGATGGGATATCAGCAGCCAGCAGGACAGCCGGTGCAGCCACAGATGGGATACCAGCAGCCACAGCAGCCGATGGGCGGATATTATCAGCCTAGAAGCAATAACGCAGCGGCATTTGGTGCAGGAATCAATGGATATCTTGGATATGTGAAGGAAAATCCTATGAATATCCTGAAGATCGTTGGAGCATTTTTTGTGTTCCTTGCAACTTTAATCCCATGGGCACATGCAACTTACTGGGGTGTTACAGAGCATTGGAATCTGTTTAAGGCAGGTGGATTTAACCGCTTCATCGCAATCATTGTGTTACTGCTTTCATTGGTACTGATTGCATGGGAGGTTGCAGATTTTATTCCTGTTCCACAGATTGCAAATGTGAAAGCAAAGTTACAGGCGATTCCATACTTTGAGTTTATTCTTCTTGGTGTCATCTTTGTATTTGTATTGATCGCAACAATTCGTCACGGTTATGCACATTCAGATGGTACGACGATTAACTTCAGGGAGTATGGTATTAAGGTAGGTATTTCAGCCGGTGTGATTTTTGCATACCTTGGTGTGATTGCTGCCGCAGCTCCAAGAGTGTTAGACAAGCTTGGAATCAAGATCGGAAACAAATAATACATAAGTAAGAAAATGGCTGTCGAGCCGGTATGGTTCGGCAGCCATCGTTGTATATGATGGTCTGGAGGGTGATAGAACATGGTATGTAAGGAATGTGGAAAAGAGATTCCAGAGGGTGCGCTTTACTGTGAGTCTTGCGGTGCACCATTGGAAGAACCCATTGTTCTGAAGGTATCGAAAGAGGATATCAAGCGGGCAGAAAAGGAAGAGAAGGCAAAGGCGAAGGAGCGGGCAAAGCTTGCTGCAAAAAATACGGTAAAGCAGGTGCCAGAGAAAAAGCATCATCGTAAAGCTGCCGATACGAGCAAGGCAATCGACATCGTTGGATATTTCCAGTCCATCGGTGGAGATATGAACCTGTTGCTGGCGTTTGTCGGTTCGATTTTGTTATATCTGGCGCCGTTTATGAACTGGATATGGGAGAAGCTTTTTGATGTGAAGCGTAAGGCGAATCTGTTTGAGATCGGTATGAAGAGCTCCATGGTAGAAGAAGATGGAAGCATCCTGGCGATGGGAGAAACCATTGTGCTGGTGCTTGGTATCATTGCAATCTTAGTCGGAGTCTGGATGCTGTTGTTGTCTGCCTGCGATTATATCAAGTGGTTGCGGAAATATGCGGCAAATCCGATTATGCGGTTTGCACCAATTCTTGTGATGCTTGTCATCTTTATTATCGTGATCAACAATAAGCATTACACACAGTCGCTGCGTGTGTTAGAGGACAATGTCCGACTTGCAAAAGAGCTTGGAACCTCATCGAATTATGATGCCGGAAGGGGACTTGGACCGGTCTTTTATGTGGCAGGTCTTGTGATCTATACACTTGGAACGGTTGGAGATTTTTTGGAACGGAAGCGTAAAAATGGATAATCAGAATCAATATGGAAAAAGTAAATTTGTGACAGCGAGTATGCTGCTAGGCATCCTGTCCGCAGTTTTGTTGACAGTGAGCCTATTTGTACCTGCTATTGATCTGTCCGCATATCATGCACAGGTACAGATCCGGTACAGCATTATGAAGATCTGTGAAAATGTGGGGTTAATCTCTGATATGTGGCGAGGAATTCCGATTGGAATCCTGATTGCCGCGGTGGGGATGCTCGTGTTATCCTTTGTCAGGATACCGCCCCTCAAGGCAATACCCTGTATGATTGTTGTGTGTATGATTATCATAGCGCTTGTAGATATGGAAAATGTAACGGCATGGATCTCTAAGATGCTTGCTCGTTTCATCTCTTCTCAGGTATCCTCCGGTTCTTCTGTGTCCGGGGCGACGATCTGGAAGAGCTTTCAGGCAGGCATCTACCTGCTTGCAGCGGGGCTGGTGAGTGGTATCGCCAGCTGCTTTGTATCCAATCATCAGGCGTAAATTATTCGCCAGTGATTCCATCGATTTCCTCCTTGCAGTGTTTACCATCTGCAAGGAGTTTTTTTAATGTTTCTGCATCGTCGTTCTCCATTGCAGTTTTGTATTCCTGCAAAGCCGTGATAAAATAGTCAAGTTCTTTGATCAGATGTTTCTTATTTTCCAGAAAAAGCTCTGTCCACATCGTTTCGTTCAACCATGCAACACGTGTCAGATCCTTGTAGCTTCCGGCAGAAAAACCATCGTGATTTTTTGCTGTCGGGCTTTTCACGTAAGCATTGGATACAACGTGTGCCATCTGGGATGTGAATGCAATCATCGCGTCGTGACGGTCGTAATCGCAGATTGTGAATTTACCGAAATGAATCGGAGACAGCAGTTTCTTCGCGCGCTCGATGGATTTCGTATCATTCAGATCTTCTGGCACAAGTACCATAGAAGCTCCGTTGTACATTGTCTTTGTGCTGTATGCGTAGCCGGAGAAATGACGGCCAGCCATTGGGTGTCCGCCGATAAAAGTAAAGCCATATTGTTTGGCGATAGGGTAGCAGGATTGGCAGATCAGCTCTTTTGTACCACAGCAGTCGATCACCATCGCATCTTTGCAGATATAAGGTGCCATCTTTGTCAGATAGTCAATGCAAAGCTGCGGATACAGACAAAGCAAAATCAGATCGCAGTCTTTGATATTTCCTTCGTTTAATTCGCCGTCAATGGCTTTATCGTTATACGCAGCCTGAATCACTTCTTTACTGCGGTTATAAGCAAGAACCTTGTGTTCGTCGTTGTCACTGTATGCTTTTGCAAAAGAACCACCGATCAGTCCAAGTCCAACAATTCCGATTGTCATAATATACCTCCATGCTGTGACTGTAATTCAAATAAATATGGTAAGATTGGCACAGCTTCAATCATCGACAACAGTATAATGCTTTAACGCGATAAAGTAAAGCAAAAATTTAAATGTATAAGACTGGTAAAACGTGGCAACACTCCTAGTACGCAACAGGCGCAAATGCAAAGTTGCGGAATACCTTGAAAAGGGGAAGGTCTATGAGCACGAAAAAGAAGTTATATATTGTTGTACTTATCTGGGCAGCAGTTGCGCTGCAAATCTTTATTACGAAGCGGATTGACCGGGAGAGCCAGATGGTGACACAGGTCATGAGTGATGGCGTGGAAAATGTGACGGCGGCAGAGGTAAAACTGTATGCGCATTATGGCGATGAGACGATGACCGAAGCCGCACGAGAGAAAATCCTGCAACGGGTTGGAGAAAAGCTGGGAATCATATCTGGCTATGACATAATTACAAGTACTGAAGGTGAAAATACTTCGACAACGTTTGTGAAAAAGGGTGAAAATGGAGATACGACAATCCGGTTGATTTCGATGGAACAGACAAACGCCGATGGTTCGACCATACAGGAGAATTATCTGATGACAGAGATTGCATTGAAAAATCAGTCGACAGAAAATATCTACCGGTGTAAGGAACAGCTCGATCAGATCTACACAGATCTGGGGCTTTCTGGCAGCAGCAATCTCTATCTGTGCAGTCAGGAAAAAGGGCGGATGACCGAAGATGAGATGCAGAAAGTGACAGCGGATTTCTTGGAGACGATGCATGCGAAGAAACGAAACGAGATTGAACTGCAGGATACCTTATGCATCTACGGCTACAGTGATAATGTCCCGGAATATGTGTATCAAAATGATCACAAGGTAAATGTGAATATTGCTTTCACGTACGATGAAGCAGAAGACATCACGTATATACACCGCGGACTGCCATTCATAGATAAATCATTTTAACCAAAGAGTAAGCGTAGTCGTGTAAATCTGTAGCCCGACTACGCGTATTTTTAGTAGGAAATAATCTCGTATCCATCCTCGGTGACAAGTACCTGAATCTCCCACTGTGCAGATGGAAGTCCATCTTCGGTGTAAACTTCCCAGTCATTTTCTTCGTCGACGAAGATGTCCGGCTTGCCCATGTTTACCATCGGTTCGATCGTGAACATGAAGCCAGGAACCATAAGCATTTCTGTACCTGCTTTAGAGTTGTAGCTTACCCAAGGTTCTTCGTGGAACTCGATGCCGACACCGTGTCCACCGATTTCGCGGACAACAGAATATCCATTTGCATAGACATAATCATGCACTGCCTGCCCCATGTCGCCGAGGAAGCCCCAAGGTTTTACCTGTTCGAGACCTTTGAGCATTGCTTCCTTTGTGACATCAACGAGTTTCTTCTTCTCCGGGCTGACATCACCGATACAGAACATACGGGAGGAGTCGGAGAAATAGCCGTTCAGGATTGTAGAGCAGTCTACGTTGATGATATCACTGGATTTTAAGATAACATCTGGTGATGGGAATCCGTGGCAGACCTGATCGTTGACGGAAGTACATACACTGTATGGGAATCCTTCGTAGTTTAATGGTGCTGGAATACCGCCCATATCGGTTGTCATATCGTAGACGATCTTATCGATCTCTGCGGTAGACATACCCTCATGGATTGTCTTCTGAATCTCATCCAGTACAGCGATGTTGATTTTTGCACTTTCCTTGATCTTCTCAATCTGCTCTGCATTTTTGATTAGGTTATGAGTAGGAACGATGTGCCCCTGATGTGCAATTTTTGCAATCTTATCGTCGAACATTTCATGACAGACTTTGTATTTTCTGCCGCTGCCACACCAGCAAGGATCGTTTCGGTTAATTTTCTTTGACATGATTACGCCTCTTATATTTATATTTGTGGTTTTACGCATAGGGCGGAAAAAACCACATATATTTTAGCAAAATAGTTTCGTTTGCGCAACCTGCGTAGATGAAACGTTTTATCATCTGCAAGGATTTGAGATAGAACGCGGATGAAGAAATGGGGGATCATGGGGGATTGTAATGAGAAAATGTTGAATAAAGGGCGAAGCAGGAGGCAGTTTATGATTTTGGTTCTGGTTGCGCTGGCGTGTGTGTCATCCGGGTGTCGCAAGCAGGAGGCGAGAGAACGACAGGATCTGGATTTTACGGTGTGCGCAGAGACAGAACTGCCGGATGATCTGCGGCAGATCATAGAGGAGAAGAAGCTGCATGCATTCCAGATGAGTTATACGACGAAGGATCATCTGTATATTGTGGTTGGATATGGGGAACACGACCGTACCAATCTGTGTGTGGTTGTGGAGGAGCTGTATAAGACTGACCGGGCAATCTATATAAAGACCGATCTGAAGACCGAGGCTGAAATGGAGGGGGACATTTCAGGTGTTGCATCAGGGACAGATTCCAACACGCCTGACGGGCAGACAGGAACATCGTCGATGTACCCGTATATTGTAATCCGGTTGCCGCGGCTGGAGCTGCCGGTATTGAATGTATCGTAAGTACGGCTTCTATATGCGCGCAAAAATATTTACGGTAAATTATCATAATTCAGAGAGCATTGGAATACATATAAAGCAGAGGGTAAGAATCTAGTTTGGTGGAGGGAGCTATGGAATTTTCGAAGAAGGAAATACATACAAGCGTGTTGACGCAGTCCAAATATTCACAGATAACAGTCGATGATGATTTTACGATTCCGGATAGTAAAGGCGATATGGAAAAAATCGTTGCCAAGGAAGGTCATATTCTGTTGGAGTCCATGATTCCGGAGGATGGAAAAGTGCGGATCACCGGATCGGTCTGCGTGCGTGTGCTGTATCGGACCGGGGGCGATATCCCGCGGCTGTGCCAGTTCCAGAGTGAGATTCCATTTGAGGATGTTGTCAACTGCGATGGCGTGTCTTCCTCCAGCCAGGTGGATTGCCACAGCCAGTTGGAGGATCTGACGGTGAGCATGATCAATTCGCGCAAGCTGGAGGTTCGCGGACTGATCGGAACAAGTGTTAATGTGTATGAAGAGATGTGCATCGATGCGGCGACAGGGATTGAGCAGGGGGAAGGCGTTGCCTGTCAGTATCGCGACGTTACATATAGTCAGGTCGTGCTCGCCAAGCGCGATGTCCTGAAGGTGCGGGAGGAGCTGGAAATCCCGCAGAACAAACCGAATATCCAGGAGATTTTATGGCAATGTGTCGCGCTTCGGAACATGGAGACGAAGGCGGGCGATGAGAAGCTTCTGGTGCGTGGAGAAATCGAAATCTTCATCTTATATAAAGGGGGCGAGGAACGGCTCCCGGTACAATCCATTTTCTCGGTGCGGTCGCTCTATCGTGAGGTGCCTTGCAGTGGTGCAGCAGAGGGCATGGTGCTGGATGTCGATTATGTGCTTGGCAAGGGGGAGATCACAATCCGGCAGGATGCGGATGGTGAGGATCGCGTGTTTGGCTGTGACTATAATATTGATATGAATATCAAGTTGTATGAGGACTGTTCATGCCGGATGCTGTCCGATGTGTATTCGCCAAGCGCGGAGCTTGTACCGCAGTTTGAGGTGATGGATTATGAGAACCTGCTGCTGCGCAATGCAGCGAAGGCGAAGGTGTCTGCCAGAAAACAGATCGGTGGAGATAAGGCGAAGCTGCTGCAGATCTGTCATGTGTATGGCGATGTCGATATTGATGATGTTGTTGTCGGGGAAAATGGGGCAGAGATCACAGGCGTTGTAAAATGCTGTGTGCTGTATATTGCGACCGGAGATGATCCGATGAGCAGTGTCGAGGTGGAGATTCCATTTTCGTATACGGCGGATACTGTACCGCTCGCGCAGGAGGATTCGGTGCGTATCCATCCGTGCATCGACCAGCTTACTGCGTCGTTATTAAATAGTGAAGAAATCGAGATTAAGGCACAGATCAACCTGAACATCTCCGTCTTTGCAAAGGGTGAGAGTCAGGCGATGACGGATTTGCAGATCCTGCCGATTGATGAGGCGAAGAAGGCGGCACAGCCGGGCATCGTTGGATATGTCGTGCAGAAGGGCGACAGCATGTGGAGCATTGCGAAAAAATATTATGCATCCATTGATGCTATCAAGCAGTTGAACAATCTGGAGTCTGATTATGTATCGGAAGGTGACCGGCTGCTGATCGTGAAATCTTAGATCTTCCTATATTATACAAAGTAAATAGAAAACCACGGAAATCCATGTTGCAGATGCGGCATGGATTTCTGCCGTTATGAGAAAATAAATAGATTGTGAAGAAACGCTTGCGTTGGTATAATAAAAACAGATTGTTTGTAACGGGAGGCTTTCAAGGATGAAAACGTTAACGAGAAATGCATATGCAAAGGTGAATCTGGCATTGGATGTTTTGCGCAGACGCGAGGATGGTTATCATGATGTCTGCATGATCATGCAGAATCTAAGCTTATATGATACATTGACATTTACAGTGGAGGAAGCGGATACGCTGACAATCACACTGGCGTGTGATAAGGCATTCGTGCCGTGTGATGCGCGTAATCTTATCTACAAAGCAATCGCACTGATGGGGGAAACGTATCATCTGACCGGGCATGTCCATGTGGAGCTGGTGAAACGAATCCCGGTCGAAGCCGGTATGGCAGGTGGCAGTACGGATTGCGCCGCGGCATTTCATGCGATGCGGGAGTTGTATGGACTGGACGTCAGTGATCAGGAATTGATGAAGCTCGGTGTGAAGCTGGGGGCGGATGTGCCGTATTGTATCATGGCAAAAACCGCGCTTTCCGAAGGTATCGGCGAGGTGCTGACAGAGGTGGCACCGCTGCCTGATTGTTTTGTCGTTGTGGCGAAACCGACGATATCGGTCAGCACGAAGATGGTATATGAGAACCTGCATGCGAACGAGCTGCAGCACCACCCGGATGTTGCGGGTATGGTGGACGCGCTGAAGCAGGGAGATCTGTCCGGTGTGGCAAGCCGCATGGAAAATGTCTTGGAGACAGTCACAACGAAGCTTTATCCGCAGATCGAGGAGATCAAACAGACAATGAAAGAGTCTGGTGCCGAAAATGCGATCATGAGCGGCAGCGGACCGACGGTGTTTGGTTTATATACAGAGAAAGCGACTGCAGAGCAGGCGGCAGAGAAAATCCGGCAGCAGTACGGACTTTCCGAGGTATATGTGACACAGCCGTGTTAGAGTTGGCTGAGATTTTTGCAGAATCGTGAGAAATAATCATACCTTTTGAGAAAAATACTCTGGTAGAAATAAAAAATATGCTTGAAATATTTGTCTATGCATAGTAATGTATATTGTATACACGATAAAATTATTTATGATGTATATGGGGAACGAAGAAGGTAATGAAAATCGGAATGGATAAGTTTTGACAGGAAGGTAAGGAGGTAGCAGATATGAAGTTGGATATGAATATCGATGAGTATCTTCCACTTCGGGAGGTTGTATTTCATACATTGCGCAAGGCAATCATACAGGGAGAATTGCAGCCGGGAGAGCGTCTGATGGAGGTTACACTGGCGAACAAGCTTGGTGTCAGCCGGACACCGGTACGTGAGGCAATCCGGATGCTGGAGCTGGAAGGTCTGGTTGTTATGATTCCGCGGAAAGGTGCGGAGGTTGCGAAGATTACAGTGCGTGACTTAAAAGATGCCTTGGAGGTTCGAATGGCAATTGATTCATTGTCGGTCAAGCTTGCCTGCGAGCGGTTGGATGAGGATGATAAGACAGAGATAAAACAGGCATGCGTGGCATTTCGTGAAGCGGTCAAATCAGGAAATGTGCAGGCAATTGTGGAGGGGGATGAACGTTTCCACAACACAATCTACCGGGCATCGAAGAACCAGAAGCTGATTACGATTGCGATGAATCTGCGGGAACAGGTGTATCGATACCGGTTTGAATATGTAAAAGATTTTTCGTATCATGAGAATCTGATCCGGGAGCATGATCAGATTACAGAGGCGATTTTGAAGGGCGACGTAGAGACAGCACAGAAGATTATGAAGGAACATATTTATAATCAGGAGCAGATCGTGATACGGAATTTGCAGAAGGAAGCATAAGTAAACAGGAAAACAAGAGAGAGGTGCAGAGCACCTCTTTTTTTGTGTGCCCACAAATATATTTCCACAAAATATATTTGTGTTATTGTATAGCGACAAAATATAGTATATAATCATTTTAATCGGCTGTTGAAAAATTTGACTTGATTCATGCAAAAATTGCATCTGATTATGCAAAAACGGACAGATGAATTGTAATGAACAGGGATTCATGCAAAACTTGGGGTTGACGGAAAAAATCTTCGATTCGCGGAAAATGAATCGAAAAAATGTTATGCAGACGGTAGAATGAAAAAAACATTGAAAAGAGGTAACGGGATGAGCGAAGAAAAACTATTTGATGTGAATTGGGATCAGAGAAAATGGGAGACACCTGCGAGCGCACAGGATATGAAGCTGTACAGCTATCCACCGAGAACGATACGGAATATGTCAGTTCCGGGATTTCTGACATGGCTGGTGCTGTTGCTGGCATCGATTGGCGGACTTCTGTATACTGCATGGATGACAGTGACTGGCGACTATGAGGATGGAAAGGTAAACACGATACTGGGAGTCGTAAGCTTTGTCGTGCTGATTTGCTGTCTGATCTACAAGACAAATTATAAGAGAAAGCTTATTACATATACCGATGTGTTACATGCGGTGTTGATTGATAATGCGAAACATGCGTATGTTGTACATTTGAATAAGGATGCTTTTCTGGGAGCAACCGGACTGGGTGCATATAGAGTTCACACTGTCCAGGCGCAGGGGGTAAGTGTAACACATGTCGGACAGGCAATGGGTAGCCGAGACATGGAGCAGAAAGCAATCAAGATGATTCAGCATAAGGATTTCCTGTTGAAGCGTATTCAGGAGAAGCCGGTTTTTCAGGAGATGATCGAGAACGGTACCTTTGAGCAGGTGGCTTTGCCGGTTGAGAAGATTCTGAAGTTCAAGAATCCGGGTGCCTGTTTCGTAGTTACGTATGCATATAAATGGAATGGCAGTGAATATACAGACACGGTTCGCTTCTATCATTCTATGCAGGATTATAAGGAGCTGCTTGCATATTTCAAGGAGCGGTATGAGGCAGAAAAATAAAGGTATGAAAAAAACAGGTGTATTGGGATTCGTGATTCTGTGCCTGCTCAGCGGGTGTGCACAGCAAAGCACAGAATCCACAGAGGCGACAACGGTCGCTGCAGTGGAAGCAGAAGTATTGGAGACGGTCGAGCTTAAACGTGCAGAAGTTGGTGATATCGTGCAGATGGGAACCTATGAGCAGGACGGGGATACGGAGACAGAGGACCCGATCTATTGGGATGTATTGGACAAGGACGGGGATTCAATATTGATTATCTCGCATGACGTGATTGGCTATCAGCGGTTTTCTGACAGCCCCAATTGTGTGATATGGGAGGATTCCCAGATACGGACATGGCTGAATGAGGAGTTTTATACGGACGCATTTGATAAGGAAACACAGGCGCGTATCAAAGGATACGTCACATCAGGAGTAGATGAGGCAAATCAGGAGTCGAGGGGTGATGCGACGGATCGGATATTCCTGCTGAGCCAGAAGGAAATCGAGAAGTATTATGGGCACAAATTACCAAAAGCAGAAGCACTTTTATGCAAACCAAGCAAGGCTGTTTTACAGCGCTACGAAGAGATAGAGCAACAGCGCGTGCGTGAAAAAGTACCATTCGTGACAAGTGTTCCAGATGCATCGGAAGGGATTTCGTGGATGTTGCGGTCAACCGGAAAGTCACAGAATCAAATCTCCATTATTCGAGGGGACGGGTATTATTCACAATGTCTGGCAGATTACTATCAGGGTGTTCGTCCGGCTATGTGGATCGATGTAGGTGATGAAAACGGAGAGGGGCAAGCGTTACAGGAATGAAAAAAATAAAATTATATGTTCTTATTACAGTCGTAAGTATCGTTTTACTCGCATGGTTGCTGGTGGTGGTTATCGTATTTCAGAAAAACCATGCGGATATCTTTTTCTTCGACAATAACAAAGAGATTGAATATCAATATGGAAACTACAAGGCGGATGCGCTGGTTGTGGATGGCTATGTATATCTGTACAGAAGTGTCGTGGAGCTGGGAAATTATGATAAAAAAGAAAAATTAGAGAAATGTGGAAATAACGTCATATATCGTCTTTCCCCGGATGGAACGTATGAGGAGTTTTACGAATTTGAAGATGAAGAAGCCATCTATTATGACGTGAATTCCAAGCTTTATTATTATGATGAGCATTTCTATATCATGATCGGTCAGCGGGTGTATCGTATAACAAAGGATGGAAGCAGTGCGCAGGTTATCTATGAGAATACTGGAGGTAATGGTATTTTTCGGATGTTTGGAATCCGGGAGCATTATCTGCTGCTGGCAAATCATAATGAAGTACGTTATCTGGATATGCGTAAATGGGACTGGAGCACGCCAATCGACTTTGACCAGATGCGTGTTTTGAAATATGTGTATGCGCTGGACGCAGATACTTTTTATAATTGGATGATCAGTGGTGTTACCAAGCATTCTCCGAAGCGGCTGCAGGATGCGAATGCAGCAATAGAAGAAGAGACAGATATCGATTGCATAAATATTTATCAGGATGCCGTCTATTATGTGCAGAAAAACGACGAGGATCATGCGTACACGATAAAATACAAAGCTCTGACGTCAGATGAAGAAGGAGATTTGCTCACGGTGAATCCGGATGGGAAATTGAGGATATTATCGTTGGCCGTCAGCGAGGATTTTATCATCTATGATCTTGGATCGTCAGAGTATGGTCAAAATTATGAATATGGAGAGAATGTGGATGTACGTATAATATGGAACCGGCATACAGGGAAATGGAAATCTATTAGTTACAAATAAGAGGACTCAGATCATATATTTATCTGCAACTGTGGAATGAAGAAATCGGAGAATGAACAGGCGTAGACAGATTCGGTATGAGGGGGGTAGAAGGAATGAAAAAATGGTGTATTATGCTTGCGTTTGCAATGCTTTTACTAAGTGGATGTGGAAAACAGGCGGAGTCAACCGAAGTGGCTACGGAGGAATCCAATACAGAGGAACCAGAACCTGCTACGACAGAAGCATTGGAAACAGTGGTACTGAAGGATGCAAAAATTGGAGAAATTGTGCAGATGGGAACCTACGAACAGGACGGAGATGCAGAGACAGAGGACCCGATCTGCTGGGATGTGCTGGATAAGGATGGGGATGCAGTGTTGCTTATATCGCATGATGTGATCGCCTATCAGAGATTCTCGGATAACCTAAAATGTGTAATATGGGAGGATTCGCAGATACGGTCGTGGCTGAATCAGGCGTTCT
>OHUP01000284.1_pt1 | contig 20688 bp, 15 predicted proteins | sample 1579221 | NCBI WGS metagenome assembly OHUP01 (sample SAMEA3882555, study PRJEB24775) | human gut metagenome | biome: human-associated habitat; feature: intestine environment; material: feces | place: Netherlands | collected 2009/2010 | reverse complement strand
TCCATGTGTTCAACCTAGTTCATAAATATGTGTCCAGAATTCTGGGTACATATCAGTCTGCAGGGGATTTCTATTTTTGTACGCTGTGCGTCCGTTTAAGAAGATTACATCTTCTCCGGCTCGTCATACTCGACACCCTTCGTGTCGACGGTAACGGTCTTGATACGCTGGTCTTCAAGCGGGCGGTCCATGTAGTCGGTTGGAACATCTGCAATCTTATTCACGATATCCAGACCATCCACGATCTTGCCGAAAGCAGCATAGCTTCCGTCGAGATGCGGACTATTCTTGTGCATGATGAAAAACTGCGAACCGGCGGAGTTCGGCATCATGGTACGTGCCATAGAAAGAACACCCGGTTCGTGCTTCAGATCATTTGCAAATCCGTTCTGCACGAACTCGCCGCGGATTGAATATCCAGGACCTCCGGTACCATTTCCGTCAGGGCAGCCACCCTGGATCATAAAACCATTGATGACACGATGGAAGATCAATCCATCGTAAAACCCTTTCTTAATCAGAGAGATAAAATTCTTTACTGTGTTTGGTGCGATATCCGGATACAGTTCGAACGTCATAACATCGCCGGATTCCATTGTCATTGTAACAATTGGATTACTCAAATTTATCATCCTTTCTTGTATTTTTATCTAAAAGATGATAGTATAATACCATTATTGTAAAATTACATCAAGTGTGTAATTTTTTAAAAAGTTATGTAAACTAAAATGCAAAGAAGAGGTACGAAAAGTGAGAAAAACGGTGATTCGAGTCGTGAAGGGAATCATATTGTTGGTGGCGATTGTCACACTTGCCAATATGACCTATAAACATATACGAACCTATTACGATGATTATATGGACGAATACAAGGGAACGGAGTCGACACAGGGCGAAGATGTAACTGTTACGATTCCGGAAGGCGCATCTGTCAAGGAAATCGCGCAGATCCTGAAGGACAATGGATTGATCAATTATCCGCGTGCATTTACAAAGCGTCTGCAGGACTCTGAGTACCGTGGCAAGCTGCATGGTGGTACATACACCTTGAATACTGGTATGACAACCTTGCAGATGATGGCAGCCATGAGCCCGACATTTGAGGAAGATCAGCCAGTCGATTATCTGGTTGTGCCAGAGGGCTTTACGGTAGAGATGATAGCAGCGCGGTGCGAAGATCAGGGAATCTGTTCTGCAACTGAATTTTTAAATGCATGCAAATCGGTTACGAAATCTGATTTTGCATATCTGGCAGACATACCGGCAGGTGCCAATGTCAATTATAAGGTACAGGGCTTCCTGTTCCCGGCAACTTACGATATTTATGAGTCGACGACAGCGGAATCATTAGTCGATTATATGTTGAGAACGTTCGACAACTACTATACACAGGAACTGCAGGATCGTGCGGCAGAGCTTGGATACAGTGCATTTGAGCTTGTGACGAGAGCTTCCATTGTAGAACGTGAGGCAAAGGTGGATTCAGAACGTGCGACGATTGCAGGTGTTATCAACAACCGTCTGAAAGCAGAAATGCCTTTGCAGATGTGTCCGACTGTCTTATATCCATTGACCGATGGAATGTATGACAAGAGTCAGGTTCTGTACGAGGATCTGGAACTGGATTCTCCATACAACACCTATAAGAATGCCGGACTTCCGGTAGGTCCGATCTGTAATCCGGGACTGGCATGTATCCAGGCAGTATTGTATCCGGAAGAGCATAATTACCTGTATTACCATGTTGGCGACGAAGATGCAGGTACACATATCTTTACAGAAAACTATGAAGATCACATAGATACACAGATTATTGGTGGACCAAACGGCGTGACACCGGATGGAGAAGCTTCCACCGAGGAATCGACAACCGAAGAATCACAATAGGAATAAATAATGTATTAGGAGGGACGTTATGAGAACTTTTAATTTTAGGGCGCGAAACATCGGCGAAGAAAAATATCTGTCATACACAATGGGCGAGGATTGTGAGTTAGATGAGGATGTTTTGGATTACTGTCAGGACAATGCGCCGGAAGAACTGATAGAGATTATCTATGAAGAAGATGACGATTATGATTATCTGACCTACCAGATTACGGGCAAGACATCTCTGGAGGAGTACATTGCGCAGGAGCATGATTGCGAGAGCGTACTGCTCATCCTGCGGAATGTCGCACAGGAGATGATTTCCTTGAAGGAGCAGGCGATTCCACTTTCGTATGTATTGCTGAATCGTGGATTTATCTACGTGGATGCTGAGAAGAAGACAGTACAGTTCCTGTGCCTGCCAATCGAAAGCAAGGGCGCACTTTCTGTAGAATTCAAGAGCTTTGTACGCCAGCTGCTTGCGAACATGAAATACGATGTGGAAGAGGATCTGAATTATGTTGGTAAGCTCCTCACGTATATCAATGGAGATAACTTCAATCTGCGTGGCTTGATCGGACTTGCAGAGGCGTTGATGGAAGAGGAAGGAATCAGCTTCGAGGAGGCTGGAGCCATTGATGCAGACGGTGTAGAAGTTGTAAGTGCAGAGGAAGAAGCACCGGCAGAAAATATCAGCGACATCATGAATAGCCTGCAGGAAGAGGATGATACACCACTTCCGGAGATCGGCGACGATGAAGAAGACGAAGAGGAAGAAGCAGAGGAACCTGTAAAGGAAGAGGAAGAACTGGAAAGTATCCTTCCAGCTGGCATGCAGGTAAAGGAAGAAGAAACACCGGTAGAGGAGAAGGTGGCAGAACCGACAGAGGCTGTCAAGGAGACACCAGCACCTGTCGAGGAAGCACCGGCACCAAAGCCAGTGATGGAAAAGCAGGAAGCACCAAAGCCGGAACCAGTAGCAGAAAAACCAGAGGTTTCCCCAGCTGCAGAGCAGATCCTGTCACAGGTGAAGCCAGAGGGGGCAACAAATGGTGGCGAGAAGCTGCAGTTAAAGACAAACAAGAAGGAATCCGATATCAACCTGATCAAGGATCGGATCAAGGAGCTGGTTGGAGAAGTTCCATCTGCAAAGCCGACAGCACAGCCAACCAAGAATATCCAGACATTGGAAGATCTGGATCATTTCTTAGACAAGCCACCTGTGGTTAAGCGGAATGTGGTAAAGGTAAACCGTGCGGCAATCATCCAGCAGACAGAGGCTGAGATGGAGGCAGCTGAGGCAGAAGCAGCAGCTGAGACAGCAGAGTCTGCTGAACCGGAAACAACCGTACAAAACGAAGAACCGACAAGCGGACAGACAGAAAACATCAAGGTGCCTGTGATCGAGGATATCTACGATGACATGAACATTGAGAAGAAAAAGGACGATGAAAAGGACAAGAAGCCAAAGAGTACATCTATTTTGAATAAATCTGTAACAGAGCTTGTAAAAGATGCCGTTGGTGCTGTGAGTGCAGCGACTGCAGCAACCAATTCGCCGAAAGCATTGCCATATCTGATCCGTGTAAGTACAGAAGAACGTATCATGCTGAACAAGGCGATCTTCAAGATCGGAAAGGCAACCAGAGGTGTGGACTATACCGTTGGCGGAAATGGAGCGATCAGCCGTCAGCATGCATTTATCATTCAAAAAGATGGGGTATGTTATATCAAAGATAACAAGTCTACGAATCATACATATGTGAATGGAAAGCGTGTAGAGGATGGGGTAGAAGAAATTCTGACACATGATTCTCTCGTAAGACTTGCAGATGAAGAGTTTACATTTAAGATTCGCTAATTAGGATGATTATATCATGAGGAGGTAGCAAATGAAGGGGTTAGAGTTGAATGTAACAAAACAAAACGGAATGACATTGGTGGAGTATCAGCTTGGAGTAGCAGATGTCTATGACGACAGAGTGTCAGACAAGGTTGCACAGCTCGGAAATATTATTCCGTTCCAGTACAAGGACGAGGATGGAAAGAGAAGTATTGTCTCTTATGTGCATCATGACACTTCTCTGGAAGTGATGCTGCGTCAGACATTGAAGAAGGCAGATGTACTTGCAATCCTGAAGGGACTGTTGTGTGCATTTGAGATTGGTGCAGCAGGTGTGCAGATCTGTTATCTGGTACGCGATCTGAATTATATCTATGTAGATCCTGAGAGCAAGGCAGTAAAGTGCATTATGGTTCCTGTAAAGCAGGATCCGTTGGGACAGTCTGATATCCCGGATTTCTTCCGAAATATTGTGTCACATATGCGCTTTGATGAAGCAGACAAGGATGATTATGTAGCAAGAATCCTGACCTTGATCAATACGGATCATTATTCCAATATGAAATTAAAGGGGCTTGTAGATGCGGAGATGGAGAAACTTGGTCTCTTCTATACAAGAGACGAGGGACTTAAGAAGGAAGCGGATACAACCGCAGCTCCGGAAGTACAGAACCAGAATGTAAAAGTAAATCGTGTCGGCGTGATGAACAACATGCGTCCACAGGGTATGCCAGCGATGGGACAGCCGGTACCACCGATGGGCAGACAGCCAATGGGGCAGCCAGTACCACCGATGGGCGGACAGCCAATGATGGGACAGCCGGTACCACCGATGAACGGACAGCCAATGGGACAGCCGGTACCACCGATGGGCGGACAGCCAATGGGGCAGCCAATACCACCGATGGGGCAGATGCCGAAGCCAGAAATGCCAAAACCACAGGCACCAGCACCGGAGGCACCAAAGCCAGAGATGCCGAAACCGGAAATGCCAAAGCCGCAGGCACCGGTACCGGAGGCACCAAAGCCAGAGATGCCGAAACCGGAAATGCCAAAGCCACAGGCACCAGCACCGGAGGCACCAAAGCCAGAGATGCCGAAACCAGAAATGCCAAAGCCACAGGCACCAGCACCAGAGGCACCAAAGCCAGAAATACCAAAACCGGAAATGCCAAAGCCACAGATGCCACCAATGGGACAGCGTCCAGCGATGGGCGGACAGCCGATGATGGGGCAGCCAGTACCACCGATGGGTGGACAGCGTCCTCCGATGGGACAACCAATGATGGGGCAGCCGATGGTGGGACAGATGCCAAGACCACAGGCGCCACAGATGCAGAACGGCAACCTGATGGGACAGCTTGGCGGTGCACGCCCGATTCCACACTTTGTGCGTAAATCAACTGGTGAGATCATCAATATTACAAAACCAGAATTTATCATCGGTAAGTCAAAGACGAAAGCCGATTATGCAATAGAGAACAACAGCGCAATCAGCCGGGAGCATTGTATTGTAATCCAGCGCGATGGCGTGAACTATATTAAGGATAACAATTCTACAAACCATACCTATGTAAACGGGGTAGAGTTGCAGCCGGGTAAGGAAGTGCTTCTGAAGCATAAGACAGAAGTTCGATTGGGAGATGAGGAATTCACATTCCTTCTGAGAAAAGGAGAGTAATATGGAGTACATTGCAACATATCACACCGATGTAGGTACAAGAAAAGAAACGAATCAGGACTCTCTTGCAATCAAGGTTGTGAACACAAAAGAGGGAAATGTTGCATTTGCAATCGTGTGTGATGGCATGGGAGGACTCGCAAAAGGCGAGGTTGCCAGCAAAGAGGTAATCGAAGCATTTTGTACATGGTTTGATGACACACTGGTGGATGAAATCCAAAATGGAACATTCACAGAGCAGAATCTTGTAAAACAGTGGGATGATATTATCCAGACTCAGAATCGCCGGCTGGGCGCATATGGAGAGGAAAATCATTTGCAGCTTGGTACGACGGTATCTGCAATCCTGTTGTACAAGGATCAGTATTATATTGTGCATGTGGGCGACAGCCGCGTGTATGAGCTTACAAAGACAGCGAAGCAGCTGACAAACGACCAGACATTTATCGCAAGAGAACTGGCAGCGGGACGTATGACACCGGAACAGGCAAAAATCGATCCGAGACGAAGTGTGCTGTTGCAGTGTGTCGGCGCATCGCCGGTTGTTGAGCCGGAATTTACAAAGGGAACTGCAACAAGAAATGCAGTTTATATGCTCTGCTCAGACGGATTCCGTCATGTGATCACACCGGAGGAAATCATCGAGAAGATCGGACCGGGTGAGGCGACGGACGAGGAAAAGATGAAATATGGAGCAATATATCTGACAGAGTTAGTAAAGAACCGTGGGGAACGTGATAATATCACAGTAGCAATGGTTCGCACGATTTGATTTAGAGAGGGTTTGCCATGACGAAGGAAGGAACCGTACTAGACGGAAAATATGAAATTTTGGCAGAAGTTGGTCGAGGTGGTATGTCCATCGTGTACCTTGCCCGTGATAAGCGTTTGAATAAGCAGTGGGCGGTCAAGGAGATCAAGAATGATGGAAAGAAATCCGCAAAGACGTTGCTTAAGGGATTGGAACGAGAAGCGAATATTCTGAAGAACGTAGATCATCCGGTGTTGCCGCGAATCGTAGATATCATCAATCAGGATGGAACAATCTACGTTGTTATGGATTATATCGAGGGTGATACGATTCAGGATCGATTGAAGAAGGAAGGCGCGCAGCCACAGGAGTTGGTGGTAGAGTGGGGCTTGCAGCTTGCAAGTGCATTGAATTACCTGCACAACATGAATCCACCGGTTATCTACCGGGATATGAAACCTTCGAATGTCATGATCAAACCGGAGGGCGGCGTAAAGCTGATTGACTTCGGTACAGCAAAAGAGTACGAGATAGAGAACAATGCAGATACAACCGCACTTGGTACGAGAGGCTATGCAGCACCGGAACAGTTCGGTGATTCCAAGGGACGTGGTATCTACAATACAGATGCAAGAACAGATATCTATAATCTGGGTGCAACCCTGTACCATATCGTAACAGGAAAGAACCCATGTGAGCCACCGTATGAGATCAAGCCGATCCGCGAGTGGAATCCGATGTTGTCCTCTGGATTGGAGAAGATCATCTTAAAATGTACACAGGCAGATCCGAACGACCGTTATCAGAACTGTACGGAGCTGATGTATGCATTGGAGCATTACGATGAGCTTGACGACAGCTACCGGAAGAAGAACAAGAAGAAGCTTGGGCTTTTTGCAGCAACCGTGGCATTGGCAGTTGTATCCGGTATCACAGCCGGAATCGGATATTCCGGTATGCAGCGGATCAAGCTGAACAACTACAACCAGTATATCGAAAATGGTATGAACTACTGCCGGGAAGAGAATTACGAAGCCGGAACGGCAGAATTCAAGAAAGCAATCGAACTGGACGGCTCGGAGGAAAAAGCTTACGAACAGTACATACAGGCATACATTGATGCTACGAACAAGGCGGAGGAAGCCGGAACGGAATCTACGCTGAATCTGGATGATGCGTTGACGTTGGTTTCCAATCGAATCAGCAGTAAACATGGTGGTGTTGAGAAAAACAGCGCAGTGCTTTACAAGCTGGCACTTACTTATTTTGAGGAAGAGCGTTCTTACAGTCAGGCAGCCAAATATTTCGGCATGATTGACGAGAAGGACGAGGAATATGGAAAGCTTGCAGGCTTTTACAAATCCATTTCCGAGCTGCGATCTGACAGTACGTCGGATGCATCAGAGCTGATGCAGGCGGTAAATGATTTCGCAACCTACAACGAGAACAACTTTACGAACCAGGAAGCAACCAAGTTCGTAAACTATCGTATTATCGGCGAGATTTACAGTACAAACGTCAGCAAGGATGCGGAGACAAGCATCGCAGAACAGGCAAGTACGGTGATGGAACAGGCGGTTGCAGATCTGGACGAGTACACAGGCAATGATCTGGACGAAGAAGCAGTTATGGATATGAATTATCGTTACGACGATAACCTGATCATGATCTATGAGCAACTTGCCAAGGAAAATGCAGATAATGAAACAGTTGCCAATGGATATTATTCGATGGCAATCAGTTATTGTGAAGACTATATTGGAATCCTGAAGATGAAGGTAGACAGCGATCCGAGCATTTCGCTGGGTGGTTCCTCTGTCAACGCGTATAACCAGTCTTATTACAATAAGATGATGACGGAAGCACGTTGTTATGATGCACAGGGCAAGACAGATGATGCACTCAAGATATACGAAGCCGCAGAAAAGGTATTCGGTACAAAGAACGAGTGGAGCGACAACGTATATGCAGAGCATCTGGATTATCTGTATCGTCTGTGTGAGGCACAGGAGCAGGATCCGAAGCTTTGGACGACGAAGATTCCAGATCTGACAAAGAAGCTGATTCAGGTATTTGATGATGGTGGTAACGTTCTTGGCATCGACAGCAATAAAACATGGTACAAACGAAAAGATACGTTGCAGATGTTGAAGGACGGTAGCTATGATATCAGCGAAGAAGAAGCGACGCAGGCACCGGATGCAAATTCCGATGATTCGCAGTCAGCAGAGATGGGAGAGTGATCAGCATGCAAAACGTATATGAGATATGTTTCTATGGCGGCTTGGTACTGGCGATTCTCCTTCTGATTGCGGCGATCGTGTTATTCATTGTATTGAAGATACCGAAGGTAATTGGAGAATTGACCGGAAGTGCTGCGAAAAAGGCAATGAAAGAAATGCAGGATGGTACAGCGAGTCCGGGCAGCGTAGCGAAGAAAGAACAGGAAAAATACTACAACATGGGAAGTGGAAAGATCACTGCGAAAGAAGCGGTTTCTACGCGGGAGGATCGTAAGGCTAATGGTAACGATTCCACCGAACTGTTGGAGAAATCAAAGAAGAAAGAAAAGAAGTTTGAAGAGACCGACATCCTTCGTCCGGGCATCAATGATTATGATACACCGGATGATGGCGAGACAGAAGTACTCGGTTCAGGTGCGGATGATGAGGCAACAGATGTGCTTCGTGATACATCGGCAGGAGATGACGGAGCAACGGATGTACTTCGGAATGACGAAGGAGATGACGGAGCAACGGATGTACTTCGAAATGACGAAGGAGATGACGGGGCAACGGATGTACTTCGGAATGACGAAGGAGATGACGGAGCAACCGATGTACTTCGGGGAGACGATGAGGATGCAACCGACGTTCTGCGGATGGACGATGATGACAGTGATGCAACCGATGTATTGCGTGCCGACGATGACGACAGTGATGCAACCGATGTATTACGTGCAGATGATGACGAGGAAGGTACAAGCGTGCTGACAACCGGAACATTAGCGAAGAAGGTAAAAGTAATTTACAATATAGTAGTTGTTCATTCAGATGAAAGTATAGAGTCGGGTAGGTGAGAAAAAGGATGAAAAGAAAAGAAACAAAATCAAACAATTCAAAACACCCGGTAAAGAAGCTCATAGCATTATGGGTTGTCTTTGCTCTGCTGATTGTACCATTTGCAAACCATGTCGGTGATAAGAATGTCGCGAAAGCAGAAGGGGGAAGTGCAACTGGAGTAAAAACTGGCAATCTACAGATTGTGTCGGAAGAACCGAATGGGTTGAGTATTGAAGTGGATGATACTGGTGTAGTGGTTCCGCATACTGGTGAGACATATGAGAAAAGCGTAACTTTGATCAAGGATGCGCAGAAGGTAGGTAAGTTACAATTACCAGAATGCAAGACAGATGGTGGTGATGCGGTTGCGTTAGGTGCCGGATTTATGACCTTGGATAAGCAAATACAGTCAACACTTTCTGCTGGCGAAAATTTATTTCCTTTAACAGAAAATGTTGAGAATGATTTAGCAGCTAATGCAATTACTGAAGATCGAAAAATTGCAATTTATGCAAGAATAGACAGTGCGGCAGATTGGCAATTACAGTATGTTCTTACTGTTAATTTTGTGGATTCTGCATTTACAACAGGTGCCGGACTGTATGCTGGAAGCATAAGTCTGACATCGGATTCATATGTCAGTGAAGCAACATTAAAGGCTCCAACCACAGTAGCTTCTATTGAGGGCGCGACAGTAAAATATTATGTAAAAATTGGATCAGCAGCAGATGAGTCTGAAAAAAAGGATATAAACAGTTATACATTTATTGGAGATACAATCAGTACTACTGAGAACAACCGTGGAAAACAGGTTTATGCATATGCGGCGCTGGTATCCAATGAGACACCTGCACAAGTGTTGGAGTACATCGAACTTGGCTCGACTCATATGAGTAACGATACACAAGCACCAAATATTAGCTGTGAGGCTTCGGCTGTATCTTATCTGGATGAAGAGACTTCTGCTTATGCAACGATACAGAATAGGTTTATAGATGAAAATAGTGTTTATTATGGCGTGGGCGACAAATACAAGTATGCAGTTACCGTTGAAGATCCAACAAAGGATGGCGAAGATACATCTGGAATTAAGAATGTAACAGCTACATTAAATGGTACATCTTTGACCGTGACATCTCCAGCTTCTGGTTCAAATGTATATACAATCGAACTTACAAAGGAGCAGGCAACCGGAGATGTTGTAACTGTAACTGCAGTTGACAACAAGGGAAATTCTAAAGATTATAAGTGCCCAATCAAGATCCAGCAGGCGACAGAGGGAACAAAGGTAACCGGTGTTACATTTGTAGATGATGATAGCTGGGATGGTTTAACAGAGGGCAAGATACTTTCACACTTGGCTGCAAAGAAGCAGATTAAGGTAACATTAGATTCAAATAAGAAAATTACAAATGTTAAACTTTCTGATGGTACGAAAGAATTTAATGCAGACGAGGTCGTATGTTCGGAACCTAGTACAACACGTGTATACACAGTTACAGCGAATATTTCAATTCCAACAGATTTGGAAGTTTCAGAGCTGTTAAATGCATTAGAGGTAAAGGCATATGCTGGTGATTCGGAGATTACGATTACCGGCACAAAGCAGATTAAGAATATTTCATACGACGCAAAAGCACCAGTGATCAGTAATCCAAAACTTGAAAAAAGTATAGATAACGGAACAACATGGGTAGAGGTTGGTTCTGCAGCTGGAGATTTAGATAGTATCGTGACAGAACTAAATACGATTTACCGGTATGTGGTTACTGTTGCAGATGCAACTGGAGAAAGTGGTGTACAGGATGTGTATGTAACACCAACGGACAAGTTTACTTATACTACGGGAAATACATATGTATATAATATTCCATCTGATCAGTTGAAGGTAGATATCTCATATTTCGTTGCGGTTACAGCATCGGATGTAGCCGGAAATGTATCAGATTCTCTGACACTTCGTGGAGTTACAAAGATTGATGATACCCTGCGCGTAGATAACTGTGTGATTATAGATGCAGCTGGAAACGATGTAACAAGCGATGTTCTAGCAGGAAAGAATACAAATGAAAAATATCAGCTGGAAGTGACAGCAAGCTCTGCATATGTCATTCAGAAGTTTGAACTGATTGCAGGCGGTACGAATGACCAGACAAAGGATGTAGCTGCCTCTGCAAATCAACAAGATACAAACAGTCATCGTTACAGCACAACGGTGAAATTTGAATTGCCTGCTAAGACGAATATAAATGCACAGCTGGATAGTATGTATCTGAATGTGATAGATGGAAATGCACAGAAGATTCGTTACCCACAGGATGCATCTAAAACGCTTGGTACAATTTTATATGACCGTACCAATCCAACTGTATCGGTGAATGTGGCAAACGACAGCACATGGTATAAGGAATATACAATCAACTATACGATTACTTCTGGTGATAATGGCGTGGAATCACCACTTGCAAATGCCGGTTATTCTCTGGCAGGAAGCAAGGCAAATGTAACAGACAAGGAAATCGCATTGAATGGAACACAGACTTCTGTGAACGGAACGATTGCGATTCCGGAGTCAGCAGGAATTACAGGTACATCTCTTGTGTTTAATGCACAGGATGCAAGTGAGAACCTGCTTCTAAACAATCTGTATAAGATCAAGGTCGATAAGACAAATCCTAAGGCTGAATTGACAGTCAATGGAAAGACAAACATTACACAGCCATTGGATGGCGAGGTACTGATCAAGACAACGGTATCGGATAACCTGACAATCAATCAGGCGACGATCACAGTGAAGGGACCAGACACCGATGTGACAACAAATCTGAGTGGAGCAAAGGAACTGGTAAATGTCAGCCAGGAAAACAGCTTCACATTGAATAACCTGATCGGCAAGAAAGCCGCAGATGGTGACTACACCGTGACAGTCAATGTGTCAGACAAGGCAGGAAACATTGATTCCAAGACGATGAAGTTCCGCGTGGATAACACAATCCCGGTTGTCACAGCAAAGATTTCCGGGGGTACAACTGCTGGCAAGCAGCCAGGAAAGAACTTCGATGGAACTGTTTGCGATTACTTCTATCGTTCTAATGTAACGGTAGAGCTTACTTATGAGGATGAGAATATCTCAGCTTCCGGAGTAAGAGTAACAGATAATAACAACGTGGTAAATGTAACATGGCAGCGAATCGGTACATCTAACAAGTACCGGGCAAGCTATGTTTCAACCGGTATTGGTGCACATGTAATCAAGATCAATGCACAGGATAATGCAGGCAACAATGCTGTTGAAAAGCAGGTTGTATTTATCAAGGATACAGAGGCACCGAATATTGCTGCAGTGATCAATGGAGGTATGGTTTACTCTGAGAATATGGGCGTTGTTGATCTGACTTCCGATGCAACGGTTGCTTTCTCTGTAAGCGACGCAAACGAAGACGTACATGATTTCAATTACCAGTTGATTAAGACAGTACCGGATCAGCTTCCGGTAACCGCGGATGTATTGAAGACAGATAACCGGGTATTTGGCTATACAGATGAGGCTGATTATCAGGTAAAGGTATATTCTGTGGACAAGGCAGGAAACCGAAGTGCAGAAAGAAATGTACAGTTCCGTGTTGATAAGACAGCACCAGAACTGCAGATTACAGGAACTGCTTCCGGTTCGACACTGAACGCAGGAACAACCCTGACATTTAGTATGACAGAGGCATTCTGGTGGGATGCATCTGGTACGATCACGATCACAAGAAAAGCAAACGACAGTGCGGCAGAAGCCGCTTACAAGACCATCGACTTCAAGCCAACTGCACGTGTGACAACGATGACAGAGACACTTAGTGAGACAGGTGAGTATCAGGTAACATTTACCGGTAAAGACCGTGCTGGACATACCGCAGAGGCAACCAGCTATACGGTAAGAATTGATACAGGCAAGCCAATCATTACGCTGAGTGGCGTGTCAAATAACGACAAGACAACAAAGCAGGTAGAGTTCCAGGCACAGATCGAGGAGGACTTCTATCTGACAAAGTCTGTAACGATTCAGGCAACAAGAACATATCTTGATCCAACATCTTATAAGGAAAAAACAGAGGATCTGCAGATTACCGGATATAATCCGACAGCAGCAACGACGCTGATCCGAAACACATTTACAGAGGATGGTATTTATAAGATTCAGATAAACTGTAAGGATGCCGCAGGTAATGAGGATACACAGGAGGTTTCCTTCACGATTGATAAGACAAAACCAGTGATTGATCCAAAGGTCATGAGCGCATATGAAGGAACTCTGACATCCTTTGCATGGGATTACGATCTGAACGACATTATCTATGACCTGACTGTCTGCGATGCACATATGTACTTGAATGGTAGCGAGTATGACGGAACATCCGAAGTCGAGGACGGCGCATATGAGATGAAGATTACAGCCGAAGATGAACTTGGAAATGCAACTGAGAAAACAGTAAACTTCAATCTGGATACAAAGGCACCAACCTTTATTGTAACGGGTGTAGAAGATGGAGAGATCAAGAACGAGCAGTACGACATCAACGTATCCCTTCAGTTGGATGAGGATACTCTGGATGAGGTAACGCTCAATGGTTCTCCAGTTGAGATCAAGGACAATGCTGCAGCGATTACAGTTACGGAAAAGGGCGACTATAAGCTTACAATGAAGGCACATGATGATGCCGGAAATGAAGCAGAACAGACGATCAGCTTTACATATGGAGAGAAGAGTCATGTACTTCTGTATGTATTGATTGGTGTTGGCGTTCTTGCAGTGCTTGGCGGTGGAATTGCAATTATTCTGGCAGCAAAGAAGAAAAAGAATAATTAACCGGAGATAAAACCAGGTTACACAGGCAGGAGCATGGAAACATGCTCCTGTTTTGCTTGCAAACTACCGCTGGGCATATTATAATCAGAAAAGCGAAAACGGTAACAGGGAAAATTGGTAGGAGGTTGGCGCATGGTAGACGTTGCGATGCTGACAAAGCAAGGGGGAAGAGATCACAACGAGGATTACATACGGAAAGCAACATACGAAGAACAGCTCTGCCTGATCTTGTGTGATGGACTTGGCGGGCATGCCTGCGGGGAAATAGCATCGGAGCTGGTCGCAGAAAGCATAGCAAAGGGATTTGAAAAACAGGGCTACTATGCCGGATTTTTCAAGGATGCATTGGAACAGGCACAAAAAGAATTACTGGAAGAACAGGTGCGGCGGGAGCTGTGCAACTCCATGAAGACAACGGCAGTTGTGCTTGTAATCACACCGGACCTGATACAGTGGGCGCATATCGGGGACAGCCGGTTGTATCGGATTTACGAGAATGGAACAAAATATCAGAGAACGCGTGACCATAGCTTAGTACAGATTCTATGCGATACCGGAGAGATCAGGGAATCCGAGATCCGTACGCACGAGGATCGGAACAAGCTGCTGCGTGCGATGGGCGCACAGTGGGGGACGAAAACGTATGATATAAGTGCGGTTGTGGAGCGCGGAGAGACACAGGCGTTTGTGTTGATGACGGATGGTTTCTGGGAGTATGTCTATGAGGAAGAGATGCTTGCCACATACAAGGAAGCGTCCTCTGCACAGGCTTGGTTAGATGCAATGGGAAAATACGTGCTGAAGCGGGCAGACATGACAAAGACGGATAATTATTCTGCAATCGTTGTCTGCGTGGAGGAATAAAGAAGATGTTTCGGGCAGTTGTATTTGATATGGATGGTGTCATTACGGACACGGAAAAATTATACAGGAGATTTCAGTTAGAGGAAGGCAAGAAGCTGGGAATCCCGGATGATGTGATGGTCGTTGCCTGCGAGCGTATCGCGGGTGGCACGAAGTACACAAACAAGAAGAGCTTTGAAGATGTCGTCGGTATGGGAATTGATTATTTTGATTTTCGGGAAGCGGTCGTGAACAAGCTGGACGCGCATATCCGGGCACACGGTGTGGAACTAAAGCCGGGCGTCGCAGATACATTAAAATATCTGAAAGAAAAAGGTGTTAAGGTTGGACTTGCAACTTCTACGGTGCGTGAACGTGCCACGGGATATCTGAAGGCGCATCATATTGACCGGTATTTTGATGAGCTGGTGTTCGGAGATACGGTTGCACATGGTAAGCCTGCACCGGATATTTACCTGAAAGCGTGTGAGATGCTGGATGTAAGACCGGAGGAGGCAATCGCCGTGGAGGATTCCATCAACGGAATCGTATCGGCGGGGCGTGCCGGCATGTATCCGGTTATGGTGATCGATCTGATCGAGCCGAACGACACCACGAAACAATACGCTAAGAAAGTATATGAATTCGGACGCATCGACCGTCTGAAGGAGTTAATATAGTGTCGAACAAGACTACTATGTAGATGGAAGATGTATGTAGATATGATTCTAAGACAGACCGTTGAAGCACGCTGGCACTTAACGAACGTAGTGAGTTTAGTACCATTGCGTGCTGAACCGAGCGAGAGCGTGTCTGTGTAGAATCATATCTACATACATCTTTGGAATAAAATATATCTTGTTCGATACGAGAATAATATGGAGGACAGAAAAATGAGTAACATGAATTTGCTGGTTGTTATTTTGAAACATGAGGATCTGGTAAGCGAGATCTGTAAGGAACTGGTAGAAGAAGGGATTCATGGAGGTACGATCGTTGATGGTACCGGTATGGCGAGTGTTGTCGAGAAGATGGATGACCTTCCGATCTTTGGAATGCTTCGTTCCATCCTTGCGGATGATGACGATCATGAAGTGGTAAAGATGATGTTCTTTGTCGTAGATGATGAAGAAATGAAGAAGGCACGCAAGACGATCAACGATGTGATCGGACTGGACAAGCCGAACACCGGAATTATGTTTGCACTTCCGGTATCATTTGTGGAAGGCTTGGGTGCGTAATCATGGATTTGAATATATTAACGTATTTGGGAATCATGCTGCTGGCAGCATTGATTGCGGGTAAGATTGTCAAACAGATGCGACTCCCGAACGTAACCGGATACCTGGTGATTGGACTTTTAATCGGTCCAAACTGTCTGAAGCTTCTGAGTGAAGAACTGATTGATCATATGGATTTGGTTACAGAGCTTGCTCTTGGCTGTATCGCATTTTCAATTGGCGCAGAGTTTAAGATGTCATTCCTTAGAAAGGTCGGAAAAGCACCGATTGTCATCGGAATCACAGAGGGCATGGGGGCTGTATTTGTAGTAGATACTATTTTGCTGCTGCTTGGATATGATGTCAGTTTTGCACTTGCACTTGGTGCGATTGCATCTGCAACAGCTGCAGCATCCACAATGATGATCGTGAAGCAGTATAAGACGAAAGGACCGGTCACGAATACACTGCTTCCGGTTGTTGCACTGGACGACGCAGTAGCACTTGTTGCGTATGGACTTTCCATGGCAGTTGCCAATGTTATAAGTTCGAGCGGAAGCGCACCGGTGGGTAAGCTTTTGATTGCTCCGTGTATTGAGATTTTTGGCGGCCTGTTGTTTGGTGCAGTGCTTGGCGTGATCATGACGCTGCTTGTAAAAGTTTATACCGGACGTGGAAACCGGCTTGCAATCACAATCATGATGATCTGCCTGTGTGTCGGTATCTCGGATATGGTTGGATTTTCTTCGCTGCTTGCCTGTATGATGTTAAGCACAATATTTGCCAATATCTCAAAACAGAGTGATAAGATTTATGAACCGCTGGAACGTGTTACGCCACCGATCTATATGATGTTTTTTATCTTGTCGGGTGCGTCTCTGGATGTGACGGTTATTGTATCTGTTGGCGTTGTGGGTGCAGTGTATGTCGTAGGCCGAATTGTCGGAAAATCACTTGGCGCGGCATTTGGTGCGAAGATATCCAAGGCACCGAAGATCGTGCAGAAATGGCTGGGCCTGACTCTGGTGCCACAGGAGGGTGTTGCCATTGGACTTGCAACCTCTGCCGGAAAATCTCTGCCGCAGTATGCCGCACAGATCCAGACAATCGTGTTGTGTGGTGTCGTAATCTATGAGCTGATCGGACCGGTCATCACGAAGCTTGCCTTGAAGAAGGCGGGGGAACTCGTGGAGGAACCAAAGAAAAAAGCCAGTGCGAAAGCGTAAATAAGTGAAATAGAAAGTAATAAACGCAACTCATTTTTCATATATATAACCAAAGCAAGTGGGTATGGCGGTCTGCCACACCGGACGAATGGGAGTCTATATGGAAAAACGGGTTGCGTTTTGTGTTTTAAAGGCACTGGTTGCAGCGTACATTGTGACCGGGCTTTTGCTTTTAATTCTGGCATTTGCATTGTATAAGCTGGGATTGAGTGAGAATGTTGTAGAACTGGGTGTTGTGTTTATCTATCTGCTGTCGAGTGCCATCGGCGGATTCTTCATCGGTAAATGCATGGAAGTAAAGCGGTTGTTGTGGGGCGTGTTGCTCGGATTGTTCTATGCGGTGCTCCTGCTTGTGTTATCTTTGATCGTGCGTGGAAATGCACAGGGAATCATACAATCCGGGTTGCTTAATACATTGATCTGCCTCGGTGGAGGGGCAATCGGTGCATTTCTGTCATAAAACATGGCAGAAATGCGTATTTACAAGTAGAATGTAAAAAAATAATGATGACAAATGACAGGACATGTGATAAAATATCCATTAATAATGCTAGTAGGAGGCGATAAAGATGAAGAGAATCAAAACTTTGACAGAAAAGACAATGAAGAGCACTGTAGTTAAGGGTGGTTGCGGCGAATGCCAGACATCTTGCCAGTCAGCATGTAAGACAAGCTGTACAGTTGGTAACCAGAGCTGCGAGAACAACTAATTACAGATAAAGAAAGTGTAATACATACACTTCGCACAAGAAAAGGGGATATCCTGCGATGTCCCCTTTCCTTAATGAATAAGAGAAATAGGAGTGACTAAGAAAGTGGTACACCAGTACAAGAACAATGGGTATAATATCGTGCTTGATGTGTGCAGCGGCTCCGTACATGTAGTGGATGACCTTGTATATGATATGATTGCGATGTACAAGGATAAGAAATTCGAAGAGATTGAACAGACAATTTTAGAGAAGTATGGAGATACCTATAGTAAGGAAGATATCCAGGATGCGTATTCCGACATTTCCGAGTTAGAAGAAAAGGAACTGTTATTCACGGAAGATGTGTTCAAGGATGTCATTATCGATTTTAAGAAGAGAAAGACCGTAGTCAAGGCGCTTTGCTTACATATTGCACATGATTGTAACCTTGCCTGCAAGTATTGTTTCGCAGATGAGGGAGAATATCATGGTCAGAAACGGGAACTTATGAGTCTGGAAGTTGGCAAGCAGGCGATTGACTTTTTGATAGAGAATTCCGGAAACCGTGTAAACCTTGAAGTTGATTTCTTCGGCGGTGAGCCGTTGATGAACTTTGATGTGGTGAAGGAAATCGTAGCATATGGACGAAGCAAGGAGAAGGCGGCAAATAAGAACTTCCGTTTCACCCTGACGACAAATGGTATGCTGTTAAATGATGAAGTCATTGATTTCTGCAACAGAGAGATTTCAAACGTTGTATTGAGTCTCGACGGCAGAAAAGAGATTAATGACATGATGCGGCCAACCAGAAATGGAAAGGGAAGCTATGACATTATTGTGCCGAAGTTCCAGAAGTTCGTGGAGAAGCGCGGCGATAAGAGCTATTATGTGCGCGGTACATTTACGAGAAACAATCTGGACTTTACGAAGGATTTTGAATTGATGACCGAGCTTGGATTCAAGGAGATCTCAATTGAGCCGGTTGTCACACCAGATGAGAATGATTATGCGATCCGCGAGGAAGATTTACCAACGATTTTCGAGCAGTATGACAAGCTGGCAGTTGATCTGATCCGCCGGCAGAAGGAAGGAAAACCAGTGACATTCTTCCATTACAAGCTCGACTTAAATGGTGGTCCGTGTGTGTACAAGCGTCTGTCTGGATGTGGTTCCGGTACGGAGTATCTGGCAGTGACACCAACTGGAGATCTGTATCCGTGTCATCAGTTTGTTGGACACGATGAGTTCAAACTGGGTGATGTATTCCATGGTGTAGAACGAAACGATATCGTGGAAGAATTCAAGCTTTGCAATGTCTATGCCAAGGACAAATGCAAGGATTGCTTCGCAAGATTTTATTGCAGTGGCGGCTGTGCAGCGAATTCGTATCAGTTCCATGGCAATATATTAGACGCATACGATGTGGGTTGTGAATTGCAGCGGAAACGTGTCGAATGTGCCATTATGATGAAAGCAGCTCTGGCGGATGACGAAGAAGACGAAGCGGCAGAGTAAAATAAATGAAGGAGAGACAAAAAGATGAAGAAAACAAAAAGAAAAGCAGTCATCAATCTGATTATTTTCTTCCTGCTTCTGGCTGGCGGTATCTATATGGCAATCGCTGGTGTAGGACAGAATGAATCCGGTAAAACTGCGAATGTTCCGTTGGGACTGGATCTGCAGGGCGGTTTGTCCGTAACCTATGAGATTCAGGATGAGAAGCCGACAAGCGACGAGATTAAAGCAACTGTGGATAAGCTGCAGCGAAGAGTCGATGCGTACAGTTCAGAAGGTGAAGTGTATCAGGAAGGAAATGACCGTATCACGGTTGAGATTCCGTTAAACACAGAGAAGGTAGATGCGCATGACGTATTGGATGAACTCGGTCAGCCGGGACAGCTTCTGTTCCTTGATTCCGAGAACTATACAATCTGGCAGCAGAATCAGAACAATGGTACGAACGATGCATACGAAGCAGTTCTGACAGGTTCTGATATCAAGAACGCACAGGCAGGTGTGGACGACAGTGGTACAGTGAAGGATTATGTTGTACAGCTTCAGTTTACAGATGAAGGTGCGCAGAAGTTTGCAACTGCAACTGCAGCCAATATTGGAAAGCCAATCTATATCATCTATGATGGAGCCGTTGCAAGTGCTCCAACTGTACAGAGTGCAATCACAGATGGTAATGCAGTTATCAATAAGATTTCCAGCTATGATGAGGCAGAAAGCCTTGCATCAACAATTAAGATTGGTGCGCTGCCTCTGGAGTTGAAGCAGATTCAGTATAATATCGTTGGTGCAAAGCTTGGTCAGAAAGCAGTATCAACAAGCTTGATCGCCGGTGCGATCGGTTTTGGCTTGGTATGTATCCTGATGATTGTACTGTATCGTTTCCCAGGATTTATTGCCAGCTTAGCACTGACAGGTTATGTTGTATTGATGCTTTTGATTCTGAGCATCCGACACATCACACTGACACTTCCTGGTATTGCAGGTATTATCCTGTCAATCGGTATGGCAGTGGATGCGAATGTCATCATTTTCACACGTATCCGTGAGGAGATCTCTGCAGGCAGCGGTGTGCGTGCGGCAGTGAAGGCAGGTTTCTCCAAAGCGCTTTCCGCGATTTTGGATGGTAATATT
>OHUP01000183.1_pt1 | contig 29262 bp, 21 predicted proteins | sample 1579221 | NCBI WGS metagenome assembly OHUP01 (sample SAMEA3882555, study PRJEB24775) | human gut metagenome | biome: human-associated habitat; feature: intestine environment; material: feces | place: Netherlands | collected 2009/2010 | reverse complement strand
CGATCATCAAAATCATCCGATTCTTCCAGCACTAAATCGTATGGCATAAAATCTTTAAGGTGAATTTTGCATTCACCAGCCGTGCTTACTTGTGCCACACACTTTTCCATGTGCATGATATGATAGACTGTTGCTTCGCTCATTGTCTTCACCACCTTATTGACTGGTGCACGCTTTCTTTTCTATTATTGTACCGTCTTTTCTACTGCAAAACAAGATGCAAAAAGCTTTTAGTCTCTGATATATACCCAGTTGCCATCCACAGAAGCAAGCGCATTTTTCTATTGCATTTCTAGTTTAAGTAAAACCGAGTGGAGTGGCATCATGTTACCCTGCACGGTTTATTTTTTTAGAGTGTTTCTTTTGCCTGTGCAGCTCTTTCCATTCTTCAATTGCCAGCTCTGGGCCACAGTGTGAAACATCAGTATCCGCCCAGTGAAAGCATGTCCCCGCCAAAACAATCGGCATCCGACGTAAAAATCGTATGTCTCATTTTTACTTGTCACACAACATCATCCCAGACCCAGACGAGTTTTCCCCTAGCATCTTCGGATGAATCAGAATTTCCATGTCCAACAGGTTTTCAAAAGGAACTGAATGTAATCTATTGGTGCAAGGTTGTTTGCCTTTGCTGTTTCTACCATACTGTACTCACTTTTGGTTCGGCAGGCATATCACCGAACAGCCAGTTCTCTCTTCCCGCTGAAAAGGGACGGATCTTGTTTTCCGCTCGATTGTTGGAGATGTCACAGCGAGGATCTTTCAGGTAATGTTCCATATCGGACCGCTAACCCTGTGCATATTCCACTGCTTTTTTCAGATTTCCAACTAACACCAAAAAATGCGCATTGGTTGGTTGACTGTAAGGCGTTGTTCCTTAATGTAATCATCTCACTGCATTACCGGCGGGCTATTTCGTCAGAAAGTCTGGAATTATTGGATTGATTCTATTCGTCTATATTAGGTGTCCATTTTATTCCAATAATTTCCGAAGGGACCTTCTTTGTCTTATATATAAATCCCACACTATACTTTGCTCTGGTAACTGCCACATAAAACTTTGAAAGGCTATCGCCTTTCAGTCCTTTTGATTTTCCTGACAGCCACGTTAGCATTGGCTGTGTTGGATATATCAAAACTCTATCGAACGTAAGTCCCTTTGCCGAGCCAAAAGTCATCACCCTAAACTTTGCATTTACCTTGGTTCTTCTGTCATATCTAAGCTGCATTGGCTTATATGTTTCCATGTAGTTATCAATATCCTTTTCTTCAATCCAAAATATTCCGTCATGTTCTGTTTTTACATTCATTGCGGAATCACATGGCTCCATGTCAGGATACATCTTATTTGCAAGATTACATATGATCTGATTGTTGCGATACGATGTCGATAATGTCGTGGAATCAATGTTCATTTCAGGAATGTTCTCCTGTACAAAGTTTATTATTTTTCCACCTGCATACTTTTTGTATTTTGCCTCATAATGAGTTCGATATGTCGTCTGACGAGGATCTCCTACTAAAGTCACGCTGCAGCCGACCTCGTGTAGTTTTCTTATGACTTCTAAATCGTATCCAGCAAAATCCTGTATTTCATCTACAAAAACATAAGGAAAAATTTTTCGTATTCGTTGAAAAACGCAGCCTTTTGACAAATCATCCAAAACGCATGACAATTTTGAAATCATGTTTGAATATATATTACCTGAGGCTGTCACATATTTTTTCTCATTTGTATCCTTTAGCTTCAACAGGTTTTTATCTGCTTTATTCACTAATAATACACCAGACACTCTATTAGTTATAAGATAGCTTTGATAAGGCCGTATCCCATGCCTAATAAGTAGTGAAAACCATGGAATAATAGTCACATTGGATGGAATGCAACCATTTACCTCATAGAATTTTTCTCTAATACTTTGTTCATTTGCATCAGTATAAGTCGTTATCAAAATATTTTCAGAAATCTCCAACGCTCGCCTTACAAGAAATGTTGTTTTCCCCGCTCCTGCCGCCGCAACAATTAGACTACTCATTTTTTATTGCCCTCATTATATATTCAGGATATTTAATTTTCGTAGCCGATTCAAAAATTGCTATTGCGCAATCCGTTTTATGCGCGTGCATATATTTGTGCATCTCATCATCAGTATTGTAGTTGGTTCCAAAAATATTGTTCATCACTTCCCGTCCATTTTCCTTCAATATTTTTGGTTCTAATGTATTGTAATTAAAATCCTTATTTGACAATTTTAAATCACCTGTATCTACTACATTATCAACGCATATGTGGATACACGGTATTTCTTCATATTCTTTGTACTTTTTCTTAACAGCTTCAATATCTCCATCGTTATCCGTAACAACAGCTGTTGCTTTGTTCAACGTCTGTGCAATTTCAAGATACCTCTTAAAAGCCACTCCTCCTACGGTCATTACATCTATTCCATCTTGGATAGGAAGACGTCCTTCATGAGTATCCATATAAGCTCGCTGGACAACCAGTTCATCTGAGTCACCCTCTACCAAGATTGATCTTTTACAAAGAATCAGGCGCAAAGTATCATAACCGGCCACTTTTCTGAAAAATTCAAAAGTTTCCTTTTTGAGTGATTTCATCGAGCAGCAATTATTGCCTGAAAGCAAAATTAAATTTTCCAGTCCAAGTTTATTAGCGACAAAGCTACTATGCGTTGATGCTATAATTTGTCTACCAGAGGCAGCCTTTTTAACGACGCTCATCAATTCACTTAAACGAGAAAAAGACAAATGGCTCTCTGGTTCTTCAATCAAAATAATACTTGCCTTTTCTGCCTGTTTATGGCTTAAAGCTAATTGCGTTTTTATGATGCATTGCGCGCCTTTTCCCGCATGAACAAAAGGTATCCCATCTACCTGTGTAACCAAACTTGACTCCCAAGAGTTCTGAACCCCTTGATCCGCACTTAATGATATCTTTCCGCCCATAATCGTCGAAGCTGAACTAATTTTTTTGTTTATTGATCGAATTGCTTCATTTTGTGCAAATTCATCTATCATAGTTCTATGGGCTTGTGTTATTGCTGTTATGTCCTCTGGCTCAAGAAAATCTTTTACTACTTTAGAAATGTAGACATCCGATCCATTTTGGTATCTGTAATTTGATGAATCGATCATTACAGATCGTATTGGTATGAATCTGGGCATTTTCTCATCTCGACTAAAAGAGAACCATCTTGCTTCATAAAACTCAATGGGTAAACTTGTGAGTTTCTGTGTTTTAAGCAAACTTTCATATTCCGCATTAAATTTATCAGAAAATCCAATCAAGAATTTAATTCCTTCTATGCCATCAATATTTTCGGAATTACCATTTCCTTCAAATTCTGGCAATGTCCCACTCTTAAAGTATAACTCAATCATTATCTCCGGAGGTGCAATCGGATGTCTCATCTCCACAGATGCCAGATATTCCGCAACGATTTCTCTATTAAACAAATATGCCGACAGTTGATTTCTAATATTTCGACCAGCATATATACCCATTAAGGCCACATGAATAGCTTCAAGAATAGTAGATTTTCCAGATTCATTATCACCAACTAAAAGGTTGATGTTTTCATTAAATCTAATTTCAAACGGATCTTTGAATTTTTTAAAGTTTTTAATGATTACCCTCTCAATGGCCATTTGTACCCTCTCCTATCACTCTACTCCTAACGCTTTAAACACCGCATCCTCTGCGCTGCTGTAGAAGATCAGATTGAAGCTACCCACCAATTCCGGTGGAACAGTCCCCAGATCAACAGCACTTGAAATCGGCAGCAGAACCTTCTTTGCACCGCTATCGAGGCAGACCTGCAGACTGTTTGCAAGCTCATCTACCTTCAAGATTGTTCCACTGATGCTGATCTCGCCCAGAACTGCAAGGCTACTGACCGTGGGACGACCAAGGGCAATACTGCACAATGCAATCAAGGTGGGCAGTGCCAGCTTTCCTGTCATACCAATGCCCTGAAGATCCTGATAGTTGATGATGTAGTCCTTAGATGCCGTGCTGATGCCACCGCTGATGCGGTTTCCATTTGCTTTCAGGAAGTTGAAGGCTGTGTTGGTGGATTCTCTGCAGTCACGGTCGCTGCCAAGACCGGTGCGTTCAAACTTTCCGCTGCCCGGCAACATCTGGCTTTCCAACCGGAACACACCGATCATGCCGCTTTTTCCACGCGAAACAGTGTAGATCTGTCCCGGATTGCACATTCCATCCGGGATCAGCTTGCCGCCGCCCTGTTCGGGAACCGACACAAACTTTTCTTCAAAGGTATCCAGATCAATGTAGCTGAAATTCACATCATAGAATTCCATACCACCCAGCTTTTTCAGTTGCTCTTTCACTCGACGGCGCATTTCCAGTGCGAAGACAAGGATCTCCTCCAGTTGCTCTTTGGTAAACTCACCGTCCGGGTACAGCAGCTTTACATAGCCGCCTACGATCTTACGCACTGCGATCGTATCACGCTGATTCAGATTTTTACCAAGGCGGAAATACTTATCTAGTGCATCGCCGTACTGCTCCTTACGCAGTTCTCGGATAAACTCAGCAAGATAATCCGTGATGAAACCGTAGTCGTTGGTGAAATGCTCCGGGCGGAATTTTGGGATCTCCCAGCCGGGAATGTAACAATGCAAGCGATCCAAAAATGCAGTGTCTGTTCCCATTTCAGGCGGGAACGGATCAAACAGGCTAGAGGTTTTCAGCAGTACATCTACGCTCTGGTTGATGTTGCCCACAAAGACCATCGAGGCCGAGGCTGCCTTTTCCTCTTTGCCACGGGCAAAGGAACCAGAAGCCATATAGTCCTTCATGATCTGGATGCCGTCTTTATCCTTGAACTTGATACCAGCAACCTCATCAAAAGCCACGCAGTCCCACAGACCCACTAAACCAACGGTCTTTCGTCCCATGTTGTAGAACAGGTTTGCCACAGTCGTTTGTCCACCGGACACCAGAATGCTGTTGGGGCTGATTTCCTTATAGATATGGGACTTACCTGTGCTGCGAGGTCCAAGCTCGCAGAGGTTGAAGTTGTTCTCCACCAGCGGCAACATACGAGCCAAAAGGAGCCATTTCTCCCGCTGGTTCAACTGCTCCGGCTCATAACCGCAAGAGCGCAGCATAACATCCATCCACTCGTCCTGCGTGAAGGCTTTACGCCCGGTGCGTACTTCCTCAATATCGATATGAGGCATCTGGATGGGGGTCAGTTTGCGGATGCTGATAGGCGAAACATCCTTCTGCTTTTTCTGCCGGGGTTCGCTGTCAAGATCTTCCATACCAAAGCTGCTGTCACCTTCGGATTCATATTCCAGTTGAACGATGCACCAGATGCCGCCGCAGAGCAAACGGTCATATTTTTCCGGGTAGTCGTCCGTAATGGGCACATTGGAGAGCCCCAGGTTGGAAAACTCTGCAAAGAAACAGTCTTTCTTGATATCCAGATGCACGGTCACCATATCGATAATGGTGTGGCTGCCGTTCCGACGCAACTGAGAAAGCACCTTCTGCGCCTCATCCGGGCGCACAAAGTTGTCCGCCAGAATATGCTTTACGTTCTGCACGCCCTGCTCGATGATCTCCTCATCGTCCGAACTGCAATACTGCCCCAGCAGAAACTCCAGCACATAGACCGGTACGTTGGCACCTTCCTTGATCTTTTTGGTCAGATCCTTGCGGACGATGCGACCATCAAAGTTTTCCCGCAGTTTCCGGCGCAGTTCTTCCCGGTTTCCCTCTGCTGCCTGATCCATCATTAGCATACGGTGTACCCGCCTTCCTTTTTGTTAGAATCCAAAACCAAAATCGTCTGCAAAAGCAATATCCATCATCACCGGATGCCGCCACTGTTCCAGACCTGTATCCTCATCGTAGACCACAAGATAATACTGCTTATCCTTGTCGTACTTCTTGTTCTTAAAGGTAAAACGCAGCCGGAAAATGCGCTTTTGTGCGCTGAGCTCCCGGTTGTCTGCCACATAGGTGTTTTCGTTGGAGATTTTCTCGTTGTCCTCCGAGATAAAGAACACCCGGTACTTTGCCGGTTTCACAATATCGCTGACGGCTTCCGACTGGACAAAATCCATGGAGGTGATCAGATTCGTGATCTTGTGGAGAATGCTGACCAGTGCAATCTCTGCATTCTTGGTCTCCTGATGTCCACGCTCCATTTTGATATCCAGCACTGGCACCAGCATCTCCTGCGGCGAGGAGCCGCCGTGGACGTAGTTGGCACCGCCGCCAGCAACCTTGAACACGTTGCTGCTGACCGGGTAGGAAACCACCTTGGCATCCTGGTTGCCCAGTACTGTGCCCATGCTCATGTGCCCGATGCCGTCATCCTGAAGCGGAGCAGCGGACACCACAAAGCGGCGGTTGACAAAAGCATTTTCCATGCTCTTGCCTGCGATTTTCTCGCTCTCGGACAGCTTATCCCGCTTATAGATAAAGCCGTGGTCTGCCGTTACGATAAAGTGATGGGTGTTTCCGCTGCCATTGATGCGGCGGATCAAATCCATGATTTCCTGCACGGCTTCCTCACAGGCGTTGAACACCTCATCCTCGGTGTTGGGCTTGTCGCCACGGGCATCGATCTGGTTGTGGTACACATAGATGACCTGCCGCTTGGTAAGGACATCCCGTAGGTCTGCCACCTTCATGCTCTTGATCACGTCAAACTGGATGCAGACACTGTCCGGCACATAGCTTTGCAGCACCTGCTGACGCCCTGCCAGCGTATCGCAGAGGGTGCCATCCACCAGAACCTGAAAGTCATCGGTCATTTCCAGCGTGCGGTGCGGGAGAAGCGCAGCCATGCCCAGCCGGGTGTAGGAGGGCAGCACGCCCAACTGCACGTTCAACTGCGCCGAGCACTTGGGGTCATCCTGCATCCGGGCAAAAAGCTCCTGCCCTACCTCATACCGCATGGCATCGGAGATGATGACCACGGTGCGCTCCTTGGTGTAGCGCAGGTTGGCGTTGTAGAAATCCCGCTGCAAGGGCAGCACCGACAGAGCCTCCTCCTGCCGGAGGGCCTCGTTCCATGCCGGGAGAAGAGTGTCAAGATATTCGTTGGTGTAGATGTTCTCCACCAGCTCCCGCAGTGGCTCAAAGGTTTCGGTGTTTTCCAGCTTGTCGTAATAGAAGTAGAACTTCCGGTACTGCTGGTCTATCTGATGATCTTCGGACAGATACCGGTCCACAATGGCTTTGAAGCCCTCGGCGCTGCGGTAGTTTGCCGCCTGCACCATGCAGTAGGCACTTTGCAGCAACTGGTAGGTCTTGTCGGTCTTTCTGCCAAAGTGCATCTTGGCACGCTTTTCGCACACCTCCGGGATGGTCAGCTCGTTGAGCTTTGCCCCGGTATCCTCGGCAAGGAGCCGCCCCATCAGCCACTTGACCAGTACCTGATCCACTGCAAGGAAGGTATCGCACTCCACCAGATCATCGGCACGGCAGCCGGAGAACGCCTGATAGACGTTCAGCCCCTTTGCCACATGATCCGAAAGTTCATCGTACTTATCCCGGTAGAGGACGCTGTTCATCAGGCTGTCGAGGAAGGCAATGATGTTGCCTGCCTTGTAGGAGACAAAGGACTTCCACGCCGCGGGTAGCTCCGTCTGCACATAGCGGGCGGTATAGGTGACGAAAAGGGTCACCAGCAGCCGTTCCAGCGTGGGTTTTACGTCCGTATAGCCAAAATGCTGCTCGCACAGCCGCCAGAAGGACGGCAGCAGATCGTACTGTTCAAACTGCTGCAAGTAGGCATTTTCCGACAGGCTGCTCTCAGTGAGCACGATCCGCACCACCTCCTCAAAGGAGCAGGTGCGTGCTTTGCAGATGGCGCTGAGCAGCCCGGTGAGGATGTTTTCCTCGTTGAAGTTCTCGATCTCCAGATCGTAGAACCGCTGGGTGCGCTTTTTATCGGCAAAGAACTTGATGTGCTTTTCGAGGATAGGCTTATACTTTTCCTCAATGCCAAGGTCTACCGACAGCAGTGAGGCACGGTCGGCAAAGAACCGCCGGGAGTACAGCAGGGTGTCCTCCAAGTGGTTTTCCCGCACATCGGGCTTGGGGAACGGGGCGTAGACAAGGTAATTGGTGGTGGTGTCCACCCGTTCCAGAAAGTATTTGGTATAGAACTGGTTATCGGGCTGGAGGCGGTAAATCTTTGCATTTTCCAGCTCCACGTTTTCCAAATCCTCGGCAAAGTCTGCCTTGTCATCGTACCAGAACACCAACTTACGGGTATCGCCCACAAATTCCGCATTCAGGCGGTCAATGATCTGTTTCAGGTTTAATTCGGCCATACGGTTGTCCTTTTTGATGTAGTTTTTTCTTAAACAATCAGGTGTTTTTTCTTTGCTTGTTTTTCATTCATGATCTGAATTGGTCGCAATTTCCAAATTCGAGATTCAAAACTAAGCGCATTCTGTAATTTTGTCTGAAGTTCCGGATCAGGCTTCCACCCGCTTCCTTTTGTATTGACGACCACTATCGGCTTGATCTCTTTCACTTGCAAACCTTTCTCTCGCATCAAATCCGTCAGACCGTCCTGTGCCTGCCGTCCCAAAAGGACACTGCCATAAAACTCTATTGTATGCCGCATTTTCTTTGTGATTCTCAGAACGAAATCATCGACGTTCACTGTATTCTCTTGTTCGTTTCCCTCTGGACAATTTGACCGTGCTGCTCGTGGGCAGGATTCTTTTGCTTCGATCAAAAACAGTTTATCACTCCGCAAAAGAACAAACTCACAGCAGGCGACCCCATGCGGACGAATCAGATCATATTGCGGTGATTTTTCGATATTGAATACATTTGCTTCATTGTATTCGCCAAACCTCATCTCGGACTCTTCAATAAACACACCCATTTTACAATTCCTCGTCGATTTCCTGTTCATAGAGCTTTATGGACGTCTGGATGATCGAATTGTCGGGCATACCGTCATAGAGGTTGCAGATCAGCGGCTCCTGCCCCTTGCTAAGAGAAATGCAGGTGACAGCTTCCGGCTGCTTGAGTGCGATCAGGTACATCTTCTTGATGACAAAGTAGGAATGTGTGGAGATGAACACCTGAATGCCCATTTCCTTGGACACCTGTGCCAGCATATCCAGAAACTCACAGATCGCTGTAGGATGCAAAGCCGATTCCAGCTCATCAATAAAGATCACCGAATCTTTGCTCAGGTAGCCATTTGCCAGCAGCCGATCCATAATGGAGATCTTCTTTACGCCCTCTGCGGTAGCACCGATGGAGAATTTCTGTCCGCTGGAATTTTTGTAGTACCACTTGCCGGAGTCGTTGTCAAAATCCACTTTACCGTCTACCACATGGCTCAGCTCTTTCCGAGCCTCCGCAAAAGCCGTAAAGTTCTTGCCCTTAGACGGTGCGATCTGAAGTGCTTTTACCAGATCATAGTAGGTATCATCAAAGCCGAAGCTTCGATCCACCTCACGGGATTTCAGAATGATGGAGAACAGCGACAGCACTTCTTTTGCAGGCAGAAAGATGGAGTTACCCGCCTTGGGAGATTCAGGTGCCGTTGCGCTGCCCACCTTGGTGGCTGCGCTCTGAGAAAACTGATACTCCAGCGCCATATCCTGCTGGTCAGACTGCATTTTGAAGGTCAAACCCTCGGCTGCCGAACGGGTGACAAGGTCGCCCAGTTTATCTGCCTGAAAGGTCCAGCGCAGCTTATCCGAAAGGATATCCATCATCGGGCGGATATCATCGCCACGCTTGTAATCCTCCATAGCACGAACAGCCGAATAGAGCGATTTCAGCAAAAAAGTCTTGCCGGTGGCATTTTCGCCAATGATCAGATTCAACCCGGTAAATTTTTCGCAGTGGAACTCCGGCAGGTTCCCGTAGTTTTTAAGATGAAGCGACTGAATCCTGAAACTCATAGTACTCCCTCATTTCTTCTCTTTCGCCATGATGTTCTTACTATCCGCCAGCACCTCGTAGAACTTGCCATCGGCGGCGGTCTGGAGCTTGCGGTAGTTCACCTTTACGCCGTCGTCGAGGTCCAGCGCAATGCGGGAAAGCGCCAGATGGCTGATCTTTTCGTCGTAGTCCCGGCACTCCTTCAACTGCTTGGTCAGCTTGTCCTTGCGCTTGGCGGCGGCAGCAGCTTCGCGGGCGTTGGTGGTGTGGTCCATCATGTCCTGCATCCGGTTGATCTCGGATTCGTACACACGCTGCATCTTGTGCAGGTAATCCACACGCAGGGTGCCGATGGTATCCGGGGTGTAGCGGTGGAGGTAGACCAGTGCCTTAAAGCCGTTCTGCTTGCCGCTGTCGAACAGCCAATAGATGGGGCGCTTGCCGGAGCCGGTGACCGAGTAGGTCTGGCAGTGATCCTTGAAGAAATCGTTCACAAAGTAATTGCGGATGACCTCCCGGCTGGTGGTGCCCTTATTGCCCAGTGCCTTGGCAATGCAATCCAGGTTTGCTTCCAGCGTATCCGCACCGTACACCACCTTCAGCCAGTCGCACAGGCGGGCAATGATGTCGTCCTCCAGATATTCCTCGTCGGTAATGGGGATCACGTTATCCACATCCGGGGCAAAGGTGCACTGTTTTACGCCATCCTCTGTGCGGAGGTACAGTGCACCCGGCGCACGCAGCAGACCCGGTGCACCCAAAACGCCAGTTCCGGTCACAGCATTGCTGGCGTGGACAAACTTCTCTTCAAAGGACTGGCCAGCCAGCACAAGCCCGGGCACATCCAGCGAGTAGCGGCCAAACATACAGCCCACAGCATAGCTGAGCAGGCTCTTGATATCCCGCTGCAAATCTGCCTTGCGCACCGTCACATCTTTATCTTCCACTTCCGGGGTCAGCTCATCCTGCAAGCCGTAAATATCAATAAAAATGCGGTTCAGCTCTTCCTCGTTGGCTTTCAGCTTTTCAAAGCGCTCCTTGCACTGGCCCTGCCACAGCAAATAGCAAATTTCCAGCGGGCAGCTTGCCTCCGGCAAGTAGCCATAAAAGTAGTCCATAGCAGCAGCTGTACTGGTAGCATCCCATAGGCCCTTGCTCATGTTCACAAGGGGGTGGGTGGTAAAGTCCCAACTTGTTTCAAAAGAGTCCCAGTCAGAACGTGAATTTTCAATACACTCTTCTACAATTAAATTGACCTTTTCTATCTCGCTATCTTTAATGCAAAGCGGTAGCTTTCCAATCGTTCCAGAGCCAGTATTGATTGTTGGATTCACACATTTCACAAAATCCACAACAAGTTTAGTGTTGAGAAAACCCAATGTATACTTTACTATTTCTGCTTTTTGAGCAAATAATCCATTTGCGCCAGAATCAAAGATTGCTCCCTGTGGCGAATACCGAAATCCTGTTTGGCTAGATGTCACACCACTCCATGTTATTGATTCATCAAAGTACCTATCTTCACTTCTTATTTCTTTACTATAGCTGCCATATCTTTCTGCAACATAGCTTTTCAAATATTCACCATCATTTTCCCAATTAACCACATAGTCATTATTGCCAAACCATCTGCGAAATTCTCCGCCTTTATTATAACGGAACCATTTTCTTTTACTTTGTTTTGCAGACTGTCTTGTGAAATCGCCAAGGCCACATTTTAATAGTGAAATTTCAAACCAGCAACGCAAGAAGAGGTTATTGTTTGTTGTAGACATACCATTTCTGGTTTCCAAGACATCATCAATCATTGGGTTGTTCGCAAAAGCGTCCCGAACCTTTTCACTCACCCAATACGCCACCGGACTTCCCGGAATCTTTGCAAAATTATCACTGTATTGCTCAAAATAGTAACCACAATTATGATTGTTGATTGCTTCCAGTGTTTTCTGACGCTGAACTTCCATACCGCCACGGAAATCTGTCAGTCGCAGATAACAGCCTTTTTTCGCAATATAGCCTTTTCTGAATGCAAATGTACAAATTGGAACAGTTGCTTCTTCAAAAGCCGAGTATTCAAACTGAATCAGCGTTTCAATCGTTGTATTCGTATACAGATATTTCCGCATTTTCTCATAGCTCTGGATAAACATCCAAACATACGGAGTCAAGAACGCACAGAAACCGTTTTTCAACGTCATATACGAGGATTTCACAATGAACACCGAGAACATATCGCTTTTATATTCAACATAATTATTCTGAATATAAGCGTTTAGCCTGCCGTTCATTTTACTCATTCCTGCATACGGCGGATTCGTAACTGTGACCCAATACTTCCGTGCCATGGTCTCGCCAAGGTCGATGAGCTTTTGCAGTTCCTCGGCGGTCTGCTCCACACCGGCACTTTCCAGCGAAATTTGCACCTCATCGTCAATGCCATCCACAAACCGGCGCAGCAATGCCCAGTTATACTCCGGTACATTGAGGATGGAGCCGTACTCCTTGGCATCGGTGAGGATGTCCAGCAAGCCTTCCAACTGCATTTTGGCGGTGTTCTTTTCCAAGTCCGAAAGGCCCGCCCCAAAAAACTTGAGGTGAGCTCGGTTGATGTTGTTGCTTTCCTGAATGGCGTGGACGTGGCAGGTGTTTTCGCCGTTGAGGATGCGGCGGTTATACTGCCTTGCCTTCATCATCACGGCAAAATAGGCAAGCTGATAGGCACGGTCGTCAATGTCCAGACCGTAGAGGTTGTGTTCCAGAATGCTCTTGGCGGCATCCCGCTGGCTGTAACCTACGCTTTCGTAGATCTGCATCAGCACGTCAAAGGCATAGACCAGAATATGGCCGGAACCCATGCAGGGGTCGATAAGGGTCAGGTCTTCCGGGTTCAGGGCGGCGTACTCCTTGCGGATCGTCGCCAGCTTTGCCTGCACCTCCGGCTCCTGCGGGGCTTCGTCCAGATAGTACTTCCAGTTTTTCCGCAGGTCGCTGTCCGGGTGACCCTCTACCCACAGGCGGCCAAGGCTGTTTTCCACCATGTAGCGGACGATCCAGTCCGGAGTGAACAACTGGGTCACCGCCGGGATCTCCTCTTTGGTGATCTTGCCGTTTTTGGCAAAGGCGGCGGCCTTGGGCTCGGTGTTGTAGTACTGGTACAGCCAGCCGATGATCTCCACCTGACCGCCCTGCTCGATGTTGAAGTCCTTTTCCGGGATATCGTGGGTCAGCTTGTACACCACACCCTCCTGATCCACCACCGAAAGGTTCAGCAGGACTTCGGTGTAATCGGTGGTCTTTTCAAACAGACCGGGCAGGATCTCATTCAGCGCATTGCACTGCTTGATGAACAAAAAGCGGAACAGCTCGTCCAGTTTGTTGTCCTGCTTCCACTGGATGATCTGGGCTTCTTCCTCGGCGGTAAAGGGCAAGTCGGCATCAAAGGGGGTGGTGACCAGATCCGGCTCCACCTTGCCACTCTCGGAGCTAAGCACTCGCAGGTGGGAGGGCAGATAGTCGTTGACCTCCATGAACCGCACAGCGATCAGGCGGTTGAACCATGTGTAGGCAACCTCCTCCATAACATACTGATAGGCAGTCCGGTAGTCAGAGTCTTTTTCCTTATCCCGGATCACCTCAACCAGCTGCCGCCGCTGCTTGATGGCCTCGCCTGCCACCAGATACGGCTCCGCTGCGCCAATATCGTAGAACTGGGCATCCAGCGTGCTCTGGGGCAGAGGGTCTGCAATGCCCTTTTCAGTAATGCCCATCAGTCCGGCACGGTAGCAGATGTCAGCGATCAACTTGTTCCGTGCCCAGATGGCAAAGTTTTTAATGGCTGTTTTGTTCATGGTTGTGTCTCCGTTACTCACCATCAATAAATTTCTTAAGCATCGGCTTAAATGCCAAAAGCTCGTATGATTTAATGTAATAACCTAAATTCATCATCATCCGCGATTGAACGATTGCTCTTTGTTGTGTTGGAACATCAACCACAGATATATCGCCGTTGACTCCAATTGTTGGTCCTTGAAATAATACACCTAAAAGGATAAACCTACTTTTTCCAATATAATGTGTTCCTTTTTTATCTGTATAGCCATTTTGATCTAGAATAAAGATAGGTGATCCCGATGAGCCAGGAAAGCATGCCATATCAACAACACCTATACTTCTTTCATTGAAATCGTACCCCGGATGACTCGCAGTAAACCCCTTTCTAAACAACGGATAATTGTGAATTTCATCCCACAACCCACGTGGATAACCAACCATTAAAACGCTTTCTAGTGCATCTAACTCTTTCAAATGTTCTTCATCGCAAATCAAGTTTTCTTCGTTTATACGGCAAAAGACTCGTTTTCCAGTTCTACGATAAACTTCATCGAATAGTGGCTTGGTAAATGTAGCGCACAAATCATGCGTAGGATGAAATAACCACTGTGTTTGATATGTTACCAAATAATTCTCGCCGGAATCTCCATGATCATCGCCCATCAGGTGAAGTTCAAAGCGCATGGTTTCATTCGGGTTATTATTCACTACATGCTTATTTGTAACAAGCATCAAAATGCTCTTCCCATCAATCTCAAAATTAAAGAAAAAACCAGTTCCGGAACCACCGTCTAATGTTTCTAAGCGTACAGTATTATATAGTGTTTGTTCCGCAATACTTTCAGGTTTCATAAAATCAACCTCACAGTTCCACGTTCACGATCGAATCATCGGCAAGTTCCTTCAGCAGGCTCTGCCGCAGGGCATCCAGATATTTATCCACATCCTCTGCACTTTCCAGCCGCCAGGACGCTGCCCGTGCCACCGTTTTGATGGAGAGATTTTTAGTGGTGCGCACCTTGACGACCGGCTGCACTACCGTTTCCTTCGGCTGGGGGACGGTCTCGCCACGCTTGCGGGCTTCCTCTGCAAGACGCTTCTGTTCCACTTCTGCCTGTGCAAGTGCCTGCTGTGCCAAGCGGTTGTCCTCGTCTACCATCTCGTTCAGCAGACGGATCTTCAGCGCATCGGACTTATCCTGATAGCTGCGCAGCACCGACACATTGTTGCAGTGCACAGCACCGTCCAGCAGCTCCTCGAACCGCTCCATGTAACCACTGTGCTTTGCGTCCTTGTAGGGCTTGTCGTTCAGCACCTCCAGCACACGGTTGCGGTCGTCCTTGATGGCTTTTACCACCGGTGCCGACTGCTCCTCCAGAATCTCGTTGTACAGAGACATGAACTTTTCCCGCAGCTCCGGCAGCTTGGGGATCTCACGGTAGGGTGTTTTCATGCCCACGATGCTGCGCATCTGCCGGACAACATCTTCCAGTGCGGTGTTCACGATATAGGTCTTGCTGTCATCGTAAATGCCCAGCATATCCAGTGCACGGCGGAAGATCTGCTCCTGCTCGCTGTTTGGGCTGAAAAATTTCTGCACCGGCTCAAAGTCCTCGCCAAAATCCAGCAGCTCGTCCTGCCCGTCGCTGACTTCCTTGAAAAATTCCAGCGGAGCATTGATCTGCAGCAGGCTGCTCATCAGCTTTTTGCCCTCGGCAAGGACCTGCCTGCCGGGGTAGTCGTAAAGCTGATACCGGGGTTCCAGCCGGTCGATGGAAGTAATGGTACGCTCGCAATAGCGCCGGAACTCGCTCATCATGGTGTCCTCATCCTCTGCGGTCGGGGTCACGTTGAACAGCTCCTTCATAATGGTGCGGACAGCCTTTTTCTGCTTTTCCGGCACCCGGACACGGACTTCCATCAGCAGCTTGTCCACAAACTGCTTTTTGGTGATGTAGCCCACAAGCTCTTCCTCGGTGCGATTGTTGGCGTTCACACTTTCGCCGTTCACCGTAAAGGCAAGGTCGCCCCGTTTGAACAGCCGTGCCACCAGCCACTGCACATCGTCCTCCACAAAGCCGTAGGGAGCTTTCATGAACCGATCCTTGATGGTTTTCATGGAGGTCTTCATGTGCATCCGGGAGTTGCCGCCGATAAATTGCAGGACGTCATCCAGCGCATGGACATTTGCCTCAGAGCTGTCCTCCAAGGTGAGGGAGAGCTGGTTGCTGCTGCGGAACAGCTTGCGGATGTCGGTCTCGCCCATGGGGGCGGTAATGTAGGACAGTTTATGGTAGACCGTCTGCACCAGACGACCGATTGCCTCGTTGATGCGGCTGTTCACTTCCTTGCCGGAGGTACGCAGCACATCACCGTTTACATAGATGGTAGCATCCTTCAGTGCCTCGGTCAGGTAGAGCTTGGCGTTGCTGTTGCGTTCCCGCATCTCCACCCTCTTTGCTTCCTTGATGGCCTCGTACTTTGCAAGCTGTACCGAGGTATTCTTACGCAGGAAGCGCTCGATCTTCAGGTAGGCGCGCATTTCGGTCAGGAAGGAGTCATCGTTGGGCAGTGCCACCAGCACTTCCTTGCCCTGCCCGGAGATCATCCGCAGGGTAGAGTCCTCCACACCACCCTCATACCACGGGGTCAGCACACGCAGCCCGATATCGTAGCTTTGATTTGCCTTGTAGGGGCGGTCATCCACCATCTGGTTGAACGGGAAGGTGTACCGTCCGCCGAATGCCGGATACTGGTACTTTTTGCTGGGGAAGATGTCCTCAAAGATCATCTCAGCGATCTTCGTGAGGACTTCCGGCATCTCCACGTTTTCTTTTTCGATTTCGTTATTGATCTCCTGCTCCTCATCGGTCAGGAACACATAGACGCTGCCGTTTTTCTGGATCAGCATCTGGCGCATCAGCACCTTCAGGGCTTCCTCCACCTCTGCTTTCAGGGCAAGGCGGTCATCGTCGATGTTGGAGATCATCAGGCTGGTGATGTTGTCCACATTTGCCTCGATCTCCACCACATATTTGATCAGGAACAAGGTCTTCAGCACGTTGATGGCAAAGACGTCCTTTTCCTTCTTTTCCGGGTTGATGTAGCTGTTATCATAGGCACGAATGATCACGCTGCTGTGGCTGTGGTCAAGGAAGTTTTCCAGTGCATCGTAGAATTTATGGAACGGTACGATGGCACCGGTTTCTTCGTTCATCAGCTGCATGGCAGACTCTTTGAACAGTGCCAGCATAGAGCGCTCACCCTCGGACAGATGCTTACCGGATGCACCGTGGGTACGGATGCTGGTCAGCACACTTGCCAGAAGGTTGAACTGATAGGGCACAAAGGGGTACACCTCTGCAAAATCTTCCGCATTGGCATACAGCTTTTTCTCCACACCGTCGTTGAAAACAATGAGGTTCTTGATGATGGTGCCCTTCTGGTCGTAGATCAGCCGCAGGCTCTGGGCTGCGGTGTCGGTCTTTTCCAGAATACGCTTTTTGATAACGGCATCCACGTTTGCAGAGGACAGGGACAGACGGGTATCAAAGCGACCCTGAATCTTGGAGAAATCGTTGCCCTTCACCTTAGTGATGGAGTCGATATCCTGCTGAGATGTCACAATGACCCACGCCTTGCCCTGACATTCCTTGCCCAGTTCCTCGGTCACGGTCTGGAGGTTCAGCATCAGCTTGGAGTCATCGCCGATATACTGACCGATCTCATCCACCAAAAAGACAACATGGTGGTTGCTGCCCTTCTTATCCAGATAAGCCTTCACACGCTTGGCAAAGTCCTCGATGCTGATCTGGTAGGGCTCCGTTGCCTTTTCGCACCAGTTGCGGGCTGCGGGCTCACTCATAAAGCCCATTTCCACCAGAACCTCCACAACAGTGTCCTGAATAAAATCAAAGTCCTGCCGGGAATCCTCCCACGCATCGCCATAGGCATCCTCAAATTTTTCCTTGAACGCAGCAAGCTGGTTCGCCTCAGCAAGGTGGCGTTCCAAATCCGCAAGGTAGGGCATGGAGCCGCAGAATCCCTGCATCTCGTTGAACACCTTCAGGAACACGTTCACGATGGCATCCTTGTTCTCCTTGCTGTTGGATTCGCTTTTGGAGTCGATATTGAACAGGATCACATCCGTTGGCGTGTCTGCTGCCAACTTCATATCTGCCAGAACCATCTGGTTCGTGATCTTTTTATCGTCGATGAAGAAATCCAGTGCGTGCTTGTCGCCCACCTGCTTGTTTTCCAGCAGATAGGACAGGATCTTCAGAAAGTGAGATTTACCGCTTCCAAAGAAGCCGGAGATCCATACACCCATTTTCGGTGTGGTGCCCAGAATACCTTTTTTATAAGCCGCAAAAAAATCCGCAAAGTGCCGCTGCAATTCACGGGTCACCACATACTCTTCCAGTTCCTGTGCAACATTGGTCTCTGCGCCCTGACCGACTACGATAACACCCTGAAGTTCACGGTCGATCTCCTTACGGAACATCTCCTTGATCTGCATAGCTACTGTATCCTCCCTTTATTTCACCAGCCGGAATGCCCGGTAATAGTTATCGTCCTTGATCTCGTTGAACAAAATCAGTTCCTGTTCGTTGTAGGTGCCCGGAAAGAACATTACGACCGGGCAGCGGACAAATGCCTGATGCAGGTTGTTCAGAACCTTATGGGACCGCAAAATCGGATAGCACTTTCCGATACCCGTCAAAAACACGATGGCGTTCTCCGGCGTATGTTCCTTGATATACTGCACGATGAGGCTGTCGTTGTCATTGATCTTCATGGCGTTGGTAACCGCTTTGGTGATCCGCTCCATCCCGTTTTTCTTTTCAAGGTCATAACACTTTTCCAAAAAGCGCTTCTTCTCCAGAAAATCAATGATGACATCGTAGAGATCAAATACCACCAGATCAAAGTCATCATCGCCACGGGCATTTTTGCCTTTCATATACTCGATTCGAGCACGAACTTCCAGCTCTTTTTCCGGTGGATAGTCGAAAACCCAGTAGTTCACCTCGTTGGCTCTGCCGGTTCCCTTGCGGAAGGACGTTTTCCGGATTGCCGCTTCCATCTCATCCAGCCGGTCGCTCAGGCATCCATTCACAGTTTCCATCTTATCTTACCCCCGTAAGCGCATTGACCATAATGGCATATCCATTGTCTTGCAGCCAGCGTTCCAGCGCAATGTCCAAAATCGGGCGCAGGATCTTGCGTGAGCTGCCCTTGTTTCCGTCCAGCATTCCTGCCTCGTAGAGCTGCGTTTTGTATGCCGCTCCCAGCCGATGCAGCGTGTAGTCCTGAAAGGCTGCTACTTTCTCGCTTTGCGCCTGCTTGTCCTTGAAGAACACCCGGATATCCGCATCGGTCAATTCGTCCACTCCAAGGATCATCTTTTCCCGCACTACTTCGTACACAAAGTCAAAGAAAAGCGTATCGTGTGCAAGTGCTGCTACCAGCGCAAACATCTTCTGCGTTGCAATATCGCTGCTCAGGAAAACCGGGTAAAAGCTGGGGTCTAGCATCTTTATGCGTGCCGTGACGGTAGAGTAGATCATCTGCGCCCGCGCCTTTGTGGATGCACTATAAATGTTTTCCTGCTCGTTCAGGAGCTTAATATCCGAAAAGCTCTTGCCCTCTGCCAGCAACTGGACCGTTTTCCGAAATTCAATAAACCAGAATGAAAATTTCACGGCTCCTGCACTATATGGTTTTCTGTTCATCTATATCTTCTCCATTTTCATTCTTTGATTTGATGTATTTTCCGCTCTTGACTCTAGCATCTTTTGGTTTTGAAGCATCTGCCGGAATGATCCATTGATGTCCAACGCGCTGTGCTCCTTTGATACGGCCTTCTGTACATAGGGTTTGCACTCGTCTTGCACAAACGCCCCATTTTTCAGAGATTTGTTTAATTGATACGTATTCCATAGTAACCCTCAACATCGCTCATTCACGGATGTGGCAGTCTATAATAAACCATTTTTATTTTACTCTAACAAACGAACGAAATCAATGCAAAGGTCTTACAAATCTCGGAATGGTTTTTGTATATCAAATACACCTTTCCCACTCGTTCAACAATAAGCGTGGAGTCTCTTTTCAAGGTTCCGCTCCTATTGTTCGAAATATAAATGCTGTTGTTTTCTTCCCGATAACGTTCATGTTTAACTAGAGCTAAAATTGGCTGAATACCGACTGAAAGGATGCATTGTTGTGGCAAACTGCGCAAGGCTGACATCATGCGAGTCGTCACCCTGATCTAAGTGGTAGAGAATCGCAAAGCATATCTCATACCCTCGATCATTGAATATTCTTCTAACGGGCGCTATAATAAAAGAAAACGGTAAGGAAGTGCACCTATGCTCCACCCCGGACTGTATGAACAGGTCATCAACAACGCACTGAACAGCGAGCTTGCAGAGATCCCGGAAGCCCGCAAGTCCACTGCGCCCATCGACACAGCGGAGGCTGCCAAGGTGCTGGCGCAGTATCTGACCGATGTGGTACAGAAGGGTCTTGAGAACGTACAGGATAACGGCGGCGGCATCGAGGCGCAGGTCCAGCTGGCAAACCAGATCGTGACCACCATCCAGAACACCACACAGGAAGCTGACTTTGCCGCGCTCGGTGTTGACCAGCGAGCAGAGCAACTTCTTGCGCTTTTACGGGAAAATGACCCCCGCCTTGCAACCGGAAAAGCGGCCAAAGACATCGAACGGCCGGAAACGTCTCTTGCGCAAAGCTCGTTGTTCACCGGTGCCATCCACGAGCCGCAGATGTACACTGAACTGAAAAAGGAGATCGTGTCCGCCGACCGTATTGATATGCTGGTCTCCTTTATCAAGTGGAGCGGCTTACGCCTCATCATGGACGAGCTGCGGCAGTTTGCACAAAGCGGCGGCGAATTGCGCATCATCACCACCTCTTATATGGGCGCTACGGACGTAAAAGCCATCGAGGAGCTGCGCGCGCTGCCCAATACAAAGATCAAGGTCAGCTACGACACCAAGCGCACCCGGCTCCACGCAAAGACCTATGTGTTTTACCGGGACACCGGCTTTACCACGGCATATGTTGGCTCCTCCAACCTGTCCAATGCGGCAATTTCCAGCGGTCTAGAATGGAACGTCAAGGTGACCCGGAAGGACCTGCCGGAGACCATCGAAAAGATCGCAGCCACCTTTGAAAGCTACTGGAACTCCAGCGAGTTTGAATATTACGATGAAGGGCAGCGGGAACGGCTGATCCGCGCCCTGAAAGCCGAAAAATACAGCGAGACCGACCACAGCGGGATCTATACCCTGGATATTTTGCCCTATTCCTACCAGCAGGAAATTCTGGACCGACTGGATGCCGAACGCACCGTTCGGGGTTACAACCGCAACTTGGTGGTCGCCGCCACCGGCACCGGAAAAACCGTGATCTCCGCACTGGATTACAAGCGCTTCTGCAAACAGCATCCGGGGCAGCCCTGCCGTCTGCTGTTTGTGGCACACCGGGAGGAGATCCTGAAGCAAAGCCTGTACACCTTCCGGGCGGTGCTGAAGGATGCCAATTTCGGCGAGCTGTATGTGGGCAGCCACAAAGCCGACAGCATCGACCATCTGTTTGTTTCCATCCAGACCTTCAATTCTCAGGAGCTTGCCGCCAAAACGGCAGCAGATTTTTACGATTACATCGTTGTGGACGAGTTCCATCATGCAGCTGCACCCACTTATCAGAAGCTGTTGGAATATTACCAGCCGAAGATCCTGCTTGGACTGACCGCTACCCCGGAACGTATGGACGGCAAAAGCGTTCTGGACTATTTCGGCGGGCGCATTGCCGCCGAGATCCGTCTGCCGGAGGCCATCGACAGGAAACTACTTTGTCCCTTCCAATATTTCGGCGTCACCGACGCCGCAGATCTGAGCAACCTGAAATGGCGTACCGGCGGCTACGATAAAAACGAGCTGTCCAACCTGTACACCCTCAGCGGCATGGTGGCGGAGCGCCGCGCTGACCTTGTGGTGAACTCCATCCTGAAATATGTCACCGATATCGACGAGGTGAAGGGGCTGGGCTTCTGCGTTTCCATTGCTCATGCCCAATTTATGGCGCGCTACTTTAATACCCACGGCATCCCGTCTATGGCACTGACCGGCGACTCTCCTGACGAGGAGCGCAACGCCGCCAAGCAGCGGCTGGTTTCCGGGGAGCTCCGATTCCTCTTTGTAGTGGACATTTACAACGAGGGCGTGGATATCCCTGAGGTGAACACGGTGCTGTTCCTGCGCCCTACCGAGTCGCTGACCGTGTTTTTGCAGCAGCTGGGGCGAGGCTTACGTCTGGCAGAAAACAAGGATTGCCTGACCGTTTTGGATTTCATCGGGCAGGCCAACAAAAAGTATAATTTTGAGGAGAAATTCGCAGCACTGCTCTCCAACACCACCCGCAGCGTCAGCCGGGAGATCAAAGAGGGCTTTGTCTCCGCACCCAAGGGCTGCTATATTCAGCTGGAAAAAATTGCCGCAAAGTATGTGCTGGATAATATCAGCGCCTCCTATGACCGCACCTCCGGGCTTGTGGCGCGGGCGGCTGCCTTCACCGAGGATACCGGTCTGCCCCTGACACTGGGGAACTTCCTCGACTACTACCATCTCGACCCCCGGGCCATCTACAGCAAAAAGGTCTGCTTCAGCAGACTGTGCGTCCGCGCAGGGGCGGCATCCGATTTTGCAGAGCCTTTGGAAGAAACTATGACCAAAACCCTTGCACGCTTTGCGGTCATCGATTCCCGCAGGTGGATCCGCTTTTTGCTGGAGCTTCTGCCGAAATTGGACAACACCAATTTTGCAGTCCTGCCACCGGTAGAGCAGCGGATGCTGCAGATGTTCTATGTGACCCTCTGGGGCAAGACCGCAGAAAGCTGGGAGGATGAAGAAGTTCTCGATAACCTGTATGCTCTCTCAGACAGTCCCGTTTTGCTGGGGGAGCTGCAGGCACTTTTGCAGTATCAATATGACCGCATTGATTTTATTGACGAGCCGGTAGATGTGGGCTTTGATTGTCCGCTGGACCTGCACTGCACCTATACCCGCGACCAGCTGCTGGTAGCACTGGACTTTTTGAAGCCTGCTACCGTCCGCGAGGGCGTGAAATGGCTACCGGAAAAGCAGCTGGACGTATTCTTTGTGACCCTGAACAAAGCGGACAAGGATTACTCTCCCACCACCATGTACAAGGATTATTCCATTAACGAAAGCCTGTTCCACTGGCAGAGCCAGAGCACCACCGCCGAAAACTCTGCCACCGGGCAGCGCTACATTCATCACCGGGAAAAAGGAAGCCGGGTGCTGCTGTTCGTGCGCGAGTTCAAGGCAGAGGCCCGTTTTGGCGGTGCAGGAGCGTATACCTATCTGGGCACGGTGAACTATGTGAAGCATGAGGGCTCCCGTCCCATGAATATCACATGGAAGCTGGACCGCCCGATTCCTGCAAAGTTCCTCAAAAAGACCAACAAATTGATCGTGGGGTAACATACTATGGACGATATGCTGGCTCGCACCATAATTGAAACTCTTGCAAAAGGTATTAATCCTTTAACCGGTTGGATTCTGTCTGAAAATGATAGTTGTGCTCAGGAAGAAATTCAAGAAGCATTAAAAATCGTATTGGAACATTGCTCCATTGAATCTACCGCTGAATATCTGAAGTCTCTTCCTCGAAACAAAAAGGCAGAGCGTTATTCTCGCGCTGGAACAGCATGGTCGCAAAAAGAAGAACGTGAATTATTGCGGCTCCACCAGCAGGGAAACAGCGTCAAACGAATTTCTTTGATTCTAAAACGTTCTACAGGAGCAATCGAATCCAAATTGAGAAAACTGGGTTGTCCGCTCTATTATGAAAAATAATTCAGGAGATTTTCATGAAAATGATTCGCGTTGTTGCAGCCGTGATCTGCGACGATATTCAGACGAAACATAAAATTTATGCCACCGCCCGCGGCTACGGCGAGTACAAGGGCGGATGGGAGTTCCCGGGCGGCAAAATCGAGCCGGGTGAAACCCCGCAGCAGGCACTGAAACGAGAGATCCGGGAAGAGCTGGATACCGAGATTGCGGTAGGCGATTTGATCGGCACCATTGAATACGATTATCCGACCTTTCATCTTTCCATGGACTGTTTCTGGTGTGAGGTAGTCTCCGGCAAACTGGTGCTGAAAGAAGCCGAGGCTGCACGCTGGCTGACTAAAAAGGAGCTTGATTCTGTTCCGTGGCTTCCGGCGGACCAACTTCTTTTAGCGCAAATTCGTCCTGCATTATAATTTTTTATGATAAATTCCTATCTTTAGCTTTCTCAAATTTCCATTTTTCACCCAGATATAATAATCATGATCCAAAGCCTCTGAGTCGAAAGACTCAGGGGCTTTTTTATGTCTGGAGGTGAGCATTTTGTTATTCCGTACCATCACTATCATTATTACCATCGTATTTTAAAGCGCAGCTGCGCAGAAAGGAGAAAGCATTATGAACTTTTGGTCCGAAATCGTCAAAGAGGTTGGCACCGTCCTGGTGGAAGTCCTCGTCCGCATCGCTGAAGAAATGGAAAACAACAATTGATCACAGTACACTGAAAAGGAGATTTTACTATGCCCGCAAATGTTGAAACGATGTTCTCTGTCCGTGAGACCCCTTGGCCGGATCATTATGGATGCCCCTGCAAGCCGTGAAGCCTTGGAACTGGCCGGTCTGGATTGGCAGGTGGAGAGCCGCAATATCTATTCCGGCACGGGTGCTATGATCCCCGGCTATCGCGCAAATGTCCGCAGCACCGATGATGCTGTTCTGGGTGTGGTATCCGACCGCTACCGCATTGTGCAGAACGAAGAAGCATTTCAGTTCACGGATGACCTGTTGGGCGAGGGCGTCACTTACGAAACTGCCGGTTCCTTGCAGGGCGGCAAGAAGGTCTGGATGCTGGCAAGGCTTCCGAGGAAATATCTTATCGCTGGAGATCAAGTAGTACCATATCTTGTGATCTTCAACAGTCATGACGGAAGTTCTGGTGTGAAAGTGGCCATGACTCCAATCCGCGTGGTCTGCCAGAATACTCTGAACCTTGCGCTGAATACAGCAAAGCGCAGCTGGACTGCACGCCACACCGAAAATGTTCTGCTGCGGGTGCAGGATGCCCGTGAGACCCTGCAGCTGGCCAGCAACTATATGGTTGAACTCGGCAACCGTGGCGAAGAGCTGGCTCGCATCGATTTATCCGATCACAAGGTGCAGGAGTTCATCAATGAATTTTTCCCGATTTCTGAGGACCTGTCCGATTGCCAGCGGAAGAATAATCTGCGCCTGCAGGAAGAACTGAAGACTCGCTACTACAACGCACCGGATCTGGAATGGGTCGGCAAGAACGGTTGGCGCTTTATCAACGCAGTCTCCGATTTTGCCACCCACGCAGACCCTCTCCGCAAGACCAAAAACTACAACGAGAACCTGTTCCTGCGCACCGCAGAGGGCAATCCCATGATCGACAAAGCCTACAAGATGGTGCTGGCCGCAGCATAAAGGAGCAAACCATGAATGATGTAAACAACCGCATTTTCAGGGAATTCACGGAATTTTTTGACAACGTTGAGAAGAGTGCTTCTGAAATCAGCGTTACCACGGCTTATGAGATCACGATGAAAAGTACCATCAGCACCGCCATTATTGTTTTGGAATCCGAGGGCAGACTGGAGGAGCGCTACTGGAACCATCTCAGGGTGCAAAATAATATTCTGGATTTTCTTTATGACCTGTGGGTTGGTTCTTGCCATTCATTGGCCAGCGACTTTTCCACGATCATGAAAGACTTGGTGGAATACGACTTCATCATTACCGAATCAATTATGAGAGAAAGGATGCAAAGTGCATGAAAAGATTGATTTCAACTTTGAACCTGTCCAAAGAAGATTGGCTCCGTTACCGCAAATGCGGTATTACCGGCACCGATGCAGGTGCCATTCTGGGTGTAAATCCCTATCGTTCTGCTTTTCAGGTTTACTGCGACAAAAACAGCGAAACTATTGAGAACATCGATAATGAGGCTATGCGCCAGGGACGCGATCTGGAAGATTATGTCGCACAACGCTTCACCGAAGCAACCGGTCTGAAGGTACGCCGTGCAAATGCCATCTACCAAAGTGAGGAACATCCACTGCTTCTGGCGGACTTTGACCGTTTGATTGTCGGGCAGAAAGCAGGACTGGAATGCAAAACGGTCTCACCGTTCTCTGCGGACAAGTGGGCGGATGGCAAAATCCCCGCACATTACATGGCTCAGGTCAATCACTATCTGGCTGTCAGCGGTTTTGACTGCTGGTACATTGCTGCTCTGATTTTCGGGAAGGAGCTGGTGATTCACAAGATCACAACCGACAAAGAAGTTCTGAACAACCTCATTGCCAAGGAAGAGCACTTCTGGAAATACAACGTGATGCCCGAAATTCCGCCTGTACCTACCGGAAGCGAGGGGGATACACAGCAGATCAATCAGCTGTACTCTGCAGATGATAGAAACAAAACTGCCGATCTTAATCCCATCCGCGACCTGTTGGATAAGCGGCAGGAGCTTTCTGATCAGATCGAACAGCTGGAGCAGGAAAAAGCCTCTATTGAACAGCAGGTGAAGTTGGAGATGCAGGACGCCGCCTATGGTACAGCACCGGGCTACAAGGTGTCCTGGGTATCCTCCGAAAGTAAACGGGTAGACTCCCAGCGTTTGAAGAAAGAACAGCCCGATATTTTCAATCGGTACAGCAAGAATGTAAGCAGCCGCAGGTTTACCATTATCCATGCAGCATAATTTTTGTACGCCTATAGGCACACAAAATTCGCGCTTCAGCTATTTTTATTTAATAGAAAAGCACAATACTGTTTACACAACAATAATTGTATGCTAAGATAAGAATATGAGGTGATGCACGATGGTTCTGCGCAAAAGTTATTTGGATAAGATCATTCCTTTTATCGATCAGGATCTGATTAAAGTTCTGGTTGGAATCCGGCGCTGTGGAAAAACAGTCCTTCTCGGTCAGATCAAGGACGTGCTCCTCCAGCGCAACATTCCCGCACAGAACATTATTCAGGCCAATTTTGAGTCCATGCGCTTCCGCAACACCCGTACTGCAGAAACGCTTTACGACTACATCGCAGAAAAAGCGGAAGGCTGCACCGGCAAAATTTATATTCTTCTGGATGAGATTCAGGAGGTGGAGCGCTGGCAGATTGCAATCAATTCTCTTCGTGTCGATTTCGATTGTGATATTTACCTGACCGGCTCCAATTCCAAGCTGCTTTCCGGCGAACTGGCAACCTATCTTTCCGGACGATACATCCAGATTCAGGTTTTCCCCTTTTCGCTGGCCGAAGCAAAACAGCAATGCATTGAAAACGGAACCTATACTTCGGATGAAAAGCTCTTCGCAGACTATTTGAAGTACGGCGGTTTTCCGCAGCGTTTCTTCCTCCCTGACGATCATTCAATCACCACCTATCTGGACGATCTTTACGAGGCTATCATTGTCCGTGACATCATGCTGCGCCACAATATTCGCGAACAGACCGCATTACGTAATGTCCTTGCATTCCTGCTGGATAATATCGGCAATCCGTTTTCTGCCCGTAATATCAGTGGACGCATGGTTTCGGAAGGAATCAAGACAACCACTGCTACCGTACTGAACTACATTGATTATTTCAAGGAAGCCTTTATCCTTCTGAATGCAAGCCGCTATGATATCAAAGGAAAAGCACTCCTGTCCAGCACAGAAAAATACTATGCAGTCGATCTTGGCCTGCGGAATGTTATCAAGAAAAGCGAAAAGCTTGACAGCAACAAGCTGTATGAGAACATCGTATATCTGGAAATACGGAGCCGTGGCTATGAAGTTCAGGTCGGCAAGCTGGACGACACCGAAATTGATTTTATCTGCTACCGTGGAGATGAAAAGCTCTATATTCAGGTTGCTTACCTGATCACTCCCGCCGATGAAGAACGGGAGTTCGGTAATCTTGAGCGGCTGCACGACAACTATCCTAAGTATGTTATCAGTGGTGATTTGATGAATTTAAGCCGAAACGGAATCATTCATCGAAACATCATTGATTTTCTGCTCAATCTGTAATTTTCACATCATGGGGCACAACAGTTGACGCTGTTGTGCCCTTTTTTCTTTATCAGAATTGGAGGCATTCTTATGGAAAATCCATTCGTAAAATTATTTGCTATCGACTTCAAAGATCATCTGGAAGTCAAAAAGTCCGGCAATACCGAGCTGAAATATGTAAGCTGGGCGTATGCTTGGGCAGAGGTAAAAAAGCTGTATCCCTCTGCCAGCTATGAGGTCAAGAAATTCAACGGCCTGCCCTATGTTTATGATCCCATAAGGAGGATTTATCATGAACATCCCAGATGGATTTTTTGAAAACCCTGTTTCTCCCGAGTACGCTGATCTGCTTTCAACTATGGGCGCCCCAATTTACTTTACAGAGGCTCCATGTTGCCACTCCGGCGATTGTGGATACATCGATTGTGATGCTATCACGCTGCGTGACCAGAGTCAATTTTTTAACTGCGGCTATGTCGTTCCTCCTTTAAACGCCCAATATGAGGAAGTACAACCTGATTTGCATTCTTTGGAGCGTTATGATTTTTCAAAAATGCCAGATCTTCCCTGGTCCCCTTAATCGCCCTTTAAGAGTCCTATATCTCAAAAAGATATGCTTATTATGAAAAGCCACCTGTGCTTTCCATCATTTTGCGAAAGGAGAGAAAAGTTATGATTGATAAGCAACAGGATTTTCTTACACTAACAGGTGCGGCCCGCCGTGCACGGAGCGAAGGTTATGATATAACATACCACGGTCTCCGCAATCTCGTAGCCGCCGGTTACATAAGTCACATACCGAACGGATCACGTATCTACGTGTTTTACCCCAATGTGATCCGCTTTCTCCAGAAGGGGCTCACGGCTGAACAGAGCCTGGAGTACCAGCTCTCCCGCACCCGTAACTGATCTAACCGTTCGCCCTCAGTATCCTCCGATGCTGAGGGCATTTTTTGAAGCAGGAGGTTCAAATCTATGTTCTGTGAAAATTGCGGTCATCAAATCTCAGATACCGCTAAATTCTGCTCTGCCTGCGGTCATCCCGTTGGCACAGCGCCATCCCCCGGTACAGTAGCTCCACCTGCCGTTCCAGCCAAACGAGAATCGCCCCGGCTGAAAGCCTCGTCTGGCAATGGCAGCATCACACGAATGTCCGGAACACGCCGGAAGCCATGGCTGCTCCGAATGCCGATCCCCGATCCTCACACCGGAATTACAGTCATGAAGGCTGTTGGCACCTACGTCACCCGTGAAGAAGCAGAAGCTGTCCGCGCAGAGATGATGAAGCGTCCGGCCACACCCTATCAGGACTCTACCCTGCAGGACTGCTTCCGGATGTTCAAAGAGTCCCGTG
>OHUP01000162.1_pt1 | contig 31724 bp, 32 predicted proteins | sample 1579221 | NCBI WGS metagenome assembly OHUP01 (sample SAMEA3882555, study PRJEB24775) | human gut metagenome | biome: human-associated habitat; feature: intestine environment; material: feces | place: Netherlands | collected 2009/2010 | reverse complement strand
CCCGCCCGAGGTCAAGGAGACGACCCTGCGCAGCATCGAGGTGGCTGTGGGCCGCACCGGCGTGCTGACCCCGACGGCCTGCTTCGACCCCGTCTTTCTTGCCGGTACGACGGTGGCCCGTGCGACCCTCCACAACGAGGATTTCATCCGCCAGTTCGGGCTTTGCATCGGCGACACCATTCAGGTGCGGAAGGCCGGCGACATCATCCCGGAGGTCATCGGCGTCGTCCACCACCCGGAGGATGCCGCGCCCTACCAGATGCCGGAAGTCTGCCCGTCCTGCGGGGCACCGGTCGTCCATCTTGAGGACGAAGCCGCCCTGCGCTGCGTCAACCCCGAGTGCCCGGCCCAGTCTCTGCGCAACATCATCCATTTTGCCTCCCGCGACGCCATGGACATCGACGGTCTGGGCACGGCGGTGGCGACCCAGCTGGTGGACAAGGGCCTTGTCCACTCGGCGGCAGACCTCTATGACCTGACCCTCGAGCAGCTGCTGACGCTGGAAAAGTTCAAGGAGAAGAGCGCCGATAACCTGCTGAACGCCATCGAGGCTTCCAAGCAGAACAATCTGGATAAGCTCCTGTTCGGCTTTGGCATCCGCAACATTGGCGATAAGGCAGCCGCGCTGCTGGCAGAACATTTCGGCACGCTGCAAGCCATCCGGGAAGCCACCGCAGAGCAGATCAGCCAGATCGACGGTTTTGGCGGCGTGATGGCGCAGAGCGTGGTGGAATTCTTTGCTAAGGAAGGCACTACCGACCTTGTGCACCGCTTGGCAGATGCCGGGGTCAATATGCAGTGGAAGGGCGAACCGAAGGGGGACAAGCTGGCGGGCAAAACGCTGGTGGTTACCGGTACGCTGGAGACCCTCTCCCGCAACGAAGCCGAAGCATTGATCGTGAAAAACGGCGGCAAAGCCAGCGGCTCTGTCTCCAAAAAAACGGCCTATGTGGTGGCTGGTGCGGCGGCGGGCTCCAAGCTGACCAAGGCGCAGGCGCTGGGCGTGCCGGTGCTGACCGAGCAGGAGTTCCTTGCTATGCTGCAAGATACCCTAGCAGAACAGGAAACGACTTAAAGTGACCTTCTGAATGTCAAAATACAAATAATTTCAAAAGCTTCTGCAACGCTGTTGCAGGGGCTTTTTTGTTTGATTGTTCCCAGTTCTAAGAACGCGCAAAGCGCATACAATGCTAGCACAAAGCTTTCGTGGAAGGAGAAACCAAAGTGGACGAGTATTACCGGGCTGTCAAAGCCCTTCCCGCTTGGCTGGCAGCACCGCTGGCACAGCTGCCTGCACAAACGGCAGTGCGCGTGCAGGAGCTGCGGCTGCGTATAGGCTGTGCGGTCACGTTTACCGTACAAGGACGGCAATGCGCTGCTTCAGTTTTGCCGGGTTGTCCACCGGCATTGGCTGCCATGCGGCTGGATGCGCTGCAGATAGAGGAGATCTTCTACACCCTTTGCAACGGCTCGGTACACACCCATGAAAGGGAGCTTGCCGAGGGCTACCTGACCACTGCCGCCGGCAACCGTGTGGGCGTAGCGGGACAGTTCGTGCAGCGGGAAGGGCAGAGCATTGCGCTGCAAAAGGTCACCTCGCTCAACCTGCGAATCGCACGCAGCTGCGCCATCTGCCTGCCGCCCGAGCTGGACAAGCTGTTGGAGCAGCATTTTACCGGGCTGCTGGTGGTGGGAGAGCCCGGCAGCGGCAAGACCACCCTGCTGCGCACCATCGCCCGGACGCTGGCCGAGCGGCAGCGTCTGGTGGCAGTGGTGGACGAGCGGGGTGAGCTTTTCCCGCCGGAGCAGCCCCTGCCGCCGCTGGAGCGCGTTGGCGGGGTGGATAAAGCCCGTGCCGTCCAGATGGCGCTGCGCACGCTGGCACCGCAAGTGATCCTGCTGGACGAGCTGGGCAGTCTGGAGGAAACGATGGCACTGGAACAGGGCTTTTTCAGCGGGGTGGACTTTATTGCCAGCATCCATGCGCCGGATGCCGCACAGGCGCAGTGCCGCCCACAGGTGCAGACCCTGCTGCAACGCGGGATGTTGCGGCAGCTGGTCGTCCTTGCCGGGCGGGAGACGCCGGGCTGCATCCGGGAGGTACGTGCCGTATGAGCAGCCTTCTGCGCGGGTTTAGTCTGCTTTTGCTCCCGCTGTGCGGCTGGCTGGCGGGGGACGCAGTACAAGCCAAAACCACCCTGCATCTTGCCACCTTGCAGCGCACCATCGCGTTATTGCAGCGCATCCGGCAGGAGATACAGTACCGCCGGGCAGACCTGCAAAGCCTTTACCGGCAGCTTTGCCGCGAAGGTCTTTTGCCGCGAGTTTCCTGCGGTACATTGCAGCAGCTGCCTGCACCGGGGCAGCTTTCGGCGACAGAACGCGCCTGCTTCACAGAATGTTTTGGCGGTCTTGGTCGTGCAGAGACCGCACAGGAATGCGAACGGCTGGATTACTATACGGCGCGGTTCGAGGACTATTTGCAGCAGGCACGCCGCGCAGCACAGCGGCAGGCCGGTCTGCCGCACCGTCTGGGACTGGCAGGCGGCATGATGCTGGCGCTGCTCTTTTTGTAAAGGCTGTATGGGACAAAGGAGAAACGGATGGATATCGAGCTTGTGTTTAAAATTGCAGCCATCGGCATCATAGTCGCGGTGCTCAATCAGCTGCTCATCCGCTCCGGGCGGGAGGATCAGGCCATGATGACCACGCTGGCCGGGCTTGTAGTGGTGCTCTCCATTCTCGTCAAGCAGATCAGTACCCTGTTTGCTACCATCCGGTCTTTGTTTGCGCTATGAGCGCGACAGTTCCGGTACTGACGGCGCTGTTGCTGGCAGCCTTTGCAGGCATTCTATTGCAGCGGTACTCCCCGGCGTTTACACTGCTGCTTTCGCTGGGTGCTGCGGTGTGGCTGCTGCTCCGTCTGGCACAGCCGCTGCGCGGGGTACTGCAAGCATTCGTGCAGCTGGGGCAGCGCACCAATGCGCAAGCATTTTCCTGCCTTTTGCGCAGCGCTGGGATTTTGCTGCTGGCAGATTACGTCCGTACTCTCTGCGAGGAAGCCGGAGCGGATGCCCTTGCATGGTGCGCCGGGCTGGCGGGGCGGTGTCTTGTACTGGCGGCAGTATGGCCGCTGCTGGAACAGATATTCCAGACGATCTGGGGGCTGGTGGGATGAAAAAACGCAGCCTTATCATTTGCGTGGTAATACTGAGCATTCTGTGCAGCAAAACTGCTCTGAAAGCTGCGGCTGCAGAAGTCGCACCGTGGCAGACTTATCTCGAAAAAGCACCTGTGCAGGCCGAGCAGTTTGCGGCAGACCCGCTGGGCACCCTGCTGCGTTTGTTTGCCGCCGAGCCGGTGCAATTGCTGCGGGATGCGCTGCAACAATATGCCGCTATTCTGCTTTTTTTATCGCTTGCAGCCGGGCTGGCATTTCTCTTGCAGGACACTGCCGACAAAGCACTGCTGGAACTGGCTGCTGCCGGTGGCTGTGGCGTTTTATTGTGGCAGGAACTGGACAAGCTTGCCGCCGCGCTGTGTACCCGGATGGCCGGGTGGAAAAGCTATCTGCTGGGCTTTTTGCCGGTATATAGCGGCGTACTGGCGGCTGGCGGGGAATGGAACGCCGGAGCGGCTGCAAACGGCTTTCTGCTCACGGTGCTGTGTTTTATCGCACAGGCGGTCACGCTCTGGCTGCAGCCGCTGCTGCGCAGCTACCTTGCCATCAGCATGGCCTGCGGCATCAGCTCCCGCAAAAGCCTGTCCGAGGGCTGCACCCTGACCGGGCGGTTGCTGCGGCAGGCTATCGGCTGGGCGGGCAAAGCATTCGCTGCCCTGATGAGTATCCAGCGCGTGGTAACGGTGCAGCTGGATCGTTCTACCTCTCGTCTGGGGCAGCTGCTGACCGGCAGTGTGCCCATCGTGGGGCAGGCGCTGAGCAGCGCGGCAGACGCGGTGTTGGCCGGGATGCAGCTGCTCAAAAGCACCCTTGGTATTGCCGCATTGCTCAGCATCGGGGCAGAGTTTGCGCCCTTGTATCTCGGGCTGCTGGTACATCTGTTTTTTCTGTCCTGCTGTAGCTGGCTTGCCGGGATCGGCGGGCTGGAGCATTGCCATAAGCTGCTGCAATGCTTTGCTGAAGCCGCGCGCTGCATGGCGGCAGTCACGGCCTTGTTTTTCATGTTGTTTGTGGTGGGCATCGTGCTGCTGATGCTGACAGGAGGTGGTTAGATGCAGGCATTTCAGCGGGCTGCGGCAGTGTTCTGCATGGCGTGCATTGGGGCGGAGCTGGTCAGTCTTTTTGGCGGACAAGGCTGGGCAGGCCGGTGCATAAAAGCCGTAGCCGGGTTATATATTTTAGCAGTCCTTCTTGCGCAGCTGCCGCATCTGCCGGGCAGGGTCGCGGCCGCTTTTTCGGGCAATACAGCCCCGGCGGCTCTGTCTGCTATACAGTCGGATGTACTGGAAACGGAGATCTTGACCCAGACCAAAGCCCGGCTGGAGGAGTATTGCGCCGTACAGTGCCGCCAACAGTTCGGGCTGGATATTCGTGTGACAGTCACACTGAAAAAAGCCGGGCAGCAGGTCGTGGTAAAAAAGGCTGTTGCTGCTTTCCCGGCGGGCTGCACCGCCGCCCAAAAGCAGGCAGCGCTCAGCTTTTTGCAGCAGACGCTGGGTGCTCCCACGGCAGCGGAGGAGAGCACACCATGAAAAAGAACGAATTGCTTTCCGTTTTTCGCTCTCTGCAAAGCAGCAAGGGCCGCACTTCGCTGGCGGTGGCTGTCGGTGTACTGGCAATGCTGCTGCTTTTGCTATCGGAACTTTTACCCGGTGGCGATACGCAGAAAGCGGCGGCATCCACCGCCCAAACAGCCACCGTCAGCCAGTATCAGACCCAGCTGGAGCAGCAGCTGGAAGGGCTTATCAGTCAATTGCAGGGAGCGGGGCGCACCACGGTCATGGTCACCCTGACCACCGGAGAGGAGACCGTCTATGCGGTGGACACCCAGACCGGGGAGCTGCAGCAGCAGGAGACCCATGTTCTTTTGCAGGATGGCTCTGCGCTTACCGAGACAACCTATCTGCCGCAGGTCTGCGGGGTCGCCGTGCTGTGTGAGGGCGGGGGAGATGTCCGCATTGCAGCCCGCATCACCGAGCTGCTGCATTCGTTGCTGGATCTGCCCACGAACCGCATCTGTGTGGAACAGCGCAAGCGCTGAGCCGCTGCTTTGATCAAGTACCGAAATAGTTTTACCGAAAACCCAAAGGAGGAAGCGTTTTATGAGAGCACTTTCCAGAAACACCCGCAGGGTCACCGCCCTGACACTGGCGGCGGCACTGGTCATTGCCGTCTACTTAAACTGGCAGTATGCCCGGGCGGACATTACCCCGCAGACAGAGGACGACACCCTCATGGTCTCGGCAGAGCCGGTGGAAGCAGATGCCGAGACCACCATCACGGATGCGCTGCCCACAGAAGCAGAAGCGGCCTCTGGTGCCAGCAAAAACTACGGCGAAGCACAGCTTGTCAGCGTTGCAAACGACAGCGGCACCCGCTTTTTTGAACAGGCCCGTCTCAAGCGGGAAAAGGCACACGATGAAGCCATGGACACCCTGCAAAAGAGTCTGAAGTCCTCCTCCCTGACAGCGGAGGAGAAAAAGGAGTACACCGCACAAATGGCGGCAGGGCTGGAAGATCTGAACGCAGAAAATGAGATCGAGACACTGGTGCGCGCCAAGGGCTTTGCGGACTGCTTGTGCTTTTTACAAGCAGGACGGGCAGACCTGACCGTGATGACGGCAGGCGAGCCGCTTACGGCGGCACAGGTGGCGCAGATCCGGGATGTAGTAATGAACAAAAGCAGTGTGACCGCCCAGAATATCACGGTGGTGGAGGTAAAGTAAGCGCACTCTATTTATGCGGACACCCCGGCGGCGCAGGTGCAGTTTTTCTTGCAGGCAGAAAGCTGTATGCGCTGCCGGGATGCCATTCCGTGCTGATTTCCATCTTCTTTTCCAAACAAGTATTGAAATTACCCCCGCATTGATGGTATAATAACTCTATCAAAAATGAATGCTGCGTGCCTTTATGCACCGCACAAGGGCGCGTTTGAACACAAAAGGCGGGCACGGCAGACCGGTTCCAACAATTTGAGACCGCCGCCGGAGCAGCCTTTGGATGGAGGACAGCACAATGGATTTACAGAACATGGATCTTCAGGGCGGCAGCCTTCAGATTTCGACCGAGGTCGTGGGTAAGATCGCCCGCTGCGCCGCACTGGAAGTGGATGGCGTTGCCGAGGTATCCTGCGGCGTGCAGAACAAAAAGCTGAAAAGCCTGCTGGAATCTGCCAGCATCCAGCCGCCTGTGGTGGTGGAGATGCGGGACGGCACAGCCAGCATCACCCTGCACCTGATGATGCAGTTCGGCGCACGGATCCCCTCTGTGGCTGAAAAGGTACAGGAGAACGTCAAGTCTGCTGTACAGAACATGACCAATGTGACGGTCAGCCGCGTGGATCTGGTCATTGCAGGCCTTACCGAAGCGCAGTAACAAATTCAGCAAAAAATCATATCAGAAACGATCCTCCTCCCGGCACGCCCGGCGGGGAGGGTTTGTATTGCGAAAGGAACATTATGGAAAATATTCTGCCCCGTAGAGAAGCCCGTGAAAACGCCTTTTTGCTGGCGTTTTCGCAGACCTTTGGTGACATTCCTCTTGCCGAGGCACTGTCCAACCATGCCGAGAACGATGAAGAGCATCCTGTGGATGCATTCAGCCGTCTGCTGCTGAATGCCTACTATGATCATTCCGCAGAGGTGGATGACGAGATCCGTGCCCATCTGCGTAACTGGACCATGGAGCGTCTGCCCCGCGTCAGCCTGACCGTGTTGCGTCTGGCTGTGGCCGAGATGCTGTTTGGCGGCGAGAACAAGCCCGGCGTTGCCATCAATGAGGCTGTGGAGCTGACCAAGAAGTACGGCGCGGGCGAGGACTACCAATTTGTGAATGGCCTGCTGGGTGCTGTGGCACGCGACCACGGCCTGAGTGATGAAGCCGTCGCGGAGTCGGCTGAACAGTGAGCCGTTATACGCTCGGGGTCGATACAAGCAACTATGCAACCTCTCTGGCAGTTTTTGATACAGCCGGGGAGGTTGTTTGCGCAAAAAAGCGCTTTTTGCCGGTAAAAGCCGGACAGCTTGGCCTGCGGCAGAGCGATGCGCTGTTCCATCATACGGCAGCTCTGCCGGAGATGCTGCAGGAATTGGCGCAGGAATTCGACCTGACAAAAATAGATGCCGTAGGCGTTTCGCAAAAGCCGCGCCCGGTGGAGGGCAGCTATATGCCCTGTTTTCTGGCTGGTGTCAGCGCCGCAACTGCCTTTGCGGCGGCGCGGGACATTCCGCTGATCTACACCACCCATCAGCAGGGACACGCTGCGGCGGCGCTGTATGCCGCAAAGGGCGAGGCGCTGTTCTCCCAGAAGGTGCTGTTGTTCCATATCTCCGGCGGCACCACGGATCTTTTGCTGTGCGATCAGGTGCGTACCATCACCACCCTTGGCACCAGTACCGATCTGTACGCCGGTCAGGCGGTGGACCGCGTAGGCGTACGACTGGGCTTTGGCTTCCCCGCAGGTGCCGAGGTTTCGCGCCTTGCTGCGCAGTGCACCGAGGAGATCCGCCCAAAATCCAGCGTAAAGGGACTGCAATGCAGCCTTTCCGGGCTGGAAAACCAATGCAACGCCCTGCTTGCGGCCGGAAAAGCACCGGAATACGTCTGCAAGTACTGCCTGCTCTGTGTGGCAGATACTGTTGTCCGCATGACGAAGGCCGCGCAGAAGGAATACCCCGGTTTGCCGGTGGTCTGTGCCGGCGGCGTGATGAGCAGCGATATCATCCGCACATGGGTGCAGCAGCGTCTGCCGCAGGTCTATTTTGTGCCGGGGCAGTATTCCAGCGATAACGCCATCGGCGTATCCATTCTTGCTGCGCGGGAGGCCGGGCTATGGCTGATGTGATCTCGGTATCAGAGCTGAACCATTATGTCAAAACGCTTCTGGACGTCAACGACGGTCTGTTTGATCTTGCCCTGCGCGGCGAGATCGCAAACTTTGTGCAGAACGCCCGCAGCGGACACTGCTATTTTTCTCTGCGAGACGAAGCCTGCAGCGTAAAAGCAGTGATGTTTCGCACCGATGCCCGCCGTATGGCGTTTCGCCCAGAGGAAGGGATGCGGGTGGTGGTGCGCTGCCGTGCTACCCTTTACGAGCGGGACGGCGCGTTTCAGGTCTATGTGAACGAAATGTTCCCGGACGGTCTGGGCGCGGCACAGCTTGCGCTGGAACAGCTGAAGGCTCGGTTGGAAAAGGAAGGTCTGTTCGACCCCGCACATAAAAAGCCGCTGCCTGCGTACCCCAAATGTATTGGTGTCGTCACCAGTAAAACCGGGGCGGCGCTGCAGGATATCCGCAACGTGATCAGCCGCCGCTGGCCGTCTGTCCGGCTGCTGCTGTGCCCGGTAACGGTGCAGGGATTTGAAGCCGCCCGGCAGATCGCTGCCGCCATCCGCACGCTGGATCAGAGCGGGCGGGTGGACGAGATCATTGTGGCACGGGGCGGCGGCAGCAGGGAGGACCTGTGGGTGTTCAACGCTGAGGAGATCGCCCGGGCGGCGTTTCGCTGCAAAACGCCGCTGATCAGCGCTATCGGACACGAGATCGACTACACCATTCTGGACTTTGTAGCCGACCAGCGTGCTCCCACACCGTCCGCTGCCGCAGAGCTTGCAGTGCCGGATCGGGAAGAGCAACAGCGCATTTTAAAAAATATTGAAGAAAATATTCACAAAAATATACAAAAACGGCTCGCGTTGTGTTATAATGGTCTGGAACAATACAACTTTTTGTTGGAGCAGAACGCGCCGGATAAAATCTTACAGCAGTATTCAAGCCGTCTACAGCAGATGCAACAGGCCATTCAGACGCGGCAAAAAGTGCGTATGAATGATAAAAACGTGCAGCTGCAGCACGCGGCTGCACTGGCGTCATCACTGGATCCGTACCGTGTGCTGGCTCGCGGCTATGCTCTGGTGACCGATGCAAAAGGCAAGGTCTGCACCATGGAGCAGCTGCAGCCGGAGCAGACCATCTGCGTGCGCAGCCGGCAATATCAGGCACGATGCCGTGTAGAAACGGTGGAGGAGATCAATGAGAGCACCCAAAAGCTTTGAAGAAGGAATGGATCGGCTGAACACGATCCTTGCACAGATGCAGCAGGAGGACACCTCGCTGGCAGATTCCGTCAAGCTGTATGCGGAAGCTGCCTCCCTGATGCAGTACTGCCATGCAACGTTGGAAAAGACGTCGTTGCAGATCGAGGAAATCAATGCAAAGATTGCCGAGACCGTGGACACCCCGCAGGAGCAGGAGGAAGAATAATGGAATACAAGGCGCAATATCAGGAATATCTGCTGCAGGCTACGGCTGCACTGGATGCTGCCAGTGCCCGTTTTCTGCCCGAGGAATCGGAGGTGTGCAGAGCAGCCCGCTATAGTCTGCTGGGCGGCGGAAAGCGCATCCGCGCAATTCTGACGCTCAGCGTCTGCGATATGCTGGGCGGCGAGATGCAGGCAGCTGCACAGTTTGCAGCAGCCGTGGAGATGCTGCATTGCTACTCGCTGATCCACGACGATCTGCCCTGCATGGACAATGATGATCTGCGCAGGGGACGCCCTTCCTGCCACAAAGCCTTCAGCGAGTCAACGGCAATGCTTGCCGGTGATGTGTTGCTGACCGAGGCCTTTGAGGTGATCGCCAATGCGCCCGCTGCACCGCAGATCTGCGTAGCAGCCGCCCGTGCGCTGGGCGCAGGTGCCGGCAGCCGCGGCATGGTCTACGGACAGGAGCTGGATCTGAAATATGAAGCGCTGGCAGCCACCGAGGAACAGCTGCGCCTTATCCATCGCAACAAGACCGGTGCGCTGATCAACGCCGCCGTCCAGATGGGCGCTGCTGCGGCCGGTGCAGCACCGCAGCAGTGCGAGATACTGGCCTCCTACGCATACGGGCTGGGACTGGTGTTCCAGATCGTGGACGATGTGCTGGATGTTACCAGCACTCCAGAGCAGCTGGGCAAGCCCATTGGCAGCGACAGTGAAAACGGTAAGACCACCTTTGTCACTCTGTACGGAGTGGACGGTGCAATGGCGCTGGCGCAAAAGCTGAACGAGCAGATCTGTAGTGATCTGCAGCAGCATTTTGGTGCAAAGGCGGCTTTCCTGCAGCAGCTGGCACAGCAGCTTCTGGTGCGCAAAAACTAAAGAAAAAGGAATACGGATATGCAGCTTATTCAAAACATCTTATCGGCCAATCAGATCTTGACCGCATCGCTTCTCAGTTGGTTCGTTGCACAGGTATTAAAGACGATCATCAACTTTATTCTGCTGGGCAAGTTTCAGCTGGAGCGGATGTGGGGCGATGGCGGTATGCCCAGCGCACACAGTGCGACCGTCTGTGCTATGGCCATTGTTACTGGGCGCAGCGCTGGGGTCTCCTCGCCCATTTTTGCGGTGGCCTGCGTGGTGGCTATTATCACCATGCACGATGCTATGGGCGTCCGGCACGAGACCGGCGAGCAGGCAAAGGTGCTGAACCAGATGATCGCCCAGTGGATCGATGTGAGCGAGAAAAACGCTCCCTTTTTGCAGAATATGCATCTGAAGGAAATGGTCGGCCACACGCCGCTGCAGGTCGTGGCAGGCGTGCTGCTCGGCTCGCTGGTGGGCTTTTTGTTCCCAGTCGTGTGATGAAATGCGGCCTTCTGCAGAAGCTGCTTTGTATTTGCGACAGAGCAGCGCAGAATGGCTGCGGTAGAAAAAGCGAAAGAACAAACGCATAAAGGACGTGTGAATATGGAGTCGTTGCTGGACAAGATCGATCAGCCCAGCGATCTTAAAAAGCTGAATGCACAGCAGGTGGAGAAGCTTTGCGCGGAGATACGGCATTTTATGCTGGAGAATATCTCCAAGACCGGTGGACATCTGGCCTCTAATCTTGGCACTGTAGAGCTGACCGTGGCACTGCACCGAGTGCTGGAAACGCCGAAGGATAAGATCGTATTTGATGTGGGACATCAGTGCTACACCCACAAGCTGCTTACCGGACGCCGGAAGCAGTTTGACCATTTGCGGCAGCTGGATGGCATTTCCGGCTTCCCAAACCCCAACGAAAGTGTGCACGATGCCTTTATTGCCGGACATGGCAATACAGCACTTTCGCTGGCCATTGGCATGGCATGGGCAAAAAAGATCAAGCATGAGCCCGGACTTGTGGTGGCACTGATTGGTGATGGTGCCTTCACTGGCGGCATGGTGTACGAGGGCATGAACAACATCGGCGGGCTGGACAATCTGCTTGTGATCCTGAATGATAACAAGATGTCCATCTCTAAAAATGTAGGTGCGCTGGCGCGGTATTTGACCCATCTGCGCACGACTACGGCATATTACGACGCCAAGGACAATGTGCGCAGCTTTCTGGACGGTGTGCCATTGATCGGCCCGCCGATGAAAAAATCGCTGATGGGCGCAAAAACACTGGTGCGCCGCGCTATGTACCACTCCACCATGTTTGAGGATATGGGCTTTGAGTACATCGGCCCGGTAGACGGTCATAATGTGGAAGAGCTGGAGCGCACTCTGCGCTCGATCTACCAGCGGCCGGGTCCGCACTTTTTGCACGTTGTGACCAAAAAGGGCAAGGGCTATCAGCCGGCAGAGATGAACCCGGGCAACTATCACGGTGTATCTGCCTTTGACCCGGATGGAATGCCGGACCCGGAGGTTGCGCCGAAGGAGTCCTTCTCCACAGTTTTTGGTAAGCTGCTGGTGCAGGAGGGAACACAAAACCCGAAGCTCTGTGCGATCACTGCTGCCATGAAGTACGGCACCGGACTGCAGTTCTTTGCCCACCGCCACCCGCAGCGCTTTTTTGATGTAGGTATGGCAGAGCAGCACGCTGTTACTTTTGCGGCAGGCCTTGCTAGTCAGGGAATGCTGCCGGTGGTGTGCATCTACTCCACCTTCCTGCAGCGCTCCTATGACCAGATCATCCATGATGTCAATCTGCTAAAGGAAAATGTGCTCTTTGCCATTGACCGTGCGGGCTTTGTTCCCGCAGACGGCGAGACCCATCAGGGCATCTACGATGCAGCCTTCCTCAGCCAGCTTAACATCCCGGTCTATGCGCCTTCCAACTACGAAGAACTGCAATACTGGCTGCACTATCTGCTGCAGGATACAATCTCCGGCCCTCGTGCCATCCGCTACCCCCGCGGCGGCGAGAACACAAAGCTGGCGCAGTATCCCTGCACAAAGCAGGAGTACGACTTTTTGCAGCAGCTACCCGGGGCAGAGATCCTTCTGGTTAGCTATGCAGACGAGCTGGAGGATCTGCTGGATGCTGCCGACCAATTGAACGCTGCATCGCAAAATGCGGATGTTCTAAAACTTGTAAAGCTATATCCCTTTACAGGTAAACTTATCGATGCTGTGTCGAAATATAAAATCGTGCTGTTTGCAGAGGAGTGCGTTGCTGCCGGCGGGATCGGTGAGCATCTGGCTTACGCTTTGCAGCAAAACGGCTGGAATGGCCGCTTTTTGCACTGTGCTGTCCGCACAGCCTGTCTGCCTCATGCAACCGTCCCGCAGATCAAGCAATGCACCGGTCTGGATGCTGCGGATATTGTGCAGGCAGTCCGGGCTGCCCTCACGAAAGGAGAAAACGAGCTGTGAAAATTCGGTTGGACCAATATCTTGTGCAGAACGGACTTGTGCAGAGCCGGGAGCGCGCCAAAGCTTTGATCATGGCCGGTGTGGTTTTTGTCAACCAGCAAAAGGTGGACAAGGCCGGCGAGATGATCAAGGAGGACGCAGTTGTCGAGGTGCGTGGCCACGATATCGGCTATGTCAGCCGCGGCGGCCTGAAGCTGGAAAAGGCTATGAAGTGCTTCCCGCTTACCCCTGACGGCAAAGTGTGCATGGACATCGGTGCGTCCACCGGCGGCTTTACCGACTGTATGCTGCAAAATGGCGCAGTGAAGGTGTATGCCGTGGATGTTGGCTACGGTCAGCTGGCATGGAGCCTGCGGACGGATGAACGCGTGGTAAACATGGAACGCACGAACATCCGCTATGTCACGCCGGAGGATCTGGCAGAGCCCATTGAGTTTTTCAGTGTGGACGTTTCCTTTATTTCTCTGCATCACATCTTCCCGGTGGCGCAGCGCATCACCACCCCGGACGCTATGGGTGTCTGTCTGGTGAAGCCGCAGTTTGAGGCAGGCCGCGAGAAGGTGGGCAAAAACGGCGTGGTACGCGACCCCGCAGTGCATCGTGAGGTACTGCACAATGCCATGTCTTATGCTGCTGAAAACGGCTTTGTGGTGCGCGGGCTGGATTACAGCCCGGTCAAGGGGCCGGAGGGGAATATCGAGTACCTGATGTTTGTGCAGAAGAGCGATCAGCCTGCAGTGCTGGATGATGAAGCTGCCGCACAGGTGGTGGCGGCAAGCCATACCACACTGGATCGATGAGGCTCAGCCGTCAGCAAAGGAGAAGCCGGTATGACGATCTACATTTCGCCCAATCCGGGCAAGACCTCCGCAAGCGAGATCGCGCTGCGTGCGGCGCAGATCCTGCTGACCCACGGTGCCGCTGTGCTGATGAGCGATGCTCTGCGGGAAAGCTGCAGCACGGCAGGGGTCGTTTATCTGCCGCTGGAGCAGTGCCTGGAACGCACGGATGTGATCCTGACCATCGGCGGAGATGGCACCATCCTGCACGAAGCAAATCTTTCGCTCCGGTACGCAAAGCCCATCCTCGGCATCAATCTGGGACGCTGCGGTTTTCTGGCCACCTGCGAGATCGGCGAAATGGAAACAAAGCTGGCCGCCGTGGCACGTGGCGAGTTTCAGCTGGACAACCGGATGCTTTTATATGCCCGGGTGCTTGGTCAGGATGGCTGGGAAGGTCATGCCCTCAACGATGTAGTTGTGACCAAGGGGCGCTTGCAGCAGGCCATCGACTTCAGCATTTACTGCGATGATATTCTGGTAGAGCACTACCGGGGCGATGGCGTTATCGTGGCGACCCCCACCGGCTCTACGGCCTACTCGCTGGCAGCCGGCGGCCCGATTCTGGACTCGCAGACCAAGGGCGTTGTAGTGACCCCTATCTGCCCTCACAGTCTGGCCAGTCCGGCCATGGTGTTTGCGCAGGAGCGCAAGCTGAATGTCTGTGTGGGACAGGTGGCAGATGATGAAGTGTTTATCAGCTGTGACGGTGGTGTGGGCTACCCCCTCAAGGCGGGTGCCACCGCAGAGATCCGCCTGTCTGATCAGAACGTCAAGCTTATCACTTTTGGGCGGGCAGACCAGTTTCAGGCTATTGACCAGAAACTGCGTAAAAGACAATAACACGGGAGGCGATTTTTAAGATGGCACGCAGCCGCAAAGAAGATACAAAAACAAAAGCGGAACGCTTGCAGACGATCCTGCGTCTGGTGCAGGAGCATCCCATCAGCCGACAGGAGGTGCTGCTGGAGCACCTGCGGAACGAAGGCTTTGAGGTAACGCAGGCCACCGTTTCCCGCGATATCCGGGAGCTGTGCCTTGTAAAGGCAGCCACCACCGAGGGCTACCGCTATGTTTCCAGCCGGAACGAAAGCTTCAATCCCAAGACCCAAGGGCGCTTTGAGACTATCTTCCATGAGTCTGTTCTGGAGGTGGATTATGCCGGGCACGTTGTGCTGGTAAAATGCTATTCCGGCATGGCCAATGCTGCCTGCGAGGTTTTTGACGCTTTACAGTGGAAAAACGTTGTCGGTACTCTTTCCGGTGATGACACCTTTTTAATTGTTGCGCGCTCGGAGCGCGATGCTAAAACCATTTGTTCGGAGCTGACCCGTTATGTGGGACAGAGATGACGGTAGGAGAACGAAGCCATGCTGAGCAGCCTGCAAATTGAAAATGTTGCCGTGATCCAGAAGGCAGAGGTGCACTTTGAACCGGGGCTGAATGTGCTGACCGGCGAGACCGGTGCGGGCAAATCCATCTTGATCGACTCCATCAATGCGATCCTTGGCAACCGCACCTCTAAGGACCTGGTGCGCACCGGGGCTGCAAAGGCGGTGATCCGCGCCGCCTTTGAGCAGGTGCCGCCTGCTGTGCTGGATAAGCTTGAACAGTCCGGCTACGAGCGCTCGGAAGCACTGCTGCTCAGCCGCGAGATCACCGCCGAGGGTAAAAGCAGCTGCCGCATCAACGGGATGCCGGCCACGGCAGCCGTTCTGCGGGAGCTGTGCGGCGGTCTGATCAACATCAACGGCCAGCACGATTCTGTGGGTCTGCTCAACCCGGCGCATCATCTGGGCATTTTGGACGATTATGCGCAGAACCGTACAGTTTTTCAGGAGTACTATACCCTGTACCGTGAGCTGGTGCAGGTCAAGCGGGAACTGGATGCCCTGATCACGGATGAGGCCGAAAAACAGCGCAAGATCGACCTGTTGCAATATCAGGTGCAGGAGATCGAGGACGCCGGACTGACTGCCGGTGAGGAGCAGACGCTGGAAAACCGCCGGAAGGTGCTGTCCAATGCGTCTGCCATCCGGGATCGTCTGGCACAAAGCTATGCGCTGCTTTCCGGCAGTGATGATGCCGCAGGCGCAGTGGATCTGCTGGGGGAAGCCTCCAACGCGGTGGACGCTGCCGCGCAGCTGGACCCTGCGCTTACAGCCGCCGCTGGGCAGCTGCTGGACTTATATTATAATGCCAAGGACGTGGCCGCAGATCTGATCGGGCGGCTGGATGCCTACGACACCAACGATGCAGAGCTGGACGAGGTGGAGCAGCGGCTGGATCTTTTGTATCGGCTGAAGCGCAAGTACGGCAGCACGGTGGAGGATGTGATCGCTTTCGGGCAGAAGGCCCGGGAGGATCTGGATAGCATCCAGCATTCCCAGCAGCGCTATGATGCCTTGCAGGCGGAAAAATTGCGTCTTTACGCAAAAGCGCGGGAAAAAGCAGAGGTTCTGACCCAGACCCGACTGAAGGCCTTTGAGGAACTGAACACCCGCATTTCCGGCACGCTGGACTTTTTGAATATGCCGGGCGTGCGCATGACCTTGCGGCACACCCGCGGTCCGCTGGCCAGCCACGGGCAGGACAGCGTTGAATTCTACATCTCAACAAACCCCGGGGAAGCGCCTAAGCCGCTGGCTAAAATCGCGTCCGGCGGCGAGCTGAGCCGTATCACCCTCGCCATCAAGAACGCAATGGCCGATAAGGACGCTGTGCCAACCGTGATCTATGATGAGATCGACAGCGGCGTGTCCGGCAAGGCGGCGGGACGCATCGGTGAGGTGCTGCGCCAGAGCGCACAGGGACATCAGATCCTGTGCATCACCCATACGGCGCAAATCGCAGCGCTGGCCGACTGCCATCTGCTCATCCAGAAAAACGTGTCCAACGAGCGCACCTATACCGAGATCCATCCGCTGGACGAAAATGGCCGCGTAGAAGCCTTGGCGCGTCTCATCTCCGGCGACCATGTCACCGAACTTTCCCGCGCCAATGCACGGGAAATGCTGCAGGAGCGCAAGCACAGCGGTTGATTCATAGGAATGCATTTATGCAGAAAAAGACAGCTCTTGACAAGGCGGCGGTCTTGTGATAGAGTAGACACTGTTAATGGCGATGAAGGGAACAAGTACCCTGAAGCGTTCTGTCCAGAGAAGTCCCGGTTGGTGCAAGGGATCACAGAACAGCAGGGGAAATACCTCCCGGAGCTGCAGGCTGAATGCGTAAGGCTAGTAGGCTGTGCCGCGTGCGAGCGTTAAAGACGTAGGAGTGTCACTCTACTCTGGGGTGTGCACTCGTAAGGCCGTTTCTGTGAGGAAACGGCAAACAGAGGTGGTACCGCGAAGTTATCTCGCCCTCTGCCAAATTTATTTTTGGCAGAGGGCGTTTTTGTTTCCTCTGCCCCAAAAACAGGAGGTTTTTCCCATGACGCTGTACGAAGAACTGAAAGCTCGTGGTCTGGTAGCCCAGATCACCGATGAGGAGATCATCGATTTGATCAACAATGGCAAGGCTACCTTTTACATCGGCTTTGACTGCACTGCCGACAGCCTGACCGCCGGCCACTTTATGGCCCTGACCCTGATGAAGCGCCTGCAGATGGCAGGCAACAAACCCATTGCCCTGATTGGCGGCGGCACCACCATGATCGGTGACCCTTCTGGCCGTACCGACATGCGCAAAATGCTGACCAAAGAGGACATTGACCATAACGCCGAGTGCTTTAAGCGCCAGATGGAGCGCTTTATTGAGTTTGGTGAAGGCAAGGCCATGATGCTGAACAACGCTGACTGGCTGCTGAACCTGAACTACATTGAGCTGCTGCGTGAAGTGGGTGCCTGCTTCTCCGTTAACAACATGCTCCGTGCCGAGTGCTACAAGCAGCGCATGGAAAAGGGTCTGAGCTTCTTTGAGTTCAACTACATGATCATGCAGAGCTATGATTTCTATGCGTTGTTCCAGAAGTACGGCTGTAACCTGCAGTTTGGTGGCGACGATCAGTGGTCGAACATGCTTGGTGGTACAGAGCTGATCCGTAGAAAGCTTGGCAAGGATGCACATGCGATGACAATCACACTGCTCTTAAATTCTGAGGGTAAGAAGATGGGTAAGACACAGAAGGGTGCTGTATGGCTTGATCCAAACAAGACAACACCGTATGAGTTCTTCCAGTACTGGAGAAATGTCGACGACGCAGATGTTATCAAGTGTCTCAAGATGTTGACATTCCTTCCATTGGAGCAGATTCAGGAGATGGAGCACTGGGAAGGTAGCGAGCTGAATAAGGCAAAAGAGATTCTTGCCTATGAGCTGACTGCACTTGTACACGGCGAGGAAGAAGCGAAGAAGGCACTTGACGCAGCGAAGAATATCTTCGGTGGCGGAAATACAGAGAATATGCCAGTTGCTGAAATCACAGCAGATATCTTCAATGATGGACAGACAGATCTGATGTCGATTATCGTACAGGCAGGACTTGCAGCATCCAAGAGCGAGGCAAGACGTGCGATGGAGCAGGGCGGTGTCTCTGTCAATGGCGAGAAGATCACAGATGTGAAGAAGATGTTCACACCGGATGATTTCGCAGAGGAGTTCGTATTGAAGAAGGGAAAGAAGAATTTCCGTAAGGTTGTATATAAGGCGTAATGATTCGAAAATGTGTCAATACAATTAAATATGGAACGGCAAAGGCAAGGGCAATCGTGCTCTTGTCATTGCTGTTCGGAATCGGAACTGTCGGTGCGATTGTGTGTGCAATCGTGTTCCGGCAGATTCTGTTTATTTTTGCAGCAGTCGTATGTGTGTTTGTTGTGATTACGCTGGCGCAGACGCTTGTGATTCAGGGTGGTGTTGTGGAAGATGCGAAGAACGCAGAAACGCAGGACACAAAACGTTCCAAACGTACGAAGCCACAGGATGCGGACAAGAAAGTCGATCATATGAAGCCGCCGGTATTTGCGAAGCGAAAGAACGAGAAAGAAGCTTCGAATGTCGAGGAAGAACACAACCGGCACAAGCGGAAGAAACAGCAAAAGAAGGACGCAGATGAGGGAGGACAGGAGTCGCAGGACAGAGAGGAACGGATGGAAGAACAGTCGATTGTTGCTCTTACGCAGGAAACTGTCACAACATACGACCGGAAGAAGGTCAAGAAGACGCTGCATAAGTTCAAGGTGCGGCGGGAGCATCGTATGATCTTCGTAGATCGTTCCGAAAAGCTCAAGGCAAATCAGACACCTGCCTATATCTGGGTAGAGAAAAAGGATTTTCATCTGTTGCTGATTGAACAGGAACCGCGGCACATCACGATTCCACTATATCAGATCAAGAATATTACATATCTGAAGAAGCAGCCGGCAAATGAAGATATTGATTATGCAGCGTATAAGGGCAGCAGTGTGCTTGCGGATATGTTTCGTCCGTATCTGCCGGATTATGCGCACAGTACGGTTGTGGATGATCTGTCTGCCTATAAGAATTTGTATGGAATCGGAAATGATATCTATGTGACAAACCGGTCGGCATCGGCACTATTTGACCTGTTAGGGGTAGAGTTTCAGGTGGATGACCGGGTAACAATGTCCAACAAGGTGAATATTTATTTTAAAGAAGCATACAAGTCGAATATCTTATTACGGGACAATGTGATTGATGCGAACGGATATGCAGACCGGATCAGCAAGACGCTGGATAATCTGGCGCATTCGACAATCAGCTATGCAGAATTTAAAGATACGCTCAACCTGATGATACGAAACAAATTGATTACACAAGAGTTTGCATCGTATTATATGGGTGTGAGAGATGATTTGACTAGATAAAAACAAGTAGAAACGGACTTTTGATACGGTTTCACAAGTTAAGCGTTGCGAGCACCTATATTTACTTGCGAAAACGACACAAAAGTCCGTTTTTACATACGATTCACAAGTTAAAACTTAATAATGTATAGTAAAAATTCGATTTGACGTAATTTATGAAAGAAAAAAGGCGGTTTTTTCAGTTTGCGTTTTCCTTAGACTTGAGTTATCTTAATTACGAGTTAAAGATAATTAAAAAAATTAAGGAAAAGGAGAATACGAGTATGGAAGTTACAGCAGAAGATTTAGGAAAGCGTTCATTTTGTGAGGCAGTCATGCGTGCAAGATTGCCAAAGGCAGTATTCAAGGAATTAAAGAAGACAATTGATTACGGTGCACCGCTTGACGCAGCGATTGCTGATTCCGTAGCGATTGCCATGCGGGAGTGGGCAAAGGAGCTCGGCGCAACACACTATACACACTGGTTCCATCCACTCACAAACCTGACAGCAGAGAAACATGATTCTTTCATGGATCCGGTTGGTGATGGTACATTCATCACAGAGTTCACTGGCAAGGAATTGATCAAGGCTGAGCCAGATGGTTCTTCCTTCCCTTCCGGAGGAATCCGTGAGACGTGTGCAGCAAGAGGTTATACAGTCTGGGATTGTACATCTCCTGCATTTGTCAAAGAGATTCCGGATGGCTGTAAGGTTCTTTGTATTCCGACTATTTTTATTTCATATACAGGCGAGTCTCTGGATCACAAGACACCACTTCTTCGTTCCATGGATGCCGTTAACAAGCAGGCACTTCGTATCCTGAAGCTGTTTGGTAAGACACCAGCGAAGGTAACTGCTTCCGTTGGACCAGAGCAGGAGTACTTCCTGATTGACAAGGATAAGTTCAATCAGAGACTTGACCTGAAGCTGACTGGACGTACATTGTTTGGCGCACCGGCACCGAAGGGACAGGAGCTTGACGATCAGTACTTCGGCGTGATCAAGGATAAGGTTTCTCATTTCATGAGAGAGCTGAACAAGGATCTGTGGGAGTATGGTATTCCAGCGAAGACACAGCATAACGAGGTTGCTCCTTCTCAGCATGAGATCGCACCAATCTATGGTACAACAAATGTAGCAACGGATCAGAACCAGTTGCTGATGGAGACATTGAAGAAGGTTGCAGAGAGAAATGGATTTGCATGTCTGCTTCATGAGAAGCCATTTGCAGGTGTCAATGGTTCTGGTAAGCATAATAACTGGTCTATCTCAACATCCGATGGCGAGAATTTGATTGATCCAGGCAAGGAGCCAGAGAAGAACCTGCAGTTCCAGGTATTCTTAGCTGCAATTCTGGAGTCTGTTGATAATCATGCTGCATTGCTTCGTCTGTCAGCAAGCTCTGCTGGTAACGATCACAGACTTGGTGCAAATGAGGCACCTCCAGCAATCATTTCTGCTTACCTTGGTGATCAGCTTGCTGATGTTGTTGATCAGATCATTGCAAATGGAGAGGCAACAAGCAGCTTGAAGGGTAAGGTTTACAAGTCAGGATGTTCAGTCATCCCTGAGTTCAAGATGGATGCGACAGACCGTAACCGTACATCACCATTTGCGTTTACCGGTAATAAGTTCGAGTTCCGTATGGTTGGTAGTACACAGTGTATTGCACAGCCAATGATGACTTTAAATACAATCGTTGCTGACACACTTTGCAATTTTGCAGATGTGCTGGAGAAGGCAGATGATTTCGAGGCAGCCGCAAAGAAGCTGGTTGCAGATAAGTTGAGAGAGCATCAGAGAATCATCTTCAACGGAAATGGTTATTCTGAGGAGTGGGTAAAGGAAGCAGAGCGCCGTGGACTCCCAAATATCAAGTGCATGGTTGATGCGGTTGATTACCTCGCAACACCGGAGAATATCGAAATGTTTGAGAAGCATGGTGTAATGTCTAAGCGTGAGCTGGTTGCAAGAGGCGTTGTTATGTATGATAACTACGCAAAGCAGATCAATATCGAGGCTAAGACAATGATCGAGATGTCCACGAAGCAGATTATTCCGGCTGTTATGAAGTATGAGGGTACTCTGGCTGCTTCTGTGAAGGATTTGAAGGAGCTTGGTATCAGCGCAGATACACAGATGGAGATTCTTTCTACCATCGATACAAAGCTTGCGGAACTTAAGAAGGCAACTGCAGAGCTTGAGGATATTGTGGCTAAGGCTGCCGAGAAGGAAGAGGATCCAAAGGCATGGGCAAAGTATTACCATGATGTGGTATTTGCTTTCTTCGATACGGTTCGTAAGCCGGCGGATGAGCTTGAGAAGATCGTAGATGCAAAGGCATGGCCATTCCCTACATATGAAGAGCTGTTGTTTGAACAGTAGAATATGCTATAGACCATTTGGTTTATATATTTTCCCCCAGGGGCTGCTTTGGCAGCCCCTTTTTTACGTAATAGGAGATATTATGTGGAATGTTTTCAGTATTGAAAGTGAATTTTTTAGATTTGAATTGGAAATTTGGTTTATCGAGATGAGTTTTTCTGTTTGGGGCGATGGCAAATGGGCGTAGAATGGAGTATAATTATGAAAATGCCCACAACGTGGGCGTAGGACGTGGAAAGTAAGCGGAAAAACCCATCCCGGAAATTTTAAGCGAATTTCAGAGTGGATTCTGTATATCCACTCAGATGTACATATATAAAGATAAGAAGAGGATGAGACATGAAAATAAGGAACATTATATTTGATTGTAATGGCACGATGATTTTTGATGGCAAATATCATGATATTGCATGGCGGACATATGTGAGTAAGCTGGCTGGCAGGGAACTTACCAAAGAAGAATTCCAGCATCAGATACTCGGACATACGAACCGGGATATTTTCGAGTGGCTGCTTGGGAAGGGTGCTTTGTCCGAGGAGAAGATCATGCAGTTGACCGAAGAGAAAGAGGTTCTATACAGAAGCATGTATCAGGAAGATCAGGACGCCTGCAGGCTGGTGAAGGGGTTACCAGAATTTCTGGATGAGTTGCAGCGAAGAAATATAAAATGCAATATCGCAACGGCATCTGGTCTATCCAATGTCGACTTTTATTTTGAACGGTTTGCACTTGCAAAATGGTTTGACAAATCAAAGCTTGCCTATGATGATGGAACGATGCGGGCGAAACCAGCACCGGATATGTATATTCGTGCGATGGAGCGCATCGGGGCGGAGCCATCTGAGACGATGGTGATCGAAGACAGCCCATCCGGTGTGAAAGCCGCCGTTGCTGCGAACGCAGCTTGTATTGTAGGAATCTACGGCGATTCCGATAAAAAGCTGCTTCAGAATACAGGAGTGTGCGATTATCTGATTGAGGATTATACACGAAATTATATTGGATATATAGAGCGGAATCTGTTAGAATAGGGTAGCGGATAAAGTTACTGTGTTGTACGAATAAACGCAGGAAAGTAATTGGTATGCTATGGAACGATTAAATATAGGAGAATACAATAATCAGGAGGATAAAAACATGCAGGTAACTATTTCAGATGCAATTCGTTATATTGGAGTGGATGATAAGGATATTGACTTATTTGAGAGTCAGTATGTAGTACCAGAAGGTGTATCGTACAATTCATATGTGATTCTGGATGAGAAGATTGCAGTTATGGATACGGTTGATGCCAGGGGCATGGAAGGCTGGGAGGATAAGCTGCTTCAGACATTGAATGGAAAGAAGCCGGATTATCTGATTATCTCGCATCTCGAGCCTGATCATGCGGGAAGTATCGGAAGAATGGTCGAGCTTTTTCCGGAGGTAAAGCTGGTTGCAAGTGCAAAGGCGATTGCGATGCTGCCACAGTTCTTCGAGGATAGATTGGATGCGCAGGAGAAGATTGCGGTCAAGGAGGGCGAAGAGTTATCGCTTGGAACCCATACATTGGTGTTCTATATGGCACCGATGGTACACTGGCCGGAGGTCATGGTGACCTATGAGAAGAGCGAGAAGGTGCTGTTCTCAGCAGATGGATTTGGTAAGTTCGGCGCGCTTTCCCTCACAGAAAATGAGGACTGGGCATGTGAGGCAAGACGGTATTATTTTAATATCGTCGGTAAATATGGCATGCCGGTGCAGACACTTCTGAAGAAGGCAGCAGGACTTGATATCGAGACAATCTGTCCATTGCACGGTCCGGTATTGAAGGAAAATCTCGGATACTATATTGGACTTTACGATACATGGAGCAAGTATGAGCCGGAGAATAAAGGCGTGCTTGTTGCGTATGCATCGATCCATGGCAATACGGCGAAGGCAGCTAAAAAGCTTGCAGACATGCTTCGCGCAGAGGGCGTAGAGAAGGTCGTTGTCAGTGATCTGGCGAGAGAAGATATGGCTGAGGTAATAGAGGATGCATTCCGCTATGACCGGATGGTGCTCTGTGCCGCAAGCTATGATGGTGGGGTATTTCCATGCATGCAGGATTTCCTGAATCATCTGCAGTCAAAGGCGTACCAGAAGCGTACCGTTGGTATTCTGGAGAATGGCAGCTGGGCACCATGTGCCGCCCGCACGATGAAGACGATTCTTTCTACGATGAAGGATGTCACGATTGTGGAGCCAACCGTTACGATCATGTCTACGATGAAGGAATCTGATTACCCAGCGATGGAAGCCTTAGTGAATGCAATCAAATAAGGAGAGTTTTAAGTGAAGAATTTGTACATAGCAGAGAAACCCAGCGTTGCCCGTGAGTTTGCAAAAGCGCTCGGCATGAAGGGGGCTGCAACTGCCGGTGCAAGGGACGGATACTTAGAGAACGAGGATACGATCGTGACATGGTGTGTCGGACATCTGATCACGATGAGCTATCCGGAGGTCTATGATCCAGCCTTGAAGAAATGGAGCTTTGATACGATTCCATTTATACCGGAGGAATATAAATATGAGATTATTGATGCGTCAAGCAAACAGTTTCAGATCGTAAGCAAGCTGCTGAATCGTGAGGATGTTGGACGCATCTATGTCTGCACTGACTCGGGACGAGAAGGAGAATATATCTACCGTCTTGTCGAGCAGATGGCAGGCGTGGACAAAAGTAAAAAAGACCGGCGACGAGTGTGGATTGATTCGCAGACCGAGGAAGAAATCATGCGAGGTATCCGGGAGGCGAAAGAGCTTTCTGCCTATGATAACCTGAGTGATGCGGCATATCTGCGTGCGCAGGAAGATTATCTGATGGGAATCAATTTTTCCCGTGCATTATCGCTGAAATATAGCTACACAGTCCGGAATTATCTTGGCATGGATCGATGCGTGATCGCAGTTGGACGTGTCATGACATGTGTACTTGGCATGATTGTGAAGCGGGAACGGGAGATCCGTCAGTTCGTGCCGACACCATTTTACCGGGTGCTTGCCAGCACAGAAGGATTTGAAGCAGAGTGGAAGACGACGAAGGATTCTGCCTATCTGGATTCTCCTCTTCTGTATAAGGAAAATGGTTTCAAAAAAGAAGAGAGTGCTAAGCAGTTGATTACTGAATTGTCTGCGGATGCACCGATTGAACTGATCGTGCAGAAGGTAGAGAAAAAGACAGAGAAGAAAGCACCACCGATGTTATATAACTTAGCGGAGCTGCAAAATGACTGTTCACGGTTGTTTAAGATTAGTCCGACCGATACGTTGAATACCGTGCAGACACTCTATGAGCGAAAGCTGGTAACATATCCAAGAACGGATGCCCGTGTGCTTTCCACAGCCGTTGCGAAAGAAATCGGGAAAAATATCGGTGGCTTGCAGAAATACGAACCGCTTGCACAGTATGCGCAGTATATTATGCAACAGGGCGGATACAAGGGTGTTGCCAAATCCAAATATGTCAATGATAAACAGATTACCGACCACTATGCGATCATTCCGACCGGACAGGGACTTGGGAATCTGAATGGGTTAAATGATATTCAGCGGAAGGTGTATGACATTATTGCACGGCGGTTTTTGAGCATTTTCTTTCCGGCAGCAGAGTATGAGAAAGTAAGCCTTGTGTTGTCAAGACAGATTCATACGGTGGTTGGCGAAAAAGAAAATGGAACCGAAAGCTTTTTTGCAAATTTCAAACGACTGAAAAATCCAGGGTATCTGACGATAGCAGGACTTTCGTCTGACAAAAAACAGGAAGAACAGAAGCTGACGGATGAGGAGTTGGCGAAGTTTGCATCTTTGAAGAAAGGTGATGCGATTCCAGTACAGACATTCAATATCAAGGAAGGAGAGACATCTCCACCGAAGCGATATTCTTCGGGTACATTGATTCTGGCGATGGAAAATGCCGGACAGCTCATCGAGGATGAAGAGCTTCGAAGTCAGATCAAGGGCAGCGGTATTGTAACGAGTGCGACACGTGACAGTATCATCACGAAGCTTGTGACGAACAAATACATTGCGTTAAATAAGAAAACACAGATCGTGACACCGACGTTTCTTGGAGAGATCATCTACGATGTATGCTTAAATTCCATTCAGAGTCTGCTTTGGGCGGAAATGACGGCATCGTGGGAGAAAGGGCTTTCCGGTGTTGCGGAGGGAACGATTTCGAAGGATGAATATACAGCCAAGATGAATAAATTTGTCTGTGATAACACGAATGCCGTGAAGCAGATACGAAATCAGAATCAGATCACGCGATTGTTTGACCGGACGAAGCCATTTTATGAGAAGGCGGGAGCGAAGAAGGCTGCAAAGAAATCGTAGATATATTGAAAAATGAGCAGAATCAGATGTTTCATATGCATGAAATAAGTTTCATGCGTATGGTTCAATAGATGGATGGAGGATAGAAAATGAAAAGTGTAAATGCAGTAACAATCAAGGAATTATATGATCTTTCCCATACGGAGGCAAAACCTTTGATGGAGCAGTATACCTATCCGTGGGAGGTGCTTCCACATATTGGAGAATTTATCGTTAAGCTTGGGGAGTCTCTTCCGAAGGAAGAGTATACCGAAGTAGCGGAGCATGTCTGGGTGCATAAGACAGCGAAGGTATTTGCATCAGCATATCTGGCAGGACCGGCAATCATCGGCGCCGAGACAGAAGTGCGCCAGTGTGCGTTTGTCCGCGGAAATGCGCTGGTTGGAAAAGGCTGTGTGATCGGTAATTCCACAGAGCTGAAAAACGTGATCATCTTTGATAATGTGCAGGTGCCACATTATAACTATGTTGGCGATTCTATCTTGGGATTTAAGTCGCATATGGGAGCAGGTTCGATCACATCGAATGTAAAGAGTGATAAGACACTTGTCCATGTGAAAGGAATTGATCCAGAGACAAATGAGAAGTTTGACCTGGAAACTGGTATGAAGAAATTTGGAGCAATGCTTGGAAATCATGTAGAGGTTGGTTGTAATTCTGTATTAAATCCTGGTACAGTTATTGGCTCAAACAGTAATGTCTATCCGCTTTCCCCGGTACGTGGATTTGTACCGGCAGAAAGCATCTATAAGACGGGTGGCGTAATCGTAAAGAAACACGCATAAGTGGTTAGTTTGTATCAATCCGGGCAGATTGTGCTGCCTGGCGGGCGGCTTCCAGTATGAGCAGTGTGGTGTACTGGTTGTCGCTTGCATATGTAACAGAATCCAGATCACCGGTGATCTGTAGCTGCTCATTGATGGCATCCACGGAAGGTGTTAAAAGCGGATACATGGCTGTGACGGTTTCGTTTGTGTTTGATACTTCGATGTGTGTGACTGCATGTTTGTCGATGGTCGTCTGTAATTCCAGTGTGGTGCCACCAAGATTTAACTGCGAGGTATAGACACCTGGCTGGTATGTGGCAAATGTTTCCGTTGAGATGCTTGTATCTGTGGTATCCTTTTCGTCCTCCTTTGGCGAGAACATATACCAGAGCAGCAGGATCAACAGGATGCCGAGGACGATAAATATGCCAGTGTAGATGAGTTCTTTTGATTTTAAGACGATAATTTTCGTTTTGGATGACATAATAAAAAACTCCCTGTTCAGAATTAGTATAATATATTCTGAATAGGGAGTTTTTATTACTTTAGAATTAGGAAAATCAACACTTACAGGGAAGAATATCCGTGGCTGTTGATGATTCCCTTGATTGGTATGCCGGCTTTGCAGAGTGTGCAGTCAGCAGCAGAGTGTGTCTCGTAATTCGGGATATCCTCGGTACGGAAGATGGTGTTGATCTGCTCGCCGTGAATTTCATCGGCTGCGGAGAAGATCGAAGATACACCGACCACTTCACCACCGTAATATTCGATACACTCGAGTGCGGTCTGCAAGGTCTTTCCGGTTGTAGCAGTTGCTAACAATACAAGGACATGCTTGCCTTTGATCATGGAAAGATAATTCTCACGGAATATAAGCTGTCCGCCAGAGTGCTGCTCCGGGGAAATGATGTATGCAGTATTGTGCAGGTTCGCAGATAAGATACCTGTGTTAAGAAGTTCGTCTGCAAGATAAGCACCGATCACATTTGTACCGTCCAGACAGACGATCGTATCAATGATCGTTGTAGCAGCGTAGCGGGCAGCCAGCACTTTGGCAGCGGCATGTGCTTCGCTTCGACGGCTCTTCAGACTTGTCATATCAATATAGTAGTTGATATGAGAAGAAGATGTTGCGTAGTGACCAGGTGTTACATTCAGTGAGATTAAGTTGCTGGATGTAGACTGTACCTTGAATGTATTTGTGTTTTCCATAAATAGTACCCCTCCTGTGCGTTTTATGACATACTGATATTATAAATGGTATACGGGATTTATGCAAGCAAAGTAGCACAATACACAGAAAATTCACCGTATATTTTCTCCGATTTTTGAGACACCGACATAGATCTGGGAGATCTTATACCACGTTGGAAAATCGACGATTCCACTTACCGGAAGGTTAAAAATAGACTGAAAGGCACGCACGGATTCTGTAGTTGCGGAACCGAAGATGCCATCGACTGTGACAGTTGGAATCGCCGGATAATTCTGCGCGATGCGGTTTAACTGCTCCTGAATCGTAATCACCGGTTCGCCGGAACTTCCAATTGTCAGATCATAGCCCGGATAAGAGGACGGGATTCCGGAGACAATTTCTGCTTCATTTACATACATATCGGATCCGTAATAGTAGTGGATGATATCTATGGCAGAGAAACCATCATCCCCGAGTGCTTTAGAACCCCACTGTGTCATCCAGTTTGGACAGGAGACGCGCTTGCCATCGCAGTATTGTGTGAGAATCGGCTGCTTGACATTTGGACGGGCGAGATAGCGGTTGTAGAGCCGGTCGGCAATCTGCGAGATATTCTCGTAAATGGTTTTGCCATAGATCCATTTGTGATCGTAAGCAGTGGAGGATGTAATAGTGAAATTATAGCCTTTGTTTCGATACCATTCTGTATATACCCGGTTTAAAGTGAAGGACATGATTGCCAGAATATTGGCTTCGATCGTGCTTTCTGGCCAGGTGGAGTAGATCTCGCAGCAGGCGACATTTTTGATGTAGTCGATGTATGGGACATAATAATCGGTAGCAGTGGAGTCGCCGGGGACACCATCATGTACAACGATCGTCTCCGGGACGACGACGCGTGAGAGGACGATCTCGCCACTTTCGGATAAAGGCTTGATCTCCGGCTCGGCGATTTTCGGTGGATAGTATTCCCAGAGCGTGTGTCCGCCGATGACGATTGGGTTATAGACATAGTCAGGTGTCTGCTCGGATGGCTGCAATACGATGGACTGCAATCCGTTTTCGCCAGAGAATATCTGGACGCCCGAGACAAGCCCTTCCTGATAGCCGGGAGCGGAGATCTTTACATTGTATTCAGAATAGGGCTGGTTGTCAGTTGGCTCCATGCTGTATTCACGCGGTGGTGCGGAAAGCTCGATATTTCCGGTCTGTCCGTTTCGGTCTGTGTTGACGGATTCTAAGATCCGGTTTGGCTCTCCTGTGTTTGCGATTTCAATAGTAGCAGAAGAAAGCGGAGAGTAACTGTCGGTGCCTGTGACTATGACATTTAAATTTCCTGTATCACTAGAATATTGATCCATGCGAGATACCTTGATTTTTCGTCCATATAATATATGAAAAAGCATGGAGAATTATGTAAATAAAAAATTATACATGTTAAGAAAAAATACTTGACAAGCAGAGAAAAAGCATGTATGATGCAAAAGGTTTGTAAATGAAAAATACTTTACAGGTGATTCAGATGGAGAAGTTTGTACGTCAGTCATTGCTCTATGATTTTTATGGAGAGCTGTTGACGCAGACACAGAAAAGTATATACGAAGATGTTGTGATGAATGACCTGTCCTATTCGGAACTGGCAAGGGAATATGGAATCTCCAGACAAGGCGTGTTTGATATGATGAAGCGCTGTGACAAGAAGCTGGAGGACTTTGAGAAAAAACTGAAATTAGTAGAAAAATTTGAGAATGCCAGAGAGAAGGTAGCCACGATACAGACTGAGATTCAGGCATTGCGGGAACGCAATGAAAATCCGACGCTGGATGGAGCGTTTGCGGATATTGACACGAATCTGACCGGGCTGCTGGATGATTTTTAACAGTTCGATGTTTGGTTTTGTTTGGGAGGAGACGCATGGCGTTTGACAGTTTAACAGACAAATTGCAAAACGTGTTCCGGAAGTTGAGAAGCAAAGGAACGATTACGGAAGCGGATGTAAAGGAAGCGATGAAAGAAGTAAAGCGTGCGCTGTTGGAGGCGGATGTAAACTTCAAGGTCGTAAAACAGTTTATCAATTCGGTTAGTGAACGTGCGGTTGGAGAGGAAGTCTTGAAAGGATTAAATCCCGGACAGATGGTAATCAAGATCGTAAAAGAAGAGATGGACAAGTTGATGGGCTCAGAGACAACCGAGCTGAAGCTTCTGCCATCGAATGAAATCACGATTGTGATGATGTGTGGTCTGCAGGGTGCAGGTAAGACAACGACTGTTGCAAAGCTTGCAGGCAAGTTTAAAAACAAGGGTAAAAAGCCGTTGCTTGTTGCATGTGACGTTTATCGTCCGGCGGCAATCAAGCAGTTGGAGATTAACGGTGAAAAAGTCGGAGTTCCTGTATTTTCGATGGGAGATGGACATAAACCGGTAAATATTGCGAAAGCAGCGATTGAGCATGCCGCAAAGAATGATATCAATTTAGTATTTTTGGATACTGCAGGTCGTCTGCATGTCGATGAAGACATGATGAACGAGCTGGCAGAGATCAAGGAAAATCTGAATGTGACATACACAATTCTGACTGTCGATGCGATGACTGGTCAGGATGCAGTCAATGTAGCGACATCATTTAATGATAAGATTGGCATTGATGGCGTGATTTTGACGAAGCTCGATGGTGATACCCGTGGCGGTGCTGCACTTTCCATCAAAGCGGTGACAGGAAAACCAATCCTGTATGCCGGAATGGGAGAGAAGCTCACGGATCTGGAGCAGTTCTATCCGGATCGTATGGCGAGCCGAATCCTCGGCATGGGCGATGTGGAGAGCCTGATCGAGAAAGCGCAGTCAGCAATCGATGAGGAAAAGGCAAAGGAGATGGAAGAGAAGTTTAAGAAGGCTTCTTTCGATTTCAATGATTTTCTAGATCAGATGGAACAGATGGAAAAGATGGGTGGCATGAATGATATTTTGAAGATGCTGCCTGGATTTGGAAATAAAAAACAACTCCAGAATTTGGAGATTGACGACAATGCGATGAATATGCCGAAGGCAATCATTTTGTCGATGACGAAGCAGGAACGTTCGCATCCGGAGATCATCAATCCGAGCCGCAAGAAGCGTATTGCAGATGGTGCAGGCGTTCCAATCAGCGAAGTAAATAAGCTGATTAAGCAGTTTGAACAGTCCAGAAAAATGATGAAGCAGATGTCCGGTATGATGGGTGGAAAGCGCCGCGGCGGATTCAAGCTTCCGTTTGGATTTTAATTTTTGATAATAGTATAACTATTATATATAGACGAAAGAATTTTAAGGAGGTGAAATTTAACATGGCAGTTAAAATCAGATTAAGAAGAATGGGATATAAGAAGCATCCTTTTTATAGAGTTGTAGTAGCTGATTCCAGATCACCAAGAGATGGTAGATTCATCGATGAGATCGGAACATATGATCCAAATCAGGAGCCAGCATCTGTAAAGATCGACTCTGATGCAGCTAAGAAGTGGCTTGCTGATGGTGCTCAGCCTACAGATACTGTTGCAAAGCTTTTGAAGCAGGCAGGCATCGAGAAGTAAGACT